>Ga0307376_10000703_pt1 | contig 40720 bp, 66 predicted proteins | sample TR2MG_FD_202536 | JGI IMG/M metagenome (GOLD analysis project Ga0307376, IMG submission 202536) | Soil microbial communities from Risofladan, Vaasa, Finland - TR-2 | ecosystem: Environmental > Terrestrial > Soil > Coastal area > Acid sulfate soil | place: Finland: Risofladan, Vaasa | collected...
CCTCTTTAAGCGATTTAATTAGCGCTGGTAACGAAGGACTAATTAAGGCAGCACAAAGATATGAGCCGTCACGTGGATTCAAATTTATTTCTTATGCCGTATGGTGGGTAAGACAATCAATTATGCAATATTTAAGTGATAATGTAAAAAGTATTAGACTGCCATTAAACAAATTGGGCCTTATAAATAAAATAAAAAACATCACATCTAAATTAGAACAGGACTTTGAAAGAAATCCTACATCTGAAGAAATATCTGAGGGACTTTTTTTACTATATGAAATAAATCTAGATGCTTCAGAAGTAGATGAGATAATGAGAGTATCAACTCCTATTAGCTCTCTAGACTTACCTATTACCATAGATGAAAGCGCAACATTAATAGATGTAATTCCAGGTGAAACAATGATGGATATAAACGAGATTATGAAACGAGAGGATTTGCAATTTACAATTAAAAAAGTATTTGATAAGAAATTGACTCCAAAAGAGCAGCAGATAATCACTTCTTTTTACGGTTTGTTTGGAAATACACCAAAATCACTTGAAGAGCTTGGGTTTGAACATGAACTTACTAGAGAACGTGTAAGACAAATAAAAGAAAAGGCTATAAGGAAAATAAAGTTCCATAGCACAAAAAAAGAACTTAAAGAATTCATGTAATGAGAGCTATAATTATTTTTATTATATTTGCATTATGTTCTTGTAAGACACAAAATAAGATTGTTGTTACAGAACTTAATACGACTGGAAAGGTCATTAAAATACAAAATTGTAAAGACTGTGTTGATGGTGGTTTTATTTACACAATAGAACTTGACCCTGAGGAAAAGTTTTTTATGAAATATATTTCTGACTGTAAATATCAAATTGGTGATATGATTTATTTTCAAACCATAATTAAAAAAGATACCTATGAATAAAAGCATTTGTCTCGATTTACATGGAGTAATAACTGCAAACCCAGAATTCTTTGCTATGTTAACTAGAAGTCTTAAAAAAGATGGATGGGCTATACATATTGCTACGGGCTCTCACATTAAAGAGCAGGGTATAGAAGAACAACTAAAAGAATATGGAGTTGTTTACACGAATTTATTCTCCATTTCTGACCACCACAGAAATAATAAAACTGAAGGTATGTGGTATGATGAAAAAGGAGACCCATGGGTTTCAGATGAAGATTGGGATAAAACAAAGGCTGAATATTGTAAGGAAAATTGTATTGCATTTTGTATTGATGATACTGCTAGGTATGCAAATCACTTTGAGACTCCTTTTGGCTATATGAGTATCCAAATCCATAAAGATAAACCAAATAAATACCTGAGCTTGATTATAGATATGTTTAAACGCAGAAATATAAAAAGCAATTGGAAGCTATTTGAGTTATGGGTTGATAAACATTTAGGCTATTATCTTAATAATCCTTTTAAACAAGGCAAAGAACATAGAAACAGAAATTATAAATAAAAAGAAAGCCAGATTAATTTCTGGCTTTTTTGTTTATGATAATAGTTTAACTATATCTTCATGAATTTTCTCATTAACCATCGTTTTCCATTCATCTGAGCCACTTTTAATGAAATTCCTTATCTGAGTAGCACTCACATTACAAACGTCTGTAGGGGGAACGTGTTCATTTACTTCATAACCAACACCTCTTCCATAATTCACAGATTCAATATCTGGAATAATTATAACCTCAACATCTTGTCCTTCATAAATTTTTTCCCATAACTCTTTTACTTGTTTTGGGTCCAAAGGATTTTTTTCATCTGGTTCGATATCTCTTATGGCAATCAATATAGGAATTCCTTTATTAAGTTTTTGCTCAAACAGCCATTGATGAGAAATGTGTGGGGGTTGAAAACGCCCGATAAATAATGCTGATGCTTTCATTGTTATTTTTTTATAAGTTTTAAAATATGATTTACACAATCGTTAACATCTGGTAATACTTCAGTGTCAATAATTAATTCTGGATTTTTAGGTACTTCATAAGGCGCACTAGCATGTATACCAGTAAAATCTTTTATCTCTCCGCTACGAACTTTTTTATAAAGACCCTTAACATCTCTTTTTTCACATTCTTCTATTGTTGTGTTTACGTAAATTTCAGTAAAATCATTACTTATACTTCTAATATAATCTCTCGCTTCTGCATATGGAGAAATTAAACTAACAATAGGAATTATACCTTGGCTCTGTAAATACACAGCCATCTTACCAACATCTTGATTATGTTTTATTCTCGCTTCTTTATCGAATCCATAATTTTTAAATATGTCTCTTATTTCATCTCCATCCAATAACATTGCGCTGTGGCCTTCATCCTGTAATCTCTTTAATATAGATTTTGCTATTGTGGTTTTTCCAGCTCCACTAAGTCCAGTAAAAAACAACATTGATGTTCTGTATTTTGTCTTAGTAAATTTATCCCATAAAATATCAAACCAATAATAAGTTGCTATTTTAAAAATATTTTCTATTACCCCAATCGTTGCTGATAATTCTATATTTCCAGTTACTAAAAAAGCAACAATAAATGTAATTATAAAGGCATATAATCGGTAAATAACCGATTTAATCATGTTTTTTTTGCAAAATAATTTCATTATTTCAATTTTAGAGTTAATCTTTGAGTATTCATTTCCTCTTCTGGTACACCCAAAAACATATCTGGATTTCCTTCAAAAATATATTTATTAAGACCAGCAAATTTATTGTTAATTACGTGATTGTATTTTGTAGGAAGTTCAACATCTGACTTCTTGTATTTAACATCCCCTTCTTTAATTGTATGAAGAAATTTATAATTATAAAATCCATCAAATTCGTGAGTGGTCTGAGTTAATTTTTTAAAATCATAAACAACTCTCGGCTCTCCTATAAAATCATGTATTGCATCAAGAACTTGTTGCGTGCTATTTGTTAAGTCAAAATATTTAATGATTAAAATTCTATCAGCATAACCCATTTCAATAGCATCTCTCAATATTTCAACTGGATAGCTTATAATACCTCCATCATTTAAAAAGGTTCCAATTCTTCTATCTAATGTAGAAAATGCTCCTGGGGCCGATTGCTCATCAGTACTTTCTATTAATAAAGTTTTTTGATACTGAGCTTCAATACTTCCTATAATCTCAATTGGGTCTCTATAACACCAAATTATTTTAGAATCCGTATTTCCTAAAATATCATCAATCATTTTTATATGTCCAGGCCACCCTCTATTTTTATCAAAAACAATATCTTTATCTGAATAATATCCTTCAACAAAACCTTTAAGTCCATTTTTAAAATCTTTATATAACTCTATTCTGTCCTGAGCTTTCCATGTAACATCATGAGAAAAATTACTTCTCATTGCTTTAACTGTATCTAAAAGCCCTGAAGTTGGTGTAACATGATAATTTTCATTCATGTTTAAAAGATTACACAATAAAGTGCTGCCAGCTCTTGGTAATCCTGAAATCATATTTATTTTTCTCATAAGCTATATTTAATTATTTAAAATATAAGCATTAATTTGAGAAAACCAAAATAAAAACAATAAGAAAAACAATAAGAAAAACAATTTTTTTTAAGCGTGTGGATAATTAGCATCTATAAATGCTAATAAAGCATCTATTAATGTTTCTTGAGAATCGTTTTTGTGGGCATCATAAGCAGCTTCGCCATCATACACAATAACCCTATCTAGCTTATCTGTTATAAATACAATTCTTTTAATAGCTGGTCTTAATAATAGTACTTTAAGATAAATTTCAGATATTGTCTGTCCATCTACAATTATTGGATTTAAAAGTGTTTTGTTTATATCTAAATTTATTATTGTTGGTTCCATAGTTTATAGATTTTAGTAGTTTGGATATTTAGTAACTACATATTGAGTAACTGCACTAGCTATAAAAGCTTCTATTTCATTAGCATCTAAACCAGTTGCTGGGAATGTTATTTTTGTAACATCTTGATTGCAAAATCCATTATAAGTTTGTCCAACTATTCCAGTCTTAATAACAACATTTTGAGTAAAAGCTGTTAAGCCTTCTTTTTTTGGGGCTCCCATATAGGAGTAGTCTTTTATTTCGTATTCCATAATTATTGTTTTATATAAATATTAGTTTTTTTATAAATTGTTTATGATACCACAAATGAAGATGAGCTATTAAAAGTGTGAATAGTATAAGGTCCACTTGTTGTTATGGAGCCTCCTGTGGCAGAAATACTACCTGTTAAATATCTTATAATCACAACACCGCTTCCTCCGTTTCCTCCTGGTATGTAGCCACCGCCACCGCCACCTCCACCACCACCACGATTTGTAGTTCCTGCAGTTCCAGCGACTCCACCACCACCAGCTCCACCACCACCAGCTCCACCTGCTCCACCATTGGCGCTATTTCCTCCACCGCCACCACCACCAGCATATTGAACAGCTCCTCCTGAAATACTTGAAGTTTTACCAGAACCACCAATTCCACCGCCTATTGCAGTTCCATTAGCTCCAGCAGTAGAAGCTCCACCGCCACCGCCACCACCATATTGCCCACTACCTGAAGTAAACGCACCTCCATTATTTCCTTGTCCTGCTACACCAGTTCCGCCAACTCCATTAGATGTATATCCTGCACCACCACCAGAACCACCGTTTTTTGCATTACTATCAAAACCGCTTCCGTCTATACCAGCAGAGCCGCCACCACCGCCAAAGGCAGTTAATGTAGTTGGTAATTGTGCAGTTGTATTTCCGCCATTAGCTCCAGCATATTTAATTGTTCCACTTGTTATTCCCCCAGCGCCACCACTTCCTATTGTGATTGTATAACTTCCAGGAGCAATACTTGAAATTGTTCCTGCTGAAAAACCTCCAGCTCCACCGCCACCACCACCACCGTGACCATTGGCACCACCACCGCCACCACCAACTAATAAATATTCAAGTTGAGTTGATAAAGGCAATTTCCAAAATGAAAATAAAAATGGCATATTTTTAGAAATTAGTTAATGAAGAACCATAAACAGAATTTCCGCTTAATGAAATAAAAGTAAAAATATCTGTTTTTCCGACTGTTGTTGTTATTGTAGGAACTGTACCTCCTGGCCAAAAAACAGTTGAGCCTGAAAATGAATAATTAAATCCTCCTCCACTATTTGGCTGTCTCACAGCTACAATTACTGTTTGACCACTTAATACATTTGAAAAAGAGAAAGTTGTTGCAGCGCTTATTTGTATATCAAACATATTATTTGTAGACCAGTCAATTGTTGTTGTAGGTGTTGCATTAGAAGGTACTAATACGTTATAGGTTCTATCTTTAATGCTTAAGTTTGGAACATACACAGTTTGGTCTGCACTTGCAGTTATTCCAGTTCCACCTATTACGGCTGAAAAAGCTCCCGAAACAGTATTTCCAGTTCCTGCTAATGCTGATGAGGCATACCCAGATGCTGTATTAAGAGTGCCATTTAAAACAGTTGAATAATTTCCATTTGATATGTTTCCATTACCACCTCCAATAAACGAATGATATCCTGATGCTGTATTGCTTTGTCCGCCTGCAATAGTTGCATGTGCAAATGTGGCTTGATTTCCATTGCCACCTCCAACTGTTGAGTAATTTGCTGTTGCTTGATTTGAGCTACCACCACCTATAAACGAAAGACTTCCTGTTGATGAATTTTGTCTTCCTCCTGCAACAGTTCCATATGCTCCCGAAACTGTATTATCATAACCACCGCCAATAGTACCATAATTGGAATAAGTCACATCATTAAATTTACCACCAGCAATTGCTGTGTTAGTTCCAGTAGCCACATTAAATGAACCACCACCAACAAATGAATAATTTCCTCCTGCTGTATTTTGATTACCTCCAACAACTACAGCAGTAATTCCAGAAGCTACGTTTTTTCTACCTGCTCCAATAAAAGCAAAATCTGCAGTGGCCCTATTTCTATATCCTGCTGAAAAATATCCTCCACCTACAACAACTGAGTTTTGTCCTGTTGCTTCATTAAATAAACCATTTCCTATAAAAGAAAAATTTCCAGAGGCAGTATTACCTGTCCCATTACCAACAAATGAACGAATTCCTGAAGCTTGATTTGAATTTCCGTTAACAACAACTGAAGTTGAACCTGTAGCTTGATTTGAAATTCCTCCTCCAATAAATGAATAATACCCAGATGCTAAATTTCCTGTACCTCCAACTATAATAGAACCAGCATATGATGATGTGTTTCCTCCACCACCACCAACAAACGAATTAAAGCTAGTAGCATAATTTCCGCTACCTCCAACAACAACTGAATTATCCCCAGTTGCCTGATTTGAACTACCCCCTCCTACAAACGCTCTACCATTCAAAGTTCCTGATGCTGTATTTTGGCCGCCACCAGCAACTGTTGAATATGAATATGTTGTATTGTTTCCATATCCACCTCCAATTGTTGACAATTGACCAGTAGCTGTATTGCTTTGTCCTCCTGCAATAGTTGTATATGCATATGATGCATTATTACTCAGACCACCACCTACAGATGAAAAATAACCATATGCTACATTGTTTTGTCCGCCTGCTATAGAAGATTTTGTTCCTGATGCTGTATTGTTATATCCACCACCAATAAATGAATACGATGCAGATACTAAGTTTGTTCTACCACCTCCAACAACAGAAAACTGTGTTGTTGCTGAATTTAGTTGACCCCCAACAACTGAAGAAAAGGCCTGATTAACAAAGTTGTTTGTACCACCACCAACAAATGATGCAGTATCATAAGCTGTATTATAAGAACCGCCACCAATAAACGAATAAGCACCAGTATATCCAGCATTATTTTTATAACCACCACCAATAGTTGAAAAGTTTGTTGTGGCAGAGTTTGATTTACCTCCTACAATTGCATAATTTCCACTAGCTAAATTTGTTGCGTTATTTAGTATGATTGAGTTTGCTCCAGTAGAACTTGTCCATCCTGAAAATCCTGAACCTCCTAAATTTAATGCAGTTGTAGAACTAAAACTAATAGACCCATTTACATCTGATACAGCAAGTTTACCAGCCCCTTCAGTTGAGTTTAAAGTATTTATTCTTATTGTTCCTCCTGAAATATGTATCTTTTCAGATGCTGAATTAGAACCTAATCCAACGCCAACATTTCCACTATCTGTTATAAAAACATTTTTTGTTCCAGCAGAATTTAATACCTCCAAACCATTAGAAGTGTTGGTTGAGCCGGTTCCAAAAATTTTTATTTTATCAAATATGTTCATTTTATATTAAATAGTTTACTTTATCCAGTTATAACAACTCTGACATTTTCTCCAGGTGCAGATGAAAAAATTACATCAACAGAATTTGTTTGCCTATTTGTTATTTTTGCATTTGTTAAATCTCCTGTTGTTACTAGCCATAGTGCAACAATTACATCTGTTGTCCCTAAGTTATGTGTAATTGTATTTGTTGTGTTTGCTGTTGGTGATGTTAAGGTTGTAGAATATTTAGATATTGGTACACCAGAACTAACAATTCCAGTACCATTATATATAAGCAATTGTCCTGAAGATAGACCTGTAAAATCATGGTCTGTGGTTCCAGTAAAACTATGTCTTCTTAAATGTGGCATTAATATTAATTAGTTTGTAATTTACACATCAATAAATATGCTTCTTTATTAAGTTTGTGTGTAAAATTTCATTTTTTATACATATAGATGTATTATAATGAAAAAATGAAATAAAATTGACTTTTATTAATTAACTAACTATGTTGAATTTTGTATCTATTATAGATAAAAAATTATAAACTAAATCTTCTTGAGACTCATTTTTGTGAGCCTCAAATTCAGTTTCTCCATTATAGATTATAGTTTTTTCAAATAAATCTGTTTCAAAAACAATTTTCTTAAGAACTGGTCTTATAATTATTTTTTTAATATCGATTTCTGTGAAAAATTTTCCCTCTATTGTTATTGGATTTAAAAGAGTTTTTTTTATGTTTAAATTTATTATTGTTGGACCCATTTATATATTTTTTTATAAATAGTAACCATTAAATTATTTTATTTAAAACCCTCCATCTTTGAGTAATGCTATCATAAATAAGCTCTAAAGTATCATCTATTGATAACACAATATCTGACGCTGTTGGATTACAAATAATCCTATTTGATGCAGTACTTGCAGTATTTTGATGTAGCAATGTTACTGGATTGCCCCCTCCTGAGCTTACATATGATAAAATTAACTTTCTTCCGTCATAACCGTCAGCAAATCCACTAATTGCTATACCAGAACCGGATTGGTCATCTATTCTTAAAAATGATTTTCCACTTAAAGATAAATCGTCTTCTGTAGAATTTGATGAAGATAAAGTAACTTGTCTCGTTGATAAAGCATCTATTACAGCTAAACTTGGAGTAAATACGGTATTATTAGCTGTTTCATTTATGTTTTGTCCACCAATAATTGCTGAATAGGTTCCTGATATTGTGTTTGATAAACCATTTAAAACTGCAGAATATAAACCAGACGCATTGTTATATCGACCTCCACCAACAAAAGAGTAAGAAGTACTTGCTGTATTCCATTGACCGCCACCAACAAATGAATGTGCCCCAACTACTTTATTAAATGAGCCTGCGCCTATAAATGAATAACTCCCATCAACTAAATTGGTGGCACCTCCAACAATGGAGGAATGAGACCCAGATGCCAAATTAATTCTACCTCCTCCAACAAAAGAAAAGTCACCACTTGCAATATTTGCATATCCTGACGAAAAATATCCCCCACCAACAACAACCGAATTTCGACCTGTTGCTTGGTTGAATTCTCCGTTTCCAATAAATGAATAAGATGCAGAACCGGAAATAGTATTGTTTTTTCCTCCAACTATAACTCCAGAATTTGAATTTATACTGTTGTATCCACCTCCTCCAATAAATGAGCGAACATTTGAAGCTGTATTTCCTGAGCCTCCAACAATGGCAGAATAAGCTCCAGAGGCTGTATTAAGTTTACCGGAACCAATAAAAGAATAGTTAGATGATATTGTATTTATTCGACCACCAACCAAAGTAGAATAATTTCCACCTAATGTATTGCCTGAGCCTCCTCCAATAAATGAAGTAAATCCATTAATAGTATTTTGTTTTCCACCAACTATAGATGATTGATATCCGCTATTTACAACATTATAAGTTCCGGCTCCAACAAATCCATGTTTGGCATTTGTTATTACTCTATTTGAATCTCCTGCGCCAATAAATCCACCACCGCCAGCTGCTGAAACCAAATTAAATCTACCTCCAACAATTGTTGCGTATCCAGTACTTCCTGTATTGAAATACCCTCCAACAACAATAGAACTGTTATCTAATGCTTTGTTGTTTGTCCCACCACCAACAAATGATGTATATGTACCCGTAGATGTGTTGCTGTTTCCACCTACAACTATAGAGTGATTTCCTGATACTGAATTTGATGCACCTCCTCCAATAAATGAACGTTGACCTGATGTTGTGTTATTATTACCTCCTCCAATAAACGAATAAGATGATGAAGCCAGATTTTGATAACCAGAAACTACTGCTGAATGTGTTGTTGTTGCTGAGTTTTGATATCCGTTTCCAACAAACGACATAAGTCCACTTGCTATATTTCCATAGCCGCCTACAATAGTGCTAAAACTTTGACTTACCTTATTAAAGGTACCACCTCCAATAAACGCATTTAATGTTACTGCTGAGTTGCTTTGACCTCCTACAACAGAAAATGCTCCACTTGCCAAGTTTCCAGAACCATTATTTGCAATAATAGAATTTAAACCGGTTGACGCTGTCCAACCACTAAACCCTGTTCCTCCACTAACTGAAGTTAAAAATATATCATATAAATTCGTACTTCCACTTAAAATGGTTCCACCGCTTATTGTGTTTGCGCTTAAGCCACCACCGATTGCAGTTCCTGAAAATGTTAAACCATTAATTGATGGAGATGCAACCAAATTCACAGTTGGTAAAGCAGCCGTTCCTCCCGTTGTTATGTTGGTTCCGTTTTGAACTTTTGTGTGTTCTGTGTCGCCTCCTATAGATTGAAATATCGAATAAAGATTCGTAGAACCACTTAAAATAGTTCCGCCGCTTATTGTATTTGCGCTAAACGCATTTCCGATTGCAGTTCCTGAAAATGTTAAACCATTAATAGATGGTGATGCAACCAAGTTTACAGTTGGTAACGCAGCAGTTCCTCCTGTTGTTATATTAGTTCCGTTTTGTACGTTTGTGTGTTCGCCGGTTGTGAAAATTGAATACAAATTAGTTGCACCACTTAAAATAGTTCCACCGCTTATTGTGTTTGCAGAAAACGCGTTTCCACTTGCAGTTCCTGAAAATGTCAACCCATTAATAGATGGAGATGCAACCAAGTTTACACTTGGACTATTTGCTGTTCCTCCGGTTGTTGTATTTGTTCCATTTTGTACTCTGGTAACGTCAGTTACTGCACTTATAGCCACACTTTCAACAAAAGTCCCACCTGAACTTAGTTTAATCAGTTGATTTGGTGTTAATCCACCAAAATCATGGTCAGTAGCTCCCGTAAAAGCATGTCGTTGTAAGTGAGTACTCATTTGTTTTGGTTATGACTTTGTCATAATTAAATAGTTTTGTTTTTGAGTTTTTAAGTTAAACTTTCCTTTTTTATATAACAAGTTATATTTATAGTATGAAAACAATGACAAAGGAAAAAAATCATATAATCCTCAAGAAAGAAAAAAGAGGTGGATTCACTATAGAAAGGGATGAAAATTTTGCTCACTTAATGGCTATGAGTTTTGCATTTCACTCAAAATATATGGAAAGTATTTCTATGGAAAAAGGACAAATTCTACAAGAAAGTCCAAAATTTCTTAAACTTATGGAACGCCTCTCTTCGGCAGACAAAAAAGTAAAATTATCTTTAAGTGATTTGAAAATTTTAAATGAGTGGGTAAGATGTATTACGGAAATAATAATAGAATCACCAAAAATAGATTTAAAAGATGATAATATTATTAAATTTTTTAGAATATCACAAGATTTTGTCTCAAAAACAGGAGCTGTTATTTAAAAAGATATTTATACAAAAACGAGAGAGAGATGGAAAATAAAGATGATGAAAAAAATAAGACTCCAATATTTTGTATAGATTGTATCAAAAGAAGTGGATATTTTGAAGAAGATTTTGTTTATAGCAAAATAGAAGAGCCTAAGTATTGTAAAAATTGCGGCTCCAAAGTTTTGGATAAACCAGATTTTAAAGAACCATCACCTAATTAAATAAAATAAAAATGAGAATAAAAATTAAAGTTACATACTCAGATTATTCTGGAATAATAAAAGCTTCAATATTTTACATTAATGGTTGGTATGAATTACAATCATCACTTTCATTAAACTCAATAAACGAAATGGGAGTGTTAAAAATTGAAAAAGTAATTGAAGCAGATGAAGCTAACACAATTGATACTACTTTAAAAAGTTAATTAAACCTTTTTAATACTAATATTCATATCGTGTGGAGCAACTCTATTTCCTCCAAAATAAGGAAAAAGATAATATCCCCATTTTGTAGTTTTTGGCTTTGGGATGCTTGACCAACCTATAAGTTTACCTTCCATATCATTCACTCTAAGTTCATAGTAACTATCACTTGCAAATATTTCAAACAAAAAACTAGTTTCAGTAGGTATTGATATTATTTTTGACATAACTCTTTTTCCTGATATATAACAATAGCTATAAATTCCTATTTCATCATCATCAACATTCCAACCAAAGCGAACTGAATTTTTATGGTGCATACCAAATGAAAATCCAAATAACTTATTTATATCCAAATCATCAACATCCCCAAATTTGTAAATACAATTTTCTTTAAATAGGATTTTGCGTTTGATATATTCTGTATCAAATTGTGGCCTAAAATAAAATCCAGACCTATGCTTTCCTTTCTTAATCAAGTAGTTATCAAACATTGTAAATATAAATATTAAATCTTTTGGCTGAATCAAGTATTTTTTATAAATTTGTTGTATAAAAATATAAAAATGAAAAACTCAATTATTTTAGGATTTATTATTGCATTTGTTATTGCTGTGTTCGCGGTATGTTTTTTTATACATCCCGTATTGGTTTTAACTATAGGAGATATTATAACATTAATTTGTATTGATGTGTTTGTGTCTTTTGTTTTAGCTCTTTATTTAAGCGATTATTTTAAATCAGAAAACAAACAAAACAGTTTAATGACTTGGACTGTTGTTGGCGCTGCCCTTCCAATAGTTCCAATTGTTGCTGCAATTTTAAAATACAAAAAATCAAAAAAATAATGAAATTAATATATGCAGGAGAACAGTTTCATAAGCCTAAGTTTGGTATTTTTTTAGCTGGTCCTACGCCTAGAGATATTTCTGTAAAATCCTGGAGACCTGAATTTATAGAAGCATTAAAATCAAAAGGTTTTAAAGGTTCTGTATTTGCTCCTGAAAATAGAGTTATCGGGAGTCCTTATGATTTTGATATACAAATTCCTTGGGAGGTTAAAGGCTTAAATCTAGCGAACATTGTTTGTTTTTGGATACCAAGAAACCTAGAAACAATGCCGGCATTCACTACAAATATTGAATTTGGTGAATTCATGCATTCAAATAAAATCGTAGTTGGATTTCCTAAAGACTCTGTAAACAATCGATACATAGGAAAGAGATGTGAAATGCATGACATTCCTTTATATGATAATATAACAGAAATGGTTAATTATATTTGTGACGAAGAAATGAAATTCATAAACAAGTGCACTAAATGTTTTGGTGCTGGAGATATTGAAAAAAATGGAAGAGGTTACAAATGTTCTGCTTGTGACGGTAAGGGTTATAATAAAAAACCAAAAAACAAAAAATAATTTTGTAACAAATTAATAAATTTTTCGTTTAATTAATATGTCAAAACCAACAGCTAAATTAATGGTTATTTCTGGACCTCTGCAGCAAACAAAATTTATGCAACGCGCGGATGTATTTGAAGAAAGTAAAGTGGTTGGTACGACCAAATATATGAACATAAGTTTCAATGAAGGTACAAAACTTACTCAAAGACACATATCGTTAGTAATTGATTCTGTAAAAAAAGCTCTGGAAGAATCTGGAGAACTTGTAACATTTATACACTTAATTCAAACACAAAATGGTAAAATAATAACCTTTAATCAAGGAGAAATAGCTCCATATGTAAATTCGGACGTAAGATGTGTTTCTGATGGTGAAAGCTGGTATGTATTGTGTGATTATCTTAAAACTGCAACCGGTCTTGATATCATAACTGATGAACATAGGTTTGTTATAGGGGTAGGGATTAAATTGGAAAACAAAATCGATTCAATAAAAATAAAAAAATAATTTCTTGACTTTTGATTTAAAATTAGTATATTTACTTAAAATAAGAAAAATGAAAAAATAGATTAACAAACTCTACATTATCACTAGACGTGATTTAATTCCTGGCAGTCAAGCTGCCCAAAGCATTCATTCGTTGCATGAATTCGAAAAGCAACAAAAACAATCTTACGAAGATTGGTACCAAAATTCAAAAATCATAGTTTTATTATCAGTTGAATCTCTTGAGGAGCTTGAAAAGCTTTATCAAAAATTAGAGATTAAAAACACCTGCATTTCAATTTTTTGTGAACCAGATTTAAATTATGAACTCACATCTATTTGTGTTTTACAGTGCAATAAATCTAGAAAACTATTAAGGAATTTACCATTAGCATTATCTGAATTTTCAAAAAAGGAAGGGGTACAAAATGCTTAATTATAAAGCTTATAAATTAGGTGGCAAAATCCCATATAAAGTCACTCAGATGCGATGGGAAGATAATGACCAATTAGTGGCCTTTGATGGTGCTTGGTACAATGTTAATGATTGTATTTTGTGCGCTGGAACTGGGATTATAAATCCAAATGATAAGGAAGAAATTTTTGAGGGCGATATTCTTTATTTAGATTTACAAGACCCTTCATGTTATAGCAAAGACTGCATAGGAGTAGTAACTTTTAAAGATGGCAAATTTATGTGGACAATTATAGCTAAAGGCGGTTATAGTTGGGCAGAATATTCATTGAGTGGAAAAAGCTGGAAAAAATTAGGCCATATAGCATATGGTATTGAAACCTTTTATCCATCAGATGATATAAAACATAGTTCGTTTTTACAAAAGATGGTCGATAAGATATTTGGAAATTTTGTTGGAGTCATGTTTGAAAAATATGATAAAAAAGGAGTTACTATAAAGAATGACAAATTCTACTTAAAAGATACACGACATGAAACAAAAAGATATGAAAAATCTGTTAAAAGATTACTTCATAAATACAAAAATTACCTTGAAATAAAAGATAAAATTGAAAAAAATGAAATTTATCCGGATATTTTAAATTCTAAATTAAAGTTAATTGAAAAAAAATAACTAAATTTGCCCACAATGTATTATGACAACATAAAGGATAAATGTGTTCGCGAAGCTGTTGAGGCTATGCCTAAACTTCCTTGTGAAAAAAATTTGATTAAAACATTGCCTAGAGCATTAAGTTTATTAGCAAAAAATAAATACAGCACCTCAGATGGATATAGATGCCACTCTGAACTGAGTGCTTTAATTGCTCCTTTGTTGGTAAACAATTATAATGATTTTAAATTCATTACTGAAAATAAAGAAGAAAGAGATGCTATAAGCAAATTTCTTTTAATTGCTCATAAAAAAAAGATTCATAAAATGATGGAAGAATATTACGATGCTATTAGTAATATTTTAAAACACAACAAATTTTGGATTCGAGACATAGAAACTTGGGAGTGGAAAAGCAGAAATACATATAAGCAATTTAAATCACTTGTTTCTCATTTATTTTGTAAATATGATGTTCCTGAATTCATGTTTCAGTGCTGGGAGACAAGAACAGATTTACACATTAAATGGTTTTTAAGTTTAGCTAATGGTGATAGTGCCAGAAATCTTAAGCAGTTCCCATTTGAAATGACGAGAAAGATGGCTTTTGAATTTACAAAAACTCCATTTCCAGGTTATTCAATAGAGGATTCTATTAGACGTTGTCAAGTTATTGGTCTAGGAGGAGATGAGAGACTAGCAGACGCAGTGTTAATGTCTAGATTAAGAAATCAATTTTCCAATAATGACTTTTGGGTAACAGTTATTCAATTCTTTGCTGGAATTCCTATGCTTAATTTAGATGAGGTAGGAACTATTATTGATTATATTAATCAAAAAAAGTTTGTTGCGAAACATTTTGTAAAAAATGGAGTTAGAATGCATAGTCCTGAGAATCCAAATTTTACCATTAAAGGAAAAAACATAAACACGCTAATACAAGAAACTCATAATTGGCATAAAGAGCTTAAGAAATATAGCAAAGCAGATATGTCTGCACATTGGAAAGGAACTGGTATTGAAGATTTTATTTACACCGAAGGCAATAAAGAAAAAAATAATTATAAAATTTATGAAATCATAGAACTAATAACAGCAAAAGATTTACACAAAGAAGGTAAGGCAATGCATCATTGTGTATTTTCATATTTAAGCTCTTGTGTAAAAGGTTCTTGTGCAATTTTCTCATTACAATTGTTTGGCACCAGCTTAGTTACTATAGAAGTTAGAAACTATCAAGCCGTTCAAATAAGAGGTCCATACAATAAGCCTCCAGAACAAAAAGAAAGAATGATAATTTACGATTGGGCAAAAAAGAATAATATAGAAATTACAAAATATGCAATAAGGAATTAATAACAAATAAATAAAACAAAATGACACAAGAAGAAGTAATTGACTTAATGAAGTCCAGCAAAAACTCACAAGAATGGAATGCAAATTGTGAAAAAGTAAAAGAATCAAATAATAAAAACTATCCAAACTATTGGTATACAGAAATTATTTTATCAGGATTAATGGACAAGACTTTAGGTGAAGGTTCATCTAAAATTAGAATCACAACCGGATAATAAAAATATTAGCCCTATTCAGAAAGACACTTAGGCCTCTAAAACCAAAGGTGGTCGGTTAGATTCCGACATAGGGCACCATTTTTAAATAAAATTATGAGATTAGAATCTGAAAAAATAGAATACATTATTAATAACAAAGAAGATGAATTAAAATTATCTTCATTGGTATCAAAAAGAATTAAAGAAATTATTTCTGAAGGCTATTTTTTTTGTGGAGCAACAAAATATTTTAAAAATGGTGTAACATCTTTTCGTTTAGTGTATGAACGTATGCTCGAAAGAAAGGTTTTAACAGAAAAAAATAAAAACATTTCATATAAAGATTTTGAAGACGAGATACATAGAAACATTTCTCTGCATTGTAGTGAAAAAATGTTTAAGGAAAGACGACAAGAACAAATAGAAAAGATGATGTCAAAAAGTTTATATTCTAATAATTTGTTTGATGAATTAATATCTAATAGAATGTTTGTAAAAGGAATACCTGCTGGCCACATAACTACCTTAATTGGGAAACATGATTAAATGTGAAATAATTTGTTCTACTAATGTACGTTTCGGAAGCGCATTAGATGATTATAACAATAAAGTAAAAACATTTATAGAACAATTATCTATAGATGGTCATACTTTCATTAGTTCCAACATAGTAGTTTTTGGTCAAGAAATGAATTATTTTAGAAATGAAATTATTTATAGGGAAAATCAAACCAGAGAAGTTATTTTTGAAAAAACTTCCTCTTAAATTTTCTAAAACTCCATCTAATTTTTATAAAAAAATTATCAAAAGGATGTTTGTGACCAATTTTAGCAAATCTAATATCTCTTATTAGTTTATGTCTTTCATTTTTTAATGCAAGCGCCATTTCAAACTCCTCAAATTCAACACAACTTAAAGTCCATTTTTTTAAAAGCTCTAATCTAAGATTTAAACTCAAATCTTTAGATTCTACTTTATATCGTAAAATAATGTAGTTAACTTTGTTTTTGGTTATTGAGCTCATTTTTAACACAGAGAAATCTTTACAATAAATAGCTCTAATTTACATAAAAATACCACATAAATTTGTGTTTATTAAGAATGTTTTTTATATTTGCGTTACCATGAGCAAACAAGCCAGCAAAACGAGTGAGACTAACATTTCCTCTATCGACCTAATGAATAAAAAGAAGGTTTTAGAATCAACTACGGAGATTTTAAAAAAAGAATTTGTAGGAATTGATAGTATAATCGACGAAGTAATGCATTCAATAGAATCTTGGTATGTTTACCCTCAAGGTCAAATGAGACCAACTGTTATCAATTTATGGGGAATGACCGGCGTTGGAAAAACATCTTTAATTCAAAGAATGTCTGAGTTGTTAAATATTGGAAATAAACTTTTCAGATTTGATATTGGAGATTATTCATCTGGGGACATGAAATTAAGAAGTGAGTTTTCTACAAAATTAAAAAACAACGAGAACCAACCTGTTATACTTGTATTTGACGAATTTCAATTAGGTAGAACTATTTCTGAAAATGGCTCTGAAGTTGATAGGTCTGGATTGAGAGCTCTTTGGGATTTGTTAGACACTGGAAAAATAAGTATAATTAACGAAAATTATTATAGTAGTAAAATAATTTCTTTACTTATAAAATTAGAATATTGTATCCAAAAAGGAGTGGAGTCAGTTAATGGTAAGATAACTAAAAATTTAAATACTCACACTAGTATTTTTTATAACACAATTCAAAAAGGAAATAAAACTTTAATACAAGAAGATGGTGATGAAAAAACAGACCCATTATTGTTTGTTCCGGAGGAATATGTTTATTATATAAAATCATTATCAGAAAATCCATATTTAGATACCGACTCTTCTGTTAGGGCTAAATTAATGAATATGAGTCACACTCAAATTATGGAATTTTTAAATGATATTGTATCTAAGAATTCAAAACCTGTAATACATGACTATTCTCAATCGGTTATATTTATAATAGGAAATCTTGATGAGGTGTATTCTATGGCCGGAGTAGTTGACCCAGACTATAGTGCCGATATGTTTTATGAGAATTCTAAAAAAATAACAATACCAAAAGTAAAAGCAGCTCTCAAAAAAAGATTTAGAATAGAACAAATAGCTCGTCTAGGAAATGTTCATGTTATATATCCAGCGTTCTCTTCTGATTCATTTAAAAAACTTATTACAATGGAATTGGATAAGTTCAAAAAAAGAGCAAAAGATAGATATGGATTTAATATAGAAATAGATAGTTCAGTAAATGTTATAATATATAAAGAAGGAGTTTTTCCAACTCAAGGAACTAGGCCTATTTTTACAACCATAAATGTTTTGATTGAAAGCTATGTTTCAAAAATAGTATCTGATTTAATTTTGGAAAATTTAAGTGCTGAAAAAATTATATGGAACTTTTTGGACAACGAATCAAAATACGAAATAACAATAATAGAAAAAGGAAATAAACGTACAGAAAAAAAATATAATTTAAACCTAAAATTAGATAATCTAAGAAAGTCCACTAAAGATGATGAGCAAGCTCATACTGCAGTTCATGAAAGTGGTCATGCTTTAATGGCTTGTTTGTATTTGGGAATAGCACCGGAAGAGGTTGTAAGTAAAACGGCAAGCATATCAGATGGATACTGTAGAATAAAATACCCTGATGTGTTGACTTCTGATTTTGTAAAAAAAGATATAGCAGTTGGATTAGGGGGATACGTTGCAGAAGAGCTTATTTTTGGAAAAAAACTACTCAGCAATGGCTCTCAAACAGACATAGAAATGGTTACGGAAAAAGCTATTTCTTTTATAAAGTCTTATGGTATGAATGGTTTTCCAATTTTAATTGGAGTAGAAGCCGTAGATATGAATCATAGTCATTATTTTGAAACTGATGAATCTAATAAACAAATAAAAAAAATCTTAGAGGATGGCTTAAAAACAACAAGGTCATTAATTAAAAAGAATAGAAAATTATTACTCAAAATGTCTGAATATCTTTCTGAGAATTCTAGAATGGAAAAAGATATGGTTTTGGAATATGTTAAGAAATATGCAATAAACCCTCCAGAAATAAAAGAGGCTGATAATTATTACAGTTTTAAACAAATTTTAGAAAAAAAATTAAAAAAACACAAACAAAAAGAAACATTTTAACAAAAACTACGTTTAAACATATAAATCATGGAAATAAAAGATACAACATTTGAACAAGAAACTAAGGATTGCATTTCTGTTATTGATTTTTGGGCCGAATGGTGCGGACCATGCAGAACACTATCACCTATAATAGATGAATTAAGTAAGTCCTATGAAGGCACTGGGGTTAAAATCTTAAAAGCAAATGTAGATGAATGTTCTGAATTAACATCTAAGTTCGGAATTAGAAGCATACCAACTATTGTTGTTTTAAAAAACGGAATAGAAGAAGGTAGAATTAATGGAGCAAGCGGCTCTGTTGCTAAACAAATAGAAGAGTTAGTAAATAAAATAAACATATAACCTATGATAAACAAACCAAGAACAATTCAGTTATTATTCATAACAATTTTATCGTTTTTGGCGACATCATTGTTTAGTCAAGAATTTCCAAATAACAACGGAACTCTTATTAATGATTTTGCAAATATTATCCCAGATGAACAAGAGTCAAATTTAAGAAAACTCGTTAAGGATTATGAAAACAAAACAAGCATACAAATGTGTGTTGTTACAGTACTTTCACTTGAAGGAGCAAGTGTTGACGATTATGCAAATTCTTTATTTAGAGCATGGGGTATAGGACAGAAAGAATTGAATAATGGACTATTGATTTTAATTTCACTGAATGATAAAAAATGGAGGATAGAAGTCGGTTATGGACTTGAAGAGTGGATTACTGACTCTTATTCTAAAAGTGTTGGAGAAATAAATTTCAAACCAAATTTCAGAAAAGGAGATTATTACACAGGAATAAATATGGCTTTAGGTAACTTCATGTCATCTCTCGGCGAAAATGGTTGGAAACAAAGACAGGAATTATTAGCTATTAAAAAACAAAAAAATGATGAAAATTTTTATAAAATAATTGGATGGATAACCTTCTTTGCTTTTGTTTTAATTTTAATTATTTTTGGTATTTTTTCACATAAAAGAAAACAAGAAAATGAAAGAAGAAGACTTGAAGTTGAAGAGGAAAGAAAGCGAATTCAAAAAGAAATAGAAAGAAAGAGGCTTATTAAAATAAAAGAATCAAAAGAATCGATAACGTCCATAAGTGAAGAATTTTCTAATACAAAAAACATTCTAGAGAATTTTAAATCAAAATACACTAATTGTGAACATAATAAGAATTATGTATCTAGATTGAAAAAGGCAAGTATTCAAATTAGGGAAATGTTAAACCTAACACCAGATGTTGATTATGTTAATATTTTAAATTATTATAATACTATTTCAAATTCCCTTACATCTATACAGTCAGAAATAAATGAAAACACATCATTATATCGCACAATAAATTCAAATTATGAAAATTTAGAATCATGTGTTTTAGACATAAAAATGACACTAAAAGGTGTTGAAAAAACATTACAAAAATTAAAAGAAAATTACTCTAACATTCCAGAAGAAGATACTTTGAGAAGTAAAGTAGAAAATTTATTAAATGATTACGAAAATCAAACTAAGAATTCTAAAAATGAAATAGATTCTGGAAATTTTGAAAAGGCTAAAACTATATTTTTAAATTCTGAAAATTCGTTATCTTTCTGCACTAACCACATAAAAGACGCAATTTCAATTGAAAGTAAAATAAATTCAGCAGTTTCGTACCTAAAAAATAGCAAACAAACCCTCAGCCCATCAATAAATGTTTTGACATCATTAACAAACAATAGTGATGTTTCTGTTACAACTAAACATTTAATAAAAGACAAAATTAATTTAATAAACTCTTTTGATTTTGGGAGATATGAAAAAAATCCTTTATTTGGACAAAAGGCTTTGGTTGAATTACTTAATGATGCAGAACAAACAATTGCTAAAGGAAAAAGAGAGGTTAGTGATGCTGAAAATTCTAGAAAAAAAATAGAAGAAGAAAAGCGTCGCAAGAAGCGCCAAGAAGAGGAAGATGAAGAAAATGAAAGAAGAAGAAATTCCTATTCATCATCTTTTAGTTCTTCTTCTTATGAAAGTTCATCATCAGATAGCTCATCATCATTTGGTGGCGGAGATTCTGGAGGCGGTGGCTCAAGTGGAGATTGGTAATAATATGATTTAATTAATATAAACAAATAAAATAAACAAAATGGAAACAAAAAAAATAATAAAATACGCAATATTTGGATTTTTAACACTAATGATTGTATTTGGAACAATAGGTTCTTATAATTCAATGGTTAAATATGATGAGGCAGTAAGTACATCATGGTCTCAAGTTGAAAACGTTTATCAGCGTCGTGTAGATGTGATTCAGAACTTAGTCAATACTGTTCAAGGAGCTGCTGATTTTGAAAAATCAACACTTACTGATGTTATAAATGCTAGAGCAAAAGCCACAAGTATAACCATAGACCCGAGCAAATCAACCGGTCAAGACTTAATGAAATTTCAGCAGGCCCAAGACAACTTAAGTTCAGCACTATCAAGATTGATGGTTGTTGTTGAAAAATATCCTGAATTAAAAACTAATCAAAATTTCTTAGAATTACAATCACAAATAGAAGGTACTGAAAATAGAATCACGGTTGAGCGTAAAAAATTCATAACCTCAGCACAAAGCTATAATCAATATATTAGATTGTTTCCAAAAAATATAATATCTGGTATGTTTGGGTTTGAAAAAAGACCATACTTCGAAGCTGATGCTGGTGCTAATCATGCTCCAGAAGTTAAGTTTCATACAAAATAATAATTTAATGTCAGAAACAATAAAAAGCAAAATATTATTAAGAAGAAAAAGATTAGAAGAAAAACAAAACTGGTGGAAATCAGAGGTTAATAACAGAATAAAATTCGGAATTTCTAAAAAAATTTTTAATTTAGCATATGGAAGATTTGGAATACCATTTCATTCCATAAAACATAAGACAGATTTTGAAAGTTTAGAATCTAAATTTTATGAATATAGATTAAATGTTGAACTAAAAACAAATTCTGAGCACAGAAAAAACATAAAGCATTTTGCAAATGAATTTGTAAAATATAAAAAATATACTTTTAAGCAACTGGAAGATTCTGGAGGAGCTTTAAAACTTTCAAAAACATGTTCTTTTGTTCATATTATTATTAAAAATAATATTGAATATAAAGAAAAAAAAATAATAATTTACCGCAGAACAAAAGATTTTTCAGAATCAAATTATTATCCAGAAAAGGTTAAGGAAATTTTTATAAATGATAGATATTGTATGGCTGTGTGTTATTTATATAAAGACTGTGTTATTAGAGAGGTTCTTTTTGAGAAGGATTATAAAAAGTGTAACGCAGAATCAATAGAAGATATAGTGCAAGAATATGTTGATTAGTTTTGAAAATACAAAAATATCAGATAAAGCATATGGAGAAAATCTTCTAAAACTTTATTCTTTATGGGAAAGTCTTATAATTAAGGTTTATAGACTTAATGCCACTTTAACGGAAATAGACGAAGTTGAAAGTGTAAGATTTGCAAGAAATAAAGAATTGATTTTTAATGATTGGGTAGAAATTACAAATGAACTATATGATGTAAATGAAGAAGTTTGGAAACAAAACATAAATACGTGGCACAGCTCTTTTTTAAAACAAAACAATTCATCTCAAGGCGACACAGTAAAAGTGAGATTAAAAAATGGTTTAATTAAAAATGGATTTATTTTAATTGAACATCCCATTTTATCCAACATAGTTATTGTGGGGCTTAAAAATAATGTCACAAAAGGTTATTTTAGGGCAAATCTACCTTCTAGGCCATATAATGTCACTAGAATGGTTTTGACTGAATTTAGGACGGTATTTGAAAATCCGTAATTGAAATTGTGTCATATTTATAACTAAATAGAATATAGTCATGAGTGATTTAAAAAAATACATATCAAAAAAATTAGATATTATCTTAGAAAGTGATAAAAAATCACCTTCAGAAATAGAGAAGAAATTAAAATCATTAGGGTTGCCACCTAAAGCTTTAAAGAAAGCTATGGATAGGGTTAGAAATTCTGGCTTTGTAGAAACGTCTAAATCGGATGATGTAAATACGCCAGCAAATGATGTTCTTTCTGGGAGAATACATTCTGACGATGAAATTAAAAATGTAGTTCAAATAAGAAAGTTGTTTAAAAATAAAAGTGCAAAATTAATAAACAACAAATTTCAGACAGAAAAAGATATTTTCATTAATCATTATGATAATTTATTTAATAATGGAGCCTCTGATTTTCCTGGTATATTAGAATTTTATAGCGTTGTGTCTAAAAGAAAAAGAATGAGACCATCTGAAGGTCAAGGATTCATTACTAGAATGGAACCAGAAGATGCTAAAAAATATGGCAAAGAAATAGTTAAATATTTTTTGGTAAAAAATTCTGACATATACCCAATGAATCGTCGAGCTAAAATGGCTTTAAATTCTTATCTTGAACTTATGGGAGCATCAAAGGTTGATGTTCCTTATGTGGATAAAACAAAATCGCATTATTATAATAAATACAATTTAGACCAAATTTAATGGTTTACACAGATAGGGTGCACTTAGTCGCAGACAGCCTTGAAGAACTTCATAATTTCGCTATTAGCATTGGTTTAAAGCGACATTTTTTTGAAGGAGTCAAAAAGGGTCATCCACACTATGATTTAACTAACAATGCAATACTTGATAAAGCCTTATCTGCCGGCGCATCAATAATTGGAAGTAAAGAAATAGTTAAGCTCAGCCACATGTTGGTAAAGCCAAAAAAGTGATTTAATTACTTCTTTTTTCCTTTTGGTTTATTTTTTATATTATCAACCTTCTTTGTTGGTTGTTTCTTCGCAGGCTGTTTTTTTACAGGTTGCTTTTTTACCGGTTGCTTTTTTACCGGTTGCTTTTTTACGTGCGGCTTTTTTGTGGTTTCTTTTTTGTTTTTACAAGCACAGTTTGAGTCACATTTACATCCACAATTTTCGCAAGAACAGTTGATATCACATTTGCAGCCATTGTTTCCACAATTACATTTACAAGTTACTAAAGGCTCTTTAAATACTATTGTCGTTACAGCAGGAGTAATTGTTTTGGCCACAGGAATTTCAACTATAGCTTTATTTTCTCCAACTTGTTTTTTGAAGAATCTTTCGAATAATCTATTTAATAAATCTTTCATTTTACGAGGTTTCAACATAAATATGTCTATTTTATTGTAATTTTAACAATTTATTTGCTATATCATATTATTTTACTATCTTAGCATCCAAATTAATAATAAATAAATTATGAAAAAATCAAAAAAACAACCAGCAAAGAAAACGGCAACAGTAAAAAAAACTACAAAGCCTGCAAAAAAAGCAACTACTGCTAAAAAAGTAACTAAGAAAACAACTAAGAAAGTTGTAAAAAAAGCTACTCTTAAAAAGTCAGCAGTAGTATCAAAAAAGACAGTAAAAACTCCAATTAAAACAACTTCTCAGTATGATGTGGTTCTTAATCATTTAGTTAAACATGGTTCAATAAATACCATGGAAGCTATTAAATCTTATAATGTTTTAAGATTGGGAGCTGTTATTTTCAGCTTAAGACAAGGTGGAATGAACATTGAAACAGGTGTTCATACTTTCAAAAACAAGAATGGTAGAAAGACTAAAGTTGCAAAATACGTTCTTCAAGCATAATAATAATTTAAAACAAAAAATGCGAATCAAACGGTTCGCATTTTTTTTGATTTTCTTAATTAAATTTGGCTGATAATAAAAAAAAACATATCTTTGAATATAAATAAAATAACGATGAAAAAAATATTACAATTAATTTCTTTAATACTAATAACGTTAAGTTTTGGTTTTAAAAATAAAATAAACACAGAAGTAAATAAAGAACTACTGTGTAAACAATGGGAAACTGATGCTCGTGATGATGTAAATTCTAAAATCATAATCACATTCAATCCGAACAATACTTACTCACATGAGTATTCAACAAAAGGAATTCCTAAAAAAGAGTCTATTTTTATGACAGGAAAATGGTCAATTGGAAAAGATAAAAAAATTCATATAGAATTTAACAAGTCTCCAGTTATAGATATTTTTGAAATTGTTTCTATGAAAGAAAATGAATTAATCATGAGTACGGCAGTTGGGGTTAAAAAATTTCGTAAAATAAAATAACCATTTTCTTATTTATGATAAGAAATAACTCACACAAATCAGTTTTAGTAGAAAAAATTTATAATTTTGATAAAAATTTTTCTATTTTGCTTATAGCTAAATTCAATACGCATACGGTATACGGACCACCAGTTGGCGAATTTAAAAAATACTGGAATAGTGTCTATAAAAATGGACATTCTTATTCTTTAAAAAAAGAAACCATAAGACTCAATTCAAGATTGTAAAAAAATGAAACCTCTCCGGCAGCGAACTGGAGAGGTTTCTATTGTTTTGCAACAATAACGGCCTAAGTCGTATCCTTAACGTCCTTGAGAGACGTAAACTTTTTTATAATTCTTTGAATTCTTATTTTTAGAACTTTTTGTTTTTGCGTGGACCCCTGGATTCTTTTTTTTAGGTTTATCTCTAAATGTGGAGGAATTTGTGTTTGTTGTTTGTTTCTTTGCCATTGTTATTTGTTTGTTTGGTTATTTGGTTATTAATAAATATATAAAAATTCACACTTTCAGTCTTCCTTTTTTTCTTGATTTGTGTCTTTTGTGTCTAAAAAATTCATGAGTTTTTTTATGGCAAAACCAGGTATGTCAACTAAAACTCCACTAAATATAACAACAACAAAAACAGACCTAAAAAGAGATGAAATATACTCTACTGTAACTTGAAGTGTTGGGTCGGCCCATCTAAATATAACAAATATAAAAGCAGTAATAATTGCCGAAATCCATATTTTTGAAAATTTCAATTTACTTTTTATTAATAATGTCGAATACCAGTTGAATAACCCGGTGTGTTTTAAGCCATAAAGTATATTTATAAACATTAGAATATAAAACCAATTAAGGCCATCTAAAAATAAAATTATTTCAGGCGCAATTCCATTAGTCCATATAGAATCATAGAATGATTTAGGTGGCAATAAATCTGTATTCATTGTTGTTTGGTTATATATAAATACAAAAATTTTTATTATCTTTGTTAAATTAATTCACAAGTAAATTATGCCTATTAAAATAGATTTAAGATTTGGAGATTGTATTGACTTGATGAGCGACATTAAGAACGAAAGTATTGATTTGATTTTTGCCGACCTCCCTTACGGAACAACAAATTGTAAATGGGATTCATTAATAGATTTGCCTCAATTGTGGAATCAATATAAAAGGATAATAAAGCCAAATGGTGCTATTTTACTGTTTGCTCAGACTCCATTTGATAAAGTTCTAGGATGCTCAAATCTTCCTTGGTTGAGATATGAATGGATTTGGGAAAAACCACACGCCACCGGTCACTTCAATGTTAGTCAAATGCCACTTAAAGCACATGAAAATATTTTAGTTTTTTATAAAAATGTTCCAACTTATAATGCTCAAAAAACACAGGGTCATAAGCCGGCAAATAAATTTACTAAAACAATAGAAATTCAAAACAAAACAGAAGTTTATAATAGAGCCAAATCAAATGTTTCTGGAGGAGGAAATACAGATAGGTATCCAAGAAGTGTTCAGGTTTTTTCTTCTGATAAGCAGAAAACGAAATTAAAAGGAACCAAACATTCAACACAAAAACCACTTGCTTTGTGCGAATATTTTATCGAGACTTATTCAAATGAAAACGAATTAGTTCTTGATAACGTAATGGGAAGTGGTACAACAGGTGTGGCCTGCATAGAAAAGAAGAGAAATTTCATAGGAATGGAAAAGTTTAAAGATATTTTTGATGATGCTAAAAACAGAATCAAAAACACAATAGAAGAAAATCAAAATAAAAACAATTTTAAATTAACAATCAATGAGTGAGATATTAACACAGATACCATTTACGGCTCAACAGATAATAGAAAAATCCGAAATACATCCATTGAAAACTAGGAACATTTACTTATATGGCTCAAGGGTTTATGGCACCCATAATGAAGATTCTGATTATGATGTTATATTGGTTGGGGCAAATTTGGTGGAGCGTACTGAAAAGAATTTAGAAATAGATGGTAAAAGATTAAATGTTCATATCATAACTCCAGATGCATTTAAAAGAAGTTTGGAAAATCATGACATAATGAATCTTGAATGTTATTTTTCTCCTTATTGGGTTAGGCTGCAAGAAAAAGAACAAATTAAATTTATTTTAAATAAAAAGAAATTAGCTAAGAATATTATTGCCCAATCATTTAATAGTTGGAGAGGCGGAAAACATAGACTAAATGAAGGAGATAATTATCGCGGACTTAAAAGCATATTTCATTCACTTAAAATGCTTATATTCGCTATTCAAATTATGGAAAACGGTAAAATCACAAATTATTCAGCTGCCAATTATTTACATAAAGAAATAAATGATTGCAACGAAATTGACTGGGAATACTTTAGAGAAACGTATCTTCCTTTTAAAATAGAACTTGAAAATAAATTAAAAAAACTTTCTAATTTTTAAAAAACAAAAATGATAAATTACCGCATTATAAGCGATTCTAATGACTATTATGAAAAAGAGGGGTTCACGCGTATTGAATCTCCTTGGACTGTATCTAAACCAATTTCTGACATAACTAAGCCAGATTATAAACAAGACTTTAAGATTGAATATAATCAAAAGGTTTTGGTGGCTTCCGGAGAACAATCATTCCTTTATTTATATTTAAAGCAGTTTTTGCCAAAAGGCCGATTCCAAACAACCACCCCTTGTTTCCGGGATGAAATATTTGACACTACTCATACGAAGTATTTTATTAAAAATGAACTTATAGATACTCAAAATGTAACTAATGAATCACTGAATGAGGTCGTTGATAAATGCTTTATTTTCTTTTCAAGATATCTAAGAAAAGAAAATTTAACAGTTGATAAAACTGAAGTAGGATTTGACATTAACTATAATTTTTTAGATAAACAATACGAACTTGGTTCATACGGCATAAGAGAGTGCGATTTTCTAGCTTGGATTTATGGCACTGGTTGTGCAGAACCGAGATTATCTTCAATAATAAATTTAAATAGACATGGGATATCACTTAAGAAAGATTAAAAAAGGTAAACTTGGAGAGTTCTCTAAAATTCAAGAAGAATTCGAAGAACTACAAGATGCTATTGAGCAAAAACACGCGGTTCTTGAAATATGCGAACTTTGTGATTTGGTTGGCGCCATAGAAGCTTATGCTAAGAAATGGAACTTATCATTAAATGATTTGATTAAAATGAAAGAGTCAACAAAAAAAGCCTTTAAACAAGGTAGTAGGTAATGTTTGTATTGTTAAATAAAAACAAAAGAGTAGTTTTGGTAGAGAAATTTTCTGTACCACCTTGGTTTAGTGTTATGCTAAAAACACATCCGAAATACGTGCATATAAATCCAATAGAAACATATAGAATAGTATTAATGGTTTTAAATGGAGATGATGTCACGGTAACAGAAACATATACAGAAGAAGGGCTTTTAAGGAGAGGAGTGGAAATTAACAAATGGGGATGGAATCCAGAAAAAATAAATTTTGAGCTATTCAATTTTTTTATTTATTTTAACTTAATCTCATTAGATAGTGGTAATCACGACACCGGAGAAAAACATTATAACGTATTTGCAAAATAATATAATATGACAACAAATTTTAAAAAAAACCTTTCAAAAAGAAATCAAAAATGTGTTGAAATTGCGACAATAATGGCTAGTACTGTTTATCCTAGACTTGTTGACTTAATGAACGTATTAGAGATGAAGGAGGTTCAATTTGAACAAATGGAAAACTTTAGATTATGTTGTTTTACAAAAAATTATAAAATTCAATTTTATGATGTTGAAGAAACTTTATCATCAAATAATAAAAAAGATATTTTTGAAATTAATTGCAAAGGAAAAGAAATATGCCCATATTTTCTTAGAGGAATAAGAGAAATAGAAGATTTTCAAAGTCCTTTAGAAGAATATTTAAACTTTTGCAAAGCTGCAATAAATGCATTATATTTACTTGAAAACAAAACAAAAGAAATAGATAATGTTCTTGAGGCTGCAAGAAAAATTTCAACACCTTTAACTAGGAATGTGCTTGTGGAGAAAAAAACAAAAAGACATGCAACGCAAAAAAAATGAAAAATTAAAAAGGAAAGTACTTTTTGAAAGATGTAACAGTGTGGATTACATAAAAAATTCAGATGAGTTTTTAAGAAGTATTGGCATTGGAATTTATATATGGTCTGAAGACAGTCATTCTTTAAGTAATTATTCAGTTACTATGACATATGCGGCCCCATCAAATAAAGAAAACTTAGAAAAATTAATAAACATTTATGGTGTTGAAAGGTTATATGATTTCTTTTATACATTTTGTTCAAATCCAAGAATTAATTATATGCCTCACAATCCATATGATTTTAGAAAAAAAGGTAAATCGGCTATTTTATCAAATAATGATGTTCACCATTTTGTGTATGCCCCAGGAAGAATAGTTTCTAAACATGGTGAAGTAAAAACATTTCAAATTTATTGCCAAACAAAACAAGTACTTAAAAGTGCAGGATATGAAGAATTTTCTAAATCTTTCTAATTAATATTTTCTTTTATAAAAAACATCATTGCCTCTAATCCTTTTTTTTGCTCTATTATTATTTATTTTTGATTGATATTTTCGTTTTCTTTGTTTGCCGGAAGTAACATTTCTTTTAAACAAAAACCTTCCTTCTCTCCATTCGCTTTGAAACTTTCCTGGTTTTGTTTTTTTATAACTCCAGCCGCTTTTGTAAATGTGTTTTAAGAGCCTTTTTTGATTTTTATTCTCTCTCATACGTCCGCCACTCTGAGCATTCATTACGAAGGAAAATAATAACAACAATATGACTAAAACTTTTTTCATTTAAACAGGACCATCAAAGATTCAAGAAAGGCCTCTTTGTATAAATATACAGAAATACTTGTATGCGAGTTGTGATGATTATCCTCCATTTATTGGAAGAACCGATTCATATTTCTGTCTAAACTCACGTTCAAAAATGTCATATTTTTCAACATAATTTTTTTCAGTTAAAACCATTCTGGTAGGGTACATATTTACATGCTTCCCTTGTTTGTTTAGTTCTTTACTATCACAAATGTTGTGTTCCGACAAATTTCCATATCTTCCTTTCACGCATAGGTAAACATTACAATATCCTATTGTTCTTAGTTTTTTATCCATTCTATAGCCATAGCCTATAATAAAACCTTTTGTGGTATGAAATTTAGAATACCCATTTATTCCTATGCGTCTACGCTCGCCATAGTAAGTAACTTCAACAGTGTCATATCTTTCGAAATGATATAGTTCAATAGAGTTTATATTGTTAATTTTTTCTATTAACACTTCTCTGTTTGCGGTATATCTTGAGGATGCGTACAATTATCTTAATAAGATGTGGGGAGAGAAGGCTTCGAACCTCCATGCTGTTAAGCCACTAAAACAAAGTCTTGCGGATGTCTTTGTATAGCTGATATGCCAATTCTCATATCTCCCCAGTTCCCTGCAGCGTATATCCTAGCTGCAGGGTTTTTACAATTACTGAAATTGTGTAGACAAAAATTAACTGAATTTGATGTTTATTGTACAAGCGTTTCGCCAACCAAACTGCCCCGCCTTGTTTTTGCTCCTAATTACCTAAGAGGCCGGGGATGGATTTGAACCACCAATTTCTTGTTTTTATTATTCAGTCTTCTGTCCTTTTTTAGTTTAAGGCTTAGGCTTCTGACACAACACTAAAACCGCAATTTTAAATGTAATGCTAACTGTGAAGCTAAGTCTAGGTCAGTATTTTAATTATATTTTTCCTGTATGAAGAAAGTTAAACAACTTATCTGCATTCATATTCGATTTAATAGCTTCGGCATCATTTGATACTTTTAAAGCCTCGATTACAGCATTAAGTAATTTAGTTCTTCTACGTAATAATTCTGCTCTCTCACGATGAGACCACTCACCAGAGAATTTTTGATAAGTGTAATCACCAAGTTCGATGATAGTATCTTTTTGAGCAACTTGAGGCTTATAAGACGAAGTGTCTTTTAAAGAACTTAAGTTTGGGTCATTTAAAATGTAATTTTCTTTTGTGATTGATTTTTTAATTCCTTCACTTTTGAAACCTTCAAAAATTTCGCGACCTTGATATTGCTCTTCAGATGTTGAGTTCCATTCTTCATCTTCGCTACGAACTGGAATCATAGAATACATTTGTTCTAATTCTCCATTCTCAAGAAGAGATTTTAATCTTAATAATTCTAAAGAAGAAAAAGTTCCAAAAACAACTCCATCAAAAGAAAGCTCGGCTTTCGCTACACCAGCAGCATTAGTTGCTTCTTGTGAAAATAATGAATCGATGTATTCTTGATTAGTTTCTTTCAACCAATCTAACTTTTCTTTTACAGTTGTTACAACAAGCTTATTACCTCTTTCACTTGGCAAATCAACAGTTCCGGATTTAGCGGCATAAGTTTTCTTTTCACCTTTAAAAGCTGATTGCTTGTCTTTAAAAAATTGGATGTAGTCCTTAATAGAACTTTTGTAAGATGTTGCTAAATGGTCTGTCTTAGCTAACAGTACGTTTAATTTTGTTTTTGATTCTGTGTTCATGATAATAATTATTTAATTAATGTTTAAGTTGAATGCAAATATATTTAATTTATTTTGCATAAAAAAATTTTTATTAAGAAATTTTTAAAAAACTTCTGTAAAAGATATTTACAGGTTCATTAAATAATTATGGAGGAGCTCTCTAACGTTTCATTGTGTCTAATTTTTATTAAATATACAAAACTATTTTCTATTTGTCAATACCTTTAACGTTTTTTCTGTCAAAACCAATCTAGTTGTTGCGATTGTCATATTATCTCTAGATATTTCTGTAATACCATTTGGATGTTTTATTGAAATTATTCCAACCTTTCTTGTTTTATTTAACTCCTGCCAATCATATTCGCAATATACAAAAAAACCTTTATATCTTCCTTTAACACCATCAGCATTTTTATCATAACCATCACCAATACTAAAACCGGTACAATTTATTTCAACAGTATCTCTAAGTTCAAATTCTGGAGTTGGCAATATTGCCATTATTTCTTCTTTGGTTTTCATTTTTAAGTTATAGCAAAAATACTCATTTTAGTTGATTTTTTTGATAAATTATAGATATTTATTTAAAAATTGAATTATGAAAAAATCTCTTAATGAAGAAATAAACAGAATGAAGGTTCTAGCCGGAGTTAAACACACAGAAGAAACTTTAAGCGAAGAAGAGAATCGATTAATTGTAGAGGGTTTATTATCAAACATAGCAGCTGGTTTAGGGCTTACATTGGCTACTTTCACAGGAGCTTTAGGGCAAACTAATGTAAATAATTTAAAGTACAGCCAAGACAAAAAAGAAACCATAGAGTTGGCCATGCAAAACCCAGAAGTTCAATCAAAACTTAAAGAGTTAGGTGTTCCAGATAATAACATCGATAGACAAATAAAGAATTTAAAGAAAAAGAAAATTACAGGTTACGAAACAAGAAAAGTTCATTCAGATAAAGATTTACAAAGATACTTAAAGTTAGGATATCACTTAACTTCTGTAGATAGAGATACTGTAATAAAAACATTAGAAGCTACACCATCTCAAACAGTAGAATCAATCCAATTATCAATGGATGGAGAAACAATGTTTGCTAGTGGAAAATTTACTCTTGGAACAACTGATGTTGAAAACATTAAAAGCGTATTAGATTCAATAGAGCAATCTGAAAGCATTCTTCTTAATGTTACAATAGTTTCTTCCACAGATAAACAACCACTACATCCAAGGTTAAAAAACACTTTAGAATCTATGGGTTATACCGCCGACAATCAAGGTTTGAGCGAAGCTAGAGCTAACGGAGTTTCTTCTGTAATAGAATCTTTAGGAGTGGATAGTTCAATAGTAAATAAAAAAATATTATTTGAACAAGGTGGACCAGAAATAGACCAAAGTGCAAGATATGTAGTGGCAATTTTTGATATTGTTAAGGTCATTTCCATTCCTCCAGCACCCGGAGTTATAATAAAAGAACCAAAAACAACTTTTGAACTTATTAAACCAAAAATTAAAAAACATAAACATATTAAGTTTAATTTTTGCAAAATACCAATGGGACATTATAGTCCAAAAAACTCTGCTACAGATTGTTATTACCCAGCTCCTTAATATAAATTAAGAACAGCTACCGCGTAGTGGAAAATCTTATTTTTTGTTTTTCCTGAACTTAACTTAAATTCCATATTTACGGTATAATATTGAATAGAGCAAGCGCCCCTTGTTACATCTTTTGATTCCATATTTTCTTTGTGCCCAGTTTTTGAACCAATCCATTGGCTGAAAAATGAATCATAAATTTGTATTTTACTTTTAGAATTAAAGGTTGTTGATAAATTATCAATGGCACAGTTTTCACGAATAGACAAATAGTCTTTCTTAATGAATTCATTACATCTGGCATCAAAAGATAATTCCTCAAAATCAGGAACATCAATTTCCTCACTATGACAAATAATACCTTTATTGTAAGGTGCTGAGTTTATGATGGTTATGTACTTAGAGTGATGAGAAGCCATTTTATATGCAGAGATATCCCAAACGAGCTTTTTTAGGCCCAAAGAGTCTCTGTAAGCATTTATCTTACCAAACAAAGCAACTTCTTCTTCAGATTGACCAAATAGCCCAAAAGACGTTGTAAAACACAATAAGACTATAGTTAAAAACCTCTTCATAACGCTTCTTTTATGTTTAAACGAAAAAACAGCCGAAATGTTACAAATGTCATTAAAAGTTAAAAAGGAAGAAAATCATTATCAGTATCTGTTCTGTATTTTTCCACAAAAGTTTGTCTAGTATAAACTATCGGAATAAGATATACGACGTTATGGCAATCTGGGTTTGATAAAAAAACCGTACTTACTTCTTTTGGCAATATCGATGAATAAAATTTAAAATAACTTCTTGTTATGAGTTTAAATTTTTCTTTCCCATAAAGCTCAAAATTATCTTTATACATTTTTTTAATTATGAATTTAGCATTACTATTAAAATTGTTCAAATCCATAACTTTGTTAATTCTTAAATTTATAATTATTTCTTTTGTAAGAATAGCTAATTGTCTTTTAGATTCTTCTGTTATTTCATTTGAAATTTTTTTTTCAAAAAGCCAAAAAACATAATTACTATCTTTCATTATTATTTCTGATAATGATGAACCTCTATATTTTCCGAATGTTATAATCATATTAAAAATTTGTAAAAAAACTTATTGGACACATAGTGGTTGAGCGCGATACTCTATTCATGAACTCATTTTTGTCTATTAATTCTTGATTAAAAGAATGTTCATAGTTTCTTCTATCCCAGCCATCTGGGTCATATATTATTAACTTATATTTTTTATGTGCAATATTGCACCAATCTTTTGATGTTTTTAGAATATATTTTTCCGTTAAAACATTTCTGGTCAATTCCATTTTGTAAATGTAGTAAAAAATACTATCTTCACAAAATGATTGGTGAGGTTACTATAAAAACATATAAGTTAAATAAAAAATATTCGTATCACTTTCAGAAATACGGAAATACATCACCAAGAGAAATTACTGTAGAGGAGGGACGAATTATATTTTGCGCAAGTTATACAGGTTCAAATGGATTTACTAAAAGTAAAATATGGGTATTGGCAACACCAACAGAACCAGCTTATGTAACCTATGAACAACCACTTAGGAGGGTTATGGATGAAGGATTTCTTGATGAAATAAACTTAGATGATGAATTTAAACTTATTAATAATCACCTAAATAAAGAAGTTAGATATTTGTTAAGGAAAAATAAAATGTTAACAAGTCAGGTTCTTTTGGAAAAATATCCTTTTCCAACCACAACAAAATCAATTTTTTTAAATAACGAATTATCCATAAGAAGAATGTTGCAAGAAAGAGCAAGTAATAAACCAACGTTCTTACAGAAAATAATGGGAATTAATTAATCACAAGCACTTTTTTGTGATAATACTTATTCTTAGAAGAACTTTCAATTCTGTATATTCCATCTTCTACTGGATATTCATCTATGTTAATAATGACTAAAACATTGCCTTTTTCTTCTGATATTTTAAACATAGAAAAACGCTCTTGATTTAAAACGTTTTTTAAAACCAGTAAAACTTTTCTATCATCATTACAATCAAAACTTGAAAATGTAACTACCATCAAAAAGCTTGTTATTAAAATTAATATTGCCTTTTTCATTTGGACCTCCTTTATTTATAAATAACGAGGTTTTTTCTTAAAAACGGGCAATCGTATTTTTTATTAATTAGGGTCTACTGCATTGCCAGAATTTCCATTCCATGAAATACTAGAGCCCCAAGTCAATTGGTTTCCAGTTTGAGTTCCCCCAGTTGTAAGAACTTTTGTTATAACTGGCATTGCGCCCGTTAAACAAGTATTTCCCGAAACATCAACAGCGCTAATGTCAAGTGTTTTTGTGTTTATCCATATGTTTTTACCAACACCTTCAAAATTCATTTTAACATACCCATCTATATAAGGCAAAAACCCTCCAGTTCCAGCTGAATCTGTTGTAGCAGGATAGTTACAATTACCAATAGTTATATTTCCAAGAGAATTAGAAGAACTACCAAAGGCCATGTGGTTCCACCCATACCCCGGGGAATTTTGAGTGGATTTTTCGTCGTTTTTATAACATAGTCCACTTGCATCATCATCCTTTAAAATGTATAATGTTGTAACTTCATTTAGTGGTCCCTGTATTAAAGTTTTTAAATTTGAATCAGAATAAGCAAATCCGTAAGAATTTGAATTATTGTGTAAAACCTCAGCATACATACTTCCTTTGTCTCCATTTTCTCCAAAAGGCTTAAGGTAAGAATAGTTTACACTATAATTAACCCCATCAGAATAAGTTGGATTTGTTTCAAAATACCCTTCATTCATTCCAATAACCAAATTTCTAAATACTGAATTAGTTGTTACCACATCATCAGTTGAGCCAGACCTATTTTGAGGGACTGTGACTCCATTAAAAATTAATTTGCCACCATCTCCCTTATATATAATATCATTATTAAAATCGTTTCCCATTAACATAAAAGTATCTCCTGAATTACTTTCGAGATAAATACATTGTTCAGGATTTTGCTGAAAATAACCTGTAAATATTTTTTGAGTTCCATCTGATAAAGTATCAGAATTTATACATAAATTAGTTCCTGCATTATACAAGCTTTCTAAGTACGAATCAAAACTAGGATATGGAGTATGATTTATTCCCGGCGCTACAATTTTATATTTTGTTCCACCACTACACAACACTTCGCATCCAGGATAAGAAGTTTTTAATTGGTCTATAATAGATTTGTTTGAATTTTTATAACCTAAAGACCAAGTTGAAGATGATAAGGCAATTGGAAGTCCAACAATATCTACGTTGGATAAATTTATCCACAAACACATATCGGCTGCTTTTCTCGAAAATTCAATCCATCCATAGTATTGACCACCATCCGGAATTGGAGCCGTTGTACCTGAAACATTTGAAGGTAATTCTCCATATCCAAAATATAGTCTTCCGGAATTTATAAAATCCATCCCAATCTCCATAGTATCTCCAGTAAACACGGTTAGTGGATAAGATGTGTTCATTTGTACTCCACCCGATATCGACGCGTTAGAAGTTAAAAAACTAGCTGGGTCACTTGGGCCATTACTTGAAGTAATTGCGAAATTTAAATCTAATCCATCTTCTGATAAGTTTCTGAGATTTACGATGTTGAATTTTATTGGTTGCATATCTTTTTTTGGAATAAATAACCCCCAAAAAACCTTAAAAACTAGTTATATTCAACCTTTCGCTATTTTTATGTTTTTCAAACAAAACTACTTTTGAAGTATATAATTCAAGTTCGGTATCATAAAGAACATTAAATGAGCGAGTTGCTTTTATAAGTTTGTTTTTAGCAAATATAATTATCATTTCATATCTATAATACTCATTAAAGTATGTTGATTCTTTTTCGTACTGGCTTTTTATGAGCATTACCATAAGACTATGCAAAGTACCTGTAATTTCTCTATTTCCTTTTATAATCAAAACAGAATCTCCTGTCTCTCCAATGTCTCTTCTGACTTCAAATTTTTTATTTGGGTCAACAAAATTCCCTTCCACATCAAAATATGGTCCATTTTTATATGTTTGAATAGCTGGCATTGTTTTAAAAATTATATTCTTTTCTAAAAGTTACACTTTCATATGTGTGATTTTCTATTTTATATTCCTTCTCAATTAAAACCATTCTTAAAGGATTAACAGTGTCATACGTAAATTCAGATTTTGTTCCATTTTTAATAATAGCCATACCACAAGAGTTTCCAACTGAATATAAGAAACCAGAAAATTCAGTGCCCCCTTTAGAAACACAAAAGACTGTATCAAATTCATAATATTCTTGATTTCCTATTGTTTCCATTCTTGTCTTTTATGTCTAAATTCATTTTTTTGTATAAGCACTTTTTCAAATAAAACCATTCTACATGTACATATTTTTGTGTCAGGATAATCAGTGCCGAAAAAAATAGAATATTTTACACCTTTACTATCAAGTAATCTAAATACTATATAAGTGTTTGTATCTTCATAATCTTTAATTGAAATAAGAAACCCTTTATAGCTTTTATCGCTATTTGTGCGATAACAATCTACAGTATCACCTTCTCTGAACTTCATATTCTCCTTCAAATTTTAATTTCTCAGTTAATACCATTCTGGTATGAAACACTCTTAAATGCTTAATGTCAAATTTTGTTCTTGTTATAATATCCTCTTCAGCACTAATTAAGAAAAAACAATTATTACTAAATATATTTACTGCCTTAAATCCTAATATTTTAAAATTTTCACCATGAGTTATGATATTAAATTTAAGAAAAAAACCTTTCCAACTTTTTCCTTTTTCTCCAAAAACCTCTACAGTGTCAAATGTTTGCAGACCCAAACTATCAAAGTTGTATAATATATATTCGTTTCCTAATCGTGCCATGTTATTTCTTTATGTTTTCTATATTTTTCACAAAGCACTATTCTACATGGCATAATTTTAATAATACCATCTATGGTAATTGAACTTTCGTCATAATAACTTTTTTTTTTCAAAATAAACATATCAAAAAATTTACCAACATAAAAACCTCTTTCTGAAAAAAAATCACCTGACCGTGTTTTAAAGCAAACTTCTACACTATCATACTTTTCAAAATTCATAACCATATTTTGTAACTCTTCAATTCTTGACATAGGTGAATATTTTTGGTGTATATTTTTAGATATATAATCTAATTTTTGCATTAAATTCATTATTAATATAAATCCCTTCTTCTTCTTCTTGGTTTTATTCTTCCTTGTGTTTTTATTATCTTATCATCATCTAAAATAAATTTCTCAAAAAGAACCATACGACATAAAAGTATTTTACAACGACCATCAACATAAACAGAAACAACTTTTCCTTTTGTATTCATACCACATATGTTTGTGTTGTTGTAATGAAAATTATTTACATCATTTTTAAAATATGAATGAATGTATGCGTCAGAATGTAAAAAACCTCTGATTTTATTTCCTGTATAATAAGTGGTAATTTCTACAGTATCAAAAATATCATATTCTTTTTCAGGTTCTTCCATTTTTAATCTTGATATAACTCTTCTAATCTTCTAACATATACCATTGCTTTTCTGGTTAGACATATTTCTCTTAATTTTTCTATCCCCTTCTTATTTATAGTAACCTTTTCAAAAAGAACAATTCTACAAGGAAGTATTTTATAAATATGACCCACCTTAATGGGTAGTATAAATTTGCCAACTCTTGTCAATATGTAAACACCATCATTATAATCAGAGTTTGGCGAAGCAAAATAACGTAAAGTAATTATTAAAATACCTCTTAGTGAAATTTTTTCACCTTCTATAATACGCGTAATTTCAACTGTATCGTACTTACCAAAATCAATCATAACCTATAAGTATTTTTGATGTGTCGTGTGCAAATTGTTTTTTATAATCCCATTTTTCAACTAAAACCATTCTACACAACCTAACTTTTAAATCACTACCCAAATAAGAAGGGCAGTCGTTATTGTTAAATCCAATTACTACTCTATCAAACATACAAGAGTTATAATCTTTTTCAATACAATTAATATTGTATCCTCTCATGAATTCTTTTGTCCCAATATTCATATCGAACTCAACCTCTATGGTGTCGAAAGTACTAAATTTTTCTAGCATTATCGTTTTCGAATTTAATTGTTTCACTTTGTATTTTATTAAATCTCTTTTCAACCAAAACAGTACGGCATAATTTTAACTTACAAGGGTTACAGCACAATCCTGAATAATTGAAATAATATTTATGTTTATCATTTATTGCGACAAATTTACCTTCATCACTTAATACACTAATGTTTTGTAGAATTACATCGCTATAGCAATAACCAAATAAATCATTGATGGTTACTGGGAAATTATCTTCTGTTTCTTGAGTTGATGAATATCCAACCAACACTCCTCTGATTTTTATTTTACGTTCCTTTGTCCACCCAAATTCGGCTTCTACTACATCATATACTGTATTTCTTTCAAATTCCATTATGAAAATCGTCTAATCTTTTTTTCTACTAAAACTATCCTACATAACTGTATTTTGCATACTCCAGAAAAAGCTTGTCTAATTTGATAATTATTGTAATCATGTTTTTTTCTCATAAAAATAGATACATCTTCAAAACAATAAAAACCTAACACTTCTCTCTGAACACACTTAGACAATAAACCTCTTATTGTTTGTGGTCTACCAAGCGCAAATGTTGAACCTAGATGCCCAGTAACTTGCACTGTATCATATTTATCAAAATTCATATTGATACAAATGTAATAAAATACTATCACATAAAAAAACCCTCTTTTTAGGGAGGGTTTTAAGTGTTATTATGTTAACTATTTAATTCTCTTCATTTAAGTTACTAGCCATATAGTTTTTAAATTCTTTTCTTGCCAATGCAACTTTGTGCCAACTTTCCTCATTAGACGCATCAGTTAATGAATCTCCTAGTTGTTCTATACCTGCAGGGATGTGTCCTAATTTTTTAAATGAAACATTATTAATGATATCGCGAATAATACTCCAATCATCTAAAAGAATAGCATCATCCAACATTTTCTTTAAAACATCCACAGAGTAAAGTGCTCTACTTGTTGGTTTTTTATCTAACCAACCGGCCATTTT
>Ga0307376_10000708_pt1 | contig 40564 bp, 37 predicted proteins | sample TR2MG_FD_202536 | JGI IMG/M metagenome (GOLD analysis project Ga0307376, IMG submission 202536) | Soil microbial communities from Risofladan, Vaasa, Finland - TR-2 | ecosystem: Environmental > Terrestrial > Soil > Coastal area > Acid sulfate soil | place: Finland: Risofladan, Vaasa | collected...
TTTACTGATTCACCTGACGATCCACAGCTTATTGGTCTATACACTCAGTATGGCCGTTACCTCCTGATTTCCTCCAGCCGCTCAGGGACACAACCTGCCAACCTGCAGGGTATTTGGAATATAGATCTGGCACCAGCCTGGGGCAGTAAGTATACCGTCAACATTAATACTGAGATGAATTACTGGCCCGCAGAAGTAACAAATCTTTCAGAATGTGCCGAACCTCTGTTTGGTCTTATGCAAGATTGTTCTGAAACAGGTTCTGTAGTGGCAAAGGAACATTACAACCTCGATGGTTGGGTGCTTCACCATAATACAGATATCTGGAGGGGAGCCGCTCCCATAAATAATTCAAACCACGGGATATGGGTAGGTGGCAGTGGGTGGCTGGCTTCTCATTTATGGGAACATTATTTATTTACCCAAGATGTGGATTTTCTTCGAAACAGGGCATGGCCGCTGATGAAAGGTGCAGCTCTCTTTTATTCTGAATTCCTCACCGTTGATCCCGAATCCGGTTGGCTAATAAGCACTCCCTCCAATTCTCCTGAGAACGGAGGACTGGTAGCTGGTCCGACTATGGATCACCAGATAATCCGTTCACTTTTCAAAGCATGTATTCAGGCATCCGAAATACTTAATACTGATCATGAATTTGCTGAGACACTAAAAGAAAAAGTAGTTAAAATTGCCCCAAACAAGATCGGACAATACGGACAACTTCAGGAATGGATGAAAGATATTGACGATCCGGATAACAAACACAGGCACGTTTCACATTTATGGGGATTATATCCCTCGAACGATATAAACTGGGAATCGACCCCTGAACTTATGAAAGCCGCCAAACAATCCCTTCTGTTCAGGGGAGATGAAGCAACCGGATGGAGCCTGGCATGGAAGATCAATTTCTGGGCCCGTCTGCGCGACGGTGACCATGCTTATGAGCTGATCAAACTTCTTTTCCGTCCCGTTGGAACCAATGACACAAGATACGAAAGAGGTGGTGGTTCTTACCCTAATCTCTTCGATGCCCATCCTCCATTCCAGATAGATGGCAACTTTGGAGCTCCGGCAGGTATTATTGAAATGCTTATACAGTCTCACTTAAGCGCTATCGATATCTTACCTGCTTTACCAACATCATTGCCTGATGGAAAGATATCAGGAGTATGTGCCAGAGGAGGATTTGAACTCTCCTTCATCTGGAAAGATAGAAAACTTATCGATGTTGAAGTGTTGTCAAAGACAGGGAACCCATGTCGGCTTCGTTATAATGGAAAAACTGTGGAGTTTGATACAACTAAGGGGAAAACGTATAAACTCAATGGTGAACTGAAGCAAATTTAGCCAGGTGACGCATTATAATTATACAGAGAAAAAATATTAATTCTTATTAATTCCTGGTAGTCATAAAATCATTAAACTTGTAAACTAAGCCTATAATCTTATTCCTATGAGAAAAGTAATATTTCTGGTTATCATTTCAACATTATCATTCTTATCATGCACATCGCTAACCGACAAGGGTATCTTTAAAAGTAATTGGAATTCGACAGGATCAAGAACATGGATCGGACCTGAATACTGGACCAACCCATTGCAGGACTGGCAGGTTGACAAGGGGCGTCTGTGCTGTCAGGGCAAAGGAAAATTCTTTCCATCCGAAAGTATTTGCGAAAGGGCTTTATAAAATCGAGGTAGGTGAGCCTGGCACCGAACAGTGGAAGGTTGCAGAAATACCACCTTCGCAGTTAATGGTTTTCAATTGTTTGACAACGCCCTTAGATGGAGGTATTATTCTGGCTGATAAACAAACTCATTAATAATCTTATAATTATGGATCGCAGAAAATTTTCAAAGAGTATGTTATTGTCAGGTCTGGCAATACCTGTAATAAATACGAATTTTGTAACTGAACCTCTTGAGCAAGATGTCTATAAGGAAGGATCAAAAAAATTACCTGTCAGAGATTTTGATGTCGTTGTTGCAGGAGGTGGTACTGCCGGAGTTGTCGCTGCTATTGCAGCTGCCAGACAGGGTGCAAAAACCGCCCTTGTTGAAGCTAAAGGATATCCGGGAGGTACAGTTGTAGAGGGGGGGACAGCCCTGCATAGTTTTTTCAACCTCTGGAAAGCATTTCCTGGTGTTGAAAAACGCCAGGTTGTAAAAGGTATTCCCCAGGAAATAATTGACCGTCTTTTATTAGTTGGTGGTACATCGGGACATGCTGAAATGCTAACAAGATATAATTATGATTCTGTATGTACTTCAATTGATACGGAGTTGTATAAGCTTGTTGCATTCGAGATGCTGGCAGAAGCAGGAGTCTTTATCTGCGTGAACACACTCGTTGCCGGTGCCGTAAAAAAGGGCTCCGCTATTGAAGGAGTTATAACCGAAAGCCGTTTAGGAAGAGAATTATTCAAAGCCAGATGCTTTATCGACTGTACAGCATACGGTGATCTTTCTGCCCATGCAGGAGCAGAATTCATCGAGCTGAACGACCATGCCGTATGTAACAGCATGGGAATGGGGAATATTAATATTGAAAGGCTTCACGACTACCTTAAATCAATTGATGCTGTTGGTGATTATTCCCTTGGGATTCGCGATGGGAAAGATGGACAGATAATAAGAATGGGCAGCGAAGGAACAGGACGGAGGGCAGCAAGGATGCATCCGGAATTTGTTTCAGGGATTAAACAATTAGGGTCAGGACTTATAACTACTACAGTTCATGATAATTACCTGATGTTTATTAAGGTAAATTATAAAATGAAAGTAAGTCCTACAAATAGAGATGAAGTGGCAAAAGTTGAATTATTACTTCGCCAGAATCAATATAAGACACTGGAGTTATTCCGAAAATATCTTCCCGGATGCGAAAACGCCTTTATAGCACGTACAAGTCCTTCATTGAATATACGTAGGGGAAGGACAATATCTTGTGACTATGATATAACATCTGAGGATGTGACAGAAGGAAGACATTTTGATGATGAAATAATGGCATACGGATTTCATGATGAGGCACCACGTTTACAAATTAAGAACGGAGGAACATACGGAATTCCTTTAAAAGCTCTGCGGGTAAAAAATATTGATAATCTTCTGGCTGCAGGTATGATGATAACTTCAGACCGTCACGCGCATATGTCAACAAGAAATACAGTATGCTGCATGGGACAGGGTCAGGCAGCAGGTACCGCGGCAGCACTATGTGCCTCTAAAGAATATGGTACCCGCGACTTAACCTATAGCGACCTGAGAAGCAGTCTTGAAAAAAATAATGTCTACTTTGAAAGCTAAACAGCTATCGCAATAGCTATTTTCTGAACTCAATTTTAAATCCGATTACTTCCCAAACTGGCAGTTTTGCAGGTTTCTTAATAACAAGAGCATCAGCGGTTTGCTTCCAGCTGAGTTTCACATTACTGCCAACCATTGATACTGAAGCAACGGCTTTACAGGCAAGTTTAGAGGATTTACCCAATGATTTAACAATAATTTCAGACTCTGGTTTCCCCAGGCAATATGCATAAAGGGTCTCCCCTTTTGTTGTGAAACGGATATCTCTGGAATTGAATTTATAGTTTTCATTAAACCTGGTACGTTTGACAGCCATCGACTCAGCCGATTTCTCACCAAAAATTTTCCAGGGCCTTGAACCATAAATACCATCACCGTTCGCTGCAGTCCATACTCCAATCTCTTCCAGGATATCAAGCATATCCGGCTCAAGATCTCCTTCAGGTGTCTGTACAACATTAATAAGAAGATTGCCATTTTTACTTACTATATCGACGAGCATCTGAATAACCTCCGTGGCAGTTTTATACTTCTGTCCTGTGCGATAATACCAGTCACCAATGGAAGTATCTGTCTGCCAAGGATATGCACTCACTGTATCCAGAACGCCTCGTTCAACATCCCGTACCCATAAGCCCCCTGATGCTTGTTTGCAGGTATATATTGCCTCAAGTTTCCCATTGTTCTTAACAATATCCTGGTTATATAAACTGGCAATAAGAGTACGCCCGACATCCCCAAAGGGCATTGGGCTGTCGGAATAAAGAAGATCAGGCTGATAATTATCTATCAGCTCTTTAATACTTCGGTACCATTCGAGCTGAAATGCCGGGTTAGTGGTAAGCCATGCCTTATCATCAGGCAATGCATTAGCATGATAAAGATCCTGATTATTGAGGTTAGCACCATCATAAGAGACACCAGCCATAGGACCCTCTTTATCTGCTCCATGTGAAGTCTGGTACCATGTGAAACTTGCACCCAGATGCTCAGACACACCAAATTTAAGCCCCTGGTTTTTAGCAGCCTTTTGCCATAGGGCAACAACATCCTTTTTTGGGCCCATATTAACAGCATTCCACCTGTTTATCTTTGAGTTCCACAGAAAGAAGTTGTCGTGATGAGTGCCCATACTGACAAAATATTTTGCACCTGCTTTTTTATAGAGTTCCATCAGTTTTTCAGGATCCCACCTCTCAGCCTTCCAGAGAGGTATAATATCTTTAAACCCGAATTCCGAGGGATGTCCATAATGTTCAAGATGATACTTGTATGCTGGATTACCTTCCTGATACATTCTTTTTGCATACCAATCGCCCTGACGGGGCACTGCCTGTGGTCCCCAGTGCGACCATATTCCAAACTTTGCATCCCGAAACCACTCAGGATACTGGTATTGACTAAACGACTCATCAGTAGGCTTATAAGGACCTTCTGCAACCAGTGATTTCTGCTGCTGTCCTGAAACTGATAAAATCAGAATCAAAAAAAGAAAACCTGAAAGAATAAATTGTTTAAATTGATTGCTTTTCATTTTCTAAGGATTTAATATTTATACTTAAATTTCTACTTTGACACACTTTTTAGGATCCTACCTTAAATAACGCTTTACTTTTGTCTTTTGTCTTTAATAACCCACCCCTAACCTCTCCCAGGAGGAACTCCATTACTTAACTGTCATTGCGCCATTGCGCCTTTGCGCCATTTTATTAACACCTCACCTTTATCTTTATCGCGCCCTCCACTTCTTCATTCGAAACTGTTATCACATACCCACCGCCACTTCCTGATGTTATTGCACCCGGATAATCCGGAAAATATTTTGTCTCCATCTCCTTCATAACCCAATCAGGAACTGTCAGAGGCAGTATTTTTTTCCACGAAAGAAAAGTATTTGTCAATGCTTTACCCAGACCATAAATATCTTTCTTCCGGATAGCCTCCCAACATAAATCTCCTGCTTCTCCAAGTTCTTTGATCAGTGGTTTTTCCAGATTCATAATTTTCAGCGGGTCATAACCATCAGGACGAGGTTCGAGCGGAACCAAATAAAGGACATCAGAAAGCCAGTCACAGATATCTTTATCAGTTGTTGACTCGATTTTCTCAGGCCAGTAACCACCCTTATAATATAGCCTGCTAATACCCGGATAAAGAAGTCCGATGTGATCCTGTGATCCTGAAATGTATTTTTTTCCCGGAGGATTCTCTGCACCGAAAAACAACTTAGCGTTTTGTTCATGGTCGCCCTCAGGGTATTTGTCGCCCCAGAGATGTATCCCAACTTTTCTTGAACTTGTTGCCAGACCAGACCTGTCATTAAAATCCATTGTGGGCAATATCTGTGCAACAACAACTGAGCCAGGATGTATTTCAGAAATCCATGGCTGGTCAATCCAACCACCTGCAAGGCATAACCTGTACGGAAACCTCATATCCCTTTTTGTTCCGGAACTCGATCTGGCAGGCAACCCGGGTTCCGGAATACGCTCCAATACAATATATTCTATGCCAAGCCTTTTGCAAAGAATCTCTTTGTCTACAGAATGGCCATCGTAATTAACAATAAAAATATCAGGCTTTATCTTTTTCAAATCAGGTTCAAAATCAAGGATCCCTGATCCTAAAGCAAGAAAAGCATCGTAAACATATCTGATCGATTTTACAATATATAATCGTTCTTCCTCTGAAAAAACTGGTTTTTTACCTTTCAGTAAAAGAAGATTCTCATCTCTGCCGATACTGACATACAGGTTACCATATAATGAAGCCGTCTTAAAAAAAGCTATATGGCCCCCATGAAGCAGATCATAACAGCCACTTACAAGTACTTTTTTGCTTTTCATCAGAAAATCTGACTTATTTATTAAAGCGATTCATCCCTTTTTTACTCCTTTCGTCGTCAGTAAGCTGCCTGTTTATCCAAGCGTATGTTTTTTTCATACCTGTTCTGAGTGGAATTGAAGGTTCCCATCCAAGATATTTCTTTATAAGGGTATTTTCTGAATTTCGCCCTCTTACACCTTTTGGAGCATTCAAATCATATTGCCTTTCAAGATTAGACCCTGCAATATCCTCAACAATATCAACAAGTTGGTTTATAGATACCATCTCACTACTGCCGAGGTTGATAGGCTCTTCAATATTGCTGTACATAATATCTTTTATACCCTTGATACAGTCATCAATGTACATAAAACTTCTGGTCTGATGACCATCTCCCCATATTACAATTTCTTTTTCCCCTGCTATCTCTCCTTCAATCACTTTACGACAGATTGCGGCAGGTGCTTTTTCGCGGCCACCATCAAATGTACCATACGGTCCATAAACATTATGAAACCTTGCTACCCTGGTTATCAACCCGTAATCTTCTGAGAAATGACGACACATACGTTCACTAAACAATTTTTCCCAACCATAACCATCTTCAGCCAGAGCCGGGTAAGCATCAGATTCCTTTAGTCCCGGATTTTTAGGATCAGTCTGTTTTTCACCATTATAGACACAAGCTGATGATGCATAGAAAAACCTTTCGATGCCACAATCCTTTGATGCCATCAACAGATGGGTATTGATCAGAACACTGATCATACAAGCAGCTTTATTATTTTCTATAAACCCCATACCTCCCATATCGGCTGCCAGGTTAAATACTTCATGATACCCATTTACAGCAGTATAACAGTTTTCCCGCAATCGCAGGTCAAGTACAAGGTTCTCAGTCTTTTCTGACACCTGGTACCATTCATTCAAAGGTTTTATATCAACGGCCCTTACCTGATGGCCAGCTTTAACAAATTCTTTAACCAAGTGTCCTCCAATAAAACCACCTGCACCGGCAACAATAATTTTTTTCATAATTTTGATATTTAATATTTAGGTAATTTTTTTAATAATAATCAGTACAAACTATTCAGCCCCTTCAACATTTTTATGGCGTGCGGTTCGCGGCTCGCGGCTTTTTAACCACAGAGGCTGCTACTTGCCTTCCATTGCTTTCACTAAGGAACCCTGTCAACCTCTTAAGCTGAGCTCAGCCGAAGCTCAACCTTCTTCAATGATTCTCTCCAATAAAACTCCTCTTCAATCTTTATTTTCAGGGGTTTTGTTCTTTTTCCGGTATTGATCTCATCAATAAGCTTCTGAGCCGAAACACGTCCCATTTTACGGGGGTCCTGGTTTATGACAGCTAAGGGAGGACTGAAGAGATTGGTTGTTTCGCTGAATCCGAATCCCATAATTCCAATTTCAGAAGGAATGACAAGACCTGCTTCCTTTGCTGCAAGATAAGCTCCAAGTGCAACCCTGTCATTGACTGCAAAAACTATCTCCGGTAACTCTTCAAGAGATAATAATTTTTTAAAAGCATTCTGTCCATCAATAAGCTCATAACCTCCCTCTAAAATCCATTCCTTGCGCACCGGAATCCCATTTTGTTCCAGAGATGCTTTATATCCTTCCAGTCTCTCTTTACCAATATTAATACCCTGATAACCTGCAAAATGGGCTATTTTTGAATAGCCTGAACCTATCACCTGAGTGAGTGATAACAGGGCGCCTTCCCTATCGTTAAAAACAACACTTGGGAAACCGGCATTCTTTACAACTCTGTCAAAAAACACAAGTGGTATCTTCATCTTTTTTATCAGTGACAGTATTGAGGTATCTTTAGTCTCCTGAGAGTTACATAGCAGGAGTCCATCTACCCTTATACCAATAAGATTTTCAATATTCTGTTTCTCAACGCTTTCCTTTTCCCTTGAAACAGTCAGAATAACACGATAATTGTTTTCAGTAGCATAATCTATCATGCTGTCAACAACATAGGAAAAAAAACTATTCTCCAGGTCGGGTACAACTATCCCAATGGTGTTTGTCTTTCTGGAATTAAGCTGTGTGGCTATTAAGTTTGGGACATAACCCATTTTATCTGCCATGGCGATTACCTTTTTTTTCATCGCTGTCGAAATATCAGGATGATTTCTCAAGGCTTTCGAAACGGTTACACGAGACACTCCCAGTTTTTTTGCGATATCAGATTGTCGTACGTTGACCATAAATTATTTCTACCTGAATTTGTCTGATTAATGAAATTTGTCAGCATCTAAATGCACTTATCAATCAAAGCATTGTACAGATTAATTAAAGCATTTTTATTCTCATAACAGTTAAAGAATAAGGTACAACTGTTAATTCGATTTTTTTTCCTCTGATTGAAATATCCTCTGTAACAGGTTTAATAGATTCCGGATTTTCAATTGTATTAATACCATCGAGATTTTCATTTTTCAACACTATTAATTTTGCGTCTTTGGAAATTTTCCCTGCTGTTTGAAGAAGAATGCTATTATCCTGCATTTTATCTGAAGTGTTTACAATTTTAAGAATAATTTCATTAGTTAGATTATCAATTGCTGCTGTTGCATACAATCCCTGTTGACCGGTAAGTGGTTTTTTGTCCAGGGTCATATTCAAAACATCAGTTCCTTTATTTGTTGAAAATAATTTTTGTACATAATAATTGGCTTTTCCTTTTGTGCAATCAAAGGCAATGAAACTAAAAAACCTGCTATTAACAGTAAGAAAACTTTGATTTTGTATCTCATATTGAAGTTTCTATTTATTATAAAAGTGATGCCACAAATATTTCCTAATCTTTCGTTATTCTGTAAAGTCCGGCTCCATGAGAGTTTATTGATCGTGAAAATTCACCATTGAAATTTCCGAGATTTTCTCTACTCCACAAGTCCATTACATAATATTCTCCAGTCATTCCGATTTGATCAGCTTTCACACTTATAGTTGCAGGTTCAGCAGAATCCTGTGCATTAAAAAGAGCAAGATACTTATCACCTGTTTTTGGATCATCAGCTATCCAGGCAATAAGATCATTTTCCCTGAAAAGTTGTTTCCCATTAATACTATGCTGGTTTACATAAATCACATCTTTATTTGTGAGTAAAGACAATGTAAATTCATCATTGCCGGGCAGATCGCCCCCAAACATTAGAGGGGAGCGAAATATTGCAAAAAGGGTCATTAAAGTATATTGCTCATCGTGTGTTAAGCCAGCCATTCGGTCTTCTCCTCTCTCAGCACGTATTCCAATATGTCCCAGAGGCAGCATATCGCCATCGGGCCATTTACCCTGCGCCATGTATGGACTCCATTTCTCAAATACTTTAAATTGTTCTTTAAGTTGTTTCCAGTTATCCCAGAAATCACCTACAGTACGCCACATATTAGCATTCTGACTTATATGATCTACTTTATCCAGGGGAGTAGGCCCGGGTGATGTACTCAGAACAATTTCCCGTCCTGTATTATCAATAGCCTTTCGTATCATTTCAATCTCTTCGGTGTGATAAGGAGCAGACAGATCATCAATTTTCAGGAAGTCAACTCCCCAGGAAGCGTATAAATCCATTATTGAGTTATAATATTCCTGTGCACCAGGTCTGGTATAATCAACAGTGTACATATCTTTCAGCCAGGGACATTGTCCGTCTGTGGAACAGATTTCTCCGGCATTTATATTTGCACCCTTAACAGGCAAATTTTTCTCAACGGCCTGTACCGGCACTCCACGCATTACGTGAATTCCAAACTTAAGACCTTTACTATGAACATAATCGGCAAGTGGCTTAAAGCCCTTACCATCAGCAGTTGAGGGAAAACGATTGACTGCAGGGAGGTAACGACCATACTCATCAAGGGTATAAATCGGGTCGTCCTGGTTATAGCCACCCGCCTTGTCGTTTTCCACATACCAGCGAATATCCACAACAATATATTCCCATCCATATTCCTTAAGGTTATCAGCCATGTAATCAGCATTCGCTTTGACTTCTGCTTCGACAACAGTTGGACCATAACAATCCCAGCTGTTCCAACCCATTGGAGGAGTTTGTGCCCACTCATGGAATGATACCTTCTCTTCAGAATCAGTATCTGATGGGCTCTTGGTCTTGCAGGCAAACAAAATCAGCAGAGTCATAAATAGTACAAGTAGTTGTTTCATCGTAATGATTTTAAGGTGATTATCCCGACTTGTATGGCAATATTTTTAATAAGTAACATCTTTCACTAATAATATGTAAAATGAACCAATTAATTTTCATTAACCATCCTAATAAAGAAATTTGTTGTTTAAAAATTACTTACACGTGTGCTTTCACGTGTAAAGATAAATAATTTGATCCTAAAATGAAATAAAAACTGATTAAAATATATGAACCTGCTGTAGTCCGTTTTTTTTGCCCCCAACATTAAATTGCTGTAGTTCGTTTTTTTTGCCCTCCAACCCCTCTAAATCTCTAAATGGGGGGTTTGGGGGGTCAATATAATCCAAGGGTTAGGGGGCCAATTTATACCACTTTACAGCATTGTCATAGTAGATCTTATTGACCACCTCTTTAGGCAGCTGAAGTCCTTCAAATTTCCCTCTGAACAAATCAGAAGTCATTTCATCTTTTGAAGTGAAGTATTTCCAGTCGTCGAGCCAAACCTCATGCGTCCTTTTCTTAAATCCTTCCGGATTGCTGCCTCCGCTGTATCCAACATCTGTACCATACAGCAACCTGTCCTGGTATTTAATGCAAAAATTCCTGACACGCTTGCGGTCCTGGGCAGATTGATACTGCAGGTGACAGATACGAGCTGACATGTCTACTGCCATATTAGGAAATTTATCGAGTCTCTTTGCAAGTTCATCAACGTTCCATTCCAGACTTCCGAGATGGCACCCTATGAAAGTAAGGTCAGGATGCAATTCAAGAAGATGATCACGGGCATTTATCTGATCCTCAAAAGCTCCATCACCACTATTAATGTGGACGTGAGAGTCGATCTTGAGCACTGATTGAAAATCTTCTGAAGTATAATAACCTCTATGACAACATGTGAATGCTAATAAAGCAATAACTGTAATAAAGATCCTTGTTTTCATCTTTTTTCACTTTTCAATTCAGAATAAAAATAAAACAAAAAGGAGAATAACACAAATATTTTGTTATCCTCCCCCTGTAAAAATCTATCAGTCTTCGACCGGGAATACTTATTTAGGCATTACCACATAGTCGGCAGCATTCAGGAAATCAAGGCTCATCGCGCAACTTGTAAACTGATCGTAGTTATATTTTTCCACCTCAACAATACCATATTGCATACCTGATTGAGCAGCACCGGCCCAAATAGCTTTCCAATCCATGTTCCCTGTTGAACCTATTTCATAACCTTCTGCAATATGCCATAACTCAAAACGGCCGGGATATTTATTGAAATAATAGACAGGATCTGCACCTCCATCGACTAAATGGCCAAGGTCCATCTGAAACATCACTTTAGAAGGATCCGTATTCTCGAGCATATAATCATATATTATAACTGTACTGTCAAGCTTTGTAGAAAATTCCTTGTCATGATTATGATAACCAAAACGGATGCCTTTTGCATTACATTTTGCACCAACTTCATTAAAATAATCGCAGTAAGCCTGTAGCCCTTCGAGACTTTCATATGCTGTACGACCCATAGATGGCTGTACAATAAATTTGGCACCGACAGCAACATGCGCATCAACACATGTATCCCACCACGCCATGATCCTTTCATAATTGGCAGAATCAGGTGCCATCTGACCGGTATGCGAACTAATAACAGACAATTTATTAGCGTCACAAAGAGCTTTAAAAGCAGCTGGTTCCATATTATAGAACTTTCCATCCCTATAGCCTGCAGGTTCAACAAATTTGTAACCCATATTGGATACTTTAGCTATTGCAGTTGGAACATCCTTCATTATAGAGTCACGAATTGAGTATAATTGCAAGCCGATATTCTTCCCTTTAGGAGATTGGTTGCATGAATTTAAGGCCGTAAAAGTCAAGCCGATAACGGCAATTAACATTAAAACTGTAAAAATACTTGTTTTCTTCATTTTGATCAGGATTTTAAATTTGGTGTAAGATACAACATTTATTTTAAACCGGCACAATAGCACAATAGCTCAATGGCGCAAAGGCTCAATTCCCGACCGACTGAACGAAGTCATTCGTTCGGGCGGGGCGCAATGGAAATTATTCGGCGATGAATTTCAAATCGGGTATTAAAATTGGCTGACCCTTTTCTGCTAAATAAGACGTGGTTATTACATCATTTTTATTACCTCCATGGCTCTTTTCACTTAAAAAAGAGACACTGATATAAGGATTCATTTTGCTTATGAAAATTAAAGCCCGCTCCTTAGCTACTTCCGAAAAATTAACAAATCCCGGATGAACCAGTGCTATCAGATCACTAAGTTTATTTTTATTAATGACAAATGCTCCTCTATTACCCGCAGTTATGGTATCTTCCGTAAAGATAACTACTGTGCCTCCTGAAGGGATCCAGTTCAACCAGTTCATTTCCTCTCCTGCATTTCTTTCACTTCCCTGTAAAATAATTGCTTCGGCATAAAAATTACTTAAACCTTCCTTAAATAATAGAGGAAGCTTTGTACTACTTATATAACTGGTGATTAACCGACAATTATTATAATGGTCAGCATTGAAATTATAATCATTAGCAACCATACGTCCATTATTATTGAAGAGATATGAAGAATATAGCTTAACAAGTGCTCTGAACTCGATCGAAGCAGAGTCGATAGAAGAATTGTTTTTAAGTATATAATCTCTTATCAGACGGGCAAATTCCGGTTTATCTGAAGTTTTAAAATTGAATTCATCAGTTGCCATTTTTATCTCTCGGGGTGGCTCTTCAAGCCTGTTAACGCTAAGGGTAATTCTGGAAACAGGTTTACGTCCTTCATCATCAAGTACGGGTTCAGTAATTAAGGAATTATCCTGTACTATTTCCTCAGCCAGTATGTCGAATGATCCTGATGCCAGACCGCCTGCTGATACTGTAATATGAATATTCCCGGGATTTCCTGTTGACCTGATCACATTTGATACAGGCATATCCATATACCTGACTCCCTCCATCTGATGATGTTTATTAATATCCGATTCATAAATTGCAGGTCCAACAAGGGTTGCAGGCCCTGTAACAGTCCACCTGACAGAGTGGGTAGCGCCATAAACATGATTTCCTCCTGAATCAACAATATCTGCAGTTATAATAGCTACTGAGCCACGGTCTGCTAATATTTTTTGATGTGATCCGGTAAGAATAATCTTTGCAGGTTCTCCTGCCATTACCACCTGTGCTGTAACGGTTTGACCATTTTTGGTAGCTATAGCAAATTTTGAATCGACAGCATGATTGGTCTCGTTTCCCATGCTCCAGAACATAATACTCGGATGATTGCGATCTCGCCGTATCATCTCTTTCAATTGTTGCTCCTGCACTTCAACTGAAAAGAACTGGTTCTTAATACCTGGAGTCTCTTCATCGATAATTATACCATATTTATCTGCTAGCTCATAAACCAGTTTATCATTTGGATAATGTGCCGTTCGTATGAAGTTATAGTTCAGTTTTTCAGACATATCCAGGTAATCCATTACAGTGATCCATTTAGGAATAGCATTACCCAGCCATGGATACTCCTGATTCCGGTCACCACCATGAATTAATATTTTACTTCCATTAACATAAAGGTAATTTTCTTTATAATCCCACCTGAACCAACGAAAACCGAAAGGACTCGAATAGTCATCTGCAACTTTTTTCCCATCCATCACTTCGGAATAAACCATATAGAGATAAGGATCCTCATTTGACCATAGGTGAGGATTTTTAATAGCCTTTCCTGTCTGATCGAATTTGTACAATTGCCCTGGATTTATTTCTGCTTCGGACTTGATCACCTGCACTATTTTGCCTGTGGCATCGGCAACTGAAGTCACCAAAGTGCAGTTTTTCTTTTCTTGATTGTCATTTTTAACCCAGGTCAGTACCCTTACAACACCTTCATTATCTGATACCTTAGGAGTAGTAACAAAAGTACCTCCCTCATGACTTGCCGACCCCTGCATTGGGATGTAGAGGTTGCTTTTCAAAACCAATGTCACATCACGGTAGATCCCACCATAAACATTGAAATTTCCTGCAGCCATAGGAGGTATTTTAGATTTATCTTCCTGCAGGTTGTTTACAGCAACTGCCAGAATATTATCCTCACCTGGCTTAATCAGATCAGTAACATCAAAATCAAATGAGCCGTATCCACCTTTATGATCCCCTAAATATTTACCGTTAAGCCATACTTTGCAATACTTATGAACGCCTTCAAACTCGATAAAAATCTTTTTATCTGAATAATTGCCATTAATTGTAAAGTGTTTACGGTACCACCCCCATCCCATCCACCAGTAAGGGTTATCGCTTTCTGATGCATTCCTTATATATGGATGAAGTTCACCTGTAGTCTCATAAGTATTCCAGGTGTGGGGCAGGCTGACAGCGGGCCATTTGGAATCATCGAATCGTGATGATTCATAACCCTTATCCGCAGATTCATAAGGAAAATAATTGAAAGTCCATTGGGAATTAATAATTTTTTCAATCCTTGAACTTTTCTGATCTTCAACTTGATTTTTTTGGGCAATCGAGACAGAATTGCAAAAAACAATAGCTAGCATAAATGTTATAATTCTCATTTTCAGAATGTTATAAAATCATACTTTGTATGACTAAGATACTAAATTATTAGAAGATGATGGGTAGTGTGGTTTTGATTTTTTTTGGAACTGCATTTCTATTCAACATATTCCGGAAACAGAAAAAAAAGCTGAAAATAATTCAGGTAATCTACTGATATTATGAGTTAAACATTATGAAATAATCACTACTGATACAAATAATTAATAACAATAATACACTAGTGTCTCGTTAAAAGAGACTGAGTGACAGTTGTTTATATTCTAGTTCTTTGACATTTTTGTAATCATTATTTGAAATAGCTCTTTTACAGGTGTTTTGTCCAAATGTATTATGCTTTAAAATGGTAGAAGTTTGTTGAATTTTTTACTTACCGTTGGCTTTAGCCAACGGATATTAATACTGACCAGGTATGGGCTTTAGCCCACAAATGATGGACTAAAGTCCTTTCAAATGAGGCTTATATACCGTTGGCTGAAGCCAACGGTAATTGATAAAACCTTAAAAGAAAGTGATAGATTACTAATTAAATCTTTCTGTCAATTCAAATCGTCACGCTAGAAAAATCGCTGCAAATAATTGATTATCAAATTTTTCAAAGAACATTTTATTAATTAAACGAGACACTAGTGACAATAATAAAGAAAATTTGGTTATTTTGTTTGATCTATTAAAATTTTGAATACATTTGTCCGTCAATTTATAATTAAACAATGAGAATATCTTTAATACGTATTATTGCCCTCGTCCTTATTATTGCTCTGCAAAAATGATCCGGGAATAATATGTATTGATATAAATATACAGAAGCTTTCCGGTGAACCGGGAAGCTTTTTTGCTAATAAGAATTTTAACTATGAAAAATCCGCTAAGGAGTTCAACGACGACAACAGGCAGAAATATGGCAGGGGCCAGAAGCCTGTGGCGCGCTAACGGGATGAAACAGGAACAATTTGGGAAGCCGGTTATTGCTATTGTAAACTCATTTTCCCAATTTGTGCCGGGTCATGCCCACCTCCACGAAATTGGACAGGTTGTTAAAAAAGAGATTGAAAAGAGAGGTCTTTTCGCTGCGGAGTTCAATACAATTGCTATTGATGATGGAATTGCAATGGGACATGCCGGGATGCTTTACTCCCTGCCTTCCAGAGAATTAATAGCAGATAGTGTTGAATATGTGTGCAATGCACATCTTGCAGATGCAATGATCTGTATAAGTAATTGTGATAAAATCACGCCTGGAATGCTGATGGCAGCAATGAGAATAAATATACCTGTTGTTTTTGTTTCCGGGGGACCTATGGAAGCAGGCAGGCTTAAAAACAAGTATCTCGATCTGGTTGACGCTATGGTCGCTGCCGCTGATGACTCGGTCAGCGATTCTGATCTAAGTGACATTGAAAAGATTGCTTGCCCGACATGTGGATCATGCTCAGGGATGTTTACGGCAAACTCCATGAATTGTCTTAACGAGGCCCTGGGGCTTGCACTTCCCGGTAATGGAACTATTGTCGCCACACATCAGAACCGGGTTAAGCTATTTGAAACTGCTGCCGCATTAATAGTCGATCTGGCTAACAAATATTACAACGAAGGTGACGATTCCGTTCTACCCCGCTCTATAGCAACACGTGAAGCATTTATAAATGCTATGTCGCTCGATATTGCTATGGGTGGATCGACTAATACTGTCCTTCATCTTTTAGCCATTGCTCAGGAGGCAGGAGTTGATTTTACAATGAAAGATATTGATGAACTTTCCCGTAAAATTCCCAATATATGCAAAGTATCCCCAAGCTCCCAATATCATGTTCAGGATGTCAACCGCGCTGGTGGAATATTATCAATAATGGGCGAGCTCGATCGCAATAACCTTATTGACACTTCAGTAAAAAGAGTGGATTATCCAACTCTAGGCGATGCTATATCAGATTGGGATATCAGGGGTGGAAAAGCACAAAAAATCGCTTTTGACTATTTCAAAAGTGCTCCATCAAATGAAAGAAATCTTAAGATGGGTTCTCATAATTCAGTATTTAATGAACTGGATACCGACAGGGAAAAGGGATGCATAAGGTCAGTTAAACATGCCTACAGCAAAGATGGAGGATTAGCCGTCCTTTATGGAAATATTGCTAGAAAAGGATGTATTGTTAAAACAGCCGGCATTGATTCCTCTCTTTTTACATTTACAGGAAATGCCATAATTTTTGAATCACAGGAGGATGCGGTTGAGGGTATTCTTAACGGAGCAGTTAAAGAAGGTGATGTGGTTGTTATTAGATACGAAGGTCCTAAAGGTGGTCCGGGTATGCAGGAGATGCTCTATCCTACCTCCTATATTAAATCAAAAGGACTCGATAAAAAATGTGCTCTGATTACTGATGGACGATTCTCAGGAGGCACTTCAGGATTATCAATCGGACATGTTTCTCCGGAAGCAGCATCCGGGGGCGAACTGGCTCTGCTCAAAACAGGAGATCCTATTGAAATTGATATCGCTAATAGAAAAATTAATGTTTTGCTATCGGATGAAGAGCTTAATGAAAGAAAGAACAAAGAGAATCAAAGAGGCAACAAAGCTTATAAACCGGAAACCCGTAACAGGGAAATTCCTTCTTCCCTTAGAGCTTATGCTGCAATTGTAAGTTCAGCAGACCTGGGAGCAGTAAGGATAATATAAGGTGCAAGACAACAAGACATAAAGACAATAAGACACAAATTATATGAAGACTGAAAAGGAAATAAAAAATACAATCATGAAGGTAAATGGTTATGAACACATTTCGGGGGCAGAAGCCCTTTTAAAATGCCTGATTGAAGAGGGAGTGGATACTATTTTTGGATATCCCGGCGGTGCTATAATGCCTATTTATGACAAATTAATGGATTATGAAAGTAATCTCCTACATATCCTTACCAGGCATGAACAGGGAGCAGCACATGCAGCTCAGGCTTATTCAATGGTTACCGGAAAACCAGGTATTTGCTTTGCCACATCAGGGCCCGGCGCTACTAATCTTGTTACAGGAATTGCCAACGCCTTTCTCGATTCAGTCCCTGTAGTATTTATAACCGCCCAGGTAATATCGGGGTCTATTGGAACTGATGCCTTTCAGGAGACCGATATAATTGGAGTTTCGATGCCGGTAACAAAATGGAACTGCCAGGTAAAAAGGCCACAGGATATACCAGATACAATTGCAAAAGCTTTTTATATAGCTAAATCTGGTCGTCCAGGACCGGTATTGATTGATATTACAAAAGATGCTCAGATTGAAAAACTTGATTTCAAATATATAAAATGTGATTATCTAAGGAGTTATAATCCAAATATTATATTACATACCAAGGCTATAGAATCAGCGGCAATTATGATTAACCATGCCGAAAGACCTTTAATCCTGGCAGGTCACGGAGTCCTTCTCTCAAGAGCAGAAAACGAACTGAAAACATTTGCAGAAAAAACAGGGATCCCTGTTGCTTCAACCTTGCTCGGTCTGTCAGCATTTCCTTCTGATCACCGTTTATTTGCCGGAATGCTTGGTATGCATGGAAATTACGGAGCCAATATCCTGACCAATGAGGCTGACCTCATTATTGCTATCGGAATGCGTTTCGATGACCGGGTTACAGGAAATCTGAAAAAGTATGCAAAAAATGCTGCCATCATACATATTGAGATCGATGAAGCTGAGATAAATAAAAATGTACAGGTCGATATCGAAATAAACAATGATGCAAAAGAGGTTCTCAGGTATCTTACTCCCATTGTTAAAGAGAAATCTTATGAAAAATGGATCAGAGAATTCAGAATTTATGATAAGACTGAATATGAAAAAGTTATAAAGCCGGAAACGAAACCAGAATCAGGTAATCTGAAGATGGGTGAGGTTGTAAATAAGGTATCCGAACTTACAAAAGGTGAAGCAATAATTGTTACAGATGTCGGACAGAATCAGATGTATGCAGCACGCTATTATAAATATTCTATACCTAACAGCTTTGTCACTTCAGGAGGAATGGGAACAATGGGATTTGGACTTCCTGCTGCTATTGGCGCTAAGATAGGATGCCCTGATAAACAGGTTGTAACATTCCTCGGAGATGGTGGCTTCCAGATGACTATACAGGAACTGGGAACAATATTACAGTATAAGATACCTGTTAAAATTATTATCCTTGATAATAATTTCCTGGGGATGGTTCGGCAATGGCAGGATATGTTTTTCGATAAAAGATATGCATCAACAGCATTAGTAAATCCAGATTTCGTTGCTATTGCAAAGGGGTTTAGTATTCCCGCAAAGAAGGTTTCGAAGAGGGAGGAACTCCATGATTCAATAATAGAGATGCTTGGTGCAAAAGGGCCATATCTGCTTGATATAGTTGTTGAGAAAGAAGGAAATGTATTTCCTATGATTGAACCAGGATCATCAGTATCAGAAATAAGATTAACTTATTAACTATAAAAAATGAATAATACCATCTCTGTGTAGCTCTGTGACACACAGAACCACAGAGAATAAACCAAAGATAATAATACACTATGAAACAGGAATTTACAATATCGCTTTTCACTGAGGATCATATTGGAATCCTTGGCCAGATAACAATAATACTAACCCGGAGACAGATAAATATTGATAGTCTTACAGCTTCAGAATCGGCAGTAAAAGGGGTGCACCTGCTAACTATAGTTGTAAAAACAACCAGTGAGATGATCCAGAAGGTAGCAAGACAAATGGAAAAGCTGGTTGATGTCTTAAAGGTCTTTACACATTCCTCCGACCAGATCATATATCAGGAGATTGCACTTTTTAAGATTTCTACAAATAGTTTAATGTCGGGGAATATTATTGACCATGTGGTTCGTGCACATCATGCCCGCATTTTAGAGGTTTCACCCGAATATATAATTTTAGAAAAAACTGGTAATAAAACAGAAATAACTGATCTGCTTTCTCAGCTTGAGCCCTACGGAGTATTGCAGTTTGCAAGATCCGGAAGGGTAGCTGTAACCAAACAGGTTAAAGAATTAAATTCATATCTCAAGGAGATGGATGAAGCTAACCGGTATAAACCTGAAGAAATGCAAGTAGTTAATTAATAATATGATAATAATTTGTACTAATAAAATACTTAAAATCTAATATCATGGCAAAAATTGATTTTGGCGGTGTCGTCGAAAATGTAGTAACAAGAGAAGAGTTTCCACTTGCAAAAGCCCGCGACGTTCTTAAAGATGAAGTTATAGCAGTTATTGGTTATGGTGTTCAAGGGCCCGCCCAGGCGATGAACATGAAGGATAACGGCATTAATGTTATTATAGGTCAGGCACCAGAATTTAAAGCTGATTGGGACAAAGCAGTGGCTGATGGTTTTGTACCCGGGAAAACTCTGTTTAATGTTGAGGAAGCTGCATCAAAAGGGACAATAATTCAATATCTCGTTTCAGATGCCGCACAACGTATACTCTGGCCAAAACTGAAACCATGCCTGAAAAAAGGAGATGCACTCTATTTTTCACATGGATTCTCAATTACATATAAGGAGCACACAGGAGTGATCCCTCCTGCTGATATTGATGTTATACTATGCGCACCAAAAGGTTCAGGAACAAGTGTAAGGCGTAATTTCCTTGCAGGAGCCGGAATAAACTCAAGCTATTCAGTTTTTCAGGATTTTACAGGTAAAGCAGAAAAACGGACAATTGCATTGGGTATTGCAATTGGTTCAGGTTATCTCTTCCCTACAACTTTTAAACAGGAAGTATACAGTGATCTGACAGGCGAGCGTGGTGTATTAATGGGTGCATTAGCTGGTATCATGGATGCTCAGTATCAGGTACTTCGCGAAAACGGCCACAGTCCATCTGAAGCCTTTAACGAAACAGTTGAAGAATTAACACAAAGTTTAATCCGCCTGGTTGATGAGAAAGGAATGGACTGGATGTATGCTAATTGCAGTGCTACTGCACAACGAGGAGCACTCGACTGGCGTCCAAAATTCAAAGAAGCTACATTGCCGGTTTTCACTGACCTCTATAGTAAGGTTAAATCAGGAGAAGAGTGTATAAGAGTTCTGAATTCGACAGGCGCTGCCAACTACAAAGAGGTACTTGACGGGGAACTAAAAGAACTTGGCGATTCAGAAATGTGGAGAGCAGGTGCAGCAGTAAGGAAACTAAGACCATTGAAATAATAATCTATCACAAATAATTTTCAAAAATGGATAATAAGGTCATTATTTTCGATACCACCCTTAGGGATGGCGAACAGGTACCCGGATGCCAGTTAAATACAATTGAGAAGATTGAAATAGCCCAGGCTCTGGAAGCTTTGGGTGTCGATATTATCGAAGCTGGATTCCCCATTTCCAGCCCCGGAGATTTCAAATCGGTAGTAGAAATATCGAAAGCTGTTACAAATCCTGTGATTTGTGCTCTTACCCGGGCAATCAAAAAAGATATTGATGTGGCAGCTGAAGCTCTTCAATATGCAAAGAAAAAAAGGATTCACACAGGTATTAGCACCTCTCCTTTTCACATTAAATACAAAATCAAAACAACTCCTGAAGAGATACTGAGGAGAGCCTATGATGCAGTAAAATACGCCAGAAATTTTGTTGATGATGTGGAATTTTATGCTGAAGATGCAGGCAGAAGTGACAACGAATATCTTGCAAAGGTTATTGAAGCTGTAATAAAAGCCGGTGCAACAGTAGTAAATATTCCTGATACTACAGGCTACTGTTTGCCAGAAGAGTACGGGCAAAAAATAAAATACCTTATAGATAATGTTCCGAATATTGATAAAGCAATCATTTCAACACATTGCCATAACGATCTTGGAATGGCAACAGCAAATACAATGATGGGCGTGATAAACGGTGCAAGGCAGGTTGAAGTGACAATAAACGGAATCGGCGAACGTGCAGGGAACACTTCACTTGAGGAAATAGCAATGATCATTAAAAGTCACCATAGCCTAAATTTAAGAACAGATATTAACTCCAAACTGATCTACAGTACCAGCAGGCTTGTATCAACTCTAATGAGTATGCCTGTACAGGCAAATAAAGCTATTGTCGGCAGAAACGCATTTGCTCATTCTTCAGGCATTCACCAGGATGGTGTTCTGAAGAACAGGGAAAATTATGAGATCATTGATCCTGTAGAAGTTGGGATAAGAGAGTCTTCAATAATTCTTACAGCCCGAAGTGGAAGAGCGGCTCTTAATCACCGGCTTGAACTACTCGGATTCAAGTTTGGGAAGGAGGAAATAGATGATATTTACCATCGTTTTCTTCTCCTTGCAGATAAGAAGAAAGAGATTAACGATGAAGATATAAAAATTCTTGCCGGGATGGTTTTTCAGGAAGAAAAATCTCTCAAGCTGGATCTTTTACAAGTCTCATGCGGAAAATCATTAATCCCGGTGGCAACTGTTGGCATGAAAATTAATGGTGAGGTTCATCACTCAACAGCATCCGGCAACGGACCTATTGATGCTGCATTTACAGCTGTAAAACACCTGATTAGCAAAACAGTACATCTTGAGGAATTCCTGATTCAGGCTATTACGAGAGGAAGCGATGATCTGGGTAAGGTTCATATTCAGGTTGAGCACGAGGGGAAAATGTATCACGGGTTTTCCGCAAATACTGATATTATTACTGCTTCGGTTGAAGCATTTATTGATGCACTGGCAAAAATAAACTGATAGATTTAAATAATACCTCTGTGAAACTCTTTGATAGTTCTTAATTATTTTTTGTTACACAGAGAGCACAGAGAAGACACAGAGTGACACAGAGAGGTGTAAATACAAGAAGAATTTTCCACATAGAATAAATAAATGAAGCCAAAAACACTTTTCGATAAAATCTGGGACGGACATGTGGTGCGTTCCATAGAAGACGGACCTGATGTTCTTTACATCGACCGGCATTATATCCACGAAGTAACCAGCCCTCAGGCATTTAATGGACTTAATGAACGTGGCATTCCGGTATTCCGGCCCGGTAATACTATTGCAACTGCTGACCATAACATACCTACTAAGGACCAACATCTGCAGATCAAAGACCTATTATCGCGTAACCAGGTAGAAAAACTGACCGAAAATTGTCATGAGCATGGAATTGAATTATTCGGTCTTAACCATCAAAAAAACGGAATTGTGCATGTTATTGGTCCCGAGCTGGGTTACACTCTTCCAGGAATGACAATCGTCTGTGGTGATAGTCATACTTCAACCCATGGTGCATTTGGCACAATAGCATTTGGTATCGGAACAAGTGAGGTGGAAATGGTTCTGGCAACGCAATGTATTCTTCAGCCAAAACCCCAGAGAATGAGAATTACCGTAAATGGGACTCTTCATAAAGGAGTAACTTCGAAGGATATAATTATGCATATTATCTCTGAGATATCAACCGGCGGTGCAACAGGCTATTTTGTAGAATATAGTGGTTCAGCAATCAGAAGTCTTAGCATGGAAGCAAGAATGACAATTTGCAATATGAGCATTGAGATGGGTGCCCGAGGCGGGTTAATAGAACCAGATGAAACTACTTTTAATTATCTAAGGCAACTATCTTCAATCCCTGGAATAGATGACATAGAAGAATCTGTCAATCAGTGGAAAAATCTTAAAAGTGATAAGGGAGCATCATTTGACAGCGAACTGGAATTTGATGCTTCAATAATAACACCTATGATCACATATGGTACTAACCCCGGCATGGGAATGGCAATCGACGGCAATATTCCAATGTCAGAAGTTATTAATACTGAGGCCTCTGCTTCCTTTATTAAATCGCTTGATTATATGGGTTTTAAACCAGGTATGAAGCTTCTTGGACACCCGATAGATTATGTATTTATAGGAAGTTGCACAAATGGAAGGATCGAAGATTTCAGAGCATTTGCACAAATGATAAAGGGAAGGAAGAAAGCTACCAATGTAACTGCTCTGATAGTACCAGGATCAAAAAAGGTTGAAGAGCAAATGGGAGCTGAAGGTCTTTTAGAAATTTATAAAAATGCAGGATTCGAAGTAAGGCAACCTGGGTGTTCATCTTGTCTGGCGATGAACGAGGATAAAATTCCTTTGGGGAAATATGCAGTTTCTACCTCTAACAGAAATTTTGAAGGGAGGCAGGGACCAGGTGCAAGAACATTACTTGCCAGCCCACTTACAGCTGCTGCTGCTGCTATTACCGGAAAAATAACCGATCCGAGGGAATTAATTTTTGATGAGAAAAAAAACTAAAAATAGTCTGACATGGCAAAAGTAAAATTTGATATTCTCGAGTCAACCTGTATCCCTTTACCATTCGAAAATGTGGATACTGATCAGATTATTCCGGCAAGATTTCTAAGCGCCACCTCAAGAGAAGGCTTCGGTGATAATCTTTTCCGCGACTGGAGATATGATAAGAGAGGCGAAAAAAACAGTGAGTTCATTCTGAACAATCCGAAATTTAGTGGAAAGGTACTTGTTGCCGGGAAAAATTTTGGTAGCGGATCAAGTCGTGAACATGCCGTCTGGGCTATTTTTGACTACGGATTCAGAGCAGTGGTATCGAGCTTTTTCGCCGATATCTTCATGAATAATGCCCTCAACAATGGACTTCTGCCTATTGTAATATCTGAAGAGCTTCTGGATAAACTACAGAACATGGTTCAGAAGAATCCTGATACAAAAGTTAAAATTGATCTTGACAAACAGACATTTACCATAATTCCAGCTGGCGATTCTGTAAGATTCGAAATCAATCCCTATAAGAAAGAATGTCTTCTTAATGGACTCGATGATATCGATTTTCTTCTGAGTATGAAAAGCTTAATAACCGGTTATGAGACCAATAAAAGCATTTTAAAATGAGAGTTGAAATAATGGATACTACCCTGAGGGATGGAGAACAGACACAGGGTGTGTCATACTCACCACTCGAAAAGCTCCATGTTGCCAAACTTCTCCTAAAAGATCTGAAAGTTGACCGCATTGAAGTCGCATCCGCACGAGTATCAACAGGTGAATTTGAAGCAATCAGGCAAATAACTGACTGGGCCCGTCATAATAACCTCCACAGGAAAGTGGAAGTACTTGGTTTTGTTGACGGAGATATATCGCTAAACTGGATAAATGATGCTGGAGGAAAGGTTATCAATCTCTTATGTAAGGGGTCGCTCCGGCATCTCGAGAAACAACTTAAGAAAACACCGGAAAAACATGTCAGCGATATCAAAGAAATTATAAAAAAAGCTGAAGTACTTGATATGCAGGTAAATATTTACCTTGAGGACTGGTCTAACGGCATGATCCATTCAGAAGAGTATGTTCTTTTTATGATCGATTCGTTAAAGGATGAAAATATAAAAAGATTTATGTTACCTGATACTCTGGGTATACTAAACCCCGATCAAACTTATAAATTCTGTAAGAAAATTATTGACCGATACCCTGGCCTTCATTTTGATTTTCATGCACATAACGATTATGATCTTGCTGTAGCAAATATATTTTCAGCAGTAAAAGCAGGAATCAAAGGACTACATACTACTATTAATGGCCTCGGAGAAAGAGCCGGCAATGCACCTCTTTCGAGTATTATTGGTGTACTTCGCGATCTTCTTGATACAGAAACAGGTATAAATGAGTATGAGATAACTAAAGCAAGTAAAATAATTGAGACATTCAGTGGAATACGTATCCCGGTTAATAAACCACTTATCGGCGAGAATGTTTTTACTCAGACATCAGGAATCCATGCTGATGGTGATAGTAAAGACAATCTCTACTTTAATAACCTCATGCCGGAAAGGTTCGGTAGAAAAAGGAAATATGCTCTCGGTAAACAATCAGGTAAAGCAACTATAAGAAAAAACCTCGAAGAGTTCGGATTGTTTCTCGATCCGGAATCACTTTCTAAAGTAACGCAGAGAGTAATTGAACTTAGTGATAAAAAAGAAAATGTAACCTCTGATGATCTGCCATTTATAATTGCAGATGTACTCGGCAACAATCAGATCAATTATAAAATATTTATTAAAAACTATTCACTGTCACTATCTTACGGTTTAAAACCTTTCGCGAGTGTCCAGATCGAAATTGATAGTAAACTATACCAGGAGACTTCTTCTGGCGACGGACAGTATGACGCTTTTATGAAGTCATTGCGGAAAATCTATGACAAGCTTGGGAAGCAATATCCGTTACTTATTGATTACCAGGTATCAATACCTCCTGGTGGAAAAACTGATGCACTCGTTGAAACAATTATTACCTGGGACTACAATGGGAAGGAATTCAATACAAAAGGTCTTGATGCTGATCAGACTGAATCAGCTATAAAAGCCACTGAGAGAATGTTGAATATTATTGAAGGATTGAATGAGAAAGAAAATAATCATCTGGTTATTCAAAAATCAAATTAGAAATCATAATATTGCGCTTCAAATAAATAAAGATAAATTATTAAACTTATGAGTAAATCGTATGATATTGCCACTTTACCTGGTGATGGTACCGGCCCGGAAGTTGTCAGGGAAGGTATAAAAGTGCTTGATGCTGCTGCTGCCAAATTTGGATTCAAACTTAATTATGAAGAGTTCGATTTTGGAGGAGATCGTTATCTGAGAACAGGTGAAGTACTTCCTGATTCTGCATCAGATCAGTTGAAAAAATTTGATTCTATTTTTCTGGGAGCCATCGGACATCCTGATGTTAAACCGGGTATTCTTGAAAAGGGAATTCTTCTGAGGCTACGCTTTGAATTAGACCAATATATTAATCTTCGTCCTATAAAACTTTATCCTGGTGTGGCAACCCCCCTTAAAGATAAAGGTCCGGAGCATATTGATTACGTTGTTGTCAGGGAAAATACTGGCGGAATCTATACAGGTATTGGTGGAATTACCCAGAAAGGTACTCCGCATGAAGTGGCTATTCAAAGCATGGTATATAACCGCATGCAGGTTGAGCGTTGTCTGAGGTATGCTTTTGATTACACAAAAAAAAGAAATAAGAAAAATACTCTTGCTCTCAGCGGAAAAACAAATGTATTGACTTATGTTTATGATCTTTGGGATAGGGCATTTAATGAAGTTGGGAAAGCTGATTATCCGGAAATTAATCGCGAATACTATCATGTAGATGCTACCGTCATGTGGATGGTAAAAAATCCGGAATGGTTCGATGTAATTGTTACCGGTAACATGTTCGGAGATATAATAACCGACCTGGGAGCTATTACTCAAGGAGGAATGGGTATTGCTGCAGGTGGTAATATTAATCCCGAAGGTGTTTCAATGTTTGAACCTATTGGTGGTTCTGCTCCAAAATATACGGGTAAAAATGTTATTAATCCACTGGCTTCTATTGCAGCTGGTGCTATGATGCTTGATCACCTGGGTGAAGTAAAAGCTGCTCTTGTTATCGAAAATGCTATTATGGATGTAACAGCTAATAAATTAAAAGATATGGGAGCCGGCCGAATGGGATATTCAACTACAGAGGTTGGAGATATGGTTGCTGAAAGAATTTAAATTATTGAAAAAAATCAACTGTTATGTTTAATATATAACAGTTATTAAATTTTTACTATCTTTGTATTCATCTTTTAAAGAAATGCTTTACAAAATATTACATCATCATCATTCTCATATTTGCCCTCAGGCGAGGAGATAGTGATATGTGTTAAATTAATATATCATAAACCCGTCTGAGTATGTCTGACGGGTTTTTCATTTACCGGCAGGATTGCTCAGACAAATCTGAAAAATAAAAATGAGTGAACTGAAAATTGCTATTCAAAAAAACGGACGGCTTAGTGAAAATTCAAGAAAACTATTGGAAGAATGCGGAATAAAATTTTCTAATGGTGCTGATGTGCTTAAAACGACTGCCAGAAATTTCCCTGTTGAAGTTCTTTTCCTTAGAGATGATGACATTCCTCAATACGTTGAGCAACAAGTAGCCGACATAGGTATTCTTGGCGAAAATGTTGTCTTTGAAAAGAACAAGGATGTTAGTGTTATTGAACAGCTTGGTTTTGCCCAATGCCGGCTGAGCCTTGCGATACCAAAAGATGAGACCTATTCCGGTGCTTCATATTTCATGAATAAAAAGGTTGCCACAAGTTACCCTAATATTCTCTCAGGTTTCTTCAAAAAAAATAAAATAAAAGCTAAAATTGAAGAGATCAGCGGAAGTGTGGAAATCGCTCCGGGAATCGGGTTGGCCGATGGAGTATGCGATATCGTTAGCTCAGGCAGCACTCTGCTTACTAATGGATTACGCGAAGTTGAAACTATTCTGAAAAGCCAGGCTGTGATAATTGGAAATAAGAATCTAACCCCGGAAAAGCAGGCTATACTAAAAAAACTATTATTCAGAATTAGAGCTGTAAAGAATGCAAAAGAGAACAAATATATTTTGCTTAATGCTCCTGAATCATCAGTAAGAAGGATATGCAATATCCTTCCCGGAATGAAAAGCCCTACTGTCCTGCCACTGGCTGAAAAGGGATGGTGCAGCCTCCACTCAGTCGTTAAAGAGGATGAATTCTGGGAAAGAATCGATCAGTTGAAAGAGGCTGGAGCAGAAGGCATTTTGGTTATTCCAATAGAGAAAATGATTTTGTAATGGAAACAATAATTTTTCCGGAGAGGGAGAGATGGGAAACAATTTCCAAACGCCCCGGAATTGATAAATCAGATCTGGAAGATACTGTTAAAGATATTATTGGCAGAATAAGAACGGAAGGAGACAATGCCGTCTGGCTTTTCTCAGAGAAATATGATGGTGTGCCTCAGGGCAGTTTAAAAGTATCCTCAGCTGAGATCCTTGAATCTGTAGAGCAAATTCCTGAAGATCTGAAAATCGCAATAAATATTGCTAAAACCAATATTGAAAATTTCCATGCTGCCCAACTCCTTAAAGAACCGGTTATTGAGACTTCCAGAGGTGTAAAATGCTGGAGAAAGAGCGTTGCTATTGAAAAAGTTGGGCTATATATTCCAGGAGGTAGCGCCCCTCTTTTTTCAACTGTTCTTATGCTGGGTATACCGGCAAAACTGGCTGGATGCAAAGAGATCAATATTTGTACACCGCCTGGAAGAGATGGAAAAATTAATCCCTTAATTCTTTATGCTGCCTTGCTTATCGGAGTAACCCAAATATTTAAAGCTGGAGGTGCCCAGGCTATTGCTGCAATGGCTTATGGGTCTGAGAGTATCCCAAAAGTCTTTAAAATATTCGGTCCCGGTAATCAGTATGTTACAAAAGCCAAAGAACTGATTCAACAGGATGGTATTGCAATAGATTTGCCGGCAGGTCCCAGCGAAGTTTTAGTAATTGCAGATGGAACAGCCAATCCTGAATTTATTGCCGCTGACCTCCTGTCACAGGCAGAGCATGGAGCCGACAGCCAGGTAATAATGCTGACTGATAATAAGGAGCTTATTGATAAAGTGAAAACAGAGGTTGATAAACAGTTGAAGTCTCTTTCTCGTAGAAATATTGCAACAAAATCACTGGAAAACAGTAAACTAATTCTCTTGTACTCATTAGGCGAATGTATTGATTTTAGTAACCTCTATGCACCGGAGCACCTCATCATTAACACATTAAACCCCAAAGAATTGGCCGATAAGGTAATCAACGCCGGTTCGGTTTTCCTTGGAAATTTCAGTTGCGAAAGTGCCGGCGATTATGCCACAGGAACAAATCATACCCTGCCAACAAATGGATTTGCCAGGAATTACAGCGGTGTCTCTACTGAAAGCTTCCTTAAAAAAATATCTTTTCAGGAAGTTACAGAAGAAGGCATAAAGAACCTTGGACCCGCGATTGAACTTTTAGCGGAAGCCGAATTACTAAATGGACATAAAAATGCAGTGAGTGTCAGACTAAAAAATTTACAAAATGTTTAATCTGAATGAATTAGTAAGGGAGAATGTTAAAAAGCTTACCCCCTACTCATGCGCAAGGGATGAATTCAAGGGAAAAACCGGCATCTTTATGGATGCCAATGAGAACCCTTTTGGAAATCTGAACAGGTATCCCGATCCATATCAGAAAGAGTTAAAAGCTGCCATTTCAAGACTTAAAGGGGTAACCGAGGAAAGTATCTTCCTGGGAAACGGTAGTGATGAGATAATCGATCTTTGCTTCAGGGTGTTCTGTAATCCCGGTGTCGACAAAGCCCTAACCTTCACTCCCACCTACGGAATGTATGAAGTATCAGCTTCAGTTAATGACATTGAAATTGTAAAGATCTCACTTAATGAGAGTTTTCAAATAGATTTGCAAAAAGCAGAACCTTATTTTTCAGATAAAAACCTGAAACTGATCTTCATCTGTTCTCCCAATAACCCTACTGGAAACTCCATGAATTATTCCGACATCGAATATATCATTGCCAATTTCAAAGGAATAGTGATAATCGATGAAGCTTATATCGATTTCAGCGACAAACCCTCATTTATTAAATTGGTCTGCAGGTATCCCAACCTGATACTCTTACAGACATTCAGCAAAGCATTAGGACTGGCAGGTGTAAGGGTCGGCATTGCCTTTTCAAATTCTTCTATTATACAGTATTTCAACAAGTTAAAGCCTCCGTATAACATAAGCACAATAAATCAGAAAGCAGCATTGCAGAAAATGGAAAAGGTTGAGATATATAAAAATCAGATCATCAACATTATTAAGGAGAGAGAAAGACTTTCGGCTAATCTGAAAAAAATGAAAATGACGGAAGAGGTCTATCCCTCAGATGCAAACTTCATTATGGTAAAAGTTAAGAACGCCAATAACATCTATAAAATGCTGGTTGACAAAAATATAGTTGTAAGGAATCGAAGCACCGTTATTGATAACTGCCTCCGGATTACAGTAGGCAAACCATCAGAGAACAACAAGCTTATCAAAGCATTAAAAACAATTGCAATATGAAGAAGGTACTATTTATTGACAGGGATGGCACAATTTTAGCCGAACCGGAAGATAAGCAGATAGATAGTTTTGAGAAGTTTGAATTTCTTCCTCGAGCAATATCCTCCTTATCGAAAATTGCAAATGAGACAGACTATGAACTGGTAATGGTAACCAATCAGGATGGTCTGGGTACTGAGTCTTTTCCTGAAGATACCTTCTGGCCGATCCAGAACAAAATGTTACATATTCTTAAAGGGGAAGGTATTATCTTCACTGAAATATTTATTGACAGGTCTTTACTGTCACAAAAGGCATCGACACGTAAACCCGGGACTGAAATGCTGATTAATTACTTAACAAAAGGGGTCGACCTCAAATCTTCATTCGTTATTGGCGACAGGCTTACAGATATTGAGCTTGCAAAGAATCTAGGATGTAAAGCAATTTATTTTAATGGTAAATCCAGTAAAGATGCTAATTTTTCAACCACGGACTGGAACGATATATATAAGTATCTGACACAGATACAGCGGATAGCAAAAGTAGAAAGGAAAACATCTGAAACAGATATACGGGTTGAGCTTAATCTGGATGGAAATGGTAAAAGTGCCATCGATACAGGGATAGGATTCTTCGACCACATGCTTGAACAGATTGCCCGTCATGGGAACATCGATCTTAATATTAAAGTTAATGGTGACCTGAAAATCGACGAGCACCATACGGTTGAAGATGTGGCCATTACATTAGGAGAATCAATACTCAAAGCGTTGGGCGGGAAAAAAGGGATAGAAAGGTATAGCTTTGTACTACCTATGGATGATTGCCTGGCACAGGTCGCTCTTGATTTTGGCGGCAGACCATGGCTGATATGGGAGGTGGAGTTCCAGCGGGAGAAGATTGGAGAGATGCCGTCTGAATTGTTTTTTCATTTCTTTAAGTCATTTAGCGATAACGCAAAATGCAATCTTAATATCAGTGCCGGTGGTCAAAACGAACATCACAAGATTGAAGCTATATTCAAGGCATTTGCAAAAGCAATAAGATTGGCTGTAAAACAATCAGATAACTTTAATTTACCAACAACAAAAGGCAGCTTATGATAGCAATTTTGAAATATAATGCCGGGAATAATAAGTCAGTGAAAAATGCCCTTACCCGTCTTGGCTATGATAGCATCATTACAGATGATCCGATGGAATTATCGAAAGCTGATAAAGTCATAATCCCTGGTGTAGGAGAGGCACGTTCCGCTATGCAATATCTTAAAGAGAGAGGATTGGATCAGGCTATCATTTCCTTAAGCCAACCTGTCCTTGGGATTTGCCTGGGATTACAGCTTATGTGCCGCTATACAGAAGAGGGAGAGACGCAATGTCTGGGAATATTTGACTCAGAGGTTAAATTGTTTCCCCCGGTAGACAAGATCCCACACATGGGCTGGAATAATTTTCTCACGATGAAAGGAGATCTTTTCAAGGGTATAGCTCTTGAGGATGATGTTTACTATGTACACAGCTACTACGCTGAAATCTCATCATGTACCTCAGCTACATGCGATTATATCTTGCCATTTAGTGCATCTATGAGATCCGATAATTTCTATGCAACACAGTTTCATCCAGAGAAATCAGCAAGTGTTGGTGCCACGATCCTGCAAAATTTTTTAAACTTATGAGAATAATAGTAGCTCTTGATATAATTGGTGGAAAATGTGTCCGCCTGACACGAGGAGACTTTCAAACAAAGAAAGTTTATAATGAGGACCCTCTGGAAGTTGCAAAAGAGATTGAAGCCAACGGGATAGAATATCTTCACCTTGTGGATCTGGATGGTGCAAAGAATAAAAAGATTGAGAACTTAATTGTTCTTGAAAAGATTGCCTGGAAGACAACCCTGAAAATTGACTTTGGTGGCGGGTTAAGATCATATGACGACCTGTTAACAGTATTTAATGCAGGTGCCCGACAGGTTACAGCCGGAAGTTTAGCCGTTTCAGATCCCCATATATTCATAGAATGGCTATCAAAACTTGGACAGGAAAAGTTAATATTGGGAGCAGATTGCATCGACAGAAAAGTCGCAACAGATGGATGGCAGGAACACTCAGACAAAGATATAATCAGTTTTATCTCCGATTATAGGTCCAGAGGGGTGAAATATACGATATGTACTGATATTAAGAAAGATGGTATGCTTCAGGGGCCCTCAACGGCTCTTTATAAAGATATACTGGATTCAGTAAAAATCAATCTTATTGCAAGCGGAGGGATTTCATCTATCAAAGATATTGAGGAGCTAAGAGAAGCCGGATGTGAAGGTGCAATTATCGGGAAGGCAGTATACGAACATAAAATAACTTTAAAAGATTTGGGAGAGCAATGCTAAAAAGACGAATTATTCCCTGTCTGGATATTAAAGACGGGCGAACAGTAAAAGGTGTAAATTTTATAAATCTGAGAGATGCCGGAGATCCTGTTGAACTGGCTAAGATATATGTGAAACAGGGTGCCGATGAACTTGTTTTCCTTGATATAACTGCCACCATTGAGAATAGGAAAGCTCTTGCCGGACTTGTTGAAAGGATTGCTGCTGAGATAAATATTCCTTTTACAGTTGGAGGAGGTATTGATACTGTTGAGGATGTTGCAGTATTAATAAAAGCTGGTGCCGATAAAGTTACTGTAAACTCATCTGCAGTAAGAAGACCCGAATTAATATCTGAAATAGCAGGTCAGTTTGGAAATCAATGCGTTGTTGTTGCCATCGATACAAAATTTATTGATGATGAATGGACCGTATTTATTAATGGTGGCAGGACACCTACTGAATTACGAACAGTCAGCTGGGCACGCAGGGTTGAGGAGTTGGGATCAGGTGAAATTCTATTAACATCAATGAATAATGATGGAACAAAATCCGGATTTTCAATCGAAATAACAGCTGAAGTGAGCAGCAATGTAAATATTCCGGTTATTGCTTCAGGAGGGGCTGGAACAATGGAACACTTCAGAGAAATTTTCTTTAATACCGGTTGCAGTGCAGCACTTGCAGCCAGTATCTTCCATTTTGGTGAGATTGATATCAGAAATCTGAAGGAGTACCTTAAAAATGAAGCGATTGCGATAAGATGATTGCATACGAGGGGCACAGAGGTATATAAACTAAATAAGTAATTTTTAATTATATATGATACAAATTGATTTTACCAAAGGAAACGGCCTGGTACCTGTTGTTATTCAGGATTATAACACTCTACAGGTACTCATGGTTGGTTATATGAATGAAGAGGCTTTTGAAAAAACCACAAAAGAGAAAATTGTAACTTTTTTTAGCAGGAGTAAATACCGTCTATGGACCAAAGGAGAGACATCAGGTAATTATTTATACGTTGAAGAGATGTCAGCTGATTGCGATAATGACTCAATACTTATAAAAGTAAGACCTGCCGGGCCTGTCTGCCATACAGGCAGTACCAGCTGCTTTGGTGATGAATCTGAAAAAGGATTTGTATATAAACTGGAACAAATTATTAATCAGCGTATAATAAATAATATCGAGGATTCATATACCAATAAGCTATATAAGAAAGGGATTAACAAAATGGCACAGAAAGTCGGGGAAGAAGCTGTTGAATTAGTTATCGAAGCCAAAGACAATAATATAGAGCTTTTTAAAAATGAAGCAGCTGATCTGCTTTATCATCTGCTGATTTTATTGAAAGCAAAGGGTATCGATTTCCAGAGTATTGAAGAGGTGTTGCAGAAACGGCATAAGTAGTAACTTGCAAAATACTTAAAGGTACTGTATCAGTAAGAAGATCTAATCGGTAAATACTTAGGGCAGCTTATTTATCGTTTTTACATTCACATTTTTTGGCTACGATAAACATAGCTATGGCCAGCAACAGGAAGCTGTTTGCGGCCTGGAAAAAATTCACGGCATGATTAAAACCCCAAATTCCTTTTCCTATTAAAAGAGAAATACATGCAAGTAAGATAATAACAGCTGCAACTGTAGCGGCAATGCTTCCAAAAGATTGGGAGAAAAAACTTGTAGATATGAATGTAACCAAGCTAAGGGATAAAGACCTTGAAGGGGTCGATTTTGGAATCAACCCAATTCATCCCAGGCAACGACCAGAAATCCAGAGCCAGGTTATTAAGGATATAATCATAGGGCATCCAGCCGTAACCTTTATCGCCCGTTACCTGCATTAAATTACGTGTGGTTTTGTATAAAAAAAGACGTGAGCCATCAATATTTTTATTAATCATTTAAAAACATGACAAATGAAATCGAAGATTTTTACACTCGACTACAGGGATCTAATCAATGGTCTTCTTATTGCATTTCTGGCAGCGATGATTGATGGGATCATAAAGATACTTGGATCAGGTGCAGTTTTTGACTGGCCTTCACTTAAGATTGTTCTGATTGCAGGCATTAGCGCGGCATTGGCTTATCTTGTTAAAAGCCTTTCTACCAACTCACATAATCAGCTTTTCAGGAAAGAACCTGCATAGTCTGATGTTGATTAAAATAAATTTATTTCCTGCTTTCCAATTCTATTTTATCAATGTCTTTTATGGTGATATTTTCGTTTTCTTCTAACATCAATAATTCAGAATTGAGAACTTTGTGCTGATGCAATACTATGCCACTTTTCAAAATCACTTTAACTAATTGATAACCCATTCCGCTTTCCGGAAGGTTTACTAAAATGTTTATGAAACTGTCAGACAATTTTAATGTTCGGGTTTGCATGACTAAAAGTTTTTAATAAGATGTTTGTTTTAGAAATGTTCCAGCGGCTGTACCATTGGCGAAATATGCTTCTTTGCCTCCGCCTCTTTTTCCGTTTGCAGGTTGTACTGTTCCTCTTTGCAATGTATCGGTTTTCTTTGGCTGAATGTGGAATGCAAATTTGATTTCATCATTGTAAGGTAATGCATAGCGTTCAACAGGGCTGTCATTTATAGTTTTGCATTTTATGTAATCTTCCATAGTTGTTGTATAGCTACCTGCTTTGCTTGCTTCTACTACCTGATACCCCATTCCTGTTTCGGGTTGGTTGAGAAGGTCATTTTCCTGTGATGCACTTAGTTTGAAATACATGGCAAATTATTTACAGTTCAAAGATAAAACCTTTTAACCAATTCACACAACCAATTGTTCAGGAAAGAACCTGCATAGGCTTCTTTTCAGTTCTTTCTTGGTTAGGACAATTTCAGCTTTAGGCGGTACATTCAATTACTCCACTTAGCACGAGAGTTGTGAAAAATTGTTGGGGAGTCTTACATATCGATTAATCATTCGATTTTTAATTAAGTTTCCTTTTGTGAAACAATTTTTATATATTTGCGAATAGTATATGAAAATACATTTGATAAAAAAGCAGACAATTGAGGATTATATCTTAAAAAATGCTCGGAGTAAAGCATCTTTTGAGATATGGTTGTCAATTTTAAATCGAGCTGATTGGAATGAACCAAATGAGATTATTTCCACTTTTAATAGTGCTGATATTCTTGGGAAAGGTTCTGAACGAGTTGTATTTAACATTGGAGGTAACAACTACAGATTGATATGTAAGTATCATTTTGGTAAAATGAAAGTTCACTTATTTGTTAAATGGATTGGAACACACGCTGAGTATACAAAACTTTGCAATGAAGGAAAGCAATATGACATAAGTACATATTGATTGAGAAACTTAAAAAAGTGATTAAAATGGAGACTTTAAAATTTACAATAATAAAGAGCAAAGAGCAATATGATAAGTATTGCGATATCCTTGAAGATTTGATTGTGCTTGACGATAAGAAAACTCAAGACGAAATCGAATTACTTACTTTGTTGATAGAGAAGTGGGATGCCGAATACAATTCATTTGACGATTTAAACCCAATCGAATTGTTAAAAGCATTAATGAATGAGCACAATTTAAAGGCACAGGATTTAGTTGATATCTTGGATATAACAAAGGGAACAATATCAAAGATTTTAAATTATCATAAAGGGTTATCAAAAGATACGATAAGAAAACTGTCTGATTATTTTAAAGTTTCACAAGAGGCATTTAACCGACCATATAGACTGATACATGAAGTAAACAAACATTTTCGTAATGCAAGTTTAATGAATACAAGGAAAAATATGGTTGAAGCCAGATAAAGCAACATTTGCACAACAATGTGTATAAATCATTGCCACCCTGCGGGATGTCAAGTTACTGTATTAAAACTAATAGTCATATCTAATTCCAATATATTCAATCCATTCATTCCATCGGCCATTTGAATTATTCGCCTTTACATATTCAATCCAGGAATTGTGTGTCAACCAGTAAAATGGAAGACTTGGGAATAGGTTTTTCCAACCTGCTGGAAAAGTTGACATTCCAGTCGATTTACTTGAATTAACTAGCGTAATATTCCTTTCATCTGTAACAACACAGGAAGCTACCACATCATAATGCTTTTCATATCCTTTGGCCAGAGCTTGCTGACGGAAAATTTGGTAACATGATGTACTCATGGGACATCTGGATAATGCTTTATAAGCAACTTTATTCAAATCAAGTCCAAGTAAATTCCAATATTTTCTTCCCCATGTATTTAAATGGCAGTCCTCAAAATCAGAAGACAGAATCGATGTTGTGCTGAGACATCTTGTTTTATCGGGGTTTGGTATATTTTTTGTCAGAGTTTTTTTCTGATAACCGGAGCACACATAGAAGCTATGTTCGGTAAACTTGGATTCTATCAATAAAATGCCCTTTTTACCATGCGCGGTTTTAAATAGAACTGCCAGATCAGGTGAAGTTTGTCCACTTCCTCTCATCCCCTGATTATTTTCACCTAATAACAATCCAGGTTTTAGATCCGGAATCGGATCCTCATATTCTAATTCAAGTTTTACAATTTCGGATATGTCAAGTTGTAACTGTTGGCTAAGCCACTTTGAAAGTAAAATCTTCCCTTCGTCATTGTTAAAAGGCCAGTACATATTAGCACATAAAGTCCATGAACTTAAAAGGTTGTGAATTCCAGTGTGAGGTTTTATATTATTCCCTTGCAGATATCCGTTAATAGGATTAAATAATTCATTCCGTATCGGGTTGAAAAAGTTCTCTTGCTCATTTGATTTTGGTAAGATATGGTCATAGCTCTTCCCGTTCTGATAACCTTTCCTTTTTATGTTAGACAAATACTTGAGTTTCCAGATTATCTGGTATTCTCGCATTTTATTTTTAAAATCTTTCATGCTATCAGTTCCAGGTTATGCAATTTAAAACACCACCCTTTAATGCAATAGATCGAGAGTCCATAGGGACTACTGTTTTATTAACTCTTTTGAATAAAGCAGAGAATATTTTAATGGCTTCGTTATCTTTTTCTTCAAAGTTGCCACTAAATTGAGGCAAAAATATTGTTTTATCAGTCTCAAGATAATTTATGTAAATTCCTAAAGCGACTGGCATACCATCTACTCCTTTCGCATCTACTGGATCATAGGGTACCTGCATTATGTTCAAACCAGACTTTCCTAAACTGCCAAATAGACGATTTAAGTAACTCTTACTCTCCCTTAATTTTAAATCTGAAACTGAGGAAAAATCGTTGACGAGTACGGTGTTATTGTCTAGGAATCTTACAACTCCATCTGAATGCGACAAAGGATCATCTGGTTGGTGTGGAATAATAATGATTTCATAATCAAGATATTTATTCAGTTCTTCAAGAAAAATAGCTTGTTCAGATTGATTGTTAGCAACTGAATTTTCTTTAAAAACAGCGTCTGTAATGATTGCCTTTCCAAAACCTGAAACAACGTTTCCACCATCCAGTTTTATACCAAACCCATCTAGGAAATCGAGATTTAATTCTCTGCAAATAGAAAAAATATTTTTTCTCGGGGTAAGTTTATATTGCCAATTTGGTTTTAAATATGAAGGATCATAATTAAAAAGGACATATTTCCCATCGTTTCTCTTTACCGGCATAAAATCCCTGCACCATATATCGTTGGTTTGAGGAATCTCTGTGATTTTAAAATCCTTTAACGCAGTTTGAAATGCATCATAGAAAACAAGTAATTCTTTTTTAAGAAGACCGGATACAATAATTTGTTCCATTATCAAATCCTCCAATAAATTGGTTATTCAACCAGTGCTTTAATAAGACAATCTCTTAAATCGCTATAATACTGTATATTAATCTTTGTGACCATATCATCAGACAGATCATTTAGTTGTTTTCTGGCATTTAATGGTATAAGTAAAGTTGTCGCTCCCTTTTCAACTGCTAACTCAGCAAGATTAATTGCATTATAAACCAGATTGAGAGATCCGCCAAGATTCAGATTCCCAACAACTACCAATCCCCCTTTAATACTTTTTTCAAGAACTGAACTGCAAAGCGCAATTAATACTGCCATTCCAACACCTGAGCCACTCCTGGAGGAATCAAACGACCGTAATTGCACTGAGAATTCGTGTAATCTCGGATCTCTGTCACCAATGAGTTCCTTTGCTTTACTATACAGATTCTGTTCGGCAAAACGGACACTTTCCTGGAACGGCTGTGGTGTTGATTTATAAGAATATTAACACAATTAAATAAAAGAACCAAAAAAAACTTCATCATCATTTATACATTAAAATTAGCATGTGGTAAATCTAAAGGGTAGATGAAATTGGAAAAGGGCACTGGCGCAGTGTCGCGATGCAAGTTGTTTCGCAGCCAGAAATTAGTCAAGGTGCAGGATTTTTATTGCGTGCAGATGAGCGAGTCTGGGTGCAATGGCCATTACGAATTTGTCTTGGGTGCAGAAGCAAAAGCAAAAAGTGTGACAAACAACTTACCTTTAGCACATATGGTAAAAGCATAGTCTCAGGTGCGTTATCAATAATTAATGTAAATTATTGTACGAAAACTAAATACATGAGACTATGCAAACACAAGTTACAAAAAAAATTGATTTCAGCGGCAAAGAGCTTTTTATTGGCTTAGATGTTCATAAGAAGAGCTGGAGTGTTACCATCCTCGTTGAGGGAATGGAACACAGGACCTTTACACAACCTCCAGATCCCAGAGCATTGTATAATTATCTCCAAAGAATGTTTCCCGGTGGCAACTACTACAGTGCCTATGAAGCAGGCTTTTGTGGTTATAGAATTCATCGTGAATTAAATGATCTTGGGATAAAGAATATTGTTATAAACGCAGCAGACATCCCTACAAGTCAAAAGGATCAGCTTCAGAAAAGAGACCCCGTCGACAGCCGGAAGATTGCCAGGGCTCTGGAAAAAGGGATGTTACGCGCCATCCATATATTTGACAGGGATATGGAAGAGCTTCGCAGTTTAAACAGGACAAGATTCTATTTAATGCGTGATTTAAGAAGGAGTAAGAACAGGATAAAAAGCTTTCTTCAGTATTACGGGGAATCAATCCCTCCGGAATTTGATAATAACCAGTGGACATTAAAGTTTTTATCGTGGTTAAAGCAGGTAAAAATGCAGACAATGAGCGGACATGATGCATTCTCAAATCTTATTCGTTCATATGAGTATCACAGGGAACAATTGCTGACCTTGAGTCGACAGATCAGGCAAAGGATCCGGGAATATGACAATGAGCTTTATTCATTGTTAAAATCAATATCTGGAATAGGTCCTCTGA
>Ga0307376_10000709_pt1 | contig 40542 bp, 37 predicted proteins | sample TR2MG_FD_202536 | JGI IMG/M metagenome (GOLD analysis project Ga0307376, IMG submission 202536) | Soil microbial communities from Risofladan, Vaasa, Finland - TR-2 | ecosystem: Environmental > Terrestrial > Soil > Coastal area > Acid sulfate soil | place: Finland: Risofladan, Vaasa | collected...
TCGCTCGACCGCTCCCGCCGCGCGCGCCTCGTCGAGGCCGTGGCGGCCCTGCCTTTGGTCGTGGAGCGGGTCGGGGGATTCGAAGAGGCCATGGCCACCTGCGGGGGAGTGGACCTGTCCGAGGTGGAGCCGCGGACCCTCGCATCGCGCCTCGTGCCGGGGCTCTACTTCGCCGGGGAGATTCTCGACCTGGACGGCGACACCGGCGGCTACAATCTCCAGGCCGCCTTCTCGACCGGCCGCCTGGCCGGAATCTCGGCGGCCTCGTGAGCGCGGCGACGGAGCTCATCGCCCTCGAGGGCGCCTTTCTCGTCGAGCGGGCTCTGCGCGCCGGCGTGGAGCTGGTCCAGGTAGCCTGCGTCGGAGCGAGAGAGAGCTGGGTTCGCGGCCTGCTCGGCGACTGCGGCGGAATGCCGCCCGAGATCAAGGTCCTGCCCGAGCGCGAACTCGCGGCGATCGCCGGCTATCCCTTCCACCGCGGCGTGCTCGCCCTGGCCCGCCGGCCCGCCGAAACCACGCTCGCCGCCTTGGCGGAGCGGTTTCAGCCCGAGGCCGTGAACGGACTCGCGGGGGAAACGCCGGCCCGGGCGACGCTGCTGGCCGTACCCGAACTCAGGGACCCGGAGAATCTCGGCTCGGTATTCCGCAGCGCGGCCGCCCTCGGCTGCGACGCCCTGCTCCTGGGGCCCGGGGGCCCCGATCCTCTGTCGCGCCGCGTGCTCAGGGTCGGCATGGGCGCCTCCCTCGCTTTTCCCTGGGCGAGGCTGGGCCGCCCGAGCGAGCTCGAAATCTTCGGTCGGCTCGGCTTCACGTCGGCAGCCTGCGTCCTCGACCCCGAAGCCCTGGACCTGCGCAGGTATTCGCGGCCGCCTCGGCTCATCCTGGCCATGGGCGACGAGGCCTCCGGCCTCTCGGCCGGCTGGATGAATGCCTGCGAGGACAGGCTTACCCTTCCCATGCGCGGGGGGACGGATTCGCTCAATGTGGCCGTGGCCGCGGCGCTTTTCGCCTTCTCGCTTAATTGCTGATCGGAATTGGATGAAATTAGCGGAAAAGCATTGCAAAGAACATAGGCTGTAATTACACTTTCGGCAGATCATGAATCCTTTATCGTCGGTCCTAGGACCAAAGGTGGCGGGCGCGCGGGTCGTGCCCGTCGTCACCAAAGTGGTTGTGCTCTTTACCGTGTTCCTCCTGGCCTCGAACTTCGCGTCCAATTACATCAACCTCATGCTCAATCAGGGAGAACAGCTCTCGCTGGCCAACCGGCTTCTCGTGAAGGACCTCGCCGAGCTCTACGGCTTCGCCTCGAACCAGCACGAGATCTACCAGTTCAACGGCAGTCTGCCCGACGCGGTCAAGGCCATGAGGGAGAGCGCGCTCAAGAACCTTTCGGGCCGGAAATCTGCCGCCTTCGCCGTGCAGAAGGACGGGTCCTTCCTGTTCTGGGCCTCGAAGCTCCCGCCCCCCGCCGACTTCGCCGACCGGAGCGCGCTCGCGCGCATGGAGGCCCTGAGCTCGGGCGAGGGCAAGATCGAGTTCGGCCTCAGCGGCTATTCGTACTTCGGCGTGTTCAAGTACAACGAGAAATGGGACGCCTACTTCGTGCGCGCCGACGAGAAGACCGAGTTCGGAGCCGACTCGCGCGCCATCTTCACCCGCGTCGCCGTCATCATCGTCGTCCTCACGCTCATCTGCATCTTCGTCGGCGCCTTCCTCGTGCGGCGCATCCTGCGCTTCCTGGGCGGCATGACCCAGAGCCTCATGCGCATGCAGGCCCAGCAGCGCATGGAGCTCCTCGACCTCTCGGGCGCGCCGAACGACGAGGTGAGCTACCTGGGGGCCTCCTTCAACTCGCTCTCATCGACGATAGACAACCTCATGCGCATCTTCCGGCGCTTCGTCACCGAGGATATCGCGCAGCGCGCCTACAAGGAGCGCGAGGTGCGCCTCGAGGGCACGACCCGCCAGCTCACCATGCTCTTCTCGGACATCAAGGGCTTCACCTTCATGACCGAGACCCTCGGCAACGACATCATCGACGTGCTCAATCTCCACTACCAGCGGGCCATCAAGCGCATCCACGACGAGCACGGCATCGTCGGATCGATCATCGGCGACGCGCTCCTCGCCGTATTCGGGACGATGGAGACGGGCTCGAACAAGTCCCTCGACTCGCTGAACGCGGCCTACGCCATCCAGGACGTGGCGGCGGCGCTGCGCACCGACATCGCCGCCCAGCGCGAGGAGATAGTCCGCAGGCGCGGCGCCCTCACCGAGGCCGAGGAGCGGGTCTATCGCGCCGTGCTTCTCGAGGTGGGCGTCGGCATCGACGGCGGTGAGGTGTTCTACGGCAATATCGGCTCCTACGAGCGCATGGCGAACACGGTAATCGGCGACAACGTCAACTCCGCGAGCAGGCTCGAGGGCCTCACCCGCATCTACCGCGTGCCGGTGATCTGCTCGGAATTCGTCCGGGAAGAGGTTTCCGAATGCTGCGAGGGCTATCGGTTCCTCGAGATCGACAGGGTCCAGGTCAAGGGCAAGACCGAGGGCAAGAACATCTTCTGGCCCATCAGGATCGAATTCCTCGATTCGGCGCTCGAAGCCGATATCGCCGCCTTCGAAAAGGGTCTCAGGCTGTACTATGAGGGCGACTGGGCCGAGGCCTTCGTGGCCTGGAAGCCGGTGAAATTGCCCCTCGTCGAGGTATTCCGCAATCGCATTTCCGGCGCGCAGGCGCCCGAGAATTGGAACGGTATATGGGCGATGACAACGAAATAAGGGATCTCATCCGCCGCGAGTCGGATACCTTCCTCCAGAAAGCGCTTCACGACAGCAAGGACGTCAGCGCGAAGTACGACTTCGAGTCCGAGTTCGCCAAGACCAGGGGGAACCGCTCCCTGCTCGTCTGGGGGGCCACAGCCGCGACCATTCTCGCGCTCGGGGCCGCGGCCTACGGCGTCACGCGGATCATCGAGAGGCAGGCCGCCGCGGCTCCCGTCGATATCCGCGCCTTCGCCGACCTCAATCTCAAGGATCTGCTCGACACCGCCAAGCGCAACGAGAACGACATGGCCCAGGCCAAGCAGGAGCTCTCCAGCCTCGACTATGACTATCGAACCGGCCTCGATTCGGTCGACGAGACCTATCAGGCGGCGGCTGAATCTATCAAGGCGCGCAATATGCCCTCCGTCCAGGAACGGCGAGAGCTGGCGGCGGCGGCCGCCGCCCGCGACGCGGCCAAGCGCAAGCTGCGCGCCGGCTATCTGCCCGCCGCCGCCGCCAAGAAGGCCGAGATAGCCGCCATCCAGACCAAGATGGACAGCTACGATCAGCGCCTGAGCGCCCAGGCCAAGCAGCAGCAGGCCGTCCTGGACAGCCAGCGACAGCTCTTCGATCTGCAGATGAAAAAGCAGACGGCCATCTACACTTCCCAGATCGCCGATCTGAAGGCCGCCCGCGCGCGCGACATAGCGGTATTGAAGCGTCAGAGAGACGCGCTCGCGGCCGCGATCACCGCCCGCTACAATCCGGTGTTCGACGACGCGCGCTCGGCTGCCCTCCTCGACGGCTGGAAGGCCGGCGCCGATCAGGCGCCGATCCCCGAGCTGCCTCCCTATCTCGAGAATCAGGGATTCATGGATGCGGGGAGTTCGGCTCGCCTGGATCAGTCCTTGTCCGACTTCCGCTTCCTCGCGGGAGAACTCCGCTCGGTGCCCTATCTCAATTCCGTCCCGCCTGCCCTCTCGCGCATGGAAAGCGAGGCTCTCTCCGCCATGGCCGCCTACAGGACCGCCCTCGCCAAGACTGCGGCGGGCCTCGAGGAGCGGGACGCGCGCATCGTCCAGCTGACGGCCGTCGCCAAGGCCGCGCAGGACTCGCTCGACCGCTATCGCTGGGCGGTATCCGAGTTCCTGCGCGCGAGGGCGGAAGGCGGTTTCGTCCTGGATCCTCGAGATCCTTCGAGCATCGTCGTCGCCCTGAACCCCGCCTTGAGCGCCACGGACGGATCGACGGGCTATATCGTCCGCGACGACAAGATCGTGGCCCATGTGAGTTTCTATCGGGTAGACGGGGCCCTGCGCGCCCGGGTCACGGACGCGCAGACGCCCCTCCTCAAGGCCTTCGACACCGTCGTGCTGGACGCTGCAGCTCCGGCGCAGCCGCCGAGCGGTGGCGTCGCGCCAAGCGGAGGCGCCGCACCGAGCGGGACCGCCGCGCCGAGCGGTGGCGCCGCACCGAACGGGACCGCCGCGCCGAGCGGTGGCGCCGCTCCCGGCGCAGCCGCCGCATCGCCGGCCAGCGCCGGCGCCTCAAGTCCGGCTCAATGAGGAGGATCGATTCATGAGACGACTCGCGCCCTTCGCCGCCTTCATCCTGCTCGCCGCCGGCCTCTGGGCCTTTGACTTTTCCGCCGTCGGCCTCAGTCCGGCAGGGACCAGCGTCATCGACGGTCGAAGTTTCACGCGGCTGACCGATCCTTCTGGCGGGACGCTTTTCTTCGCCTCCGAGGTCGAGCCCAGCGACGCGAGAGTGGCGGCCCTCAAGGCCATCGTAGCCTCTATCCGCTCGTGGAAGACCGTGCAGCCTTCCCAGATTCGCGCGATCAACTTCGCCGACTCCCTCGAAGTGTTGGTGATGCCCTCGAGCTTCAAAAGCGGCGACCTCGATCTGACGCGAGCCCTGCCCTCCGGCATCCATCTCTTCTACAACGGCGGAACCACCTACGATTTCAAGGTCAAGTCCGGCCAATATATCGTCCGCGTCCGCGCTCTCTACACGGGCGAGGACGACCTCGTCGCCCATGCCGTCGACGCGTACAGGAATCCGCAGACCTACGCGGCCGCCTACGATCCGGCCGCTCTCGTCAAGCGCCTTCTGGCCGTCGAGTCGCTGGCGGCGAGTGAAGCGGGCAAGATCAAGGCGCTGGAGGCGCGGACGGCCGGCGACGACACGGCGATAGCGGCCCTGCAAAAGCGCGTCGACCGCGACGAGACCGCCCTCATGGCCTCGCTCAACGGGGGGACGCCCGTCAATCCCGCGTCGATCGCGCGTCTGGTGGAGCTGAAGCGCAACGACCCCTCGCTCGGCAAGGCGAGCGCGGCAACGCAGCTTGAGGCCGACAAACTCGGCCTCAAGCCCGGCGAGCTCGACATCGCCTTCTTCGTGCTTTTCGGCGAGCGCTGAACGGTCCACTCCCGGATTTCCGCTTGAAGAAGATCTTCGCCGCTCTCGCCTCGATTCGGCTGGCCGTCATCCTCATAGCCTATCTGGCCGCGGCCGGCGTCGCCGCGAGCCTCGTACCCCAGGGCCATCGCGCCGACTATTACGCGGAACGCTATCCCCATGCCCTCGCGAGGGCCATCACCCTCGCGGGCTTCTCGGATTTCTTCAGATCGCCGCTCTTCCTGGCGCCGGCCGCGCTCTTCTTCCTCAACCTCGGCGCGTGCACGGTCGGAAGATTCGCCCGCGAACGCCGCAGACCGGCGCGGCGTCACGGTCCCGATCTGCTCCACCTCGGCCTGCTCCTCCTCATCCTCGCTTCGGTCCTCAGCTTCACGGGCAGACAGAGCGGCGGCGTCCGGCTCGCGCGGGGAGACTCGGTGCGGCTGCCGGGCGGACGGCTCCTCGACCTGACCGATTTCGCCTATCTCTCCTATGCGGACGGCCGCCCCCGGGACTGGATCAGCACCGTGCGGGTCAGCGAGGGCACGACCGTCCTCATGGAGGGCTACCCCATACGCGTCAACCATCCCCTGCGGCTCGGCCTCCTGTCGATCTACCAGGCGTCGAGCGAGTCCGAGACCGTCCTCGTCCTGCGGGACTCATCAGGACTCGTGCACGACCTCGCCCCCGGCGAGGAGACCGAGTCGGGTGGCGCGAAGCTCTTCCTCGTCGACCCGGGGCGGACGGGGGGCAAGGCGAGGCTGCGCGTCCAGGACGCGAGCGGTTCTCGGACCGTCGATCTGGGCTCGGGCGACACGGTGGACGGCCTGACGGTCGTCGGGTCGCGCGAGGTCCTCCTCTCCGGGCTCGAGGCCGTCTACGATCCCGGCTTCCCCTTCGTCCTCGTTTCGCTCGCCTTGGCCGCCTTCGGCATCTTCCTCACATTCTTCCAGAAACTCCGCGACATGGGAGCGTCCGAATCATGAGCATCCTGCCCAGCCTAGCCTTCGTCCTCATACTCGCCTCGGCCCTCGTGCAAGTCGTCTTCCTCTTCGGACGAGGACGCACGGCCGATCCGGTTTCGCATTGGCTGCTCGCCGCGGCCGCGGCCATCCTGGCCGCCCTCATCGCGGCGCGCAGCGCGTCCATAGGCTTCCCCGCCCTGACGGGAACCTTCGAGTCGCTCGTCTTCTACGCCCTGACGGTCTGCGTCCTGGCGGCCGCCTATCGCCTGCAAGGACGGCTCGTTTTCATGCCCTTCGTCCAGTTCGGCGCCACCATCGCCGCGGCCGCGCTCCTGGCCGTGGCCAGCTCGCCGATAGCTCCCCGGCAGATGCTCGCGCCCATCCCGGCGCTTCGCTCGTTCTGGCTCGTCGCCCACGTCGCTTTCTCGTTCGTGGGCGAGTCCTTTTTCGTCGTCTCCTTCGTCTCCGCCCTGGCCTTGCTGCTCTCCCGCGACGAGGAACGGCGCCGAGCCTACGATCGCATAACCTACACGTCGATCGCCGTCGGCTATCCGATATTCACGACCGGGGCCCTGATCTTCGGCGCCATCTGGGCGGAGCAGGCCTGGGGATCGTGGTGGTCCTGGGACCCGAAGGAGACCTGGGCGCTGGTCACCTGGCTCGTGTACACCGTCTATCTGCACGTCCGCTTCGTCGGAAAGTGGGGCGGATCCGGAAGGCGGACCTTGCCCGCGGCCGTCGCGGCGGCGGCCTTCCTGTGCACGCTGTTCACCTTCTTCGGCGTGAACTTCCTCCTGCCGGGGCTGCACAGCTACGCGTAGAAAGGCCGCCATACGCCCTGACCCTATCCGAGGCGGCGGCGCACGAGCTCCAGCGCCCGGTCGCGGAGCCGGTCGGCATCCTCCACGATAGCCAGGGCCCTGGCCTTCGTCGCCTCGACGAAAGAGGCGTCCGAGACCGAGGCGAGGTTGACGAGCACGTTGAGCGACGCCGATTCGGCGCCGGCGCGGGCCATGAGGGCGCCTACCCCGGCGTCCGTCGCCGAGTTCGCGTTCCCCTTCTCCGCCGCCTCGACGCAGAGCTCGATCGCCTCCAGGCAGGCCGCGGCGGTCTCGAGCGGCACGAGAGCGGCCTTCTTGTAGCCTTCCTGCATGGCGCGCTCGCGGGCGGCCTTCTGCCCGTCGCTCGCCTTGGGGAGCTTCATCGCCTCCATGAGATCGTTGAAGGCCGAGGTGTCCTCGTCGACCGCGCGCACGAGGGCATCCTTCACGGACTGGCCCTTCACCGCGGTCTCGGACAGGGCGGTCCAGGCGCTTTCATACCCCTTCTTGCCGACCGTGAGATTGCAGACCATCGTCGCCAGGGCGGCGCCGAGGCTTCCCGCGAGCGCGGCCACCGACCCGCCGCCGGGGGCGGGAGATTCGCTGGCCACTTCGTCGACGAAGCCGTCGACCTTCATGGACACCAGGGGCCGCGGCGCGCGACAGGCGTATTCGACGATTTTCTTGGCGGGATCGAAGGGAGCCACCGAGTCGAGGCCCATCGAGCGCACGGCCGTGTCGACGAGCTCGGCTTCGCTCGCCCCTTCGCTCCTGCCCATCTTGCGCAGGAAATGCCGGCCCGCGGCCACGAGCGGCTCGAGCGGCAGGAGGCCGACGACCTCGCTGCCCGTGACGAGGAGCCCGAGTTTCTCGGCCTCGGCCTTGGCGGTCTCGAAGACGGTGTGGAGGGCCGTGGTCTTGTAGTTCACCAGGTTGACGGAGATCTGGGCGCAGCGATAGGCATCGATGTACCAGCCTATGGCGCGGACGTCCTTGAGGAGGCCGGGCACCTTGACGGCCTGGCCCCGCTCGTCCTTCACGATGTTGCCCGCGGCATCCTTGGCGCTCCTGCCGGCCTCGCGGATGGACAGGGCGACCTCGTTGGCGAGCTTCTTGTCGCGGGTGTTGAGGTTGACGTTGTACGCTATCAGGAACTCCCGGGCGCCTACGACGGTGGCGCCCCAGCGCGGCACGAAGGTCGCGGGGCCGAAATCGGGCGCCCATTCGGGCCGTGCGAGCTTGGCGCCCAGGGCTTCGTACTCGCCCGAACGGATGTCGGCGAGGCTGCGCCGCTCGGGCCGGGTCGCGGCGTTCTCGTAGAGATAGACGGGAACGCCGAGCTCCCGGGCGAGATCCCGGCCCACGCCGCGGGCGAGCTCGACGCACTCCTCCATGCTCACGCCGGAGACCGGCACGAAGGGACACACGTCCAGGGCGCCCATGCGAGGATGCGCGCCGGTATGCCTGGACATGTCGATGAGAGAGGAGGCGGCGACCGCGGCCTCGAGCGCCGCGCGGGCCACGGCCTCGGGGGCGCCCACGAACGTGTACACCGTGCGATTCGTGTCCGCTCCGGGATCGACATCGAGAAGGGAGACGCCCGAGACGCTCGTGATGGAGCGGGCGATCGCGTCGATGACGCTCCGATCGCGGCCTTCCGAGAAATTGGGCACGCATTCGACGATACGAGTGGCAGGCATGGGACTCTCCTTGCAGATTGCGGTGGAAAGGATTTTAGCACGAGCCTTCGCTTTGGTGAATCTCATGCACATAGAAACACCCGAAGGCGCGGCGGCCGCGCCGGCTTGCGGAGGCCGCGCCGGCTTGCGGAGGCCGCGCCGGCTTGCGGAGGCCGCGCCGGCTTGCGGAGGCCGCGCCGGTTCAGGCCCTCAAGGTCACGAAAGTTCTATCTCGTTGAGGAATCTGTCGTATTCGCGGTTGAGGGCCTCCTCGCCGGCCTTGCTGTCGGCGACGAGCTGCTCGCCGGATCTCTCCCGGACATTCATGCGCTCGGTGATGGGCGACTCGCTCGCCACGATCTGGTTGGTGGCGGCCACGACGATGTCGCGCAGAAGCGCGTCGGACAGGGCGTCGATCTCGCGCTTCTGCGCCTCGAGGTACTCGTGCGTATCGGAGAAGGATTTTTCGAGAAGCGACTCGTATTCCGCGGCCATGTCCTTATGCAGCTCGATGACGCCCTCGACCCGCGCCTGGGCGCTGAGCTCGGCGCCGAGAATGTAGCCGGCGCGCTCGATGAAGTGCTTGCGGAAGAGCAGGCTGCAGTATTTCTCGTGGTAGTCGATGAGGTAGCTGCGGATTTTCTCCTGCTTGTCCACGATGCCCCGGATCTCGACGCCGCCCGCCGCGTCCGCGAGCGCCTTGCCCAGCATGGCGAGATCGTTGATCTTGCGCTCGATCGAGAGGATCCGCTGCTCGAGCTCGTAGCTCTCGCCGCGAAGCTCACCGCCCTCACGGCTCTTCAGCTCGACGGACGTCCGTCCGCTCAGGGAGGCCCACAGGACGGCGGCCACCGCCGCCGCGCCGAGGAGGAGAAGGAGAATGAGCCAGCCTTGCATCGCGGCCTCCGGAGGGGATCTTCGGCGACCCGCTTTCCGGTTCGCCCCACGATGCAAATCTACCTTCGATCCCGCGGATCAGCAAGCCGATCTCAGGACCGGCCGGGGTTTGAGATCGGCTCAGGGTTCCTCATATTGCATCGCGTGGGAGAGCAGTCTATCGTAAACGGCACGGAAAGGGGGCTATGGGATGACCGTCGAGCAGGCCCTGCGGGAGGCGCTCTCGCATGAGATCGATGTTCGCGACCGGTACGTGGAAGCGGCTCGAAACGCGGGCGACGCTTCCGCACGCGACTTCTATCGGTTTCTCGGCGACGACGAACAGTCGCACGTGAGCTATCTCGAAAAAAAGCTGCGGGAATGGAAAGCCGAGGGCCGCATCACCTACGCGGGGCTGGCCTCCGCCCTCCCCGACCCCGAAGTTCTCGAGTCCGCCGCGCAAGCCGCGGGATCGGCCCTGGCCGGGAAGACCCCGGGCGGGGAGACGGAAGCCCTCTCGCGCTCTCTCGCGGCCGAAGAGCTCAGCGTCGCGTTCTACCGCGGCCTCGTGGCGGGTCTCGGCGCGGAGGCATCGAAGCTTTTCGCCCGCTTTCTCGAGATCGAGGAGGGACACCGCAGGATCGTCCGCGCCGAACTCGACCTGACGACGCGAACCGGACACTGGTTCGATTTCCGCGAGTTCGACTTGGAGGATTGATTCGCGCGCGGGACTCGCCGCGCGGCTCGATCACGCGAACGTGCTCAGCTCGAGTCCTTCCGCTTGCGTTCTGCCGGTTTACCTCCCGGAGAGGCCGCGGAGCCGCGCCTTTCACGAGGCGCGCCTCCATGGGCGCGATTGCCGGCGCCCGGGCCGTACTTGCGCGGTCCCCGATCGCGCGCATCGCGCTCGCCCGGTCCGTCGCCGCGCGGCGTGGCCAAGCGTATGGGAGGCAGGCCGCCGGAGCGCCGCGCCTCGGCGATCGCCTTCTCGGCGGCCTCGAAGGGAACGTTGGCGAAGGAGAAGTTCTCATAGATCTCTATGCCGCCGACGAGCCGGTCGGGCAAGCCGGTGAGGCGGCGCACCAGGGCGGCGAGATCGCGCGGGGTGGCCTTGTCGCGGCGTCCCAGGCCGACGAAAAGGCGCGCTGTCGCGGCCGCGTCGACCGAGCAGTCCTCGATTTCGCGATAGCGGGCGGGATCGATCTCGGCGCCGAAAGCCTCGAAGAGGGTCGCCGCGAGGGCCTCGCGGGAATCGACTCGGCCGAGTATCTCGTCGGCGAGGCCTCGCCACAGGTCGGCGATGCTCTCGCGTCCCGCCGAAGCGAGATTCTCGGCGCTGGCGAGCACGCGGCCGCGCAGGCTGTCGCGCCTCGCCGCGAGCACCTCGTCCACGCCGGGCACCTTGGCCTTCTTGAAGCCGGCGCCCGCGGCCTTCTTGAACCGGAACAATTTGCGGTATTCATCGGGCGTGACGAAGGTCAGGGCGGTGCCCGCGTTGCCCGCCCGGCCGGTCCTCCCCACGCGGTGCACGTAGGAATCCGGATCATGCGGCAAGGACCAGTTGACGACATGCGACAGTTTTTCGATGTCTATGCCGCGCGCCGCGACGTCGGTCGCCACCAGTATCCTGATGCGCTTGTCGCGGAACCGGGCGAGGACGCGTTCGCGCCGGTCCTGGGTTATCTCGCCGTGCAGCGGTTCGGCGCCGTAGCCGCGCTCCTCGAGGGCCTTGGCGATGCGGTCCGCCTCGACGCGCGTGGAGGTGAAGACGATCCCGTAGAACTCCTCCTCCACGTCCATGATGCGGCAGAGGGCCTCGAGCTTGTCGCCCTCCCTGACCTCCAGCCAGACCTGCTCGGCCAGTTCGGTCGCGACCGCCTCGGAAAAGTCCTCGACGATGTCGTAGGCTCCCAGGCGGCGCTTGGCCACCTGCACGATGCCGCGGGGCATGGTGGCCGAAAACAGGATGACGCGGCGCTTTTCGCCGCATTTCTCCATGATCGTCTCGATGTCCTCGATGAAGCCCATGTCGAGCATCTCGTCGGCCTCGTCGAGGATGAGGTACTCGATCTCGGAAAGATCGAGGCTGCCGCGGCCGAGATGGTCGAGCACGCGCCCCGGCGTGCCCACGACTATGTCCACGCCGAAGGCCAGGCGCCGCAGCTGCTCGCCCATCGAGGCGCCTCCGTACACCGGAGCGATCCGCGGATGGCTGCCCGTCCTCAAGGACAGGATCTCGCCCGTCACCTGGAGAGCCAGCTCGCGGGTCGGGACGAGGACGATGGCGCGCACGTGCTTGGCGTTGTCCGAGAGGCGCTCGATCAGCGGAATGCCGAAGGCGGCGGTCTTGCCCGTGCCGGTCCTCGCCCGCGCGATGAGATCCGGACCGGGCGCGAGGAGCTTGGGGATGGTGAGCGCCTGGATCGGCGTAGGCTCCTCGAAGCCTTTGCGCTCGAGGGCGGTAAGCGTCGCAGGGCTCAGGCCGAACGACGAGAAACTCGTAGTTGTCATCGCCCTCAGTGTATAGCGGGAGGGCTCGGAGCCGCTAGCGGTCGCGCTTCGCATCCGATATGCGGGCCGAGCCGGGATCGAAGCGGCGGCGAGGCGCGGATGAGCCGCGTCGCGGGAGGCGGCGTCCTTGCATTTATACTACACGCATGTATAGTATACGCCATGGATCTCGGAGAGAAACTCAGCTTGCTCGCGGCCGCGGCCCGCTACGACGCGTCCTGCGCCTCGAGCGGAAGCGCGCGGGCCTCCGGCGCCGGAGGGCTAGGAGCCGCCCTCCCGGCGGGAGTCTGCCACTCCTGGACCGGCGACGGCCGCTGCGTCTCTCTTCTCAAGATCCTGTACTCCAACGCCTGCCGCAACGACTGCGCCTACTGCGTCAACCGCTCGAGCGCCGACATACGGCGCTCGAGCTTCGACGCCGAGGAGATCGTCTCCCTCACCCTCGAGTTCTACCGGCGCAACTACATCGAGGGGCTCTTCCTCTCCTCCGGCGTATTCTCCGATCCCGACATCGTCATGGAGCGGCTGATCGAGGTCGCCCGCATCCTGCGCGAGCGGGAGCTCTTCGCGGGCTACATCCACCTCAAGGGCATACCGGGCTGCGGCGAGGCCCTCCTCCGGAAGGCGGGGCTCTACGCGGACAGGATCTCCGTCAACATCGAGCTGCCCAGCTCGCACAGCCTCTGTCTCCTCGCGCCGCAGAAATCCGGAGCGGAGATACTCGGATCTATGCGCCTCCTCGGCGAGGCGGAATCGGAGAGCCGGGAAGACGCAGCCCGCCTTCGCTCGACTCCTCGATTCGCCCCCGCCGGCCAGAGCACCCAGATCATCGTCGGGGCCAGCCCCGAGGACGACCGTTGCATCGTGAACCTGGCCGCCTCGCTCTACCGCCGCTATGGGCTCAGGCGCGTCTATTACTCCGCCTTCATTCCCGTGGCTCCCGATCCCCGCTTGCCGAGCCCGGCCTCGCCGCCTCTCCTTCGCGAGCACCGGCTTTACCAGGCCGACTGGCTGCTTCGATTCTACGGCTACGGCGCCGACGAGCTTTTCGAGGGAGCCGAGTCGTCCTTCGCCGCAGATATCGACCCCAAGTGCTCCTGGGCCCTCGGCCACCCCTCCTTTTTTCCCGTGGATGCCGGCCGCGCGAGCTACGCGGAGCTCCTCCGCGTGCCCGGCATCGGCCCGGCGGGAGCGCGGCGAATACTCGCCTCTCGGTCCTCCCGCAGTCTCCGATCCGAGGATCTAAGGAAGATGGGCATCGCGCTCAAGCGGGCCTCCTGGTTCCTCAGCCTCGACGGCAGGCCGCTTCGCGAGCCGGCTCAAGCCGAGATCGTCCGCGCCGATCTCGCCGACCATTCCCCTCCCGGGAATGCGGCAGGCCGTCCGGCCTCGGCCGGGCAGCTCGAGCTGGAACTCTCGTGAAGCCCGGCCCAGGCTCCTGGGAACGCGGCCCCGGCGAACTCATCCTGGCGGCCCGCGACGCCCTCGAGGGAAAGACCGCGGAGGGGCCGCCCTGCGGGAACTGCGGCGAGCTTTTCGCCGCGGCTCCCGCAGCGCCGCCCGACCGGCAGGAAGAGGACGAAGCCCTGATCCGGGCGGCGAGCGGTCGGCTGCGCTCCTTCTCCCTCGAACTCTACGATCTCTGCCTCCTGTCCTGGATGAGCTCGGAAGATCTGGAACCGCTCCTTCTCGCTGTAGCGCGAGAGGCGGGTGCCGCGGGGCCTTCGATCATTTTCGACTATTCCCGGCAGAAGGTCCGGCTCCTGAGGAGGGGCTGCGATCGCGTAGAGCGCGAGATACACCGCCTCGCGGGGCTGGCTCGCTTCGGCCGGCGGAGCGACGGCATCTACTCAGCGCCGCTCGAGCCGGACCATGCCGTGCTGCCGGCCTTGGTGAGGCACTTCCTCGGCCGCTTCGCCGGCGGCGACTTCGCCCTCGTCGACTGCCGGCGTCGGTGGGCCGTGCTTTCGACCGAAGGACAACTCCACGTTCTCTCCGGCGACGAGGCCCTCGAACTGCTTCCCGAGGATGAGGTTTCCGAGGCCGAGGGACTCTGGAAGCTCTATTTTTCCGCAACCGAAAATCCCCGGCGACGCAAGCCCGAGCTCCAGCGCCGCTTCATGCCCGAGCGATACTGGAAATATTTGACTGAACTCCGCTCATGAGAGCTTCGAAAGCGCTTGACAAGAGCTCCTTCAATTGTTAGCATTGACTAACTTCCGGAGGAAACGATGTCTCTCACCGACGCGAGAAGCGGCGATACAGTCCTTGTGGAACGGGTAGATCTTTCCTCGGCCGCGGCGATTCGCCTGGGCGAGCTCGGACTCATGCCTGGCGAGGAACTCCGGGTGTTGCGGAACCAGCGCCCCTGTCCCCTCGTCCTCGGCCTCGGGAGCGCCCAGCTCATGCTGGGCCGCGATATCGGCGACAGCATTTCCGTCCGCAGCTCGCCTCTCCGGAAAGGCCCCCGGCAGCGCGCATGAGCTGCTGCGGCGAATCTCCGAGCACGCTCCTAGGCGACAGGCGTGTGCTCCTGGCGGGGCAGCCCAATTCCGGCAAGACTTCGGTCTTCAACGCCCTGACGGGCTCCCGGCAGCGGGTAGGCAACTGGCCGGGCGTGACCGTCGAGCGCAAGGAGGGCCGCTGCGCGGTGGGCGAAGGCGAGCTCGTCATCGTCGACCTGCCCGGAGCCTATAGTCTGGAGCCCTACAGTCTCGAGGAACGGGTGACGCGCGACGCCCTCGCCGCCGAGCCCGACTCGGTCGTGATCAACGTGGTAGACGCGACGCGGCTCGACCGGCAGCTTCCCCTGACGCTGCAGATGATTCGTCAGGGCAATCCCCTCGTCGTCGCCCTGACGATGAACGACGAACTCGCGGCCGAAGGCCGTTCCATAGACGCGGAGGCTCTCGGCCGGGAACTCGGAGTCGCCGTGGTCAAGGTCGACGGACGTCGCGGGGCGGGGGCGCGAGAGCTCGCCCGGGCCGCCGTCCGAGCCGCGAGGCCGCGGCCCTCCACCGCGACGGGGACGGCCGCGGCGGGGAACTTCGAGGAGCGTCACCGCCACTCGCGCAATCTCAGTCGCAGCGTCGCGCCGGCGCCGATTTCTCCGCCGGCGCCCCAGGGAGGAATCGCGCGGCGCGCGGACGCCCTCGCCCTCCATCCCCTGGCCGGCCCGCTGTGCTTCCTCATCGTCGTCTTCGCCATGTTCCAGCTGACCTTCAGCCTGGGCGGCTTGGCCGGCTCGGTTCTCGAGTCCCTCATGGCCGCGCTCGACCGCGCGGCCTCCGCGATAGCCCTGCCCCTTCTCGCCTCCTTCGTGCGGGGGGCCCTCATCGGGGGCGTCGGCAATGTCGTCTCCCTCGTGCCCTTCGTCTTCATCATGTTCCTCATCCTCTCCTTCCTCGAGGACTCCGGCTACATGGCGCGGGCGGCCTACGCGACGGATGCCTTCATGCGCCGGGTGGGCCTCCACGGCAAGGCCTTCATACCTCTCGTCATGGGCTTCGGCTGCAACGTGCCCGCGATCATGGCGGCGCGCACGCTGGAGTCGCCACGCGACCGCCTCCGCGTCATGCTGATGGTCCCCTTCACCTCCTGCTCGGCCCGCCTTCCGGTCTACGTCCTCATCGCCGGCGCCTTCTTCGGGCCGAGGGCCGGCCTGGTGGTTTTCGCGCTCTACCTCGCGGGCATTCTGGCCGGCATCGGCACCGCGATGGTCAGCGCCAAGGTCATGCCGGCGCAGGAGAGCGTCGGCCTCATGATGGAGCTGCCGCCCTACCGTCTGCCTCTGCCGAAGAGCCTCCTCCTGACGGCCTGGCAGCGCACCAAGGAGTACCTCGGCAAGGCCGGGAGCATCATCCTTCTGGCCTCGGCCTCGCTCTGGATCCTCTCCGCCCTCCCCCTGGGCGCGAGCGCGGCCGACAGCCTCCTCGGAAGGATCGGCCGCTTCGCCGCCCCGGTCTTCGCCCCCTTGGGCTTCGACTGGCGGATGGTCATAGGGCTGGCCAGCGGCTTCGTCGCGAAAGAGGTGGTCGTCTCCACGCTCGGCGTCCTGGCCCCGACCGGCACGAGCCTGAGCGCGGCGCTCCCCGGCATGATGGGCCCTGGGGCGGCCCTGGCCTTTCTCGTCTTCATTCTTCTGTACACCCCCTGCCTCGCCACGGTGGCGGTCATGCGCTCCGAGAGCGGATCGCGGAAATGGACCACTGTCTCCGTGCTCTGGGGGCTGGCCCTCGCCTACTGCAGCGCTCTCGTCGTCAGGCTCGCCGCCTCGCTCTTCGGCCTGGGCTAGCAGGGTGATCGACCGATACCTAGCCGGCGTCGACTGGGACGAGGCGCCGCCCGAAATGGGGCTCGAAGAATCCTACGGGGATATCCTCGCCCAGGCGGGGGATATACTGGGGCGGCTGCGCGCCACGGCTGCGAGCGCCGAGGCCGAGCCGGCCGAGGCGGAGCGCTTGGCGGTGCGGCTCTATGTCCGGGCCCCGGCCCTCGTGAACGTCGTGCTCAACTACAAGATCTGCGTCGAGCACGGCTTGCCCCTCCACCCGACGGTCTACTACGAGCTGGCGGAGGCCCGGCGCTACCGGGTGGAGCACCCCATCACCGAGCTCGAAAGCGCGAATCGCCTGTTTCGCGCTTCCATCGAACTGGCCCGCGCCGTCTGCAGACTCGACGAAAACTGGGAGCGCGTCTTTTCCTCATTTCGCGCCCTTCTGCCTCAGGAACTCCTGCGTTTCGTCTACACGAGCGGGCCCGACCGCTATACCTGGCGAGCCTCGGAGCCGGCCAAGCTCTCCTCTCTCGCGGCCAAGCTCGCGGCATCCTACGCTCCCGACCTCATCCTGGCCGCGGCCCACGGATCGATCATGCCGGGGCTGCTGCTCGCCGAATACCTGAAAATCCCCCTCTATTTCATCCGCTTCTCCATGTTCAAACGCATGGACGAGGCTCCCATCGTGTCGCTCGGCGACGAGGTCTGGCTCTCGACCTGGCGCGAGGGGAAGGCTCTCCTCTACGACGAGGATGTGGCGAAAGGCACCACGCTCGAGCTTTTTTCCGAGCGGCTTTCGCCGCTCTTCGCCCAGACGCGCACCGCCTGCTCCATACGACATGCCGGGTCGCACTACAAGCCCGACTTCGCGGCGAAGGTCTGGTGGGACTGATTCGCCCGACATCGAGAGGGATTGCATATAATGGGGTAATTTCGTATAATTATGCGAGAGTCAGGTTTCCTGGTCTCTGTGCGTAAGCTCCGGGGTTTTCACCTCCTTTTTCCCCGGAGCTTTTTTTATTTTCCTGCGATCGCGGCAGCTTCTCCCGCCCGAGCCGCCGGGCCCCCTCATGAATACGGCGAAAATCGAGTTCCTGCCCTTCCTCGGCGTCGAATGGCGCTTTTCGAATCGATAATTCTACCATACAAAAATGTTGACTACTCGGCGGGAACGATATAGTGTTTTTTGAATGGAGAACTCATGGCAAAGTTGAAGGTTTCCTTCGCCCCCTCGGTACGCCGCCTGCCTTCCTACCTGCATATCATCCTTCAGGCCCAGCGCAACCGGGATTATTACATTTCCGGCACCGTCATCGCGCAGGAACTCAATCTCGAGCCCATTCAGGTCCGCAAGGACCTGGCCATAACCGGCATCGTCGGAAAGCCCAAGAAAGGCTATCCGGTCGACGATCTCATAGCCGCCATCGAGCGCTATCTCGGATGGAACAATTTCCACAACGCAGCCCTGGTGGGCGCCGGCAATCTCGGCTCGGCCCTGATGGGCTACCAGGAGTTCCAGCTGCACGGCCTGCGCATCGTGGCCGCCTTCGACACCGATCCCGCCAAGATAGACGGGAAGGTCCACGGCGTCGATATCTACTCCATGGACATACTGGAAGAAAAGCTCAGGGAGTTCGCGGTCGAAATAGCCATCCTCACCGTGCCCTCTCCCTTCGCCCAGGCCACCACCGAAGCCCTCCTGCGCGCGGGCGTCACCGCCATATGGAACTTCACCAATGTCAAGCTGAAGGTGCCCGACGACATCGTGGTCCAGCGAGAGGATCTTTCCTCGGGCTACGCCCTGCTTTCGGTGATGATGCAGACCAAGGAACGCGCAGCGGCCAAATGACGGACCGCGACCTCCGGCAAGCCGAGTATTTCCGCAATCGCCTCGTCAAGAACGAGAGGCAGCTCCGGCGCTGGGCCCGGCGAGAGGGCGTCGAGGCCTTGCGGCTCTTCGACAACGACATTCCCGAAATACCTCTGGCCCTCGAACGCTACGGCCTCGGGTCCGAAGCCGCGATCCAGCTTGCCTTGTACGAACGGCCCTACGAGAAAAATGAAGCCGAAGAGGCCGAGTGGCTCGGGCTGATGGCTCGGACGGCCGCGGAGGCGCTCGGCGTGGACGGCGGATCGGTCTTCGTCAAGACGAGGCGCCGCATGCGCGCGCTCGAGCAGTACGAGCGCACAGCGGCCGCCGCCGCCGAGCGCCGTACGCGCGAAGGCGGCCTCGACTTCATCGTCGATCTCGCCGGGCACCTCGACACCGGCCTCTTCCTGGACCATCGGCCGACCCGGGCGATCGTCCGCGAGGCCGCCGCGGGATGCGAGGCGCTCAATCTCTTCGCCTACACGGGCAGTTTTTCCGTCTACGCCGCGGCCGGAGCCGCGGCGAGTGTCACGAGCGTCGATCTGTCGGCCCGGTATCTGGACTGGGCCGGACGCAACCTCGAACTCAACGGCTTCTCCGCCTCGCGGCATCCTCTCGTCCGAGCGGACGTTCGCGCCTTCCTGGCCGAGGCGAAACGCCGGGGGAGGCGCTGGGACCTGATCGTCGTCGACCCTCCGACCTTCTCCAACTCCAAGCGCAGCCCCGAAGACTTCGACGTCAATCGCGACTGGCCGGAGCTCCTGGCTTCCTGTCTGGCCGTCTGTTCGCCCGACGCTTCGATCTACTTCTCGACGAACTCGCGCAGCTTCAAATGGAGGGCGGACGCGGTCGAGGCCGCGTCCGAGGATATCAGCGAGGCGACGATCCCTCCCGACTTCCGCGACCGCCGCATACACCGCTGCTGGAAGCTGAAGGCTCCATGAGGAGGGGGACCTCGGTTCATGCCCGTCCGGCATGGCCGGAAAAAGGGAGGGCGCCGAGGTGCCTTGCTCCTTTCCGGAAGCGCGGGTATTCTACCCGGAACGATCGCACACGGAGATCAAAATGAGGATCACGACGAAGGGTCGCTACGCGCTCAGGGCCGTTCTTGCGCTGGCGGTCGAGAGCAAGGATGGCAAGCCCGTCTCGATCAAGACCATCGCCGAACGCGAAGACATATCCGCTGAGTTCCTGGAGCAGATCTTCTTCAAGCTGCGCCGAGCCGGCGTAATACGTTCGGTGCGGGGACCCGGCGGCGGATTCTTCTTTTCGCGGCCGCTCGAGTCCGTCACGCTGCTCGACGTTCTGGAAGCCTCGGGAGAGGGAATCGGCCTATCCCCCTGCTCCTGCGGCTCGAAGTCGGCCTGCGATCGCAGCTCCACCTGCGTCGCGGGCCGCGTGTGGCGGGAATTCGACGATCGGATCAGGGACTTCGCCGAGGCGCGCAGTCTGGCCGACATGATCGCCGGAACTTAGCGCGAGCCCGGAGGGACCCCGGCGAGGGCCGATCATTCGGCGTCCACGTACGCCTCGAGCTCCCTTCTCCGCCCCTCGTCGATCAGCCCCAGTCCTTGGCAGGCGGCGAACAGCTCGCGCACATGCAGGAAGGCGTGGAGCCTGATTCCCGCCTCCGCCATGTCCTTGCGTCCGGCCTTGCCCCGCTCGATCAGGACCGCGAGTTCCTCCACGATGAGTCCCTCTCCCCGCAGGATGGCGGCCGCCTCGAGCTTGCTCTGCCCCGTGGTGATGAGGTCGTCGAGCAGGAGGAGGCGCTCCCCCGGCTCGAAGGCGCCTTCCACCTTGTTGCCGGTGCCGTGCTCCTTCGCCGGCATGCGCGGCCACACGAGGGGCGCGGCTATCCTGAGACTCGCGGCGGTCGCCAGAGGAAGGGCGGCCGCGGGTATGCCGGCGATGCGGTCGTAGTCGAGGCCGGAGGCGAGGACCGCGTAGGCCTCGCCGGCGAGGGCCAGGGCTGCAGGGTCGGAGATGAGACGGCGCAAGTCGATGTAGAAGGGGCTGCGCATCCCGCTCTTGAGCAGGAAGTCGCCCAGCCGGAAGCATCCGGTATCGATGAGGGCGCGCACGAACCGCTCCTTGAGGTTCCCGGCCGGCTGGGCGAGGCCGCTCGCGGCCGCCGCTAGGTCCGGGGCCGCCGCCGCTATGCCAGGGGCCGCCGCCGCTAGGTCCGGGGCCGCCGCGCCCAAGGCGGGTTTTTCGGAGGGCCGCCGAGGAGCCGGGGCGCGGGCGCGCGTCTCTTCGCCGCGCAGGCGAGCCTCCTCGATGCTGTCGCGCAAGCTGCGAGCGGCGGCGGCGGGGTCCGGCGCCTCGGCGACGGAGCGAGCCGCCACCACGAGGATGCCCATGCCGTCGGGCCGGGCGCCCGCGGCGAAGGCCTCGTCGGCCTTGCCTCCCTGGGCGCCGATGCCCGGCGCGAGGAACCAGGCGCGCTCGGCCACGGATCGCACTGCGCGCAGGGCGACGAGATCGTTGCCCGCCACGACGAGACCGACCGAGTCGGACCAGGCCGCGCACTCGCGGGCCACGCGGAGGTAGAGCGCCTCCGACTCCGGATCTGCCGCGGCGCCGGCCGCGTCGTCGCCGCGTCGCACGGCGAGGTCCTGGAGGAATCCGGCTCCGGGATTGCTCGTCCGGCAGAGGAGGAAGACGCCCCGATCCGCATAGGCCAGGAAGGGATCGACCGCGTCGCGGCCCATGTAGGGGCTCAAGGTGACCGCGTCGGCGGCCAGACGGCCGAAAAGGGAGAGGGCGTAGGCCTCCGCGGTGGCCCCGATGTCGCAGCGCTTCGCATCGAGGAGCACGGGGATATCGTCGGGGATGCGCTCGAGTGTCGCTTCGAGGGCGTCGAAACCCGCCGCGCCGAAGGCTTCGTAGAAGGCCACATTGGGCTTGTATACGGCGGTGTAGGCTGCCGTCGCGTCGATGATGCGCCGATTGGCTGCCAGGATGGCGCGGAAGGGATCGGGCTCGGCGGAGTCTATGCGCGGATCGAGACCGATGCAAAGGCAGCTTCCTTTGGCGCGGACGAAGCTTTCGAGGCGGGAGAAAAATTCCATCTGACTTCCTTGACGACCGGACTTTCGCGAGACTAGCACGCGGAAGGCCCCTCGTCCAGCGCATTGGCTCCATGGCTTTTCCTGATCGAGGCTGTATACTTAGCGCGAGAGCATCGCTATTCGATGCCTCGCACGATGGAGGCTCATGATATGAGATCAACGCTCGCAGCTTTACTGGTGGTTTTGCTCGGGGGATTCGGGTATGCGCAGACCGCATCGAACGCGCAGACGCTCCCCGATGCGCAGAGCGCCGCCGACAGCCAAGCGGCGCCGGTCGCGGCGGCGCCGCAGACGGCGAATGCCTTCGGCTTCCGCTCCGGCGCGAGCCTCGGCACCGACACGCTGCCCACGGGCCCGCTCTCGGGCGGCAACCCCACGATGGAATCCTGGACTCTCCTCGCCTTCCAGCCCGACATCTCCTTCGGCAAGTTCGGCATCGGGCTCGACCTCGGCCTGCATTTCCAGCTCTATCCCCAGGGCTCGAACAACTCGGTCGAGATCTACCAGGGCGATTGGGTCCCCGACTACCAGGGCAACGGCAGGACCTTCCTCGACGTCTACCTGCCCAAGTTCATGTACGTGCGCTACGGCATCAAGGGCGAGGACCCGTTTTTCGCGAAGCTCGGCTCCATCGACGATCTGACGCTCGGCAACGGCTTCATCATGGGCGATTACACGAACACGCTGTTCCTCCCGGACCGGCGCATCTTCGGGCTCGATTTCGGCCTCGACGGCTCGGCCTTCGATTTCCCCTATGCGGGATTCGAGGGCCTCGCCGGCAACGTCGCCCACTTCGACGTCGTGGGAGGCCGAGCCTACCTGCGGCCGCTGGCCGGCTCGGAGATACCGATCGTGAAGGACATGCAGGTCGGCGCCACGGCGGTGTTCGACACCGACCCGTATCTCTACACGGACACGAGCGTCGGGGGCCCCTACCCCGCGAGCTCCGCGATCGGCGTCTACGGCGCCGACGTCACCGTGCCGATACGGGGCGGCAAGCTCTTCCCGCTCACCGCCTTCACCGACGTGGCCTTCGAGCCCAACAAGAGCTCGGGCGAAATGATCGGCGCGAACGGCCGCGTCATCGGAGTCTTCCTCTACGGCGCCCAGCTCCGCCTCTTCCAGCCGGGCTTCATACCGGACTACTTCGACTCCGCCTACGATCTCTATCGGGCGCAGAAGTACGCGTACATGCAGCTCTCCCCGACGGGCGACACCTATCTCGGCTGGTACACCTCGCTCGGCACCGCCTTCCTCGGCGACAAGATCGTCTTCAAGGTTTCGCTGGACGGGCCCTTCCAGGCCTTGCCGGCCAGCTACCTTCCGGGCGTCACGCCCCAGACGGCCTACCCTCACGCCAAGGCTACGTTCCATTTCGGCGAGGGCATCATCCCCTTCTTTTTCGACGCTTCCTACGAGAAGTACTATCTCGGCGCGTACAGGGGCTTCTTCCCCGACCTCGTCGACCCCACCAACGCCGTCATGATTCTTTCCATCAACTACCGCACCGGGGCGACGGTCCTCACGCTCCGGTACAACGCCGCCTACGACCCCACGACCGATTCGTTCGACGTCTCGTCGAGCATATCGGCGTCCGTCAAGTTCTAGGCAGAGCACAGGAGGCATTCGATGAAACGCTCGCTGATCGGACTTTCCTTCGCTCTCCTTCTCCTGCCGGCGATCGCCGTCGCCCAGGGCGGGCCGACGACGCCCGCGGAAAGCGAGACGCTCATACTTTCCTTCGTCCCCGAAGGCTCGGATCTCACCGTCACCACGCCCGACAACAAGGTCCTCGCGTATCCCAAGGACATATCGGAGGGAAGTCCCGTACCGCTCGGAGCGATCATCGCCACGGGAGCGGACACGAGCGCGGAACTCCAGCTCAAGCCCAACGGCTCGATCATCAAGGTCGGCTTCAATACGAAGATGACCTTCTCCGGAACGGGGGTCGACAGGACGCAGCCGCAGAAGCGCGCGAACCTGTTCACCCTCCTCGCCGGCAAGATCCGCGCGCTGGCCGCCAAGGGCTTCAACTATAACTTCCTGTCGAGCACCGCCGTCTGCGGCGTGCGCGGCACCGATTTCGTCTTCGATGTCGGGGCCGACGGCAGCAGCCAGGCGCTGCTCCTCGTGTCCAAGGGGCTCGTGCAGTTCGACAAGATCGATTCGAGCGGAGCGGTCGTCGGCAGCATCCCCGTGCCGGCAGGCGAGGCCGCCGACACCTTCGCCGCCCGGTTCGCGGCCTTCAAGTTCAGCCCGGCCCAGTACTCCCGGGAGTTCGGCGACATGGGCTTCAAGAAGCTGAGCGAAAGCAGCGTGCCCCAGGGACAGAGCGGCCAGGCCCGGGAGCAGAACGCCGCCGAAGGGAACGGCCAGGCCGGCTCGGGCGAATCGCCCTTCGTGAAGTGGCTCGGGGAGGTCATGGGCTTCGAGATCGGCTCGGTGACGCTCGACGGCACGACCTACTCCAAGCTGGTGGCCCAGCCCAACTTCGTGTTCGGCAAGCTCAGGCTGGGGCTCTATCTGCCCATCATCTACAGCTCCGACATTTTCGATCCGAACGACTGGTACAAGCCCGCGGGCAACAACGAGTGGGACTTCGGCGCCCCCTACTGGCAGAGCGATCCGCTCAAGGGGGCCCAGGACGTCGCGGCCGATCTGGCGCTCAAGATCAAATACCTGGAATACGGCGAGCAATACAAGGATCCCTTCTACCTCAAGGTGGGCAACCTCGAGGACCTCACGATCGGCCACGGGCTGGTGATGCGCAACTACGCCAACGACAGCGAATTCCCGGCGGTCAGGCGCGTCGGCGTCGACATCGGCCTGGACTCGGGCGGCGGCGGCTTCGAGGCCTTGACCAACGACCTCGCCGACCCGACCATCTTCGGGGCTCGCGTCTTCGTGCGCCCGATCCCCCGCTTCAGCCTGGCTTTCGGCCTCTCCGCGGTGATGGACACCTCGCCCGGCGCGGACGTGGCCATCCCGGGCGACAACCTGCCCAACAACCTCATGCTCCTGGGCGGAGGCCCCGACCTCGACCTGCCCATCGTCACGGGCGACGCCTTCGGCATCCGTCTCTTCGCCGACGGCGCGGCGATCGCGCCCTACGTCAAGCAGGATTCGTTCGACCTCAACACGGGCAAGGCGATCGGTTCGGGGCTCAAGTACGACCTCCTCGTCTCCAACGGCCAGTTCAGGAACTGGGGAGCCGCCACGGGAGTCATCGGCAACGTCCTCTTCATCGACTACCGCCTCGAATACCGCTACTTCAACGGCATCTTCACTCCCTCGCTCTTCGACACCACCTACGATCAGAAGCGGGCCGAGTACGCCGTGCAGTACGCGAACTACATCGAGGGCGCGATCCCGAACGCGCCCGACGTGATGGGCATCTACGGCGAGGGAGGCTTCCACCTCTTCGACAGGAAGCTCAGCCTGACCCTGGGCTACATGTGGCCCTGGTCGCCCGACGGCGGCCTCGATAGCCGGCTTCTCAACAACGGCGACGAGTTCCACGCGCGGCTAGTCGTCAAGAAGGGCCTCATCCCCGTCGTCGACCTCGCGGGCTTCATCGGCTACGACCGCCGCAACCTGGCCCAGTCCATCTCGAACGGAACCTTCCGGTTCATCGACCAGGACACGAACTTCTCGGGCGAGATCGATCTGCCCGTCCCCAAGTCCGAGAACCTCGATCTGGCCATCCTCTTCTCGGCCGTGCCCGTCTACAACGCCGACGGCACGATGCTCCTCGACGCGGACGGCCTGCCTACGATGAAGCCATCGGTCTCCATCGAGACGAGGCTGCACTTCTAGGAGAAATCCGGGGCGCTCGGAGCGCGCACGGGCGCGGGATTCCCGAGAGCGCCCGAGAGCGGGATTCCGGCCGCCGATGACTCGACCGAGTCTTCCGGCGGCCTTTTTTTTGTCCAACCGCGGCGCTAGTATGGGCGCATGGGAATCATCCGCGTTCTGCCGCCCGAGACCAGCCGCCTCATAGCCGCCGGCGAAGTCATAGACCGCCCGGCGGCCGCCCTCCGAGAGCTCCTGGACAACGCCATCGACGCCGGGGCCGGGGAGGTTTCGGTCAGGATCGAGGCGGGGGGCATCGGCCTTCTCTCAGTCTCGGACGACGGCCGCGGCATGGACCGCGAGGACCTCGAGCTCTGCGTCCTCGAGCATGCGACCTCCAAGATCAGGAGCGCCGACGACCTGCTCACGGCGCGGAGCCTGGGGTTCCGCGGCGAAGCCCTCGCCTCCATAGCCGCTGCGGCCCGCCTCGAAATACTCAGCAAGGCCGAGAGCGCGGCCTCGGCCTTTCGCCTTTCCGCCGCGCCCGGCGCGCCGACGGCCGTCGAGGCGGCCGCCGGGCGACGGGGCAGCACGGTGACCGTCCAGGGCCTCTTCGAGGAGTTCCCGGCGCGCAAGCGATTCCTGAAGCGCCCGCAGGCCGAGGCGGCCCTGTGCAGGCAGGTCTTCGCCGACAAGGCCGCGGCCCACCCCGCGCTCGTCTTCCGTTACGCCTCCGGCCAGAGCGCGGCCGAGACCTTCCTCGCCTCGGATTTCCGCGGTCGCTGCGCCGAGTTCCATCCCGAGCTGCCCTCCCCGCTCCTGCACGAGCTCGGCTTTTCCGGCGAAGGGTTCACGGGACGGATCGTGGCGGCAGGCCCGGCCTACTCGCGCACCGATCGCAGGCTCATGCAGGTTTTCGTCAACCGAAGGCGCGTGCAGGAATGGTCGCTCATGCAGGCTCTCGACTACGCCTACGCCGACTATCTTCCCGGAGGAGCCCACCCGGCCGCCTTCCTGTTTCTGGAAATCGATCCGGCCCTGGCGGATTTCAACATTCACCCCGCCAAGCGCGAGGTGCGGTTCAAGGACGCCGAAGCGCCGCGGCGCACCATAGTCTCGGCCCTGCGGAATTTCCTGGGCGGGCTCTCCCGCCGCGATCCAGGCCAGATGCTCCCCCGGCTCGAGCCGGAACTTCCGCTCCCGCCCATCGAGTCGCGCTCCGAGCCGTTTCGGTCTTTCGATGTCCTTGGAGGCCGCGCGGCCATTATTCGGTCCGAGCCGAAGACGGGTCCGAGCGGCGGCCTCTCGGGCTCCCGCCCCAGCTGGGAGGACTTCGACGCCGCCCGTGAGCGGCCCTCGCCCCTTCCCGCGGCCGGGGGGGCGCCGCGCGGTTTTCGCTACCTGGGCAGGGCCCTCGGTCCCTTCCTCGTTTTCGAAAAGGACGATGCGCTCTGGTTCCTCGACCAGCACGCGGCGCACGAGCGCCTGCTGTTCGACGAGCTGTCCGAGCGGCCCGTCGAGGTGCAGGAGCTCCTCTTTCCCGAAAGCTTCGAGCCCGAAGACGAGGCCGAGGACGAAAGGATCGGCGCCAGGCTCGGCGAGCTGGCCGAGGCGGGCTTCGCCCTGGAACGGGACGGAGACGCGTGGTCGGTGACCGCCGCCCCCGCCGCCCTCGCGCGCGACGCGGCCGGGGCCCTCCGCGAGGTCGCCTCTTCGCCGGGCGGGCCTGGCGGGGCGCTTCGCGCGGTGCGCGCGCTCTCCGCCTGCAGGGCGGCCGTCAAGGACGGCGACGAGCTGGAGGACGAGGCCGCCGAGGCTCTCATCGAGCGCTCGCTCGCCCTGATCGAGCCGCGCTGCCCGCACGGCAGGCCCATCTGGTCGCGCCTAACGCGCGCGCAGCTCTACGCCCTGGTGCGGCGGACGGTCTAGGCGGGCCTGAAGCCGCGCGGCCGCCGGGCCGAAGCCGCCGGGCCGCGATGGCGGGCCTGCGCTCGAGTCGATCACAGACCGTTCAGGATCTTCTGCACCTCGTCGCGCTTGGCGTAGTCCGGTTTCTTCGCGAGCAGGTCGTTCAGGATCTTCTTCGCGTCGGCGCCGTCGTTCATGGATACGTACAGCTTGCCGAGCTCGTAGTAGGCGTCCCAGAAGGAGGGGTCGAGCTTGATGAGCTGGACGTAGGCGTCCTTGGCGGAGTTCAGGCGGTTCACGTTGACGTAGGCCTTGGCCAGATTGAAGCGCACGGTCGTGTCGCGGGGGGCCAGGTTGAGCGCTATCTCGTAGTGGAAGACCGACTTGTCGTACATCCCCTTCTTGGCGTAGGCGTTGGCCAGATTGTTGTTCGCCTCGAAGGATTTGGGATCGACCTGGTAGGCTTCGTCGAGATAGGCCAGAGCCTTGTCGACGAAACCGGAGTCGAGGTATATCCGGCCGAGATTGATGCGCGGGTCGCTGTATTTCTTGTCGATGTTCGCGGCCTGGGTGTAGGCGGCTATCGCGGCGTCGGTGTTGCCCGTCTTCTCGCTCGCGAGTCCGAGCGTGTATTGGTAGATCGCCACGTCGGGCGACAGGGTCGCGGCCTTCTGCGCGTACTTCACCGCGTCCTGCGCCTTGCCCAGGTTGAGCTCCACGGTCGCCATGTTATAATTAGTCACCGCATCGTCCGAGACGCCGAGGGCTCGCTGGAAGAGTCCTTCCGCGGTGCGGTAGTCGCCCATGTTCGATTCCACCACCGCCATCTCGCGCATCGCCGAGGCGTTGGCGGGATCGATCGATATGGCCTTCTGGTAGGCTTCGATCGCCGCCTTGCTGTCGCCGGAGGCCGCGAGCAGGGCGCCGATCTGCTGCCAGGCCCCGCCGTAGTCGGGACGGACCTTCACCGCCCTGCGGAAGGTCTCCAGCGCCTTCGAGGGGTTGCCCAGGGCCCGATAGGAAACGCCGAGGTTGAAGTACCCCCGCTCGAATCGCGGGTTGAGCGTGACCGTGGCATCGAAGGACTGCCGCGCCTCCTCGTAGCGGTGGGCCTTGAAATAGGCTATGCCCAGCGCGAACGCGTAAAGGTAGTTGTTCGGGTCGAGGCTGGCCGCCTGCTTGAGCTCGGTGATCGCGTTGTCGATCTGGTTGAGGTCGGAGTTGATCTTGCCCAGCGTGTAGTACGGGAGGGCGTTGCTAGGATCCTTCTGCTTCGCGTCTCGGGCGGTCTGGATGGACTCTTTGAGCGCGGCTTCGGCCTGGGGGCCGGGGTTCTTCTTGGCGGAGTCGTAGAGGGCGTCGGCGATCTCGGCCAGCTTGGCGCCGGCGAACTTGTCCTCGCCCGAGGGGAACTTGCTCTTCGCGTCGGCGAACAGCTTGTCCGCCCCGGCGAAGTCGCCGGCCGCCGCCGCTTTCTTGCCTTGGCCGACTAGGCCGTCGACGGCCCGCATCTTGTCCTGAAGCTCGCGGCTCTTCTGGGCGAGCATGGCGGCCTCGGCCTTCTGGCGCGCCGCCTCCGCCTCCGCCTCGGCCTTCCTGCGGGCCGCATCGTCGGCCTGCTTGGCGCGGGCGGCCGCTTCGGCGGCCTGAGCCTGGGCGCTCGCTCCGCCGCCGGAGGCGCCGCCCGCGGAGGCGCCTCCCGATCCGATCCCGGACTTGAGCTTCTGACCGAGACTCTGGAGCGACTGGGCCAGTTCCTTCTGCCCCGAGGCCTGGGCTTGGGCCAATTCCTGATTCCTGGCCGACTCGGACTGGTTCTTCTCGTTCACGGCCTTGTCGCGCAGGGCCTGCGCGGCCATGTCGCCGGGATCGGCGATGAGCAGCTTGTCGAGAAGGTTGAGGGCCCGGTCGTAATCGCCTTTCTGGATATAGTAGTCGACCGAGGCGAGGATATTCTGCCGCGTGCGGGCTTCCTGCGCGGGCCCGAGGGCGAAATAGAGCCCTAGGGCGAGAAGAACGACGGCGAGGGCGCTTCCCGCGCCGATGAGGACCTTGGTTCTGCTTTTCATGTCAAACTCCCGTTAAAGTCCGCGGCCGACGCGCCTTGAGCGAGCCGCGCATCACTGTTCGATCTGAAGGTCGTTGTTGTAGCCCTGCACGTCGCCCGCACCGGCGGACAGGCTCGTGGTATTGTCCGCCGAAGCCTTGAGCGAAGCGCTGACCTGGTCGACCAGGGCTTTCTTGGCAGCCTCGTCGGCCAGCTTCTTGGCTTCGGCGGCGGCCGCGGCCTCCTGGGCCGCCGCTATGCCCGCGCCGAGCCTCTTGAGCAGCTCCTCTATCTGCGGCCGCTGCGGATCGTTCGGCGCCAGCTCGAGGAAGCGCCGATAATCGACGGCGGCGTTCTGATAATCCTTGATGGAGAGCCGCGCATTGGCGCGGTTGAGGTAGGCGGGAGCGTACGTGCCGTCGGTGTCTATGGCCTGGCCGTACATGTCCACCGCGAAGGTATTCTTCCCCTGGAGCACGAAGACGTTGGCCAGGTCGAAATAGAAGAGCGCCTTGAAGCGCTGGGCCTGCGTCAGGCCCTTGCGCAGGGCGGCCACGGCATCGTCGTAACGGCCGAGCTGCTGATAGGACAGGGCGAGGTAGAGATAGGCACGCTCGTCCACGCCGGGTTCGGTCACCGCCTGCTCAAGCAGAGGTATGGCGGCCTGGGGCCTGTTCTCCCGGAAGAGTTCCTCTCCCTTGTCGAAGGTACCTGCCCAGAGAACGGCGACTTGAAAGCATAGCGCCACGGCGATAGCCGCGAAACGGGAAAGGGTCACGCTCGAATGTCCTCCCGCGGCGACCCTCCTTCAGGAGGAATCCGCCGCGCACGATCCGGAACGGCGCCGAAGGCCGAGGGCATCGCTGCCCGGCCGCGCGCCGTCCGCCTGGTGACTGTCGCCGCAGCCACCTAGCTTTTATGATATCGCCACTTTATAGTATCTTACTACGGAGTTTGAACTCCGTCACCTCGCGTGGCAGATCCTACCGGGGACGGTATCAGCGAATGTCGTTCATCGTGGTTCTCATCATCATTCTCGGCGTCGCCATAGGCTTCTTGAGCTGGTTCATAGTCAGGATGGTGGCCGTACCCCGCCAATCCAGGGCCATAGCTGGCCTTCTCAAGCAGGGAAAGTCATCCTCGGCCGCGCGCGCGGCCAAGTCGCTCCTCTCCAGGGACCCGCACAATGCGGTGGCCCACTGGTTTCTGGGGCAGGCCTACCTCTCGGACGGGAAGCCCGAATTGGCTCTCATGGAATTCAAGGCGGTGAACCAGATCGGGCAGTTCGACGCCGACCTGCCCGAAATAGAGTTCCGTACGCGCATAGCGACCCTTTTCGAGCGATTCAACCAGACCGAGGAGGCGCTCAAGGAGCACATCCTGCTCACGAAGCTCGAGCCCGGGAAGGCCTCGCATTTCCTCGACGCGGGTCGGCTATTCGAGTCGCGCGGAAGGACCGATGTCGCGGTGAAATACCTGCGCAAGGCCATCGAAATGGACGAGCGCCTCCACCTGGCGCACCACACTCTCGGGGCGATCCTCTACCGGACCAAGCACCCCATGGAGGCCAAGGCGGAGTTCGAGGCCGCGCTCAAGTGGAACCCCGACGACTACGAAGCCTTCTATTTCCTAGGCAAGATATTGAAGGAGATGAGCGACTTCACCGCGGCCCTGCTCGTCTTCGAAAAGGCCTCCCGCTCGCCCGAGCTCAAGCTCAAATGCCTGGTGGAGCGGGGCGGCTGCTACATGAGCCAAGGGGCGATCGACAAGGCCATCCCGGAGCTCGAGCGGGCGGTCAAGATGATCGCGAAGGACGAAGCCGCCCCGGAAGCGCTTTATGCGCGCTACTTCCTCGCCATGTGCTACGAAAAGACGCGCAATCTCGACAAGGCGATCGAGCAGTGGGAGCGCATCTACGGCAAGAAACCGGGTTTCCGGGACGTGGCCGAGAAGCTGACCCAGTACCAGGAATACCGCACCGACGATCACATGAAGGACTTTTTGACCTGCGGCAAGGAAGAGTTCCTCGAGCTGTGCAAGACGATGGTGCAGGAAGGGATGAGTCTCTCGATCCGCGACACCGCCGAAATCTCGAACGGCGTCGACATCATCGCGGTCGAAGGCGAGAGCGAAAAATGGATGGGGGCGAAGAAGCTCCCGAGGCTCATCCGCTTCCTGCGCGTGTCGGACAACCTCGACGACGCCGCGGTGCGGTCGCTGATCGACCAGATGAAGAAACTCGGCGTCGTGCGCGGCTGCATAACGACCAGCTCCGGCTTTTCGCGCACCGCGCTCGAGTTCGCCGAGAACCGTTCGGTGGAACTGCTCTCCAAGGACAAGCTGCAGGAACTCCTGAGCAAGACCACCATCCCTTCCACGCGTCGAAAATGAGGATACTCTGCATTTCCGACCAGGTCGATCCCCTTGTGTACTCTCCCCGGATGCGGGAGCGTTTCCACGATGTCGACCTCGTGCTCTGCGCCGGCGACCTGCCCATGGAGTACATCGGGTTCGTGGCTTCGATGCTCAACCGTCCGCTCCTCTTCGTGGCCGGGAACCATGATCTCGGCCCCGCGGCCGCCGTAAGTTCGCCGGAGCGCTGGTCGGCCGCGGCCCTGGTCGAAGGCAGCCGAACCGAGGGAGCCGTCGATGCAGGCTTCAGGATCGTCAGAGAGTGCGGTCTCAGCATCCTGGGCCTTCCGGGATCCATACTGTACAACCGCGGACCCAACCAGTACCGCGAAGCCGGCATGGCATTCCGCATCGCCCTTCTCGTTCCGCGTCTCCTCCTGAATCGGCTGTTCCACGGGCGATCTGTCGACATCGTGCTCACGCACGCGGCGCCCCGTGGCATCCAGGACCGCGACGACCCCTGTCATCGCGGCTTCAAATCGTTTCTCTGGCTCATGCGCGTTTTCAAGCCGCGCTGGCTCGTCCATGGCCATATCCACCTGTACGATCTGGCCGACGTGCGCATTTCCCGCTTCGAGTCCACGACGGTCGTCAACGCCTTCGGTCATTGGGTGCTCGATACGGAGTCCGAACAATGAGCGGCTGGTACGAAAGTCTGGCCGAGGAGGACTTCTCCCGGGCGAGGACTCGCGAACTGCTATCCCGGGTGGCGGGACTCCTCGATCCGGGGCGCGAACGATTGCTCTCCTTCGAGGATGTCGTAGCCGTCCTGAAACCCGGCAGCGAAACCTACGTGGGCATGAAAGCCGTTCCCGTGGAACTCATCGTCGGAAGCGAGGGACGATACCGGGATTTCAACCGGCATTTCCTGCCGCGGCGAGAGTTCCTGCGCTCGCGCTGGGTGAGCGTCGATCTGGCCCACTACCAGGACGTCCCCCTCCCCGCGGTGCGGCTCTACGAGATCGGCGGCCTGTACTTCGTCCGCGACGGCAACCATCGGGTTTCGGTAGCCCGGATGCGGGGCCAGGGCGCGATCGACGCCGAGGTGACGAGCCTGGATGCCGAGGTGAGTCTCAGGCCCGGCATGACCCTCGACGAGCTGAAGAGCGAGGTCCTATCGTACGAAAAGCGGCGATTCTACGAGCATACGCGCTTCGGCGCCCTCACGGGCGATCAGAGCCTGGATTTCACGAGCCCGGGGCGCTACGACGTCATCGTCGAACATATCCTCGTGCACAAGTACTACGTGAATCAGAGCATGACGGGCGAAATCGGCTTCGACCAGGCGCTTTTTTCCTGGCACGAGAATGTCTATCGTCCCATCATCCTGGCGATCGAAGAGGAAGGGCTCCTGTCCCGCTTCCCGGGGCGGAAGCCTTCCGACCTCTACGTCTTCATAGTCCAGCACTGGGACGAGCTCAAGCATAAGTACGGCCTGGAGTTTCCTCTGTCCGAGGCCGCCCGGGACTACGGCCAGCGTTTCGGGAAAGGCTTCGGAGCCCGGCTTCGCGACCGGATCGCCCGACTCTGGCGGAGGTTTGTGGGACTCCTCAAGGAGGAAGCCAAACGGCGCCCCTGAAAGTCTGCCGAAAGGCTCGGAACTCGAAGCATTGCGGCAACATCCCGCCGATGCGCGCGAGGCGGAAATCGGCCTGATCGCGAGTTCGGCGAGGCCTTCACTATTCGGAAGTAACCTCTCCGGCCGCCCGTTGTTATTACTGTGTACGGGGATCGAAGGACGACGAGCTCCGTAACCCTTCCTTCTTTTCGTGGCGACGCTCCCGGGGTTCTCCTCCTTCCCCGGGAGCTCTTTTTTCGCCTGTTTCCGAAACGGGCGTATCGCCCAGCGGCTCAATTGACAGTGATTTACGCTTTCGCTATCTTCCTTCGGAGGAAAAGGAGTCAGCCATGGCACAGATTTCCAAGAACGCTCGTACTTCAAGCTCTACGCAGCGATTTTTCTGCCCCTGCGGGGGAGAGATCAAGATGAAGACCATCTTCGAGAACGGCAAGGTCCGGAATGTCGCCGAGTGCGAAAAGTGCAAGCGCACCGAGCGCCGTCCTCGCGATTTCGTCTGATACTCGAGCCAATTCCGGAAAGCAGCCGCCGGCGCGCTTCGAAATTGGCTTCGCAGCAACTCCATTCCGCAGTGTCGCTTGCGTCGACACTGCGGAAACGCGTGTCATCGATCGATCGTGGTCAAGGCTTTCCGGCGCTTGAAACGACGTCGCCTATCGGGCTTCCCCGCATTGCGGCGATTTCAGCGACGATGAGCTCCCGTGCACGCCGAACATCTTCAAGTATCTCTTTTTTCCCCTTCGGAGCGGACAATATCTCCAGAATCTTCACCCGATAGCGGGTTCCCCGGAGATTCTTGACGAGGGATCCGATGCTTGCGACATTCCAGCCCCCCTCTATGGCCGCTACCACAATGGGCAGACTCTCGCACTCAAGCACGCGCCGAACCCCGGCTGTGTAGAATTCTCCGATCAGGCCATCGCGCGATCTCGTGCCCTCGGGGAAGACCACGGGGCAGGTTCCGTCGCGTCGGCAGCGCTTGGCGAAACGGACCAGGGCTTTCATAGCCTGGGCGGCGTCGCCCTTCCGCTTGATGAGGGCCTGTCCCTGGGCGCGCAGGAGCAAAGATACGAAGGGCAGGCCTCCGCCGAGTTCTTTCTTGGCCACGAAACGGAGTCTGCGCGAGGAAAGCAGGTGTATCAGGACGGGTATGTCGAGCAGGCTCTGGTGATTGGAGACGAGGAGAAAGCGCCGGGGAAGAGCCTGGCCCGAGACGTCATCGAGTCCCAGGCTGAAGTCGCCGTAGGCTTTTACGGTCGAAAAGATTCGCCGAACGGCCTTCAGGGCATAATGCTGGAGAATATCCTGAGCCTTGTCGGGAAAGACCGCGATCAAGATCCTGAGTATGATGTCGTAGGATACGAACGATAGTATTATTGCCGTCAGAATGAGGATATTAATCACGATGACCGCCTATAATTCTTTATACTATGGAATCTCCGGCATGTGAAGACTTCGGTCAGTATTGACAACGCCCGGAGCTTCTGCTAACCTGTCCCAACAGTCAGTGATCCGGAAAAAGCCGGCTTCGACATATCTTCCAGCGCCCAATTAGGGAGGGTAGGACCTTTGGCTCAGACGAATAAATCGGCGGAGAAGCGCCAGCGACAGAACGAGAAGCGCCGACTCCGGAACAAGATGGAGAAGACTGCGATCCGCAGCAGTTCGAAAAAGATCGTCGCCGCTGCTGTCGGCAAGGACAAGGTCGCCGCCGAAGCCGCGCTCAAGGACATGATCAAGAGGATCGATACGGCTGCCCGCAAGGGAATCGTCAAGAAGAACAGCGCTGCGCGCAAGAAGTCGCGCATGCAGCGGATGGTCAACGCCCTCAACGCCTAAACCCGAAGCGCCGGCGATGAAGAGCTCATCGGCCGGCGCGGAAGCCCTCTCGCCGGAGAATATACATGGCCGGAAAAGTCACGAAGGCTGAGCTTATCGAAGCGCTCCATGAGGGTAGATCACTCAATCGAAAAGATATTCACGGTCTCATCGATTCCCTGTTCGAAGAGATAAAGACGGCCATTCTTTCAGGCAAGACCGTCGAGCTGCGCGGCTTCGGCACCTTCGAGGTCAAGCTCCGCAAGGGGCGCAAGAAGGCGCGGAACCCCAAAACCGGCGCGATCGTTTCCGTAGAGGACCACGGCGTGGCTTCGTTCCGTCCGGGCAGAGAGCTCAAGACGGCCGCATGGTCGGTCAACCCTGAAGCAGAACCCTGATTCGGGGGTTTCCGGGCGCGGTTCATCCCGACGGCGCCCCTTCGCATCGGCTCTTCGCATTGACAAGGGACCGTCCCTATGGGAGAATGACTGCGGAATATGGCGCCTCGGGCGCAGCTTCATTGTTCGGCCGGATGGAAAAGCGAAATGGAAAGCAAGAAACGGATTTTACTCGTCGACGATGAACCCATAAATCTCGAGTTTTTCGAAGTCATGCTGTCGAAGCTCGGATTCGAGGTTCAAAAAACCGACAACGGCGCCGACGCCCTCGAACTCGTCAAGCGATGGAAGCCCGACCTGGTGATACTGGACAACGTCATGCCCAAGCTTTCCGGCTGGGAAGTGACGAAGATCATCAAGACGAGCGAAGAATTCCGCGATTACGCCGACATACCCATCATCATGTTTTCGGCGATGGACGACGTGAAGGACAAGGTCGAGGGCCTGGAGCTGGGCGCCGACGACTACATCACCAAACCCTTCAACTTCAGCGAAGTGCTGGCGCGCATACGCGCCGTGCTCCGCACGAGGGAGCTCATCCACCAGATCGAGCATCGCGAAGCCCGGCTTCGCGTGGCCGAGGAGATCGCCCAGCGGGTCGTGGGCTTCACCGAGGGCCTGCACGCCACTCTCGCCTCCATGGCGGAGCAGGCCGCCGCCCTGGAGCCCGAATGCGGCGATGCGAAGCCCTTCGTGCGCATGACGAAAACCGAGTCCGAGAAAATCCTGGCAAGGCTGGACGAGCTCAAACTCGCCGTCGCGTCGCTGACGGCCGAGGCGGAGAGCATAAAGGTGGCGGAAACCGCGCTGCACGCCATAAAGACCAAATACCGAGGGCCGGGTAGCCTCTAGGCCGCGCCGCCGGGAGCGCTCGTCCTGGTCGACGGCAGGAAACGCGAAAGACCGCCCTTGCGGGACCATGGTGTACGATACGCGGCCGTATTCGACATTCGCGGGGGGACTTGCGATGATCACCGAGGAAAAGCGCAAAGTGCTGGAACTTTTCGCACAGGGCCGGAGACTCTACAAGCTCATGCACTTTCAGGAAGCCAGGCAATACTTCGGAGAGGCTCTCAAAATCGATAGCCGGGACGGCCCCTCCAACGTCTACTACCAGCGTTGCGCGCTCTATGCCCAGAATCCTCCGCCGGAGGACTGGGACGGAGTATTCGTCTTCAAGACCAAGTGAGGTCACCCACTCAAATGTCCAAGCAAAAGAAAAGCGATCCCCTCCCCCTCATCGCCACCACCCTCGGCAAGGAAACCAGTTTCACCGGCACCCTGCGCTTCAAGGATTCGCTGCGGATCAAGGGAAATTTCGAGGGTGAGATAGACGCGATGGGAAGGCTCGTCATCGACGCCGACGCCACCGTCAGCGCCCGCAGGATCCGCGCCACGAGCGTCATCGTGGGCGGTATCGTGCGCGGCGACATCGAGGCCGCCGATCGGCTCGAGCTCCTGCCGACGGCGAAGGTCTACGGCAATGTACGAACCGCGCGCTTGCGCATAGCGGACGGCGTCATATTCGAAGGCACCTGCGAAATGATCCGCGACCCCGGAGCTTTCAACCCCTTCGCGGTCGACACCGGCGAGAACGCCTAGCCGGGTCTCGCGGAATGTCAGACGGCTCGCAGTCCGAAGCTGCTGTTTCGTTCATCTCGCTGTTTTCGGCGCGCGGATGGAGAGTCGCTCTGGCCGAGTCCTGCACCGGCGGCCTCGTGGCCTCGCTCTTGACCGAGGTTCCCGGCTGTTCGGCCGTCCTGTGGGGCGGGGTCGTGGCCTATTCCAACGAGTGCAAGACCGGATTGCTCGGCGTGGAGAGCGATACGATCGAGAAGTACGGCGCCGTATCGGCGGAGACGGCCCGCGGCATGTCGAAGGGGATGCTCCGCCTAAGCGGCGCCGATCTGGCGATCGGCATCACGGGCATCGCCGGACCGACGGGCGGCAGCGCGGAGAAACCGGTCGGTCTCGTCTGGTTCAGCTGGGCCGGGAAAGACGGACTTTCCCGCGAGGAATCCGTCGTGTTCGCGGGCGACCGCTCGGCCATTCGCCGCTCCGCAGCCCGGCACGCGCTGCGGAGAGCCGTGGCCTTGGCGGCCGAGATCACCGGGAACACCGGGGAAAAGGCGTAAAACGCCCGATATTGACAACCGCCTGGGGGCGGTCTATAGTGATTCGGAGAGCGTCGAACGACACTGCGGCCGATGGCCGCGGCCAAGCGAATAGGACAAGAGCCACTGCACGGCCGCAAACGGGCAGATCCCCTCTTGAGTTCTAGCACGACGCGACAACCCCGGCACAATTAGGATCTTCAACGAGGAACGGGCGTACGGCCCGCCATAAACGGTACATGAACAACCCAGATAATGGTATGGAGAGACCCATGGCGATAATTCGCAAGCGCAGGCCGGCCGAGCAGGCCGCGGAGTTCGATCGCGTCGAGCAGGAAGGGGAGGTGCAGCCCGAACTTTCGCTGATCGCCCAGGAATCTCCGGCGGAGACCGACGAATCGGGATCGTACGCGATGCGCGACACACTCGACACGGAAAACGATGTCAGCCTTTCGGAAGATATGCCCGAAGCCGGCGAAGCCTCCGAGGCGGAGGTCGCCGCTTTCGGCGCCGAGAACGGCGCGGCGGAGGCCGCAGCCGAAACCGAAGGACGGGCCCCCGCCCGCATCCGCGTCAGGCGCAAACCTCCGCGGGCGGACGGCGAGCCCCTGGCCGCCGGCCGGAGCGCCGAGGATCGCCGCCCCGACGAGCGGCATCCGTCGGAAGAGCGCCGCTTCCAGGAAGATCGCCGTCCCGCGGAGGAACGCCGCGTTCCGGAGGAACGCGACGGTCGCGAAAACGTGCAAGGCGGATTCGGCCGCCGCCAGGAAAACGGCGACAAGAGCCCCGCGGGGGGCGAAGCTTCCGGCCGGAACGAGTACGGCGAAAACCGATCGAGACTTTCGATCAACGACCTTTCGGAAATGGGGCTCAAGGAGCTCCGCGATCTCGGATCGCGCTACGGCATCAATCACGAAGAGATGATCGCCTTCAAGAAGCAGGAGCTCATCTTCTACATCCTGAAGGGCCATACGGAGCGCGGCGGGATCATCTACGCCTACGGTTCCCTCGAGATACTTCCCGACGGCTACGGCTTCCTCCGTTCCCCCCAGAATTCCTACCTCCCCGGCTCCGACGACATCTACATCTCGCCCTCGCAGATCCGGCTCTTCAATCTCAAGACGGGCGACACCGTCTACGGCCAGATTCGAAGCCCCAAGGAGGGCGAGCGATTCTTCGCGATGCTCAGGGTGGAGCAGGTCAATTTCGACGAGCCGGCCGTGGCGCAGAACCGGATCCCCTTCGAGAACCTCACCCCGCTCTACCCGCACCAGAGGCTCAATCTCGAGACCGCGACGGAAGAGATTTCGACCCGGATAATCAACCTCTTCTGCCCGATCGGGAAAGGCCAGCGGGCCTTGGTCGTCTCGCCTCCCAAGACCGGCAAGACGATCCTCCTGCAGAAGATCGCCAACGCGATCACGAGGAACCATCCCGAGGTCTACCTCATCGTCCTGCTCATCGACGAGAGACCGGAGGAAGTGACCGACATGGAGCGGACCGTGAAGGCCGAGGTCATATCCTCGACCTTCGACGAGCAGGCCACGCGCCACGTCCAGGTCGCCGAGATGGTGCTCGACAAGGCGAAGCGCCTCGTGGAGCACGGCAAGGACGTCGTCATCCTGCTCGATTCCATCACGCGGCTCGCGCGCGCCTACAACCAGACCGTGCCGACTTCCGGCAAGATACTCTCGGGCGGCGTGGACTCCAACGCCCTCCACAAGCCCAAGCGCTTCTTCGGCGCGGCCCGCAACATCGAACAGGGGGGCTCGCTCACGATCATCGCCACGGCCCTCATCGACACCGGGAGCCGCATGGACGAGGTGATATTCGAGGAGTTCAAGGGCACGGGCAACATGGAGATCAACCTCGATCGCCGCCTCTCCGACCGCAGGACCTTCCCGGCCATCAACATCAAGAAATCGGGGACGCGCAAGGAAGAGCTTCTCCTCACCGAAGAGGAGCTCCAGAAAATCTGGGTGCTGCGCAAGGTCATCACCCCCATGGACGACGTGGAGATCATCGAGCTACTTATTGACAGGATGATGAAATCCAAGAATAATGAGGCCTTCCTCCGCTCGATGAACACTCCGTAAGACGGGTATGATCGGGCGGTTACGGTAGGCTTTCGCCGCGGATCGGGCTTTTCGGAAAGCCTCTCGCGGCGGTATATTCACGCTTCGCCGTCCTAGTGGCCGGTTTTCAGGCATTCGGATCGCGCATGGAGGTTTTGCATGAAAAAGGGCATTCATCCCAAGTATGAAATGACCACCATCACATGCGCCTGCGGGAATGTCATCGAGACCCGTTCGACGGTAAAGAACATCCAGGTTGAAATTTGTTCGGCCTGCCACCCCTTCTTTACCGGCAAGCAGAAACTCGTCGACACCGCTGGCCGCATCGAGCGCTTCAACAGGAAGTACGGCATCAAGTCGCCGGAACAGAAGTAAGCGTTCGAGGCTCAAGCTCAGAGAGAAGCCGCCCGCGGGCGGCTTCTTTTTTTTGACGTCCGGTAGGGCGCCCCCGCGCCCGGCATGCGAAGCGCCCGGGCTGTAAAAGCTGCCTGGCGCGGCCGTCAGGGACGGCTCTCCAGCTCCGCGAGGAGGCCGCTCATCCGCGCGCAGGCCCTCCCGCGATGAGAGACGCGGTTCTTTTCATCCACGCCGAGTTCGGCGACGGTCTTGCCGAGCCCGGGAAGCCAGACCAGAGGATCGTAGCCGAAGCCGCCCGATCCCCGGCTTTCGCGCAGAAGCTCGCCGGGGCAGGTCTCCTGCACGGCGAAAAATCGATCTTCCGAGAAAACGAGGACGAGGCAGCACACGAAGGCGCAGGAGCGATCCTCCTCCTCGGCCATGCGCGCCAGAAGAAAGCGGTTGCGCTCGGCCGCATCGAGCTTGGTGGCTCCCCCGTCGGGCGAACCGTAGCGCGCCGACAAGACGCCGGGAGCGCCGTCCAGCGCCCGGACCGCCAGCCCCGAGTCGTCGGCGAGCGAGGGCTTGCCGATCAAGCGATAGAGGGTCAGGGCCTTCTTCATGGCGTTCTCCATGAAGGACGATCCGTCTTCCTCGACGTCGAAACCGTGTATGCCCGCGTCATCGGGGCGCTTGAGAACCTGCCCCGGCAGGGCCGGAGCGAGTTCCAGGAGTTTGTGGGCGTTGCCCGTGGCCACGAAGAGTTCCATATTCCACACCATAGCCGCGGACGCGGAACCGAGGCAATAGAGGGAGCCCGCC
>Ga0307376_10000711_pt1 | contig 40411 bp, 42 predicted proteins | sample TR2MG_FD_202536 | JGI IMG/M metagenome (GOLD analysis project Ga0307376, IMG submission 202536) | Soil microbial communities from Risofladan, Vaasa, Finland - TR-2 | ecosystem: Environmental > Terrestrial > Soil > Coastal area > Acid sulfate soil | place: Finland: Risofladan, Vaasa | collected...
CTCTTTCTGGCTGTTCGGCTTCACCGGAAGCTTCGAAGAGGGTGTGGACGAGCCGAAGTAACCTTCCCTGGCCGTGCGTTCCTGATACCGCAGTCCGGCCTTAAGGCGAGCATTCTCTTCTTCCAGCTCGTTAATCTTTTGCTGTTTGGTAAGGCAGTCTTTGCAGTGTGTCACAGACATCCCTGTCTGAACATTGAATCTACGTTCGCTGGTTTGGTTATTATCGGGTCTTTTGGGTTTGCGACTTGGGTCTTACATCGCCCCAACGACTCCAACCATCCTCCAACCCCCAAGCCACCCGTAACTGACCGGTTACAAAAAAATATCGCGGGGCGGCAGGAAGGAAAGTGAAAAGTCAATCCGCCTCAGGCGGATAAAAATGCAAAGTGCGAAACCGTGGACTCCGCCTTGCAGCAAAAACTTTTTGAACAGAGTTGTCTACTTTTTCCCCTCGACCCTTCGGCTTGATTCAGGACAGGCCACGAAATCAGGGGACACGGCAGGTGGGAAGGGAGGGGTCGTAATTGGTTGTTAATGCGGGATAGTTGATTATTGTGGTGTGAAAGCGAGCTTTTTGGGGACCCATTCCGGCGCCGGTGCCGGCACCGGCGGGCCGGTTCCGGGGCCTGCGGCCGGTGGGCGTTAAGACCTTTTCGCAGGAAAGGAAATACCGAATCCTTCAGCGGATATGAACCTCTCAGAAAATCAAATGAGCATTTTCCACTTGAACTCTGTCTGACGACAACCTCTTTGTTTTGGAAAGTCTCAGTTTGGCAGTCAAAAGGTGATTTGGGCAGCCGAAAGGGGGATTTTGGGGATATTGATTTTTTCAGGGATTTTTTAGTTGACAGGCCATTGGCGTTATGTTAGATGTGATGTGCTAAGGGCCGGGTGATCCGCTTTTTCCTCTCCCTCCCTCCGCAACCCGGTCCTGTTTTTTTTGTGCGTAAGCGAGGGCTGAAGGGGGAATTTTGTGGTCGAGACGGTCAGGACTCGGCCGGCGACGTGTTATGAATGATTTGCAGGAGGGGTAAAGAGGATAAAGCGGGCGGGATGCCTGTGAGCAGGGGGCCAGGCGGATTAGCATTTGTCTCGGGCCGTCAAGGCAGGCGTACTTTTGTGCGCGAAGCACATTTTGGTTTTTTGAAAAGAAAGAAAGTTGAGTTTTAGGTCTACCAGCATCAGGCGGTTTTTTTCGTAGTATCGAATGTTATCGAGGAGTATCCTTTGTCATCCCTCGGAGAATACCCCCCATTAATAGTCAAAACGAGGGAATTTTGTTGCAGGCTTAAAGAAAGCCGAAGGAGAACATTGTGGAAAAAGGTAAGGTAAAATGGTTCAATGACAAGAAGGGATTCGGATTTATCACGCCGGACGACGGGAGTGAGGACTTGTTTGTGCATCACTCGAGCATTCAGGCCAGCGGGTTCAAGTCGCTCAGCGAGGGCCAGGCGGTGGAGTACGAGATTGGAGAGGGCAGAAAGGGGCCGCAGGCGACGGATGTTCGTCCGTGCTGATGCGAATCCCGGCAGTCAGGGATGTTGACAACTGAGGGTCCCGCCTTCGGGCGGGACTTTTTTTGCGCGCGTTCGGACATTAGGTGATGTTCTTCACAGGGTGGCTGTTGATTCGGAAATGGCATCTTAGGATTTTTTTTTCGAATGGGTTGGAGCATCTGGGAACCGGTATGAGCAAGGTCGAACATTAGCTCGACGTAATTTGCCTGTTGGGGATTTGGAGTTTGGGTTTTTGGCTTGACCGGCCGAACGGAACAGGCTAAAACTGCGATGCATTTATGAATGTTTTGCGTTTCCGAAGGTGTGGTGTAAGGAAGCGATATGGTCAAGGATATGATTTTCGGGGTGGTAGGGGGGCTTGGTTTATTTCTTTTCGGGATGGCAGTGCTATCGGGGGGTCTAAAAAGGGTCGCGGGGCAGAGGCTGCGTAAAATCCTTTCGGCCCTTACCAAGCACAGGGTTGTGGCGGTGGTGCTGGGGGCGTTGACGACTTGTTTGGTACAGTCGAGCTCGGCAACGACGGTGATAGTGATTGGTCTGGTTAACGCGTCGCTGCTAACCCTTAAGCAGGCGCTGTGTGTGGTGTTTGGTGCAAACATTGGGACAACAATCACGGCGTGGATGATATCGGGGCTTGCGGTATTCAAGATAACGAGCTACGCACTGCCGGCGATCGCGGTGGGATTCCTTCTTCAGACGCTGGGCAAGAGCCAGAAGATTCGCAACATTGGTGAGATAATACTCGGGTTTGGCGTTTTGTTTGTGGGCATAGGCTTTATGAAGGACGCATTCGGACCGCTGAAGGACAGTGCGAGGGCGCAGGAGATTCTGATATTTATGGGGCGCAAGCCTCTGCTGGCGCTTCTGGCGGGGACGGTCACGACAATGCTGCTTCAAAGCAGTTCGGCAACTATCGCATTGCTGCAGATGCTCGCATTTAACGGTGCGTTCGGCAGTGCAGACTGGCATATCGTACTGCGTGTGGTGATACCGTTCATACTGGGGGACAATATCGGGACGACGATTACGGCGCAAATTGCGGCAGCAGGTGCGTCTGCGGCGGCGCGCAGAACGGCATGGGGACATACGCTGTTCAACGTTATCGGAACGATGTACATGTGGCCGCTGATTGTGAGCGGCTGGTTTGCAGATGCGGTGGAATGGATTACACCGTTTCGTTTGTCTCAACAGACGATTATGGTGCACATAGCGGCTGGTCATACGATGTTTAACGTATTCAACGCGCTTGTGTTCCTTCCGCTTGTCGGCTGGCTGGAGGTGCTGGTGGTCAAAATCGTTCCGGCCCGGGCGGCGGATGCCATTTCCGAACCTGTGGTTCTGGAGGAGCATCTGCTCAACACGCCGGAAATTGCGATAGATCAGGCAAGACGCGAAATTCTGCGTATGGCGGGCGCGGCCAGAAAGGCTGTTAATCAGGCGATTGAGGGGCTTGACGAAGACGACCGCAAGAAACTGCAAATGGTGCAAGAGACGGAGGATGTTGTCGATAACTTCCAGTATGAGATTACGTCGTATCTTGCGGAACTTGCAACAAAAGAGCTTTCTAATGAACTGTCGATAGAGCTGCCTGTTCTCTTGCATACGGTCAACGACCTGGAGCGTGTGGGGGACCACGCGGTGAATATTGCCGAAATAGCGGAGCGTAAGATCGAGCATAAATTGTCCTTTAGCGACTCTGCGAAGGCGGAAGGGGCGCAGCTAAAGAGCGAGGTAAACCAGATGTTCGACCATGTTAGTGCATCACTGGAGAATAATGATACGGAGGCGGCGAAATCGGCGCTGGTGAACGAGGGGAACCTTAACCGGATGCAGATGGATTTTCGCCGCAGCCACGTACAGCGGATGACGGAGGGGGATTGCTCGCCGGAGGCGGGGCTGATATTTATCGACCTTGTAGATAATATGGAGAAAATCGGGGACCACCTCACGAATATCGCGCAGGCGGTGATAGGGGGGCTGCAGTGGGACGGTGTGGAGCCGAAAACCATCGGCGGGGCGTGAGATGTGTATTGCCAAACGGCGCAAACGAAGGTAAAATTTGGTTTATGAAGAACTTGGTGCGGAGACTTGTGGTTTTTTTCCCGTGGGCGTTATTGTTCGCGGGAGGGGCCATAGAAGGCGAGCCGAACGACTCCAGGGAGGGATTGTCAAGTGCGAAAGCGGCGGTAATCATCTGCGAAGATACGGTTGACGACGGGCTTTATAAATCCATACGGCGCAGGACGCAGATGGCGCTTGATGAGGGTTTCGATTACCTTATATATGAGATTGACACTTTCGGCGGGGACCTTCAGGCGGCGTACAACATCTGGGAGTACTTCATGCACGAGGTCAATTTGGAGGCCCATACGGCGGCGTACGTATCCAAGAAGGCGATATCGGCGGGGGCTTTAATAAGCGTGGCCTGCCAAGATATCATAATGAAAGAGAACACGAGAATAGGCGATTGCGCGCCGATTTTGCTTGGGGGCAAACTGGAGGGTACGGAGCGGGAGAAGATTGAAAGCGACACCCGGGCGGCGTTCAGCAGCTCGGCGGAGGCGAATCACTACCCTGACGTGCTGCTGAAGGCCATGGTGACGCAACAGATCGAGGCTTACAGGGTGAAGAATATCAAGACAGGGGAGTACGAGTTTTTCGAGGGCGTTCAACTGCCGAAAGACGCAAACGAATACGACCTGGACAATAAGAAGCTGATTGTGGGAAGCGACAGGCTTTTGACGCTGACTGCTTCGGAGGCTTTCGAATACGGGATAGCAAGGGCCGTGGTCAAGGACCGGCAGGGGGTTTTGGATTTTCTTGCGAAGCGGGACGGGGTGACATTTGCGGGACCGGCGGCGGTTCTGAAGCCGAACTGGTCGGAGCAGATGGTTCGGTGGCTGAATTCTCCGGCGGTGATGGGGATACTGGTGCTGCTGGCTTTGCTCGGGGTGTATATCGAGTTTAACACGCCCGGTGTGGGGCTGCCTGGGCTGGTGGCGGTGATATGCTTTGCAATCATAATAGGCAGCAAATACCTGGTGGGAATGGCCAACTGGGTGGAGGTGGCGTTGTTTGTCGTAGGGCTGCTTCTGTTGATGATAGAGATTTTTATTTTGCCGGGCTTCGGGGTGGCGGGTCTTTTGGGGATAGTGTGCATACTGGCGGGCGTGTTCGGGATGCTGGTGAAGAACCCGCCGGACAGATTGCCCTGGCCCGAAACGAGCGTTGACTGGGGGCTATTCATAAACGGGGTGCTGGGCCTGTCACTCGGATTTGCGGGGTTTGTTATTGTTGCGTGGGCGATTTCAAAATACCTGCCCAAGCTGGAGTTTCTGAGCGGGCTGATACTTGTGCCGACGGGGGCCAAGCAGGGGACTGAAATGGAAGTCAGCATGACGGCCCCGGTGGAAAACGAAGGGGTAAGCGTGAAAATCGGGGACACGGGTGAGGTAATCTCGACGCTGAGGCCCGCGGGCAAGGCAAGATTCGGCCACTGTGTGGTGGACGTGCTGGCGGAAGGGGAGTTTCTTGAGAGAGGCGCACGGGTTGAGATAATGGAGATTCACGGCAACAAAGTTGTGGTAAAACGGGTGGAAGGCAAATCTTAGGGGCTGGTTTATGGGCTGGTGGCTGGTATTGGCGATTTTTCTGTATCTGGCCTGCGCCGCGCTGATAATAGCGGAGGTATTTGTGCCGAGCGGGGGGATAATAAGCGTGTTTGCGCTCGGTTGTCTAATCGGGGGCGTAGCGATATTTTTTCGTCAAAGTACGACAGCGGGATGGATTGGGGTGATTGTTGCGGCTGTAATGATACCGTCGGTTTTGGTTGTCGCTTACAGGATGTTTCCGAAAACAAGATTCGGCAAGAGCGTCACGCTGGCGCCTCCGGAGCGGCAGCAGGGCGATGCCATACCCGATACGGTTGAACTGAAGGGGCTGCTGGGGAGCGAGGGGGTGGTAATCACACCTTTGCGGCCGGTCGGCATGTGCGATTTCTCCGGAAGAAGACTTGAATGTGTCGCCGAAAGCGGTTATGTTGATAAGGGCAAAAAGGTCAAAGTTATCGAAGTAGAGAGCACGCAATTGACGGTTCGAGTGGTGAAAGAAACCTAATGAATGAAGGGGCCAAAAGATGGATAACCTGACAAATACAATGCTGGTTCAAGTAAGCGATCCCGCCAAAGTGATCGGAACGGTACTGTTGGTAATTCTGGTCATTGCAGGATTAATATTCTTTCTGCTGTTCGCAAAATTCTTCAGGCTGTGGCTGCAGGCCAAGCTGTCGCGGGCGGACGTGAAGTTTTCCGAGCTGATCGGGATGTGGCTGAGGAGGGTCGATACGCGGACGATAGTTCTTAGCAAAATAACGGCGATCCAGGCGGGACTGAGCGTCACTACGCGGGACCTGGAGAGCCATTATCTGGCAGGGGGGCGCGTTCCGAACGTGGTAAGGGCGTTGATCGCGGCCAACAGGGCAAACATCGAGTTGACATTGAAGACAGCAACGGCGATTGACCTGGCCGGCCGGGACATTCTCGAGGCGGTACAGACGAGCGTTAATCCCAAGGTGATCGATTGTCCGGACCCCAAGAAGGGCAGGGATACCGTGGATGCGGTGGCCCAGGACGGCATCCAGTTAAAAGCGAAGGCGCGTGTTACGGTGCGGGCGAACATTGCCCGGCTGATTGGAGGCGCGACGGAGGAGACGGTTATTGCACGTGTGGGCGAAGGAATTGTGACGACGATTGGCAGTGCGATAGCGTACAAAAGCGTCCTGGAAAATCCGGATAAAATCAGCAAGGCGGTTCTGGCCAAGGGGCTTGACGCGGGGACGGCATTCGAGATTCTTTCGATTGATATTGCGGATGTCGACGTGGGCGAGAACGTTGGCGCGCAGCTTCAGGCGGCACAGGCGGAGGCGGACATGCGGCGGGCGAAAGCAGAAGCGGAAAAGCGGCGTGCAATGGCTGTGGCGCGGGAGCAGGAAATGAGGGCGCTGGTGGTGGAAAACGAGGCAAAGGTGCCGCTGGCGATAGCGGAGGCGTTCAGCCAGGGCAATCTGGGCATTATGGACTATTATCGAATAAAGAATATCAGCGCCGATACGTCGATGCGGGAATCGATTGCAAAGCCGAAAAAGAAAGAATAGTGAGCCAGACGGTTGTGAGGCATTATAGCACTGCGATATTGCGATTCCGGCATGCGCCGGCGCAATACGGGGTCTGACAGATGGACGAGCTAATAACGCAAATGTTCCTAGCCGCCGTGAGGCACGATGGCGACGACGCCGGCTGGATGCAATTGCTGATTTTCGTCATCGTAGGGGTAGTTTATGCAGTAAGCGCGCTCCTGAAAGCAAAAGCTCGCAAGCTTGAGGGGGAAGGTGAGCAGGAGCCGGCGCACAAGCTGGCAGGTAAGGGATTTTACCGGAAGGGCGGTTTACAGCGGCAGGCAGCGAAGCAGGCCCGTCGGGGGGCCGAAACCCATTACGGTCGGCTTCACGAAGCCAGTCGAAAGCTTTTGCGTGTCCAAGCGGCTGTTCGGAAGACGCCCAGTGAGGAGAAACCGATGATTGAAGTTCCTGCGATGGAACTGCCTAGAGGTGAACCTGCTAAACTGTCCCCCGCGGTCTCGGCGCCAGAGACAGCGGAAGAACCGGAGGCAGGGTATGCGGCCGAAATGCTGTTCGACTACGGAGAGCCTGACGAGCTCAAAAAGGCGATTCTGCATTATGAGATTCTTGGCAAACCTTTGGCTCTGCGTGGTCCGTCCGAGCAGATTATCGGACGTTAACGTTAGCGCAGCGATAGCCAGACCTTATCGGGGCAAGAGCGGGCAGTTGGCTTTTTTTCGCTCCGGGTCCGCGCATCAGCAATTGTAAAACAGCCGAGCGAAGGCACAACTTGTGACCAAGAGTTATAATTCGCTTTGCGCTGGGCGTCTTTTGTCTGACGATAGGAGGCGGTGCAACGGCACGACCGAGTTCGGCGTTTAAGGATGCGGTTGCAGTCGGGCACATGTGCGAGCTAAAGGACTCGCTCGCATCGCCGTTTTGAGCCAGAATCGGTTTTGAAGGGTGATATTATCGACGTCTGCGTCGATAACCGCAGGAGTCTGATGTGTCCGGTACCTGGAACTTTGGGGGACGACTCGCGTTTTTCTGCCAGAAAGGCGAGGCTGCATCCGATTCAATCGAAATGCGGCCGGTACTGGAAGACTGAGTGAGGCGGGGCAATTCACGCGTCCATTTGATAATGGGGTCAATTCAGCCGCCCTGCCAAGGTCTCATAATATATGTTATGTTTCACTCGGCATATCGGACTCAAAAAACCTAACCTTCCGGCCCGTCTTTACTTGTAAGCCGCCGATCCGAAAACGTCCGGATAACTCGGCTCTGCTTACCGGCCTAAGCCTATCGGACTTGATCCGGCTGCATTAGAAAAAACTTTACCCCTGATTGCGTCGGCTGTCAACAGGTATTTTTGGGATTTTTTGAAAAATTTTTTGCGGCTTTGATTCTGTTGATTTTTTTGCTTACCAGTCTTGGCTTTCATCGACGGGGAAGATCGCTATCCCAAAGCGATCCAGTAAATTATCATACGCCAGAAACGGCACGCAAAAGAGAAACAACAGATATCCGAAACACCTAAGAGGTAGGCTTACGATTCGCTTGGATGTGGACATATATAATCCTTTCTTTTTTTTGCCGAAGGGCACGGCCCCGCTGCTCAGGTCGGTTCCCACCGGAGCCCTATCCCGCGGGGCCGTGCTGCTGATTGTAGCAACTGCCGATGGGCTGTAAAGCGAAAAATCCCAAAAAAAATCCAAGCCGCTTGCGGCTTGTGTTTTTTTTGATAAGAGGAAGCCGCCGCCCCGCGTAACGGGGCGGCTTCCGTTTTAGTGGGAATCAATAGGTTTTTTAACCTATTGATTCCCACCCCCCGCCCTGTGACTTTACCGGCATTTTTCCCCCGTGTCAACAAAAAAGACGTGAACCTCCGGAGCGTGTAAACCGGCCCTCTGGCCTGTTTAATTTTTAATGTATTACCGTAGGTTCTCCGGTGAAGATGAGGATTGAAAACCGACTTGTGCAAGTTGTCCTGGCTCTTTGCCCTGTCGCTGCTCAGCACAGATCGGATCGATTCCTAATTGTGCTCGAGCACAGATCGGATCGATTCCTAATTGTGCTCGAGCACAGATCGGATCGATTCCTAATTGTGCTCGAGCGCAGATCGGATCGATCCCTAATTTGACACAAATTTTGACTTGCTGCAATTCAAGTTTACGGAGTCGCTCCGAAATATCGTTAATGTCGGCTTTGATTTCACAGCCGCAATAACCTAAGAGGGCGATCAGTATGCCGATTGTGATCTTAAAGCAAGTGTCTTTGAAAGCGTCCCTGCTCATAGAAAATCCTGCGTTACCGATGCTTTCTGCCTGGCAGGCGGTTCGAAGGACCTTCACGTCGTCGCTCGGTAACGTACTTTTTGAACGCCCGATAGTGGGCCTGCTTGCAAGCCTTGCAACAAAAACCATCCCGAAAAATGTCTTTCTTGGGGTTATATTGCTTTGAACACCACCGGCAGTATCGTTCTCTCACCCACATTTATGTTTTTCCTTGCGTTACCCATTTCCAGGGCAACTTTTGGACTCGATTTACGGCCGTAAAATATCGGTAACGCTATTTTACCAAAATTGCCCCTCATTTACAAGCTTTTCGATCGCCTCAAACGGTATGCTCTGCGTTTGGCCTTTATAGGTAAGTTCAACCGTTCGGGCCTCTGCCTGAAATTTGACCCTCGCTTCCGAAAGCAAGGATTTCAGGATCGGCCCGAACGGCCCCGCAAAAAAACCACGCAAACCGGCGATATTATTCTGGTAGAGCTGACTCGGCTGGCGGTTCTCTGGCTGGTTCGTTTGTTGATCCATTTTTTAGCTCTTGAACGATCTCTTTGCCCTGTCGATAGACCTCATTGTCTTTCATCGCTTGGGCGATCAGAGGCTTGCAGTTTTCGCCGTCCGTTCCGGAGGCTTCGATGCCGTGCACTATTGATTTTGTTACCTTAGTCAAAACCGTCTTGGCCCGATATTGTTTCCACGCCGTTGCCAAGCCGATCGCCAAAGCCCCGCCAAGCCTGATCCATCCCTGCACGTCTGGAGGTACGAGAAGCTGGCCCATTGGTGAATTCAAAAAACCCTCGCCGTGTTCCGTCGTCTGTTGCGTGAAGTCTGCCGCCCTGTCAATCTGCTGCTTTTGCTCCTCGTCGCAGCCGGTGAAGATCGATAGCGTCAAGCAAACAACCAAAATCATCATAACTCTTTTTGGCTTCATACGTTACCCTTTCTAAAAACGGCTCTTATTGCGTTCGACCCGCCAAAGCCCTGATTTGACGGTTTTTGAGTTTTCAAAAACGCTCCAGAATCGACTACAATCAAAAAACTCTGCCTGACCCATACCAAACTACCCCCCCCTACTGACTTTTGGCCTGACCTAAAACCATAAGCAGCACAACCACCGCCGCCGCTATGCCAAGCCCCCCTACTCCGAACATTGCAACCTGTCCGGCTGGTGAAGCCGTGATCTTGTATATGGTGTCAAGGCTTAGCCACGCAAACAGACCCCCGCCGATTACTATGGCTGCAATAATTATGCCGGTGGCAAGACCAGCTTGCTGTGTCGGCAGCTCCGGTGCTGGCGGCTCTGCTATCCGGATCGTAAAGATTACCTCGGCTTGCAGATTTTCGATCGATAGCACTTGATATTCCGGACAATCCTTCAGCCGGTTCTCGATCAACGCAAGCTGTACGGCCCGAACATACGGAGAATCGACGCCGCCGATCACTCGGTAGTGCATTTCGATCACGTCCCCGACTTGCAACGCATCATCTTGGCCGATCTCGGTTTTCATACTGGCTCCGGAAACTCGGCTGGCAATTTGCCTGCCGACTTTAACGCCTGAATCGCCGCCCGCCTGATTTCGTTTTGAATTAGCGTCTCATCTTGTGCGGTTTTGATTTGCTCTGGGTCGATCCAGACTTGGACTTGATCCAAAGCCGCCTTGTCTGCAACCTCGCTGTATGTATACCCGTCCCTTAGCGCGTGTGTCCCTTTCGGTAGCTCCGCCTTAGCTATGATGTGGCCTTGTGAATCGGTAAAAAAGCCAAAGCCTGTTGTCACTTCCAAATTATTCATACACTTATCACCTCATCCGGTATCCACCAAACCGTTGCCACATAACTTGTATACAATTTGTTCACTTGCCAATAATCGCCCTTGCGAACCTCAAAAGTAATAGACGGCATTCCCGCTGGTCCGAGGACGGATACAATCCGCATCGTTGTTGGCGGATTGCTCCCATCGGTGCAGCCTTCGAGGACTGCCAACGTGCCCCCGTCGTCCGCAACGCTCGCGTGAACCTGTCCGTCACTTTCGGCCAGATATGCCGTCGCTGCGTTCTTTGACTGCCACTCTCCAAGCCGCTTACGTGTATCTCTGTGAATCCCACTCATTAACTCCTCGGAATCCAAAAAACAACTAAAACCTTGTCGGCTTTCCAGAAATGGCTTTTTTTAACTTCGCACGCCCCAAAGTTAATGCTTCCGGTACCAGAACCGAAAGAGGTCGCACGCTTTGTTGTTGGGGGATTACTGGCGTCCGTTAAAATCTGTAATTCCGTCCCCGGTGACTCCGCTGAATATGCCGCGACAAAGCCGTCGTTTGCCGCCTGCTGAACGCTCGTGTAACCGTTGGCCCCTGGATTCGTTACCGTAACGGTTTGCCAGTCACCTAAAACCGGCTTGTGGGCTGATACTTGGCTCATTATACCTTGCTCAGATATGCAACGGAAATATCACAATCAACGCTGTTCGATTTTAGTGTCACCGCCGCCGTTAGCGTCAAAACGTGCGAATCATTCGGCTGTACTTTAATCCCTCTTTTGTTCGCCGGATCAACGTTCGTGTCCCCGTACCAAAAATCATTTGCTCCTGTGTTTTGGATGATCAATTCTTTCCTGTCGGAATCCGCGGCGATCGTAGCTGTGTAACTGTTTCCGGCGTTCAATGCGATCTTGGCTGGCGTTTCGATTTTGTTGGCTGTATTGTCAGTAGGTACGACCCCCGCCAAAACAAGCCGATTATCGTAAACGATCCCCGTGCTCAAGGCCACCGTGATCGTTATTTGGGCGGCTGTTGTGTTTTCAAAAATGATATAATCAAAAGTCTTGCCCTGTGGCAACTGGACGGACAGCCCTTTTTTGAGTACGCCCTTCGGCCCGCCGCCGCCGATCGCAACCTTAACCCCGCTCGTCGTGCTGCACTCCAACAGGGTGATAAAACTGTTGTAAGAATCAAGACGCCTTATGCCATTGGCTTCAATCGTCAAATCATAAGTATCAAAAAAAGTGAGCATAGTGTCACCGTGTCAAAACGATTACGGCTAAAAAAGCTAAAACGATATAGGGTAAAAACTTAGTAAAAGACGATGTTTCAGTTGGCTCTTTTGCCTCACTCAATTTTTCACCGAGCTGCTGCGTGCTCGCAAACAAGCCCTGCATCGCTTCCTTTGAAAAACCGATAATTTGACCAATTATTTCTTCATTGGATTGCAGAATATTGCCCAAAGCCGCCGCGACCTCTGGGGGAAACTGCTCTATGTATTGGCCAACCTTGCCCGATACAGTGAGATGCGTTGTAAACGGAAACTGAATATACGATTCCGGTGCAGCAACGATCGCCCCTTCAGAACCTTCAACGGCTGTTCGCTCGTCTTTTTGCGTCGTTATACTTGTTGAATGGCTACCCATTTACTTTTTCACCAACAAAAAAACCAATATCGCCGCAAGGATTACTAATAAAAAGATGTCTGTTTTTTTCTCAATCCCGAACGGCCCTGTGTAAAACATGCCGCTGCTCGTCGAATATGCACTGCTGGTTTCGCCGCCGCCGCCAAAAAGCCCCATATCGCCCAAAGCCCCTGCGACCGGCCCTGCCTCCTGAAGAAAACCTGTTGCCGCCGATAGTAACGGGCCGATCATATACCCCTCAATTTCTGCTTATCACAAAAGCAAGGATCAGGACGCCCGCCCCGAACGCCAATAGATACCAGTTCGGCGTAAACGCATAATCCGACAAGCTCACGTTCGGCGTATAGGATGCCGGTGCTGGTGCTGGTGCTTGAAACTGGATCGTTCTGCCGTTCTGATTTGGCGGATTTAGTATGTCCCTGACCTCGGCAAAGAGGCCAACGCCCTGCTTAACAAGATTGCCTAAGCCCGCCAGCCAGCTATCGTTTGTCTGCGTGCCCTGCGTATCACTAAACAAAGCCATAAAGTAAGCCCTCTAACAAGTCCTTTGCCCTGTGGTGTACGAATCATCACGCAACCGCAGTTGTAAGGCCTCGGACTTCCTCGATCAAAACGGGATAATTGTTTGGCTGCGTGCCCCAGTCGATTTGCTGGCGAAAGGCACTGATCGGGCCGCTCGGCAGATACCCTGACACGTCGTTGATCTGTGCAAAATCGATGTGATACCAGCCCGTTTGATTCGTTCGCCCCGCTTGTCTGAGGATGTGGTTGTTCGCCTCGGCTGCAAGCTCGGCGTATATCTCCTCGCTCTTGTTGCTGATCGTCGCCTTGCAATTAACCGACTTGATCGCCCCGCTGCCGTGCCCGATGTGGATCGCCAACATCGCCTTGTCGTTATCACCAAAGGGCAGGGTGTTCAATTCCTGAACGCCCGTGCTGGCAAAACTTTGCGGATGATACCCGATGCACAGGTGACGGCCTAATTCTGCAACCCGATCCTCGACCTCGCACCAGACCTCGATCGACACCAATGTTGCAACGCCCGCAATCGCAACCTCGATCGTGTAGGATTCCACGCCCTTCATCCCCCACGCCAAAGCCGCCCGATGGATTGCAGGGATCAAGTTAGGCCGTGTGAACGGGATCGGGATCAGACCGGCGATCGTAAACGCCCCGTGCTGGCCGTACCAATACCGCCAAACGTCAAAAAGCTGAGCCGCCGTCGCTTCGATCTTGATGTCTCCATCCAGCCTGATTATGATCTTGCCGACGTCGGCTTCGATTTCTGCCTCGCTCATCGCCGCCGCCGCCGCCTTCCGACAAACAAGATACAAGCCGTGATGCACGCGATCGGCTGGCAGCTGTGCCGTGCAGATCGCTCCGGCTGCAATACCCGTCAAGTTGGCTTGTTTTTCAAATTTCGTAAGCATATAAGCCTCATAAAAAATTCGATTCTGTTTTTGGTTTTTTCCCGCTGTTGGTCGGTTAGATCAAACCGGCGTGAACCACTTTTTGATGCCCCACCCGTCCGGAGTCAAGCGGATCACGAACATCACGATAAAGATCGCGATCGCGGCCTTAACCACAAAATCGGCGTTGGGCAGTTTCGCTTGTAGATTCATAATTTACTCCTTTAAAAAGCCCGTAAAGTTCTCAAAAACCAACAGCAAAACTACCGCCGCCGAAGAAACCACGCAATACGGGCAAAGAAAATTTTTTATTGCCCTTGCCTTACCCCTGGAACTGTGCAAAAGTCGGCGTACCGGTCAACCATTGCTCCCACGCCGCTTCGCTTATCCGGCGACGCCGCCTAACCGCTTCCGATGTCGGCAGATATTTGCCGAGCTCGTTTTGAATGACGGCCCTCATCCGTGTAATGGTTGCAAATTGCGGCAGTTTTCGGAGATCGCGTTTTCGCAAGGTAAGAACCTGTGATTTTTCCTTGCCCGTCAAAATCCGGCCTAAGACCTCAAAAGCAAGTCTGTTGTCGTCGTCCCTTGTCTCCGGATCGGCCGCTAAAACGTCGACAACGATCTTGGCTGTGGATTCGATTCCCATAGGCTTTGCTCCTTTCAATCTCGGCCGGTTTTTTCGCAGTTTTAATTAGAACGGTGCGGGTTCAGGTGGCGGCTCCTCGTTAAATAGAATGTTTTTGAGTTTCGTCGTAACAAGCAAATTCCGCCGCCTGTTGTCTAAGCTCTTGTGGTTCTTATGGCGAACTTCCTTGTCGCTTGGACAGTTCATTATTTCCCGATGCATACGGACGATTTGTGTTTTTGCCCCGTGCCACTTGCCGCGCACAGCGTACCAATTAAAAGCCGACTTCTTTGCGCACCATTTCCACTTGCACAGTTTCTTGAAGTCCTGCTCGTCAACGATCGCAAACATCCCCTGCGTCAACTTGATCCGCCTGCCCTTGCTCCGCTTCGGTTTCATAGGATTCCTTTCCCGTTATAAATTCATCGCTCTCATCCGTCTTTAGTATGTATTGGTATGGTTCCAATCGCTGCAAGAGTTCGCCGATCTCATCCCCTAAGCGTTCTTGCAGATACTTAACGTCCCTGGGTTCGTCCGTCCGAAAAACATAAACTTCATTTGCCTGACTCGTGATAATGCGATCGATTCCGTGAGGGCGTTGCGTGACGCCGACAAAACGTATGTCACGGTGACGGCCTTGTTTCAAGATGCGTTTGAACGCTAACGGTGTTCGCATCGGTTCGGCAAACAGTGACAATTCCTCGACCACAAAAACCAGATTCCCGCACTTATAGACAAGATCGCATATTTCGGCAAATTCCGCCTGCTCGTCGACGGGCCGGTATATCAGCCTGAACGGGCCGCGATAGACCTTCAGCCAAAATGCCTTTAGTTCGTCCAGATTATAGAAAACAACGCCGTCGCTGTAATCGTGGCCTAAAGTGTCGAACATCACTACGCGGTCACGCTCCCTTATCAGGCTAAGCACTTTAACCGTCTTGCCCGATCCGGTCTTGCCGATGATGATCTTGTTGTCAGGTTTTTGCAACATCGCTCCCTTGCCCTGTGTCGGTCTGCGGTTTTGCCGCCCTTGCCGCTTCGATCAGCCTGATCTTTGCGTCCACGATCATCACAAACGCCCCCGCCGCCGAAAGCCAGACCCACGCTATTTCGGGTATGGCGTCGGGAAAATAATAGTCTTGCAACTGTGTTAGCGGCAAGGCTAAGGTATCGGCTTCGGTGTCACTTAGTCGGATTTGGTTCACCTTGACGCGTTTGGCCCAAACAGTAAAAAGCATTTCGACGCCCTGCTTGATCGTTTGATTCGGCTGCCTCGGCAGATTCTTGACTCTGGCCTTTTCGTCTGTCATCCCTGGCGGCCTGCCCGCCCCTGGCCTCGCTCCGCCTCTGCCGTCTTTGCGCTCGGCTTCAGGCGGCGTCGGCGGTGTCACCGCCGCCTCAAAATCCGGATTCGGTGGCTGCTCTGTCGGTGCTGGTGCTGGTGCTGGTGCTGGCCGCTGTGGTGACGGCTTTTTGGTCTGTTTCTTTTTTGCCATTTAGTCGCCCTCAAAGATAAGGTTTATAGACAAGCCCTCGGATTTTCTTTGCCCTGTGGGTTCCGGTGGCGGTGGGATCGGCCCTGCCGGTTCCGGCGGCGGCCCCCCTACCGTTAAATAGCCAAGTTCCTGATCGCTAATAACAACCGCTTCCCCGCCCCTGATCTCAAACGATTGATCGCAAGCCTGACAGTTGACGATTTTTCGCCCTTCAACGTCAATCGTTTCGGCTGGTTCCTACAATTTGGACAGTTCATAATGTTTTTAGCCCTTGTACTCAATATTTCAAAAGTGCTGGACGGCTTGGCCCGACGCCCTCAGTCCCCGCCGTCCAGCGTGCCTATGGTTCTTATCGATTCCGCAAGTCTGTGTAAATGTTTTCGAAGTCGGCTGCTACCTGGCTGCGTAAATCGTAGATAGCATTGATCAACGCTTTCAAGTCTTGGTGATGCTGCTCAGCGATGCCGCTTAGTAAAATTGCCAAGCCGGTGGCCTGTTTATCCGGCCCGTGCAATAACTCTTCCGAAAGTTGTTCTGCCGCTTCGACTAATTTGGCGGAGCTCGGCTTGTCGGGCCGCTGCTCTGTCGTGGTGGACGTTTCGGCCTTCGGTGTAAATTGCTGCATACCCGCTTGTGGCTCGGTGATGGTGACGCCGCCTGCTGTTTTTTGTTCCATTTGCTTCTGTTGCGTTTCCAAGAGCCTGGCACTCATACTTTTTGCCGGTTCAGGCTGTGACGGCTGCTGTGGCTGGCCTTCTGATTTGTTTTGGTTTGCGTGGTTTTCTATTTTTTCGGTCTCCATTGGTTTCTACCCTTTCGAATTGTTCGGTTATTGTCCCTGTGTCTGCTTCAACCAAATACACTTTCATACTGTTTGGAAATTTCCCCCGCACGCTGCCCTTGTAAGTGATTCTGATCCACCGCCCAAAAAGATGATGTTCGCTGATCACCTGCCAGAGCATTTTTGATAAACGGATTGCAACGCCCTGCTCTTTGCCGGTTCCGTTGTGATACCAAATTTCCGCCGTTCTTGCCCTGTCCGCTCGGTCAAAAGCCTTGCACGGCCTCAACCGGCCTTCAAGCTGTTCGCCGACGATCCTGAACGTGTGGATTGGCAGTCCTTCGCCACAGGTTCCCTTGTGAATAAACTCGTCGCTCTCAAGTTGTTTCTGGACGGCCTCGGCGTTGACTGCGTGCCATTTGCGGTTAGACTTGATGACCCCCTCGTGTTCCATAGGCATACCCTTTCTGATGAAAAATCAGAAGGGATAAGCCCCGGTGTGGTATAGCAAAAAAAAACGGGGAAAACAGGGATTTTCTTTGCCCTGTTCGACTTGGCGTGCTATACTTGCATCCGTGCTCCATCGGAAGCTTATGCCTTCTGATTGGAGTTAAGCCCTGCCCGTTGTGCAGGGCTGTTTTTTTGCTTAGCCGTTCAAGTTAAACCGGCATCCCGCCGATAATCCGAATTTGGCCTGATTAGGTGTTTGCCGAATTTACGAGTTTGAATATATGTTATGTTTCATTCGGCCGTGTTTTTGATTCTTCTGGATTTCTTCGGCGGGCTCGATTCTGTTGGTTCTTCCGGCTTAACCTTTTCTAAGCCAGCAGCCGCACGTCTGCAAGGCGTCCGTTTGGGGATAGGCCCAACCGGCGAGGCTTACGGCTGTCGTGGGGCTGTTCGGAACAAATGTTGGGGGAAATTTACGGCAGAATCCCACGAGGCCTGTTTCGTTGTCTGGGTTTAGTTGCCAGTACTTACAATCGGAACAAGGTTTTTTTAGTGGTTGAGCCATTTGGTAACGTCCTCAGTTAATTGGGTTTTTGACATTTTGGCGAAAGCACGGCTCCGTGGTTGAGATCGGTTCGGAGCGTTGACGTATCCTGCGGAGCCGTAATGTGGATTGTAACGACGGGCGAGCGGGTGTAAAGGGGTAATGGTTAATTATCTTTAGAAATAGTCGGGTGAGGCCGGGCGATAGACAGTGAGGGCGTGGGTGGTGGTATCGGCAAGGTTGTCCCAGAGAGCGGCGGCCCTGTCGAGGAGGCCGAGGTTCTGAAGGACGATTGAAATGTTGATGGTAGCATCGGGGGATGCGAAGTTATTCTCCATGGAGCGTTCGAGGTTTATGAGGGAGGAGGCGAAGCGGAGCTTGTCACAATAGAGCAAGGCGGTTTTGTAGTGGAGTTCGAGGGTGTCTTTGTCGAGGCAGGCGGGCCCGGTGAGCTGTTGTAATGCGAGGTCTTTTTGGCCGGTTTCAAAGAGACAGACGGCTAGTTTGCTTGCGGCGCGGGTATGGGTTGGGTTTATGCGGATGGCGGTCTGGAAGGCATTTACGGCGTCTGTCATGCTGCCTATGCTCATCAGGAGGATTCCGAGTCTGTAGTGCAAATCCGGGTTTTGCGGGCGTCGGTCAATCTGCCGGCGATGGGCCTGGATGACAGCGTGCATGAGTTCGTTTGAATCGGCGTTGTGTGAGCAAAGGTTTTCGTCGAGGCCGGCTTTGAATTGTAAGGCGGCGGTTTCGGCAAATAATAAGGATGTATTTGGCTGAATTGCGGCGGCGAGGGATAACGTTAGGGCGGCGTCCGGGAGCTTGCCGGCGAGTTTCTGGGCAATGGCCAGGCCTATGTAGGCATCCACTATCTGGTCGTTTATCTCGACGGCTCTATTGAATAGCTGTGCAGCAAGCGTATCCTGCTGCATAGCAAGATACTGGGTGCCGAGCTTAATGGTTGCCTCGAGAAAATCGGGACAAAGCTCGAGCAGGTGCTGATATTGGCAGACCGCCTCTTCGGTGATACCGAGCATGCCGAGAATGTCGGCCCGCTTTAGGGCCAGGTCGAGCCTGTCGGGCTGGTCCTGAAGCAGTTGTTCGAGCTGTTCGAGGGCCTCGTGAAGCAGGCCGTCGCGGATGAGCTGGTCGATTTGGTCATCCTGTGTATGGAAATTATCGGGGTGTATAATAATGGCGGTATCGAGCGTTGCGATAGCTTTTGGGTACTGGGCGGCGGCGATGTACAAATGGCCGAGGGTTACGAGCGTTGAAAGCTCATCCGGGGATTCATCTCTCAAAAGCTCATATTCGTGGATGGTTTTTTCGAGCTGGCCGTTCTTGAAGTAGATTGCGGCAAGGCGCTGGCGGGGAAGTTGCAGATAGTTTTTGAATTTGAGACAATCCTGATAGAAGTTAATGGCGTTGGATTCATCGGCGAGTCTCTCATAACAATGGCCGAGGGCGTAGAGGGCCATGGTATTGTTTGGCTGTCGCATATAGACGGAATTGAGCTGCTCGACGGCGTTCTGTACCCGGCACTTTTCCAGAGCGATTGCGGCGGCAGCCATTCGGCCGCGGATGCAGGCGGGGTCGTCGAAGAGGTAGAGCCTTAACTGCTCTTCGGCGGCGTCTATTTTTCTGTGGCCTACCAGCTCGACGATTTTGTTTAGCTTCTGAAGGCGCGGGTCCCGGCTGTCATCGGCGGGAAGCTTAAGCACCTGGAGCCAATGCCATATCAAATCGGCGGTATCGATGGTAATCGCCCTGCCGAGGATTTCCAGCAATCTACTCATACACCCCCCTATCGAACGAATCAGTGTATTATAGATTTCGCAATATTTTCACAACTATCCCGGTGTGAATCCTGTTTTGTTTTCGGCCGCTCCGTCCTGAAAGCTATAAGAAGTATCGACAATTGGAGAGGCTCTGTTAACGGGTGTTTTTGTAAATAGTCGTGTGGAGGCGGGTTTTGGCAGGTGTAAATGGCGATTGTGTGTAATGTAGGGGTTGTTGGGGTCTTAGAGGGTGGTTATGGGGTTTTTACGCCCTGCCGCTGGAGTTTTTATATTTTTGATTTTTTTGTCGCAAAAGCGTGCCGTGCTGCACTATATATTGAGAATTCGAATTCTTAGCGGTGTTCTGAGGTGTCTTATGGGTACAAGCGATGGGTATTACATAGAGCGTTGTTTGGACGGCCACCCGGACGATTTTCGGCACCTTGTACGGCGTTATCAGGCGGTTCTTTTGGCGCATCTGGCGGGTCAGTTGGGCAGCCGGGACAAGGCGGAGGAGGCGGCCCAGGAGGCTCTGGTGCGGGCCTATTTCGGTCTGGTAAAACTGAAGAAGCGGGAGTCTTTTTTTTCCTGGCTGCTGGGAATCGCCAACCGCGTGGCAAAAGAGCAACAAAGGAGCGAACAACGCCGGGTGCAGATGGCCGGAGTGCTGTCTGAGGAGGCACCCGACCCTGAGCTTTCGCAGGATTACGGTCTGGAGAAGGCGGTGGCCGGGCTGCCACCCCCCTACCGGCAGGTTGTGTTGCTTCGATATTACGGCGGCTGTTCGTGCAGCGAGGTGGCCGAACAACTTGGTATGCCGTTGGGGACGGTTACAAAAAATCTGTCGCGGGCCTATGTTATGCTGCGTGATTCGCTGCGGCGACGGGATGAAAGTGAGGTGCGGAAATGAACTGCGCAGAATGCAAAGAACTTTTGGTCGGCTATATTGAGGAATTGTTGGAAGACCGGCAGAAACAGGCAATTGAATCACATCTGGAGGGGTGTCCCCCCTGCCGGGCCGAACTAACACAGTTAACCGGCCTTCGTGAGCGGCTGACGGCAAACGGCAAGGCTTTGGCCCAAAGAAACCTCGAAAATAAGGTCATAGACCGGATTCTTCGCGAGCAGAGCCTCAACAAATTGGGAAAAACGAAAAAAGTTGACAGACAATTTCAGTTATGGAGAAAAATCATGAAAAGCAAAATTACAAAATTCGCTACGGCTGCGGCGATTATCATAGTCGCGGCAATATCAATAACCTTGCTTGATAAATCAGTACCAACCGCTTCAGCTTCCGAGTTATTGAATCAAGCCATCCAAGCAGTTGCAAACATACGCTCAGTCCATATTCAGGCACGAATGAGAACAATACCTCATGACAATTTTGGACTCATAGGACTGAGCTATGACTTCGTTCCTATGAAAATGTGGAAATGGTTAGACAACGAAGGCAGGCTGCAATGGCGAATCGAAAAACCGGGGCGTGTTGAGGTTATGGACAGCAACTCAACAATAATGTTGATACGTCCAAATTACGCAGTCAAAATAGGGCCTCTCCCTGCCGGTAGATATGCATTTGACGCTTGGTGCGGCCATCTCATGGACGTTGATAATCTCCTTGATAGTGAATTGAGAAAAGCACTCAAACACCCGGATGGGGAGATATCTATATATCGGAAAATAGTAAATGGCCAAGAAAAAGTAGTGCTTGAGATATATGCTTCCGCTCAGGGCGATTACACAAACGATTACCTTAGGAACAAGTTTATCTCCGAGTCTGATCACACACGCGTGTACTATTTTGATGCCGAAACCAAACTGCTGACAGGATTCGAGATTTATGTCCATACGGGCAAAGAGGATGTCATCGTCTTCGAGACAACCGCTATAGAATACAACCTGGAAATTGACCCGGCGCTATTTACGTTGGAGCTGCCGAAAGATGTTATCTGGCATGGGTGGCCAAAAGTGCTGGAGAACAACGAAAAATACCAGCAGATGACGCCAAAGGAAATGGCGATTGCGTTCTTCCAAGCTTGTGCAGACGAAGACTGGGACGAATTCTTGAAATTCTGGTCGGCGTCAGCGGTTGACGAGCGAATGAAGAGTTACCTCGGTGGGCTCGAAATCATTAGTATCGGAGAGCCCTTCAAGTCGGGGCTCTATCCCGGCTGGTTCGTACCCTACGAAATCAGGCTGAAGTCGGGTAAGACGAAGAAGTTCAATCTGGCGGTGCGTAACGATAATCCGGCAAAACGGTACATCGTTGATGGCGGGATTTGATAAAGTAAATTAATTAGCGTGAGGATAGACCTCCTCAAGCAGGCCGGGCCGGTTTGGCCCGGCCTTTTTTATATGGTTTTGCGGGTGAAATCCGGTTTCTTTGTGTTACAGGATGGACACAGGGAAAAAAATGATTTTTTTTATACCCGGACGAGTAACTTAGTTGTCTTATAGGCGACAATCGGTTGTCCTAAGCTTAGGAAAGTAACTTATCGATGCTGGAAGACAAGCTAATCATACGTGAGTTTAATCGCGGTAACAGGCAAGCCCTGCACCGAGCGTATGAGAAGTATAAAGAAGACTTGATGACGCTGGCCACGGCTCTTTTATATGACAAGAACGCCGCTGAAGATGTGGTGCAGGATGTTTTCGTCTCTCTTATCAAATCGGCAGCGAGAGGCAGTGCTCCTGCACCTGTACAGTGGGATGAAATTCAAGGCGATTGCTAAATTGTGCCGTGAATCAGTGAACACGGTCAAGGGCCGGTACCGGTACGGCCTGGAGAAGCTGCGGTCACTGTTAAATAGCGAGGTGGCAAAATGAAGTCGGCAGACAACATACGGGAATTGATTAAGGGTCTATGCGTTCGACCGGATGCCGATGCAGACAGGAGAGTTCACGCCGGCATTTCGCAGGCACTGGACGAATGGGAACAGACAAGACAGACTCCAATCAACCACAATATTGGGAGAATTATCATGAAAAGCAAAATAACAAAATTAGCCGCAGCAGCAGTAATAGTTCTAGCCATTATGAACTTATGGCCCAGCAGCCCAGACAGTGGAAAGTGGTGGCTGGCTCCGCCAGCCGCCTGGGGACAGGAAATAATTGAGTCCCTCGAAAAAGTAAAGGCATTGGTTTACAGTCAGCGATCGGTATCAGTCTATGATTATGGTCTTTCGGAAGTGGATGTTGAGTGGGAAAGACGCTTTTGTTCAGAAAACGCTTATCGTTCTGACAGATATGATTATCACACCGGTACGACTGTTGTAAATACTCAGTGGATTTTACGTGAGCCCAATGGTCCCAGCAAATACGAAGTTTCTTTCGAACATCGGTGTTACTTTCAGGAGAAAGCTAATTGGGCACCCTTCTATCCGGAGCAGATGGATTCATTTCGCTGGTATGTAGACCATCTCAAATGGGCTGACCGAATTCTCGATACGAAAATCTTTGAAGGACGTGAATGCGTAGGTTTCGAGATAAACCTGAGTAAATTTAGTGGCTTTCCTGAAGGGCGAATTGCTCGTGTGTGGTTTGATGTGGAGACAAAGCTAGCGGCACGCATTGAAAAACACGGTATCAAGAGTGGCTTCGATGCGGCAAAGACATTGACTTTAATACATGACCAATTTGAATACCACACGGAGGTGCCGGCCCACGTGTTCACTCCACAGATTCCGGAAGGATTCGTCAACGCCCCTCCGGATGATATTCGTGCGGCAGAAAAAGGTGAAATGACTTTTGCCGATGTTCCGGCAGGATTAAGAGACGAAATTGTTGCGGCAATCAAGAATATTGAAACGGTTGTATACCAGCAAGCCGACAGAACTGTATATCTGTCCCCAAATGCCTGGCGGTACGACTACTATTCCGGTGAGCAGCTTCGAAAAACAGAGTGGTATGTCTGCGCGGAGGTCGACACTCAGGAGACGGGTTTTGAAATTGAAGATAAAGACCTGCGGATTGTCAGAACCACTGTCGACTTCGAGAGCCAAACATACGAGGTTTCCGGCTACCCGAGGAGCCGACATCCAATTCACAGGATGTTGTTCCTCGCAGGATTGGTTGACCGGGCAGATCGAATGTTGGAAAACGAGATTATGGACGGAGTTGAATGCATGGGTTTTGAGATAAGCGCCAAGAAGTACGGCGACAATCCGGACAGCATGATACACCGTTTGTGGTTTAATGCAGATACTAAGCTTCTGGTCCGCATGGAATTCGAATGGGACACGGATAGTGCGTCAAAGCAGGAGCTTATGCAGCAATTCGAAAGAGAGCAATTCCAGTGGGATCCGGAGTTGGACGAGAAGACATTCGTGCCAAGGATTCCGGAAGGGTTCGAATTTAAACGGTAGTCTGATAAATAGCGATACACGCGTAAAACCGCGGTGTTGGCAGGCCGGGCCGATTTGGCCCGGCCTTTTTTATGCGCGTTTGGAGGCAAGATAGGAGTCTTGTGCCCCCCTGCTGGCAGATATGGCGAAAAAGTCTGTTTTTCCTTATACTAAAACCGGTGTCGAAATCGTGATATAGATGACGGACGATCGTTCGCAAGACCAGTCAGGCCGGTCACAGATGATTGAAGACGAAGTTCTCAAGTTGAGATTTAAGTGCGGCAGCCGGGATGCGCTGGAGCGGATTTACGGAAAGTATCAGGATTATTTGCTAACGTTAGCGATGGCTCTTTTAAATGATGTAAGTGCTGCCGAAGACGTCCTTCACGACGTGTTTGTGTCGTTTGCGGAATCTGCGGAAAGCTTCAAGCTGCGGGGAAGTCTTAGGAACTATCTGGCAATCTCTGTCGTTAACCGGGCCCGTGACCGCCTCAGGGCAAAGCAGCGACGGCCCGTGGTCGGGCTGGATGAAGCGGGTTTGATGAGTTGTGGTTCAAAGGGGCCTGACCAGGCGGTCATCTGCAGCGAAGAATCTCGCCGGTTGGCCGACGCCATAGAGCAAATTCCCCACGAGCAGCGCGAGGTGATAGTTTTGCACATCAAAGGCGGCATGAAGTTCAGGGAAATAGCGAAGCTGCAGAATGTTTCGGTGAATACGGTTCAGGGCCGGTATCGGTACGGGCTGGATAAATTGCGGTCCGTCTTGAATGGTGAGGTTGAAAGATGAGCGAGAAAGAACATATAGAAGGAAGAATCAGGAAGCTGCACTTCGAGGCGGGCGCCGCGCTGCACGACCGGATTCTTAGAGATGTACTGAAGGCCCATGATAAGTCCAAGAATATCAAATCGGCTGTAATGCAGCCTAATGTATGGAGAATAATCATGAAAACCAGAATTGCAAAGGTTGCTGCTGCGGCAGCGATAATAGTTGCGGTGGGGCTGACGCTGACAGTCTTTGACAAGTCGCTATCTTCAGCCTATGCCATCGAGCAGACCATTGAGGCCATGCGTTCTATCCACTCAGTGCACGCATATTGTACCGATTGGGACAACAGTAAGGGAGAGACCTGGGTCCAGATTGACCCTGAGACGGGCCAGGAAGAGTATTATCACGCGGATCAGGGCAATCTTCTGATTGTGGGGACCCCCGAGGCAACCTATTACTACTACAAGGACAAAAATCTTGTGAGAATCCGAGACGAGTATGTTCCGGCGTCCGAAGTACGTTTTTCCCGGTTTTTTGAAGATATGGTCAAATGGATCCAGCAATACCATGGTGAGCTTTGGTTCTATTTCGAATTTGATGAAGGACTGCAAAAGGAAGTGATCATGGTTCACGGGTCTATTCCCACCCAAGGAGACATTGAGGAAAAGGAGTTTGTTGTCCGCGTTGATCCCCGAACCAAATTGGCCATTAGTTTAGAAATGATTAAGTGTGGACCCGGCGAAGGGGTCAGAAGCGTAGATCGCGTAGAATACAATGTGACTATACCGGAAGGAATATTTGAGTTTACGATCCCGGACGGGGCGAAAGTGGTTTATGAGAAGAAGGATGAGGGGGGAAAGTAAATTCAAATTAAAGATAGCAGCATCAAACTCAACGTTAAAAATACTGTCCAGCCGGGACGTTGGGAGATTATTGGCGGCTTCCGCGGGATTTAAGAATTCACTCCAATTATATAATTCCACATTTCCCGTAAGAAGTCGTGCAAAAGAGTTCGATGATGAAAGGAGAACTAAATGGTCTATAGAAAATGCTTAGCTGTCCTGTTTGTCTTACTGTTCGTAAGTTTCGCGGTTTCAACTGCAGAGAAAGGGGATGAAATTCGTGTTCCTGATTGGATACAGTCTGAGAAAGCCCTTAAAGTTTCGCAAATCCCCGAAGATGACTATGCGTATTTAGTTGGCTGGTTAGATAAGAATTCAAATTCTCCCGAGGATTATGTAATCGATCTTTTTGAAAAGCACCAAATCGTTATTTTCGGCGAGTTCCATAATGTCAAAGAGCACAAAGATTTCGTCATTGATCTGATTCCTCGGCTGTACCATGAGGCCGGTGTACGATCTATCGGTTTGGAAGTCGTCCGTCACACCGACAACCAGCGGTTGAAGGAACTGGTTACCACCCCAAAATGTGATCGGGAAGACACTTTGCAACTCGCAAGAGACCAACTTGCACACGAATGGAACTCGAAAGAACATTGGGATATTATTGAAGCGGTCTGGAGGTTGAACAAAAGCCTTAAGCAAAATCAAGAGAAGATGCAACTATTTGGACTGACACCAAATTTTAACTGGACTGAATTTTTCATCAATACAAAGACTAAGCCCGAAAACTCGCCGGAATATAAAAAAGCGATGAAAATGGGTCTCGCCTTTGACCCAACAATGGCAGAACAAGTAGAAAAGAAAATTATCGAGAAGGGCCAAAAAGGACTTGTCTTTGTCGGCAGATGTCACGATTTCACCCACTATGAATTTCCACCAGAGGTGAATTTTGGACGTCCTATTATGGGGAATCTTCTATACAAGAAATATGGGGATCGAGTTTTTCAAGTGTGGCTGGCGAGTGGTTGGCTTCCTCCATTTGAAGGAGTTATGAAACTAAGAGGACATAAACCAGCAGGCTTCGATCTTTATGCATCGCCCTTTGCTAATATCCTCAGTCCTCCCAATTGGGATGCTCCCGAAGTCCCTTTATCGAAGATTGCTCGTGGGTATGTCTATTTTGGGCCAAGGGCCAAGTTGCACAAAAATACGCCGATCAAGGGCTTTGTTACCGACGATATGTTCAAAAAATACAAACAATACTATGAGATTGATTTCGGACGAAAATTCAAGAACGCTCAGGAAGTAGATGAACACTTCCAGAAGCATAGGTTTCCTAAGCCTTAAATGCCCGCGAAAAAACTGAACAACACTCATGAAAGGAAAACAAAATGGTCTATAGAAAATGCTTACCTGTCCTGTTTGTTTTACTGATAGCGTAGTACCAACAGGCCGGGCTTGGGTTTTTAGCTCGGCCTTTTTTATTCGGTGGTTGGTTTTGTCACTTGGGCCTGTTTTTCGATTTCGCTTAAGTAAGCCAACGTTCGTTCGAGCTTGTCGCTGAGGTGTTTTAACTTGAGCATGGTTTTGACGCGGGTCAAGAGTTCGAGCTTGTTTATGGGTTTGCTCAGAAAATCATCGGTGCCGGAATCGAGGGCGCGTTCGATGTCGCCGTATTCGTTGAGCGCGGTGACCATTATCACGGGGATGTCGCTGGTTCCGGGGTCGTTTTTTACTCGCTTGCAGACCTCAAAGCCGCTCATTTTAGGCATCATGACATCCAGCAGAATCAAATCGGGCGGCTGTCTGGCTATAATCTGCAGGGCTTGGAGGCCGTCGTAAGCGGGGACGGTTTCACAATCTAAATCCTCAAGGTATGCCTGGAGCAGCTCAAGATTCTGCTGATTATCGTCAACCACGAGGATAACGGGTGTTTTTTCCTCTTCCGTTGTCAGTTTCTGTTCTTTCATTCGAGGTTACTCCATAACTGCCGGCTCAAGATTCGCCCAAAGCCTTCAGAATCGCCGTACAGAATGCGGGCAAATCATCGGGCTTGCGCGAAGTAATCAGGTTGCCGTCAACAACGCATTCGGCGTCAATATACGCGGCGCCGGCATTTTTAATATCGTCCTTAATGGCCATAAAGCACGTGGCTTTTTTGCCCCTGTAGATATTGGTACTGCACAGCAGCCATCCGCCGTGGCAGATAGCGGCTATGATTTTGCCCGCGTTGACCATATCGTTGGCGAACTTTATGACGTCCGGGCTTCTTCGCATAAAGTCCGGGGCGAATCCGCCGGGCACAATCATACAGGCATAATCCCTGGCGGCGGCTTTCTTAGCCGCGATGTCCGAGACACACGGGTACCCTTGCCTCGAATGATACTCCTTCTTTGCCTCGGCTGCAACGAAATAAACGTCGAAGCCTGCTTCCTTGAGCCGATAGTAAGGAAACCAGACTTCGAGAACCTGGTACATTTCATCGACCATAATCGCTATTTTTTTTGCCGCCATTTTCTTGCCCTCTTTTATACTGTTACGGCACAGAAGATTTCACGCTGATCCATTTTTGGACTCGTCAAAGATGTTTTGCGTTCACAGCCAGAAAATTTGTCGTTCTGAACTGCTCGTAAAACTCACTGTAGAACGGTATAGGATAAAGATACCCGGACGGAGTTATGCGATGCAAGCGGAAATTGCGGTGGTTGAAGAAGTAATAGAAATCCTGAAAAAAGGTTCGGGTATCGATGTTGCAGCCCCCGAACTCGAAACTGACCATCTTTATGCGTTCTTTGTCGAACATATCCTGGGCGCCCTGCAAGACATCGAGTTCGTGCCCTTCCACATCTATCTTCAAGAGGTCTATGTGTTGGATGCGCTTTACGGAGCAGTAATTGTCAATTCTGTCGATTTGGACTTTTTCGGAGTGGGCGAAGTCAACGCCGAGGTGAGCCAAATTTCTTCTGGTCAAGGAAGCACCTCCGGAGCCGGGGGAATCGGCGAACAGGTCGAATTCTCCCTTTTCTTTTCCTAACCCGAGGTTGTTCAGCACCGCATGAGGATTCTTGTGAAGCTTGTGCGCGAGCGCTTCGAATGCGGTCCTTGAAGGCTCAAAGCAATGAACGGAAAAAGACACGTCATTTTTGAAAGATGATAGTACCAGTTCCGTGAAGTCGCCTTTGTTGGCCCCAACATCGAAGATACAGTATTCCGGGCCAGGGAGATTGCTGACCTTTTTGAGGACGGCAAATTCGCCGCTGTTTCTGACCGAACCGCCAGCGCCGATGCCGGCTGACCTTTGGAAGGACTTGATTCTCTTTTCTATCATACGCTGCGAGAATTCGGTACCGCAAGCTATTGAAGCGACTTTTCTAACAATGTTGGGCCTCGACATACTTTCACCTTTCGCATACTGTTCATAGGTCCTGTTCTTTGGCATTATATGCCCCGCGTAAGACGCCGGCCAGACCGAATTGGTCTAATTCGGCACCCGGCAAAGGCGCTTACGATGTTTGCAACCACTATTTTTCCCGCGGGCGGTTTCTACTTTGTTTCGGCCGCCAGCATTAAGGTTTTTAACCAGGCCAGGTTGAAAGCGTAATGGTTCCAGCTACCGATAAGATGGATAACGCCGTCGGGGGTTTGGATGCCGGTCATATAGCCTTTCGGCTCGGCGCTGGCAGGACTCATTGTGAAGGGGCGGCCATCCATGGCTTTAGCCTCGCTGACGGTGCGGCCGTCATTGACCAGCCGGCGGATGGGCCAGGTTTCGCCCTGGTCGAAACTGAGGGCGGCGTAGAGGCCTTTGACCTTGCGAAACTGGCCGGCGGCATCGGTAATGGTCATATCCTTTGCGAAGGAGGCGAGGAACAAAGGCCCTTCCCTGAGGCGGAGCAGGACGAGTCGCTGGCCGCCGCCGATAGGCTGCAAACCGCTGGGCTGACAGGTCCAGGTCCGGCCCATATCGTCCGAGATGCTTTTGGGCATTCGGCCATCGATATCGCTGTGTCGACCGAGGGCTATCAGTCGGCCGTTCTCAAGTTGGGTGACGCCAGCGTGGATGCCGGCAATTCTGCCGGGCGGTGTGGTCCAGGTTTGACCCCTGTCGGGACTTATCCATATCGCACTGCCGCGTCCGTCTTTGTGCCAGGGCCAGTCGGAGGTAAACAGGAGATAGCCTTCACGAGTAACGAGGGACGAGGCTATGGGCTGGTTGGATATGCCGCGGACGGGACTTATCAGACGGGCCTTGAACCATGTAACGCCGTTATCTTCGGAGGTGCGCATAATGAGGGCGAGGTTCTTTCTGTAGTTGGCTGCGACGGACAGGCCGTTGAAATGATAAAGAGTGCCTTGGCCGTCATTGAGCATTGCCGGAGCATGGTCATTGCGGTCGGGCGCATCCCAGAATGGTGCAGCATCGTCCCACTCTTCGGCCCCCAGCCGCAGGCGGGCGGCCACTATGCAAAGCTCGCGGCCCCGCTCGCTGTTGCAGGAATACCAGATGGCGAACAGGTCGCCGTTATCGCACCAGGTGAGGGCGGGGTCGTGGTTGTGCCGTGAGAACATCGGGCCGTTCGAGTTCGGGGGTATTTTCACGTATTGCTGTGGGCCGGTGAAATAGGGTTTGGCCGGGTCGGGGCCTCTGGCCCAGTTGTGGACCTGGTTTTTGACGTCTTTGGCCCAGAGTTCCGGCTGGGATGGCGGCGGGAGGGGTTCGGTATCGGGCAGTTCGCCGAGCACCACCCGAAAGCCAATCAGCCAGTGCTTGTCATCGGGCAGAGCGCCGTGACGGTTGGCGGAGCGGAGATATTCGACGTCGGTGTTGTGGCTGCCGCTGCGCGTTACTTTGAAGTCGCCGTCGGACCGCCCTACCGGGTCGGTCTGCTCGCCCTCGGCATAGGGACCATACCAGTCGTGGCACCATTCCTCGACATTGCCGTGCATGTCGCAGAGGCCCCAGCGGCTGGCGGGGGTCCGGGCGACGGTCAGGTCGACGGGCACAGGCTCCTCGGCGCGTTTTTGGGACTTGAGATACACTTCGGGCAACTCGTCGCCGGTATAGTACGGCGAGGTTGTGCCGGCCCGGCAGGCGTATTCCCATTCGGCCTCGGTGGGCAAACGATATGGTTTGCCCTCCTTCTTTGAAAGCCACCGGCAGAAGTTTGCGGCGTCGTTCCAACTGATGAAACCGGCCGCTTCATTGTCATTCTTGGATAATCCCCTGCTTCCGCGATATTTTATGTGCTCGGGGTCGAACATCTCATATTGGGCGTTGGTTACCTCGGCGGCGGCCACATAAAAAGGCTTTGTGATGTTCACCTTGTGGACAGGCTGCTCGTCAAAGTCACCCCCCTGCCGCTGACCCATCATGAAGGCACCCGGCTCGATGCGGACAAGCTTGATACCAACGGTGTTGGTGAATGTTCTTTCTTTGGGCATCTGGGCAGCGTGAGCGGGGGCGACGGCTGTTAATAGGATTAAGATTGCGGTAACGTTCAGGCTGTGCTTCATCCTGTGTCTCCTTGGCGGTGTGAGCCTGTCATTTTGAGTCACTGAATTTTGCGGGCGTTTTGAGCCAGGTCAGGTTGAATCGGTAGTGCAGGCCGCTGGAAATAAGGTGTATAACATTGTCGGGCGACTGAGTGACGGCGAGATAACCGAGCGGCTCGGCGTGTGTGTCGTCCATAATGAAATCCTGGGTCCAGGCCTGGCCGTTTAATTTTCGGGGTGGCCCCCCGGCCGTAACCAATTTTCTAAGGGGCCAGGTCATACCCTCATCGAAAGTCACCGCCGCGAACATACCGTAGACTCGGCGTTCAGTTCCGGCGGCGTCCATAACGAGAATACCTTTTTCGGAGAGGGTTCTGGGTCTCGGCTGGTCGAGGATGACAGGCTCGAAATCGGCAGTGTCGGTAAAGCCGACATAAAGGATGGAGCCTTCACGGAGTCTGAGCAAGACGGCTCGCTGTCCGCCGCTGATTGGCGGCAAGTCGGTGGGCAAATAGGTCCAGGTCTTTCCCATATCCTTTGACAGGCTCATAGGCGTGCGGTCGTCGATTGGTTTGCCTCGGCCGAATGCCATGAGGGCGCCGTTGGCGAGCTGAACGACCGGCGCGTGGGTGCCGCGTATATTAGCTTCATCGTGGTTGTCAGTGACCATCTGCCAGGTCTGGCCTTTGTCCCGGCTGAGGTAGAGGCCGGTTCCGCCGGGGGCGTCGGCGGGGAAGATTAGGTGGCCTTCCCTGGTCCTGGATATACCCATGTGAGCGATGTAAGGGCCGTGTTCCGGGTCAACGAGGCGGGGGTACGACCAGGTAGCCCCGCTGTCGGTGCTGATGCGCTGGGTGAGGGCGAGCTTCGACCACCAGCCATCTGTGCCAAGGCCGTTGAGGTGGAATATTCTTCCGTTTCCATCGTTGTAGAGCGCGATGCCGTGCATATTGCGGTCACGGGCGTTGAAGAATTCGGACGCCTCGTCCCACTGGCGGGTTTTTCTGCGAAAACGGGCGGCCACAACGGCCACTTCCCGGCCTCGTTCGCGGGCACAGGTAAACCACGCCGCCAGCAGGTCGCCATTGTCGCACCAGGTGATGCTCGGCAAATGGTTGTGGAAGAAGAAGGGGACGGACTTGGGTTTGTTCGGTTTGCGAACGAAGGGGATGGGGCCTTCGAAATATGGCTTGGCTGCATCGGGGCCTTTTGACCAGTCGCAAGGTTTGCGGCTGACGTTGCGGGCGTTGAGGGGAGGCGGCACCTGCGGCAGAGGTTTGGCGGCGGGCAATTCGCCCTGTACCACGCGAAAACCGATGAGCCAGTGTTTATCTTCGGGCAAAGTGCTCATGCGATTGGCGGAGCGCAACGACTTCAGGTAGACATTGTGGCTTCCACCTCGCACGACCTTCCACAAACCGGTCTTGCGGCCGACAGGGTCGGTCTGTTTGCCCGATTCGTAAGGACCGTACCAGTCATAACACCACTCCTCGACGTTGCCGTGCATATCGTACAGGCCCCAGGCGTTCGGCGGCGTGACAGCGACGCGGGTCGATACCTTATCAGGCCGGCTCTTGTGCTTCTGTGATTTTTGATAGATTTCCGGCAGGTCGTCGCCGGTATTGAAGCGCGTCGTGGTCCCGGCGCGACAGGCGTATTCCCATTCCGCCTCGGTAGGCAAACGATAGGGCCTTTTGTCTTTCTTCGAAAGCCATTCACAAAAAGCCACAGCCTCGTGCCAGGTCACATTAACCACCGCTTCGTCGTCTTCGTTCGAGAGTCCCTTTACGCCGCGGAAGCGGCGGTGATTCGGCTCAAACTGTTCGTACTGGGAGTTAGTCACTTCGGTTGCGGACATGTAGAAGGGCTTACTTATGATGACCTTGTGCACGGGCTGCTCATCGAGTTCGCCGCCCATAAACTGTCTGTCACCGTAGGTCAGAGTAATACTCTTGCCGTCGGCCTCTCTGTCCTGCCCCATCATGAAGCTGCCCGCCTCGATGCGGACAAATCTCATACCTGTGGAATTCGCGTATTCCTTACCTTCCGAAAGCGCAAGCGCCTGCCCACAACATACAAGCGAAGTAATCACTGTCAAACCCGTTATCTTTGCCGAGCAGCTCATATTCAACGATCTCATTTCTTCCTTTCCCTGCATCAATTACTTTTGATTGCCTTTGCGAAAAGCAATTCATCTTCGTTCAGAGGGCCAATTGCGCACCTCTGCGCTCAACAATTTTGCGGACGTCGGCGGGTTCAAGCTGTCGCGGGTCACATCTTTTCTGCGTGCTCATCGCGGCGGTAATACCCGCAGCCTGGCCCATCATCGAGGCGGACGTGCTCACTCGGGCGGAGGAAAGAGCGAGCTGGTCTGCTGAGAAGCACCGCCCTGCCATCATCAGGTTCCTGCCGTCCCTCGCAATGAGACTTCGGAGCGGAATCTGATATGGAGGAACCTCTCTGTCGCTCTTGGAAAGAATGTACGTTCTCTTGTCGTCATCGGGTTTATGGGCGTCGAGGTAAAATGTCCCGCGGGCCACACCGTCTTCGAAGGCTCGCCCGGCCCGCAGGTCCTCCACTTTTAGGACATAGTCCCCCACTATGCGACAGCCCTCTCGAATACCGATTATCGGGGAACAATGGTCGAGCAGCCATGGTTTCTTCTCGATGCGCTGATAGTAGTCGAGCACCTCCATCATTCGGCGGCGGGCCCGAATTTCCGCGCCCGTAAGGCTCTCGGTGTCGGTCGAATCAAACATTGGTATCTTTATCTTCAGCGCGTTGCTGCCGGGACCGTTGGGCCATTTGCTTGTCATAGGCAAATCGTTTTTTGAACGGACCGGCTCGAACCAGCCCTCCGGCAATTGTGGCCGCGCGTGCTGCGGCTCCACGTGGCGAACAAAACACATCATCGACATAGGCAATTGCAGGTGGTCCTGCCAGCGGCCCTTCATTATCTCGAAACCCGCCGCCCGTGCGACATCGCCGTCGCCGGTGCAGTCTATGAATTGGCAGGCACGAAGGGCTTGCGGCCCGGATTTTCCGCAGATGATGCACTCGGTAATCCGGCCATTCTTGACGCGAACATCCACGAATCGCGTGTGCAGCAGAAGCTTGACTTTGCGGCGCAACAACAACTCCTGGAGCACAATGGCCAGAATCTCGTGGTCGAAAACCGTCTCAGGCAGCGAAATGGCCCCAAACTTGGCAAGGTCCGCGAGGATTTCGTCGAAGACTTCGCCCTGTCCGTGTACCTGACCGCAGAAGTTGGCCACGCCGCCGGATGTCATATTGCCGCCGGTGACGGCGAAACGTTCGACCAGTATGACCTTTGCGCCGGAGCGGGCGGCGGCGCACGCGGCCGATACGCCCGCAATCCCGCCTCCTATCACGGCTACATCGGCCTCATAACGGACCGGTATTTGTCTGCTCCAGTCTATATGAGAAATTGACGAACCGGGTTTGGCAGCCGGGGAGTGCCTTTGGACGGCCTCCTGACCGGCGGCATGGCTTGATGCGACCCAGCCGGCGGCAGCCGCCGCCAGCTTAATGAATTTACGACGTTTCATCTTCCGATTCCCTCAGGCAATTTGATTCCTATGCCTCTCTATGAATTCACGAATCTCCGGCCGGATATAAATTTTTTCGATATCGATAACCCTGGCGACGGCTTCGGCACAAAGCGCCGCCATTTCTGAGGATGCGGCCTGGGTATCGACGAAGAAAATGTTCTCGCCTTTTACGGTGCAAAGCCCCCCGCCGTTTCCGCCGAGCGGCTCATTGCGGATAGCCACGCCGTTGGCCTCAAGCAGCGCCAAGAGCTCTTCTAAAATTCTCTGCTGGTTCATTGGTTGTCCGTCGTATTAGGCATATCGTATTGCATCCGGCCTATTCGTAATTTCCTTCTGTTGCGGTTGTTAGGCTTTCACCACCCATAGGGGCTGTCTATGAAATATCCATTACCTTTGCTCAAGAACAAACGCGGCAAAAGTCGATATAACTACTTGTAAGCCAACGGCTTCTTGTATAATAACCGGTACCCGAAGAGGCAATTTTATAACGGGAGCCGACAGTTGACAAGTATTATCGAAAAACGTGTTTGTCTTCACAGGCACGCGGCATCGCAGCAGCAGGAAAACGAGGCGTTGAAGTCGCAGATAAGCGGGCTTCAGGCTCTTGCGAATATCGGCACGGCCGCGTGCATGATAGGGCATGAGATTAATAATCTGCTAACTCCGGTGGGCAGCTATGCGGCCCTTGCGCTTAATAATCCCGACGACAAGCTGCTGGTCGAGAAGGCGCTTCAAAAAGCAGTTCGAAATTCTCAACGTGCTTCGAAGATTATGGACAGTATGCTCACGCTGGCAAACGGGCAGGCACAGCAGAAGAAAAGCACGCGGATTATTGTTTTTGTTGAGGAGGTTTTCAACTGTCTGGGGCGGGATTTCGGGAAAGATAAGATAACGGTAAATATTGAAATTCCCGAGGAGGTGAGGGTTTGGGGGGCGCCTGTTGAGATTCAGCAGGTTTTTATGAACCTGATTCTTAACGCGCGCGATGCGATGCAGCTGGTGGGCGGGGTTTTAACCATCAAAGCTGAGGAGGCCGCGGATGTGGTTCGGATAGAAGTCAGGGATACGGGCTGCGGGATTGAGCCAGGCAATCTGAAGCAGGTTTTTGAGCCGTTCTTCAGCACGAAAACAGACAATAAATCGCCATCTCAACATGCGGGCGCCGGGCTCGGCCTTGCCTTCTGCAAGAGGGTAATAGATGCTCACGGCGGCTCGGTTTCGGTAGAATCCAAATCGGGCGAGGGAACGAGATTCAGAATAACCCTGCCGAAACGGCAGGCAAATTGATACGGGAAAGTGGCTCAAAACACCGGCCATATCGTTTTGATGTTGCTGTTGCTGGCGTGCTCGGCGTTTTTCTCGGGGGCGGAAACAGCTTTTTTCAGCCTTTCGCGGAGGCAGAGGAACCTGTTGCAAAAATCAGGGCACAGACTCCAGAGTCTTGCCGCCGGTCTGCTGAACAACCCGAGCCGACTGCTGGGGTGCCTGTTGTTCGGAAATATGACGGTGAACGTTCTGTTTTTCGCGATTGCGAGCGTTCTTACGACGAGGATTGGGCAACAAGTCAGCGTGACGGCGGCGGCGGGTGCGGCGCTGGTTAGCTTTGCCGTGCTGGTATTGTTCGGGGAGATAGTGCCGAAGTCGCTGGCGTACGCCAATTCGAAGGCCTTCAGTGTTGCGGCCGCGCTGCCGGCCGTGGTGTGCGTGCGGGTTTTCGGGCCGATTGTTTATATATTCCGGTTTGTGCTGGTGGAGCCGGCGCTTCGGCTGGTGCTGGGTCCGGGCAAGCATCCCAAGCCGATAACTACAGGTGAAATCAAGTCGCTTATCGAGCAGGTTTGCAAACGGGGCCTGCTCAGCCTGGATGAGAATAAGCTTCTGGGCGAGATTATCGAACTGGGTTTTCTCAAGGTTCGACATGTTATGCGGCCGAGGGTCGATATGGCAGCGTGTGCAGCAACGGCGTCGTACCAAAAAGCGGTTGAAATAATGCAGAGAAACCATCTGACCAAGCTGCCTGTATACGCGGGGAAAATGGACAACATAGTGGGGCTGGTTCATTTGCGGCAGCTTTTGCTTCGGCCGGGGACGCCGGTGGACAAACTCGTTCAGCAGGTGCACTTTGTCCCGGAACAAAAGACGGTCGAGTCTCTGCTCGAATTCTTTCGCACTACACACAGCGACATAGCAATAGTTGTCGATGAGTACGGCGGCATTGCAGGCTCGGTGCGTCTGGAGGATATTGCCGAAGAGCTGCTTGGGCCGATTGAGCCTCCATGCGGAATCGAGCCTATCGAGCTGATAGGTCCATTCGAGTACCGGCTGGCGGGCGGTCTGGCTGTTCGCGAGTGGGCGGAGGTGTTCGGTATCGAGGCGTCGGAAAGCAGGTTTTCCACGATCGGGGGGCTGGTAACGTCGCTTCTGGGCAAGATACCGAAAAGCGGGGATGCGGCGTATTGGAACAATTTGAAGTTTACTGTTGAGCGAATGCATAAGCACCGAGTCGAAACGGTAATACTAACTGTGGGGCCGATGCCAAGAAATGGTCAATAGCATAATCCTGACAGCGGCAGCGGTTGTTTTCATTGTTGCGGCGGGTTTGTTCGCCGGCGCTGAGACGGGGATGTACCAGCTCAGCCGGCTGCGGCTGCGGCTCGGCATTGAGAAGAAGCAATTGTCATATATCATCCTGGCCAAGGCGATGGATGACAGTCCCGGTTTTCTTCTTTCGATGCTGATAGGCACAAATCTCGCCGAATATTTTGCCACGGGTATTGTTACGCTAATGCTGCTGGGCAGGACAGGGGGCGAGCACACAGCCGAGCTGTTTGCAACATTTATCACAGCTCCGACGCTATTTGTATTCTCGGAACTGGTTCCCAAGAATATTTTCTTTTACCGTGCCGACTCGCTTATGCCCTCGCTTGCAACGGTCTTATTTGCATTCAGGGAGCTGTTTACGTGGTCCGGGGTGGCGCCGCTGCTCAAGTTTTTATCCCGCGGCTTTGTAAAATTAACAGGGACGCCTTTATCGGCTGAAACAGTAATATCGGATGCGCGGGAACACCACATCAAGGCAATTCTGCGGGAGACACGAGAGGAGGCGTTCCTGAGCCCTGTACAGACGGAGATAATCAACCGGGTTGTGACTATTCAGAACATTCGGATAAGGTCGGTGATGACGCCGATTAACAAGGTCCAGATGGTCGCGCGAAATTCTGATAATTCGGTGCTGTTGAACATATTGGAAAAGTGTGCCTTTACACGTCTTGCGGTTTATGAAGGTCAACCAGCCAACATTGTGGGTTTCATAGATATTTATGAAGCGCTGACGTCAGGAGGGGAATTTAGGGATTTACAACGTTTCATAAGGCCGATCCGCGAGCTTTCGGCAGATACACCGGTTATCGAGGCGATGAATGTTATGCAGCGTGAAAACCAGAAAATTGTTTTGGTTACGAGGGCCGGCCACGCCGGCCGGGAAAGGCCCCTTGGCATCGTAACCATGAAAGATTTGGTCGAGGAGGTAGTGGGAGAATTGGCCGAGTGGTAGGGTAACGGCCATGCTGAAGGGGCAGGCCCAGCCGTCGGACGGTCTGGCAAAGGAGGAAGATTTTCGAGCATTTCAGCCAAGCACGCCCGCTTTTGCGGTGCAACGCCAAGAGTTCTTTGGTGCGTCGAAGACGGCAGATGGAGAGTTCTTTGCAGCCTCATAGCTGCTTTGGACAGGAGCAGGGGTCGGGGGAGCGAACGAAGACGGCCAACGCGTAAGAGAGAAAAACGATGCGTGTGCTGGCAGAAAATCTCTTGATTTTTGCCGGGCGTCCGCTTATTATAATTTAATTATGCTAAGTGGCCGGGAAATTCTTCCCAACGCTGGGGTGTTCGAGTAGAAAAGCGATTTTCTATGCTCGGTAGAAATAAGACAATCCTGCTTGGCGCGATTATCTTGTTCGGGTTGTATGCAACCCATCTCTGCGACTACCTCTTCTTGTCTGCTCCTGCAAAAGCATTCCCTGTCACCGCGGCTTCCGCTGTTTTTATGCTGACCTGCAGCCGGCACCAACCCGTGCATAGATGCTGTCGGCGCCATTTGTATATTGGCTGCTTGCTTATTTACGGCGCCGAACCGGTCCACACCCCGACATATCAACTGGTGCAACCAAAGAATTGGAGGGAACTGAGATGGAAAGGAGCATGAGAAGGACGGGAGTGGATATTGTGGGCGATGTTCCCTGGGGGACGCACTTCTGCCAGTTCTATCAGAGCAAACAAGATTTGTTGGACACATTAGTACCGTATTTCGAGGCCGGACTGAAAGACAACGAATTCTGCATGTGGGTTACTTCGGAACCTTTAGCGGTTGAAGACGCTCGCAGAGCGTTGAAGAAGAAAGTAAAAAAGCTGGAGGACTATGTCAAAAAGGGGCAAATAGAAATTCTCGACTACAGCCAATGGTACAGCAGGTCGGGACGTTTTGACGCCGACGAGGTGCTGCAGGGCTGGGTAAGAAAGGAGAAGCAGGCGCTTGAGAACGGATTTGACGGGCTTCGCCTCACGGGCAATACTTTTTGGCTTCAGAAGAAAGACTGGGCGAACTTCACCGATTATGAGGCTGTCGTAGACAGTGTCATAGGCAAATATCGGATGCTGGCCCTATGCACGTATTCGCTTGATAAGTGTACGGCCTCAGAAATCCTGGATGTGGTTGGCAACCATCAGTTTGCTTTTGTTAAGCGCGAAGGCAAGTGGGAAGTTATCGAAAGCACCGGGCACAAGAAGGTGCGGGCGGAAAGAGAAAGACTTCTGAAGGCCGCTGAGATTACCAAAGAGGGTATGCTTATTACGACTGCGGATGGGAAGATTGTCTACGCGAATGAGTCTACTGATAAACTTTTTGGCTACGCAAAGGGTGAACTAATCGGACAGTACGTTCCAATCTTAAACGCAGGGCCGAGACCTGAAAAGACTTCGAGAGACTTTATCAAGGCTGTAAAAAAGCACGGCTTTTGGGAAGGAGAAGTTAACAACAAAAAAAAAGACGGCGCGGAATTTACAACGCATGCGGTAATAAGCACAGTTAAGAATAAAGACGGCGAAATATCGAACTTTATTTGGACTCAGTGCGATATCACCGAGCACAAGCGGGCGGAGCGGGCGCTGCAGGAAAGCCGGGAACGATATCGCATGCTGGTCGAGACAATGAATGACGGTCTGAGCGTACTGGACGATAAGGGCGTGATTACCTACGTCAACGGCCGCTACTGTGAAATGCTGGGATATTCCCGCGATGAAATAATCGGCCGTCCGGCGACGGACTTTGCCGACGGGGATAATCGGAGAATCGTGGGAGAACAACTGCAAGAACGAAGAAGTGGGAAAGCGGAATCCTACGAAGTAACCGTACGTGGGCGGGGCGGCAGAGAGGTTACAACGATTGTCTCGCCGAGGGTGGTGCTGGATTCAGCCGGCAATTTTGCGGGCAGCTTTGCAGTAAGTACGGATATCACTGAGCGCAAGCAGGCGGAGGAGGCGTTGCAGAGGGCGCTGGAGGAATCTCGTCAACGTGCTGCGGAGACGTCGGCCCTTCTGGAAGGTTCGCGTGCGGTTTTGGCGAGTCGAGAATTCAGCGATGCAGCGAGGTCCATCTTCGATACCTGCAAGGGTCTGACAGGTGCAACGGCGGGATACGTGGCCCTTCTGAACAAGGATGGGACGGAGAACGATCTTGTTTTTTTGGACTCGGGCGGGCGTACCTGCAGGGTTGACCCGAGCCTTGGGATGCCTGTTCGGGGCCTTCGTGCGGAGGCTTATCGCACGGGCAGGGCCGTGTATGAGAACGATTTTGCCAATAGTGAGTGGATGAAATTCATGCCGGAGGGGCACACAAGCCTTGATAATGTTCTTTTTGCCCCACTGGCGATTGAACAGAAGGTGGTTGGACTGCTCGGCCTTGCGAACAAGCCCGGCGGTTTCACCCAAAA
>Ga0307376_10000715_pt1 | contig 40282 bp, 47 predicted proteins | sample TR2MG_FD_202536 | JGI IMG/M metagenome (GOLD analysis project Ga0307376, IMG submission 202536) | Soil microbial communities from Risofladan, Vaasa, Finland - TR-2 | ecosystem: Environmental > Terrestrial > Soil > Coastal area > Acid sulfate soil | place: Finland: Risofladan, Vaasa | collected...
ATCATAATTAGGATCGCAACTTAATTCAAGCCGCCTTTCTTTCCGCAGGCGGTTTGATTTCTTTGAAAAAATCATTTAGAGCTTTTCTTGTCTGACTATCAACGTTGCCTGTTTGGATCAACTCATTTTCTTTTTGAAACCTCTTTACTGCGGCACGAGTGATACCGCCATAGTATCCGGTTGGCTCAACGCTCAAAGGAAACATATAGCCGTCGTTATCTTTCAAGTAGCCAAGACATCTTTGTAGCATTGCTACGTCGTAGCCCCTCATACCCATTGTCAGATCCCTCTTAAACTCATAAACCGGCTTTGCCAATTCCTCGTTTTGGATAGCAAGATTTTGTAGATCCTCAAAATAGATTGCCGCTTGAACCCTGCCTTTGCTGAACCAATCCTCTGTAAGTAGACGTCTGCCGTCCATACCGGTTTCCACTCCCCAGCTATCTTGTATTAAGACAGCTTTTTTATTTTTTATTTTTACAAATGCTTTTGGCAACGCAACAATTCCGTGTCCGTAAAGAGTTTCCTCGCTCTCTATTGTAGGCACTTCTTTTGCCCACTCGTTATTGCCAAACCTAACACAGATTACTACTGGCTTGCCTTGCGCTAAAATGTTTGCTGTTTCGTCAATGTTATTAACCGGAAGCCAAATATAGCTTTTAGCCCGGTAGATCTTACCTATCTTTTCATAAGAGGGCAGAAAATCTGTTATGTCGTTCATTTTTCCCTCGTCCATACTATCTGACGCTACAATGTCCTCAAACAGCACCCCCCTTTGCGTAGCAATGTTTCCCAAGTCATCAACCCACATACCACGTCCGGGATTGTTTCTGCGGTAAGGATAGATACTACGAGCTGACATACGTTCGTAGCGCTTTTCCTCTAACCAGTTATTGATAGCCAAAGCTAATGCGCCGGCTTGTGCTAAACAAGAATAAGAGCCGTCCTGATTTTGAACAGGAATAGTTGAAAGCAACTTTTTGTTTTCCGGATCTTTCTGCCAGCTATCCCAATCAGGATAAGTTAATGCTGGTGGCGCGGCAAACAACTCCTCTGATTTGAAGTCCTTTGCCTTTTGTTCTTTTGGTCGCGTGTCCTCAACGACACCGGTTGGAAAATCAAGCTCTAATGGCTTAACTTCTTTCTTTTTGTTTTCCTTTTTTTTGCTCATAAAGATTTAATTTAGTTATTAAAAACTATTCCTTTTTCGGCTAAAATTGGTTTCCAGCAAGCGCCTGACCACTTTTCCCAATCTCTGACGCCGTTCTTATCATATAGTATAGCGGCGTAGGAAAGATTGTTTAACGGATCGTATGGATCTAACCCAAGCTGTCTATATTCCTCGTGGTGAGCCAGCCGGTTAATTTGAGCAAGTCCAATGTTTCCCTTGCTGACCTTAACCTCGCCATTTTCGTAATACTGACCCCAGCCACTTTCGCAAAAAACTATTGCTTCCATTATGACAAAATCCTGATATGTTTTTTCTTTCTCAAACAACTCATCTTTCAGATATTCTTTCCATTGCTCAACCTGTGATAATTTTTTGAATACCGGTATTTCTTGCGCAGGAGTTGTTTCTATTCCAACGAACACTCCCACTGTTATTAAAACGATAATTAAGCCCTTTGTTATGATTTTACTCATAAAATATGGCTAATAATAAATCGGCAAGTAGTTATTTGCCGGCGTATGGTTGTGAGTTGTCCCCCTTGTTGGAAAAGTAGAAAACAAAAGCCATTGACGTTAGATTTATAAAATCTTTTGCCTCTATCTTTCCTATGAATAACCCAGCTATTGTCGCGAGCGCCATAAGAATAAATACGATCTTTGACGCTGATTTTAATATCTCGCTCATAGTTTTGCTTTAATTATATTATTTAATTATACTCCAATTCTTACGCAAAAAATAGCAAATTATCCACACCGGTATAGCCAGCCACATAAATCGCCACAAAATCCAAGCTAAAAAATAGGTGATAAAAAAAGCCGCAATTAAGAAAGGTATTGTTGTGATTGCCCACTTAATCATAGACATATTTATAGTTCATCTATTAATTTTAATATCTGATCCCTTAATTTAGTTGCTTTTTTAGGGCTTTTATCGGAGTCAATATCTTTGTATGCGTCAATCACGTCGTCAATCCTTTTCAACCTTGCCCTCTCTTTTAGTATAGCACTTCTTTCGCCAACCTTAAAGTCGCGCAACTTGTGTTTGTAAGCATAGTAATCCTGATCGTTCTTTTCTTTTCTCTCGTAGTATTGCTGTATTTTTCTGCCCGAAGTAAAGTAATACTCTCGCGACATCGCCTTGAAAGGATCGTAAGCACCCGGCTTGCCGGTAAAGAACCTTGCTACCCTGCCGACATATCCCTCTAATAGATAATCAATCTTAATCGGCGATAAGCCAAACTCTTTGCCAAGCCATTTTGCTACTGGCGACGTTGCTTCCGTAAATCGCAATCCGGGTGGTTTGCTTATTTGGGTTCGGCTTTCAAGCGGCATTATCTTTGGAAAGTCCTTAACGTTTGCCAAAGCTAAAACTCCCGGCTTAATAATCTGCGGTATCCACGCCATTAAAGCTCTTGGTAAATCGCTGGGATCAAATTGCTGTGGCAACCAAGACACTCCGGCAGTCAGATACTCGCCTGCCGTATAATTTCCTTGAAGCGCTTTGTCCGCCCATAACATATTTATCAGCGTAGCAATGAAAGCCATTTGGTCAGGCACTCTGATTTTAATTAAGGTCTTTTTGTCAGGGCTTGGCAACCAAATATACTTATTAAGTTCGTCCGGGTGTATATCAACATATAGTTTCTTTTGATCATCAGAACCAGCAGTCATTATTAAACCAAGTGAAGCGATTGACGCGGCGGTAATTGCTAACGCAACAAAAGCATATCGTTGTCTGCCCTCTGCTGTTTCCAAAGTTTCAAGAGATTGAGCTAAAACTTCTATTGCCGGATTAAAGAAAGGTATTGATTTAATGTAGGTTTGTCCTACACGTCCACCGCCCCAGCGTCCAACGTGGTGAAATGGCGCAGTAACCCTACCTGCTTCCTCTAACGCCACAATGGGCGTTTTACCGGCTTGGCGTGCCTTAATATATTCGGTAGCACGAGTTGCTATTTCAGACCATTTTGACGGCGTAGCCAACAAATCCATACCTGAATTAAGATAATCAATCAGCTTTAATAAACCAGCTTTTTCATTTGATATGACGTCAAAAAGTTCGTTTGGTGATAAATCCTGCCAGCCAACAAAGGTTTGTCTTTCGCCGCCCATTACTAAATACTCTTGTAAATAGATGTGGTGAGGATTGTTATTATCTAAAATCTTAACAAGTTTGGTTAGCGGATCATAAAGCGGAATATACTTATTGCGCGTCTGTGCGGTAGCACTGGCTTGGTCAACAGCGTAGTTGGTTATAGCAAAGCCCGGAAATAGTCCTGTCGTTCCTTTGGTGAAAAATCTGCTTGCGCCCATTAATAGCTTTTCAAATGTATGTATATTTTGGAAGTTAAGCACCTCGTCAACTGTTCGCTTAATCGTGCTGTCAGTTAAAATAGGAACTCTTTTATAGTTAGCCCGAGCCATTATTATTGAGGGGTCTTTTTCTTGTGGAAACAAAATGCGTCCTTGCCTGTCCGGTATGCCTTTGAGTTGTAATCTTTGGAATAGATCAGGAAAATCCTTTGCTATGTCGCCGATCCGGTTATAGACAATTTGTTTCAAGCCCTTGCGAGTTATCTCGGCGTGATTGGTTAAAGCAGAGAATAGGGGATTGATAATCGGTTTTTGTGAACCGGCTCGTTTTATTAACGATGACACTTTGGCTGTTCCAAACCTGACGCGTTTCAAAGATACTTCTTTTTCGCCGGCAATCTCGTCGTAGAAATCTCTCTTGAAAGAAGCATAGCCCTCTTGACTGGTTAGATTATCATATTGTTCGCTGTCAATTAGCTGGACTTGTGGGTCGTGTAAAAACTCCAAATCCTCTCTGACAAGCGCGTCATACATCTTTTCAAACTCGGAAAACTTATCTTTGTTTTCTAAATAAGCGTCGTTGACTTCTTTTTCGGTGAAGCCGTCGTTGTCAAGGATTTTTTGGATCTCTGCTTTTCTTGCCTCGTCCTTTGTTTCAGCCAACTCTTGATAGAGAAAATACTCACGCCTTGATACAAGATAGTTAGCAAACTCGTCAGTAAGGTTTGCTTTTTTGACTTTGGTAATTAAATCTTTGAAATTAAAGTCGTGGAGTTTAGTCATCTCACCATTGCGCCAGCCCCAATAACCACGATTGCCGTTGATATTATTCAAAATTAAAGCATTTGAACTATTATATTGTCTTGCCCAAAGCGACGGATCAGCTTTGGTGAAATGGACGCCGGCTTGTTTTGCCAATACCTCAATAGGATAAATGTTGTCAGCAATCTCGGTTTTTACTCTTTGCGCAAAATTAAGGAAGCTGTCTTTATTAACATTAACCTTGTCATTAACCACCCTTGCCCCAATTTTATCCAACGCTTCAAGCCCCTGATATTCAGTGATTATCTCACGCAGGTCGTTGATAATATCCGTCATAACTGGCTTGTAGTATTTGCCCTCACTGGTCAAAAACTCCCTGACAAGATTAGAATATGTAGCAGAGATAGTTGACGGCTGTTCTGTATATTTTTCAAGCAGAGTAGCGAACCCCTCTAACATACGCTTTTCAAGTTTGTGCGTTCTCTTTGCGCCCGGATAGTATTTTTCGTAAAGAGCAGTCATCTCTTGACGTATTTTATAGGTTTCGCTTTTATAAATTGGCTTGCCGGTAATTGAATAACCCTTAACTCCCATTAGTTCCTTTGATATGTTGTATGCCTTGTCTAAAAAGTGGGTGATCTCGTGCGTCGCTATTGATAAAGCGTTCATACCCTTAATGCGGATATTAGTCGTGTCCGGATAATAAACTCCCAAAGCGTTGCGTGGCAGATAGCCCTCGCCGATCGTCTTGGCGTATTTCTGTATTAGTCCTTTGACTTTCTCATAAATCTTTAACTGGGACGGAGTTTTCTTTGGCAGTCCGGCAATTTCCTCAAAGTTGCCTAACTTATCGCCACCAGCCGCCGCCATACCTGACGGCGCAATCTTTGTCTTTCCGGTTCTCGGTTCGTTAGCGAGTTCCGGCTTATCAAAAATATAATCATTAAAATCATAAATAATAACCTGTTCGCCGCCGTCGCCTCTGCCGTCATCAGGAATATACAAGCCGTCATAATCAGGTTTCAGCATTTCTTTGATCGCCTCGTCCTGTTTTTCGCCAACTAAATCAACCAAAGTTTCTCGTTCTTTGATTGTCGGCTCATATAACTTCAAATCCCTTAATGACTTAAAAGCAACAACCTGTCCTTTGCCGGTTTCGTCAGCGTAATCCTGTGCTGTTTGATAGTCCGGAGTTAAATAGACAGCTTTGCCATAAGTGGCAGTTTCGTCCTCTGTTCTTTTAATTCCGTCAGATATAATTGAGGTGGCTTTCTTGGTTGTTGTGCCGTGAAATAATTTTGTATCTGTATCAATGTTATGATCGTTGCCCCTGTCTTTTGAAACAAGCTCGCTTTCCTCGCTAAATAAAAATGGTTGTTCCATTTCTTTCGGGGCATAAAAATAGACATCGTCGCTTTCAAGAGCATTAAAAGCGTCAATAAGATAACTTACGTTAAAACGCATTTTTTCTGTTGCGCCCTCGTCCTCTTTTATAGGCATAACAATAACTCCGTCATTTGGCGATTGCGCCTTAATATCAACTTCCTTAAAGCTGGTAGGAACTGTTATTGTTTTTGATATGTTTTCAGTTTTATTTTCAGCCGATAAAGTAATCTGATTATCAGCATATTCAATTTTGACGTCTTTGAGAAACTTATCAGCAAACGGCTTAATCTCTTTTAGGGCAATCAGCATTGCCTTGCGATCAAAAGAATATTGCTTGGTGAAAGCCGGATAAATGTATTCGTAAGCAGGAAACTCGCCGTCAACTTTTCTGACGGTAATGTCGCCAATGTTCCCGGAAAAGTTTAATAAATCCTCTTTGGGGTCGCCTCTGAACTCAACTAAACCACCAATATCGCCCAAAACCTTTGCCAGTTTTTGAGGAACGCTAACCATAAACTTACCCTCGCCACTCACTTTTCCGAGAATTGTTTTTTGATATAGGCGGTGGCTATCTGTTGACGCAATAGTTATTTTATTTCCTAATACTTTAATTGCCACTCCGGTTAATTGATCTCGTCGCATATTGTCTTTACTAATCATTGTGCTTGCCCTTTTGACAGCCGGCAATAGATAGTCGTTAAGCGCCTTAAATACCAGTTTTGCTTTAACTTCCGGAATAAGAGGAAAATCAACTGGATCGGTGTCAGTTTTAACCGCTTCCTTGCCAACCACTTTATACATACCGTCTTTAAGGTCTGTGTTGAGCCGTAGAGAGATTTCAAGGTCTGTTGCGTATAGTTTACCCTTTTCTACCCTGAACTCGCTTAAAATAGGTAAAGATTGGTTCTTAACAGCTATCCTCTTAACAACCTCAATGGGCTTCTTGGCTATATCAACCGGCTTGGTTTCTGCTGGCGCTTTTTTAGCAAAGCGGGGCTTTTTCTCGTATATCTTTTTAGCAACCTCGTAGAAGTTATCAAAATCCGGAATAATTTTTTTGCTGATTATTCCCACTGGTGGTTTTTCTATAAAACCAGCGTCAATAAGTTTTTTTGCTATCGCATTGCTTTTGTCTGTTGATATTCCCTCATAGGATAATTTCCATAATCTCGCACTCTCAAAAGTTATTGCTTCTTTGGCAAGCGGTTCAAGTTCTTTTGGAATTGTTTTAATTTCTTTTGCCGCTTCCTCAACTCTTGGCTTAATATGTTCCTCAACTGCCTTTTCTGATATTTCAACGGCGACTGCTTTACGCCCTGCTTTGACTGCCTCTGCCGGAACAACACCGCTTCCGGCAAAAGGATCAAGGACTACGTCGCCCTCGTCGGTTGACATTTCAATCATTGCCTTAATCATCTCTGCTGGCTTCTCGGTCTGATAACCACGAGGACGAACGAGCTTAAAGTTCAAATCAGGATTTTTCATATCTGTATTTCCTGATTGAGTAAGCAATAGAATACCCTCTGGCTCAATTATGTTTCCTCTCATATTCCTAACTCTTGTAATTCCGTCATTTTGGAGTTTGGTATAATCACCCCTTGCTATTGGCTTAAATCCGGCTTCTGATAATTTATCGGTGTAGCGCGCCATTTCCTTTTCGCCTGATTTTGCTTGGCTGAACATATAGAAAACTGGCGTGTCCTCATCACGAGCAATATCCTTAACCGCGCTCATAACAGTCGCAAATTGTTCAGGAGTAATGTATTCGTATTTAATGCCACGATTACCGCCAACAACAGCCGGCGTCTTGTAGGGAATATCTAAAAAGACCATATCCGCCTTAAAACCCTCTTTTGCCATACGAGGCAATACCTCAATAGCGTCGCCGGTTTCAATATAGGCAAGTTCTTTTCCGTCTTTTCTTAAAACATAAACCCCTTTGTCAACGCGCTCAAATGTTCCGTCTTTTGCGCCCACACCAAAAATACGCCTGACGTTAGGTTCTAAAATCTTTGTTTCCTCTGCTACTTCTTTGATTGTTTTCGGCTTTTCCTTAACTGCCTCTTTTACTTTTTCTTTTTGGGTCGTTTCTTTCATTGCGTCGCTCATAACTAAAACCTCTTTTTCAACACCACCGATAAAGATTTTAATGTCCTCTGGACTGACGTTGAAACTCGTAATTGGCAATTCTAATCCCTTTTCTCTGACCCGGAGTGCTTTCATACCCTCTGCGAACTCCTCTGCCGCCTCTTTGGTATAAGTAGCACTAACTAATCTGTTTTCTTTGACAGGTTGTCCGGCTCGCCATAAAGTTATCGTTCCGTCCTCATTAAGAGCAATCTCTTTATTTTTAATAGCTTCCTGAACCCTACCCCGAACGTATTTAATAATTTCAGGTTCTTTGGCTTGGACTTCAAGATCGCGCAAAGCAGGACTAACCGGTTGTATGTCGCCAGCGTGGCTTATACCCAATTTCTGATAAAAAGCAATGTTGCTTTTAACCTTTTTAACCAAATCACTTTCAACTGCTTTTTGTTCTTTTCTTATTTCAAAAGGAACATCTGATCCCGGTTGTATTCTCTCAACGTGCTTTATTATATCGTTGACGTCTTTTGTAACGAGGTCGCTATTTTTTTCAACTTCTTTTTGTAAATATGAAATCAACTCTGTTTTAGCATTTTTAACAGCTTCCTCTCTTGTGTTAGTAATCTTGTTTGTAAGAAAATCGGCGGCAACGTTCACTTCCGGAGTATTGACTTCGTATGAATAACCCCACTTTCCGTCAGGATACGGGACTACTTTTATATTAGAAAAACTTTCGTAATCCTCGTCAACGAAATCAATCACTGGGGTTGACATCTTTTCGGTATAATCATTAAAGTCGCTTCTTAATTGTTCCATAGCGCCGGCGTCAACTTCTGTTGCGCCCCTGCTAATAGACAAAATATCTCTTGCCCCGACAATATCATTGATCTGACTGACCGTTTTAGGCATTGGTGTTTCCTTTTTAGGCGGTAGAAAACTGCTCTCAACTTTTGATAATGCTTTATTGGTTGCCCCGATCATAACTCCCGGGACAGAGAAACTGACAAGCTCAACTGCTAATTGTTCTTTTGTTGGGATTTTCCAGCCCTCGTCGCTCAACCCTAATTCAGACAATACACCTCTCATCAATTCGCCAACTCTTTCCTCGCCCATTTCAGCTAAAATGCCGTTCCACCCTGCCCGATTAACCCATTTCATAAAATCGCTTACCCTTGCTGTCGGGTTGGTTTTCAAAAACGACTTCAAAATGCCTGTTTTAACAAGTTGGTTTTTAATGGGAGTTAGTGCTTCATTAAATATGCCGCCGGAGTGTTCGGAAACAACCTCAACCCATTGATCGCTCAATGATTTAGCGGCGGCTTTCCATAAATCCTCGCCCTCGCCGGTAATAACAGGTTGTAATTTATCAAACTCATTAGTTTCAAACTTATAGTCAGGGATCATATTTTGAATAGTTCCTGCGGTAATATCGCCAATCCTTGCTGGGATCGTCTGTAAAGTTCCGCCGACAATAGTTCCGGCTGTCTTTTTTGCTATACGCCCAATCCCTTTCTCAACTGCTTCCTCTAATGTTTCCTTAATTACTTTTTCTGTTGCTTCTTTTCCAACAGCATAAATCCCGGCTGTTGTTAAAAGTTCAAGACCAAAAGCTGGCAATTCAACTAAAACAGACATTACTTTTGCCGCAAAGGTTTTGTCGCGTTCGCTTTCTGCCTTATATTTTGCCAGCCGGTAAATATCAGTAATAGTTTCCTCGTCGTTTTGAACCCTCTTGGCTGATTGATAAAGCTGTAAAGCATTTGTTATTTCCGGAATATCGCCGATATAAGGCAAATACTTTTCTTTTGGAGTTTCTTTAAGGACTTCAAGAGCTGTTTGTATCGGCAGTTTTCCGCCCCCTGCTTTTATTTCCTGTTGTAATTTACTTAATTTTTCTGTATCGGTTGGCTCAACTTCCTGCGGAACACCAAACAATTTACCAGCTTGTTTTGGTAATTCAGCTTTGGCGGCTTTTTCCCAATAATCAGGAGTGCTAATCAATCCAAAATACTCCTCAATCTTTTTAGGCAATACAGCTTTGGCTATTGAAGTCCAAATGCTTTCCTTTTTTTCAGGTTCGTATTGAGGTTGTGTTTTTGGCGCTGGCGTTGACTTTGCCGGAATAACTGTTTTTACCGGCTGGGTTTCTGCCTCAAACAATCCCTCAAATGGATTTTTCTTTGGTATTGTTGCCATAAACTTTTTCTTTAATTTTTTGTTTAACTCTTTTACTGATCCTGATTGACTTGTAAAGAAGTTTAAGCGATTTAGTTAGTTTTTCTACGCTTTTACTTCTCATCTTTTTATCAATACTTATATTTCATTACGCCGACATAGTCGTCCTCGTTTTCCGGATTAACGTAATCAATGAAGTTAGCGACAAAGTCATCTGCCGTATATGGAGTATTAGCTGTCCACGATTTACGTGCTTTTGCCCAATCGTCAGGCGAAACATATCCGTCCCCACCTACAACCTTGTCTAATTCTGCTGATATATTTTGTTTGTAGTAGGTTTTAAGATCGCTTTCACTCGCACTTCCGGAAGTGATCTTTGCTTTTCCAAGCAATACATTTTGCGTTGAGAGAGCGCCGGTAGTGCTGTCTTTACTTATGACAGACACATATTCGTTGTTATTCTCGTCAGTCCAATTTGTAGTTGATACAATTTCTGCCTTTGGATTTTTGTTTTGTAGGGTCTTGAAAAATCCTATTGGCAAACCTGCCTGTGTTTCCAGCTTTGTAATAAGAGTTTGCTGGTCGCTGGTCATATCGTCAATCTTAACTCCGCCGCTTGATAGTTGGTTATAGATAATTTGGACAGAAGCTCGGGCATTGTCGGTAATCCTTTCCTGCTCGCTTTTCTCGCTTTCCTGAACTCCTTTTAAGACGTTAAACATTGAGATATTAGCAGAAAGTTCATCGTCGTATGCCTTAACAGCATTGTCATAATCCATATCAGCTAACTTCATATAGGTATCAATAATTTTGTATTTGGTGTTGAGTTGATTGGTTTTGTAGTCAATCTGCCTTTGAACAGCGTCAAGGCGTTCCATTTCTTGCCTCTCTACTTCGCCAACCCTGCCCTCAATAACGTTCATTGCTACGGTCTTTGCGCCCTCTGCGGCTTTCCTTGCCCTGATTGTGGCTTGAATATCCGCCGCCTGTGCGTTTAAGTCATTAAGTTCATTTTCCAAAGTTTCAACGCCGTAGGTAGTTTTTAGGTCGCCGAACTTACTCTCTAAACTGATTACGTCCGGTTTTGCTGTTCCGGGTTTTATTGCTTCGGCTATCTGTGAGATGTCGGTTTTGTCTGCCGGCTTTTGTTTCGTTGCTACTTTTAACGCCTCTGTCAGATCAGTCAAAGAGCTTCTGACTGGCGGTTCGTCATCTTTTTCACCACTCGCTACGTCGCTTTCTTGATTTTGGTTAATAAGGGCATTGGCTTCATTTACGTTTTGAACACTGGAATAATCTTGTTGAGAACCTGATACCGGCGCTATTGTGCTACCCGGCAAATTAAGAGCTTTACCAGCAATAATTAAATTGGGATTAGTAATTGAGGGGTTTAATTTCATTAACTCTGAAACAGTCGTTCCTTGCGCTCGGGCAATTCCGGAAAGCGTATCGCCGCTTTTAATAATATAGCTACCACCACTAACCGTTGGCGCGGAAGCAATGGTTTCCTTGCCATAAGGGGCATAAGGAGTTGGCGCTGGTGAACCGTAAGGACTAACCTTTTGCGTTTCCGGCAGTATCAAACTTTGCCCTACGGTTATTACGTCGGGATTTTTAATGTTAGGATTAGCTTTTAAGATTTCGTCAACGCTGGTATTATATTGCTTTGCTAATCCTGACAAGGTTGCGCCCTTTGCGATTGTGATTGAGTTTGCCATATCTATTTTTTACTTAAATCATCAAACTTAATATCAAGAGTAGCGCCTTGTTTTCTTATAATCCATAAAGCAATCTTTGAAAGAAAAGGAACTCGCGCCCTTGTCGGAAAATGAATAACCGGTTGAACAATAAGACGATACTTTTTTAACAACCTTTTGTTTTCTTTAAGATAACCCTTTATTTTTTTTATACTTTGATTGTCCATAGATTTTTTATTTTATTTAATTATTATAGCAAAAATATCGCGAAATAGTAATCATATTGGATCTGCGCTTACTTTATACCAAGCAATTCCGTTGCTAAAAACTATATCAGTTTGAGTAGTGTCCCAATACATAAAACCTAAATAATCACTGGCTGATCCGGGCGGACTACTTAATTGTCTTAATCCTAATGGTTGATACAAATCAAATCCCAAAGATGTCAATCTCGCGTAGTTAGTTCCTGCTCTTTTGATATAGCCGTCGGCTTTAATATCAACGTTAGCAGGAGTAATGGTTAAATTGTCAGAAACCGAACTGTGGTGATCTGACGCCCCAATACCGCTATGAGAACCGTGCGAATGGCTTTGAGCGTGATGAGCGTCAGCATTGCCGACGTGAGTGTCATAAGTGCTTTTCAAGAGAGCAACATCTACTCCGTCAACATTTCCGTTTACATAGACGTTTCCGCCAAGATAAAGATCTCTAAACCTATAACTATTGCTTCCTATATCAACAGAATTATTCCAAGTTACTGTGATTGCTGATCCTGTTCCTTTGGTAAGATTTATCGCATAAACGTTTAGATTTACGCTTCCTGCGTCTATGTCCCCCGTTATTCCTATTCCTGTCGGTATCCCATAAATAGTTCCCCTATCAACACCACCACTATCGTAAAACCTAATTAAGTTTTCACTTCCGGAAATAACAACTCTTTGTCCGCTTGGGGCGGTTTGGAAAGTCCCTGCTGTTATTATTCCTAACGTTCCAGCCGCCGCAACAAGAGTGCCGGCAAAAGTAGGATCGCCTGTTACGGCGTCAATAGAAAAGGTTGTCGCATTGTCTTTATTTCTGCCCACAATTCCATTGGGAGTAATCCTAATATCGCCTGAAACTCCCGAAACATAAGTGCCTATTTGGATTGCCCCTGAAACGCCAAAAGTAAAACCCTGTAAAATCTGTTGGCTACTCGTGCTTAATTTAGAATTAACAACGTCTGTGATAAGTTGCCCGGAAGCGTTAATAGCGCTGGCAAGAGTTGAGCTTTCTCTACCGGACAATGTTCCAATGTAATCCAAAGCACCTGTTGCTATGATGTATTTTAATTTGGTTGCGTCCCCTGCCGAACCGAAATAAAAACCGAGAGCGCTCATAAAATATCCTGCGTTAGTGCTGTCGGTGAAAGAAGTTTTTCCGTATTTAATAGTTCCGCCCGTTAAAGTAAAATCACTTGCCACAATAGCCCCAGCCATAGAAACGCTAAAAGTCGCGGTATCAAAAGTTTTACCACCAAGCCAAAGACCTGATCTATCAGCCCTGAAAACTTGCGTTCCGTCCCCTATGCTAAACTCTCTTAAATCAGATAGGAAAGTTGACCCTGCGTTTTCGTTCGTCGGGGTTGGTAATTCTATAAAGGGTATATTCGTAAATGGATCAATTTGAATTAAAACCTTTGGCATATTATTTAATCAATTATATCAAATTGCGCTACTTCCACTTCCGGCGCGTCATTTCCGTTTGCGTTCAATTCAACCTTAAACTTAATTGTGTTTGCGTCTGGAAAGCGCTCTTTTGTATAAACAATTTTTCTCATAGTATCAACTATGCTTTCTGCCTCAACATAAGCGGCGGCGTGATTGTCTTTATAGTAAATCTTAATGCTTGTGCCGGTAGGCAATGAACGGTATCCAACAGATCCAGCAAAAGTTGTTTGTTCGCTTCTATTAACAGCAATTTGCCTTGTTTCAAAATAGGAAGTAGAAACCTTGTTAGTAAGGTCAAGACAATCAACCCCAAAAATTGACGCCGTGTGGACACCTGACTGCGTGCCACTCGTAATAATTCTACCTGTTGCGCCGCCAGCAATAGCGTGTGCGGCAGTATCATAAAGATTAAAAGCATTGGTTGACTGCTCACCAACGACAGAGCGAATATAATAAATCGTGCCTGCGGTTATCCCCGTTGGCAATGCGCCTGTGGTAGCAAAACTTATAGGATCGCCGTTGCTTAATCCGTGAGCCGTAAGAGAAACTACGCACGGATCGGCTATGGTCATTGTGATTGTGTTCTGTTCTTTCCAACCAACCAGCAAAACCGTGCCAATCATTTCTACTGCGCCAATATCAATGCTGGAATACCTACCCGTTGAAATCAGCCACTCTAAATTAAGAACTTTCGGATAATTGCGATCATAACCAGCCAAACTGTAAATACCCTGCTTTGCTGGATTACCTGAAATGTTTGATATTCCGAATAATGGCGTGCCGTTCATATTACAACTTGCGTTCGGGTGGATCGTCGCCTCGTTAGTCCCAAGCCAGTTGCCCGGTATTCTCTTAAAATCCTCTAACTGCTCACCGTTGTAGTAATAAATGCGCCCTTTTCTGCCGGCGGAAACCAAATTGTAGTTATCAGTTGCCAAGAAGCAATTAACTCCCACTTCCGGCACTTCGTCAGACGACTTATAGCTCTGCGACCAAGTATTCCAACGACCAACTTCTGTCGCAACACGATAGATGTTAACAAAAGTTCCCCAAAGCAAATCAGTTAAAATCTTTCCTAATGACTTAATTCTCAAAGGTGTTTTTAAGTCAAGAGCATTGGCGCTGAAAACTCCGGCGTCAACCTGTGCGACGTAGTTTCTATCACCAATATAAAGCACCTGATTAACTTCTTTGAAAGGGTGAAAGTCAGCGTCCGTGTTGGTAAAAGTAGCCCAGCTATCATTACGTCCAGCCCAAGCAGTAGGCGCGCCTACGGCAACCCGACCAAGTCGGCTTTCCATTGTGTAATAGATATAGCCCTGATGTTCCCGGCTGTCTAAAATGCCAACTGCCCCTGCGGCTGGCGCGGCTGTGGCTTCCAAAGAATAAACTCCGGCGGCAGTCCTTTTCCAAATCTTGCCGTTAGTTGATCCGAACAGATAAGTATTTCCGTCAGAGCAAGGTAAAACCGTCTTGACTAAATCGTCAATCGTGCCACCGCTCTCTTTTGCCAACTTCTGATTGGCTTTGATAACTCCCGGTTCGGAGTGAATATCAAGACCAACCATAACCGCAACTGAATTGGTTTGTCCCTGATATTCGCTGTCAGCTATTCCGCCGAGATTGATGTCTTTAATTAAGATTTGTTTTGGCATATTTTTATTTTTTCAAAAAAGGCGTAATTAAAGTAACGATTACTCCACCTATAAAGCCGGTTAGTGTTCCAATGATACTTGTTTTTCCAATAAATTGATCCTGTATTTTTTCAATATCATTTATCCTCTTGTCGTGGTTCTCTAACTTTTTAAGAGTTTCCTCTAATTTTCCGTCCATTTTACCCACTAATTGATAGAGTTGGTAAAAGTTTGGTTTTTCGCTTTGATTTGTCATATAAAATAAATGTTAATTATCGTTCCGGCTTATCTTTGTCCAAGCACCGGTAATACGCGCCACCTTTTTCCACCAACCGACTTGAACCCCATTAAGCACGAGCTTAATTTTATCCCAACCGGCAGTTATATTTTCAGTTAAAGTTCTTCCGATAGATTTTATGGTAGTGGGGTTAATAATTTTGACAGTTTCGTAAAGAATAAAACTACTACCAATCTGATAAATTATTCCTATAACGCTTACAATTTCGGTGAATACACGGCTAATAGTCCTCGTCAATGTTTCCCCGACTTCTACTATTTCATTAAATAGTTTTCCGATAACAAAACTACCCAACTCACCAACCACCTGTAAAACTTCTGATAGTATCTTTCCGCCTTGATTGAAACTCGTATCAACAACGTTGATTATTTCCTCAAACAATCTTGTCATAGCAAAATTGAGGACGTCATAAACCTTGACAACCTCAATTAAAACCTTTGAAATAGTGCCTAAAATAAAATCCCCAACTATTGATACAACTTCTATAAAGATTTTCCCTGTCTGATTAAAAGCATTACCGGCGACAACCACAATCTCTGTCAGGGTAGTATAAAAAATACCGCCAGTTAAAAAACTGGCAATCACCTTGACAGGTTCAATAAATAGTTTTGAAATAGTCCCCAGCGTAAAAGTTCCAACAACACTGATGACTTCCGTAAATATCTTGCCGGCTTCATTGAAAGAAACGCTAACTACGACAACCGTTTCCTCAAAAATCTTTGGCAATGATTTGGCTATTGTATCGTAGATATAAACTGCCTCAACAAGCATTTTTGAGATCGTCCCTAAAACAAACTCGCTGACTACACTAATAATTTCAATAAAAATCTTTCCGGATTGATTTAAGATACTGTCAACTAATTTTATTGTTTCAGAATACAAACGTCCCATAGTCCAAATATTAGTCAAATCAGTTACAACTTTAACTGCCTCAATAATCATTTTAGAGATAGTGCCAAGAACAAACTCGCTGACTGCTTGAACGTTCTCGGTGAATATCTTGCCTGCTTGATTGAAAACATTGCCAGTAGCTTTTACCACGTCAACTAATGATTTATAAAAAGTATGCCTGAACAGGATCGCGTCGCTCATTTTTATTATTTCAGTCAAAACTCTTGTCATTATCCTTTCAGCCATTGCGCCGATCACATTGATACTCTCAATTAAGAGCTTTGTTCCAACAGACAATACGCTGTCAGTCGCACTCAAAACTTCGCTCAAAGTCCTTGAAACAGCGTGATTTATAATGTCAAAAACTTTTACAATTTCAACAAGCAATTTTCCAATAACCCAGTTTCCGAGAGCGTCAACAACAGCAAAGCTCTCTGATTTAACCTGACCATAAAGCAAATTAAGATATTCGCCCTGTTTTTTTGCCACATAAACAATTTCCTCAAACGTCCTGCCAAGATACCGGATAATGACGTCTGACGCCATTTGGACTACCTCAACAAATGTCCTACTCATAGAGAAAAGAAAGTCGGTCGTAGCAGTAATGACGTCAACTAATTCAATATACTGTGTCTTTCCGAATATCCAAGAAACAACTCCATATACGCTTTCTATCAGTAACTTTCCAATAGCAAATGGAGTAGAGATAATTTGGACGATAACGCTTTCTGAAAACGTTTTTGCTGTTGAGGAAACAATGCTACCGACGATATTGACAATCTCACTAAAAGTGCGTGAGATATTAAAGATAATGTTATCAGCAACTTTTATTATTTCGGTAAAGATTTTTAGCCACTTCGTTTTTATTGATTGTTCAATGACTAAAACTGCCTCTGAAAATACTCTTGCTGTTTGGAAAATCCTTGATCCGGCTACAATTATGTTTTCTAAAAATACCCTAACAGCATAAATCGTTTTTTCTATTGTGTCAGAAACAATAATGCTTTCTAATAGATTTTTAGAGGTCAGATAAACTAATGACGGAACGGCAACGATTGTTTCGGTAAAAGTCCGGACGGCTGTTAAAACTTTCTCAAACGCTGTTTCTGTTATATTAATAACTTCCTCAAAGGTGCGGAAAGCCGACAAAGTTGTAATTAATTCGCTAATTTTAACCACATCTTCTACAAGTGTCTTGCTGGCTTGGAAAAGAAACAACCCAGTAATTTTTATTGTTTCAGCAAATATCTTTGCGATCTCACCCGATCTACTTGACACAACATTGGCAACTTCAACAAAGACGCGTCCTATTGCTTTGGTTAAACTATCAACCGCTTTAATTATTTCACTCAAAACCTTATAGAATACTCCGGAAACAAGAAAACTTAAAGCTATTTTTACCTGCTCTGTTAAAACCTTAACTGCGCTTAATACGTTTCCTATTGTTATTTCAACAATACTAACGATTTCGGTAAATACTTTTATGAAAATTGATGCTATATTAATTGCCAAATCGGAAACATTAAACACCTCTGCCAAAATCCTGCCAGTTTCCCTCGCGATAGTCCCAACTATCTGAATTACCTCTGTTAAAACCTTTTGTGCGGTTAAAACTGTGCTATAAACCGGCGCAATGACTAATGCCTCAACTAATGTCCTTGAAGCGCTAAAAAGGGCATTGGAGTTAACCACAATGACTTCTGTTAGCGTTTTGACGGCTGAAAGAACGTTGCCTAAAATCGGACTGGCTATCAGATTTTCAATAAGAATAGTGCTTGTTTGGAAAACGGCTGAACTTATTGTTTTAATTGTTTCTGTTAGCGTTTTGTAAAGCGTGCTTATTTTTGATAATACCGGCACGATAATTAATGCCTGCGACAATGTTTTTGAATAGGTTGTAGCATTTGCCAAAGAGGAAACAGATTGAATTATTTGCGAAAAAGTTTTACTGGTTAATTTTGTAGGAGTTGAAATTACGTTTAGAAATTGAGTTAATATCTTTTCAAACATAGTGGTATAGGCGACTGTCGCACCATATCCAGTTCCAGCAGAGTTCACAGCATACGCCCTAACCCGATAAGCCGTGCCTGCTGTAAGTCCGGTAATTGCTTTTGTATATGCCGCCACTCCGAAATCGCCGTCGTCATAGACAACACTATTGGCAGTCGTCGGATCACCGCTCGTCCCTGCCATATAACAAAACCCTCTGCGAGTAGCATTAGCACCACCGGTAGCCGTGATGTTTCCGTTTCCCGTTCCAGTCGTTGGCGCTTTATTGCTGACGGCTTGGGTGGTTACGGTTGGGACTACAACGGTAGGAGTATAAGTGCAGTAGATAGAGTATTTTTCACCAGTAGTTTCAGTAATACTCCACGGATTAGGAAACGCACCATAGGCTTGGCTGTCATAAGCCCCTTTCCCTGCTACAGTATCAAAAAAAGTCTTAACAATATCGTTTGACCATACTACCAAATAGTAGTCAACTGCTGTTAAACTCCCACCCGAAACGATATTAAAAGTTTTCCAGTCATTATAGTTACTTGTTATCTCCCATTGTTCAGTATATCCAACCAGAGAATTGTCAGACTTTTTATAAATTGCACACTTTATCAGTGGGAGAGAACCGTCTTCATCAAGATATACAGTTATACTATTAGCCGTGCCTGCGCTGGGACAACTAAACCAAGAACCTGTAATTCGGTTCGTTGAATTGCCTATATTAAATCCTTTGGTGGCATATCCAAAGGTGTCTGCGTTCTTTCCATTGTGTAAGACTTTGAAAGCATCTTTCCCCGTCTGGACAATTAAGCCTCGCTTATCTTTTCCAATTACCTTAAACTTTTTTACAGATTTTCCCTCTTTCTTCTCTAAAATCTTCCGCCACTTTTCTGGAAGTTTTTTAGGAAAGGAAAAACTTTCTCTCGGCACAACTATTAAGATTTCACTTTTTGTCCTCATTTTCTTTTGATTTATCCTCGTTTGGAGTATCGGGTAGTTCCGGATTAAAATCACCAAGATTTTCTGAAAGCAAACTGGTGCTTTTCAAAGGCGTATTGATCGGCTTCCAGTTTTCGCCCTCTTGCTCAAACCTGATAAGTTTCGGACTGCCCAAGTGAACAGGTCTGATCCGGGTATCAATCCAAATCTCAAATCCTTCATCTTTTGCCCTTTCAGAAAAGCACATATCCTCTGAAATGTTGCGCAAACTGACGCCGTGTTCTTTGGTAATATGCGTTTCGTGGATAAACTCGTATATTCTGCCATTGTGTTTCTTAAACAAAGTTTCAAAGACGATTTTCTTAATCAGAATACAAGCAGATCCAACAGCGTCAACTTGGTGTAGGTATCCCTTTGAATTATCAAATCCGTCAACAGAGCGGTATTTTCCTATTGTCTTGCCGTCACCTATGTAAAAGTTTTCCTTTTTGAAGCAACAGATAGCGTGTTTTCCGTTGTCCCGGACGTTTCTTGTCAGCATTGGCGCGGCGACAATATCCTTGTCGTCCTCAACCAATTTTACTAATGTGCTTGGTGGCAATACTCCGTCGTCGTCAGCAAAGAATAAATAATCTATACCCATACGGATTGCTATTTCTACGATATAATTCCGTGCCGCGTCAACTGCTTGGCGTTCAATAATGAGTAAACTGATCGGCATTGGTCTTGTGAGCTTAAATAAACTATCAACCGTATAAGCTGAAATTAAACCGCTCGCACTCGGCATACCTATTAAGCACCTCTTGTTTTGTAAATTGTCCATAGCGATTTCTTTTAATTTATTATTTAGGACTGCGACTTTCAGCCCTATTTCTGCCCCTTTTGAGGGGGGCAGAGTAGAGCCGCAAGTTTAGGCGGTATCTACATCAAACTTCCAAGTAACCTGTAAGCTGTCGCCGGAAGCGACATTGATTGCAGAGAACACTTGACGAGCGAGTAGAGTTCCTGTGCTTGCCGCGTTCAACACACCACTTTCAGTAATGGCAAATGAAGCGCCAGTAGTGAAGTTAAAGGTAAGTTGAAGTTGGGCGGTATCGCCGGCTGTATCTGTGGTTTGTAGAGTAACGGTCGCGCTGGCTCTCGCACCACCGGAAGTTGTAATTTCAGCTTCCAGTTGCGTGTTAGCGTCAGCCGCGCCGGTTGTGCCAGTTCCTAACGCAATGTAAGTGTAGGCGACTGGCGACCCTGAACCGTTAATACGAGCGGCAATGCCCGAAACTCCCCCTGTGGTGATTAAGTTAGAAATCACCATTTTGTCAACGAAGTTTCCGAATAACATTGAAGTCAAGTTTGGTGAAACCAATCCTTTTTTCAATAACCAAGAATAAACTCGGTTAGGTTGAAAAATCTTTTTGATGTTTCCCCCACTATCTTTCAACTGATATTCTACGTTTTCGTTTAATCCAACTTTGGATTTTGAGAATAGAGGCATAGTTGTATAAGTGTTTAAGTTAATTATCTTAATCTGTGGCGATTTCTAATCCTTGACGGTTAGTCCTCGTCATCTGACTTTTTGGAACTGCCTCTGCCTTTTTTGGCAGGCACAGTTTCTTTGTCAGGCGACAATTCCTTTCCAACAAGGTTTTTGATCACTTCGCTTGCGCCGGCTTCTGCTTCCGACCTTTCTGCCGCGTCAGCCGCCAATTCGTGATCCTGCGCATACATTACGCAATACTTCTTGACTTCGTCTGTGATTTGTTCTTCCGAAGTGTCTATTGGAAAACCCAATCGGCGCTCGGCAACCACGTCGCCGTCAAGCAGTATGTCAAAGCATACGCTCAACAAAGAGCAATTATCCGGTAAGGAAAACTCTTTGTTAACTTCCTTAATTTTTGCTGTATAAAGCATTTGTTTAAGTTGGTTAATTTTTTTAACGAAAGTTAATAATCGCTTCCGTCGTCGTAAGGCACGCTTGGCAACACCGACCTGTCCAAATTGGCATCTTTAAGATTTTGGATTGCTTGCGCCAAGTCAACCTCATACAGCTTTTCTTTTTCAGATAACGGTATGGGTTTGTCCTTACTGGATTTGTAAGCAATAGACACTCGCCTCGTTAAAAGTTCGTGAAACGGCTTTGGTATTCCGTGAGAGTAATCGTCCGGATTAACTGATAAATCGTCTGTGTCTGTCAGATTGGCAATGTCAGCAGGGTAGATGATAGCCCATAACAACAATCCGTCAGTAACGTTTATAATGGCGTTACCTGACAGAATATAGATACCTTGATCCCAAAGGTCAAACTCCGGGTCGCGTTCGCTATATTCAAGCCGTATGGTCGTTTCATCAATGCTCTTGCCGTAGATTGACAGGTCAGTTTCGTTCAGTTTTTTCCAATTTGTGCCGTCAAGTTTGGCTTGTAGATATTTCATACGAGCCATTAACTCGTTAGGCAAGTCATACTCTCGTTGATCCGCTATTAAATCACGCTCAAAGCGCAATCCAAAATAATCCTCACCAACGTTTTTTGCTACTTGGGCGCAAATGTCGTCCTTGTAGATGTTCGCTAATATAAGAATATCAGCGTCCGTAAAAGTCGTTGAATTGGTTTTTGTATAGTAACGGGTTAATACCGCGAATTGGACTGGTGTCATTGGTTTTTATTGCTTATTAACTAACTGACGATTTCCTACCAACCTATTCAGGAATTGCGAGAACATTGTCAAAGTAGCGAACGGTTACGCCACTTGCGCTCAATGCTGTCGTTCCCGGCACAAATAGGTTGGTTGTATTGGCAATGATGATAAAGCCGACAACTGATTTGTGGCTGTCGTTATCAACTGCGTTTCCCCAGTTAATATCAGACACTTTCCACACGTGTCCTTCGGCAAAATCCTCACTTGCCGCGAGCGTAAAGGTTACTGCGCCAGTTGTGGCATTTACGGTAGCTAACAAAGTGTAAGCTCTCTCGTAATCAATAGCCAAATTGCCCGGAGTGTCGCCGTCCTTATCCTCTGCTGTGGTTAAGGCAGGCGCGTCGGCTGTGGTTACGTCGTCCGAGATCATACCGTTCGCTTTGACGCGAAAAGTATTGGCATAGGAAAAGGTGGTTGTGGCTGTTCCGATTGCTAATCCCGGCGCTTTGATACAACCGTTTTCGTGTAAGTTAGGCATAGGTTTAAGTGTTTAAGATTTTGTTAATTGAGCTAACAACGACCTGTTTTTTTTAATTTAGCCCAATGTTTCCTCAACTTCTGACGTTCGGTCAATCCTCTTATCCTTGCCGGCTGTCATATTGATCCTATACTTTTCAGCGAGGATATTGGCAACTGGCATAGGTATATTGACCATAACGCCTTTCTTAATCGTCAACCTGTATTCGCCATTGATTTGAACGGTGTCAAACGCGCCCTCTGGCTCACCCTCGCTCAATGGAATAATGAAGTTGACGTGTGGCGATTTGGCAAGAATATCTTTTGTTTCATTAACAATAGTATCCTTGTTTCCAGCTTTTGCTTTGGCAGGCGCTTTCGGTTGTTCAACCGGTTTTTCAACTGGCTTCTCAACCTTTGCCTCTACTTTTGGCTGAACTGGCTGATCCGGTTCTTTGACGTTTTCCTCATCGCCCAAGAGTGGATCTTTTTTTACTTTTTTATCTTTTTCACTCATAAGAGTTTATTTCCTTAATAATTTTAATTATTGGCTTTGGCGAGCGACTTCCTGACCGGGTTAGAATTAAACTTTCGCACTTTCAATTCTCTCAATATAATCTTCATTGAGTATCCTTGCGACAAAAGTAGCTTTCCAACCGGAAGTTGCGCGCTGATCTAACGGGTCTGCCGCGCCTGCTGAACCTAATGGCTTGACAATGTTTTTCATTGCTTCACCTGATACTCGGGTAATACCATAGGCATTTGCCCCTAAAATCAAGGTGCAGTAAACATCAATCGCGCCTGTTCCTGCGCCGGTCTTTATTTTAGCATTGGTGGTTTCAATAAAGCGGATCTTGCTACCATTTGCGCTGTATGATCCAACCTCGCCCTCTAAAACGGTGGCTTGGTTAGAATACTTTTCAACCGGTGTCCAACCTGTAAAGGTAGCTACTTTGGCAGTAATTTCCGGGTGGATAATACTGATAAAGCAAGCTGGGATTGGAGTAGTGTTATACCCAGTTGAAGCGTTAATTTGGCGCGTGATTGGTTTAGCTTTATTGTTTTTCAAAGCTAATGACGCGGTATCCAAGTTCTGGTAAGAAATAACATCACCGGCGGCAACGTCAGCCGTAGCCACGTTTCCTGTTCCGGAATAAATTACTGCTGTGCCAGCATTTAGAATATCACGGCAGAGCTGGTCAATGGTGTCGCCTGCTTGATCGCCCATAACTTCGGCGGCTTCCATTAACACAGCGTCCTCACTTTCGTAAGTAAGAACATCTGTTGCGGTAATATAATCACCATATTGAGCTACGGTGGCTGTAATATCCGTAACAGAAAGTTGACTACCAGCAGGGGTTACTCCCTCTGTTAGAGGAGTTGTAGCGGCTATAAGGTTGCCATATCTGCGGAACTTAATTACTTTCGTTCCAGCTCGTTTTGGCAAATCCCTAACTTGCGCCCAACGAGTATGAACAAACAATGCGACTGCTCTTTCTAAAAGAGTTCTGTCGTAAAAGTTATTCACCTCTGCCGGTATCTGTATTCGTGTAGTGTTAGGCATTTTTTTACGTTAAGTAGGTTAATTATTTGATAGGATTTAAGCCGATCCTTTTCGTCTTATTTCCTCTTGCTTTGCCTCAAACTCATCTTTTGGCATATCCCAAGCTGTCTTTGCGCCCTCACCGCCACGAGCCGATCCGCCACCGGTTTGACTGTCTTTGGCTTCCTCATCTGCTTTCTTTTGGCGTTTAGCGCCAATTTTCATTAGATCCTTTCCAGCTACTTCGTAAAATACAGTTTCAACAGGTAAATGGCGTCTTGACGGGTGGGCAATATAGCGTCGCGCTTTGGCTTCGTATGGTTTGAAATCGGGATTAACCGATAAGAACTCTGATATTTCCGTGTTATCCTCTGCGCTTTGGGTTTTGTCAATGATTGGGGCAAATGTTTTGGCAACTACTTTGTTTATCAGGGCTTCGTCCTCTGGTGCGACTTCGTCGTCGCCACCCTCGTCCTCACCGCCCTCGTTGCTTTCCTCGCCGGCTTTCCCTTTGAGTTTAGCGATTTTGCGCTGTTGACGTTTGATTATGAAGTCCTTTGATGACATACGAGGTTTAACTTCCGGCTCTTTGCCGTCGTCCTTAAACTCGTCGTCGCCTTTGTCATCTTTTTTAGAGGTATCTGCTGGGGCTTTGGCTTTGTCAACATCATCACCTTTTTGGGTATCTGTGTCGTCGCCGCCTTGACCCTTGTCTTTATCGTCGCCTTTGTCCTCTGTCCCGGCGTCGGTAGTTGGCTTTTGGTCAGCGCCAACTGGCTGTTTCTCGCCTGCGTCAGTTTCCTGACCGGCGGCTTTGTTTTCTACATCAGGCATAATTTTAATTTTTTACACGCTCTCGTAAGTAAATGCCGAAAACTTACTACTGCGGATATTTCTCGGCAAACGACTAAATTGCCGGCAAGCTTTTGTGAAGCTCGTTGAAACCGCCTACTTGAACCGCGAATTAACCATATAACGAGCCGAAGCAAGTTAATAAGTCAAGCGGTCTGTAAGTAGGAAATCGCCAAAGCCCCTCACAGATAGGCAGTTTCAGCGAACCTCACAAAATACGCTTGCGATTTTATCTTGTCCCAAACACCACACGCTAACTATTCTTTTTTCAAGGTGCTTTCCTCGTGTTTTCTAATATCGTCCATATTCCAGTATGGGTCAAAGTTTTCCGGAGTTTTCTCAATTTCAACCAATACTTTGCTGTAATTCTGCGGAGTATTCATTAACTCAATGTTCAGATTACGCTTATACCTCAATTTTTCTACTTCCTCGTCAGACAATTCAATTTTACTCACCGGGTCTTTCTTTTCTAAAATTGCCATTTCTAAATAAGCTATATTCGTTTTCAAAACCTCAACGATTATCGTCCAACCCCTACTCGCTACCAAGCTATTGAGAGCGCTAACCCTTTCTGTCGTATCATCTGAAACCTGCGATTTTTCAACCTCAACGGTCATTACTTTAATCTCTTTAACTTTTTTAACTTTCTTTTTTGCTTTTACCATAAAATTATTGAGTTACTGGCAATGCCCTTGATCCGCTCACAGGCACATTTTCCTTTGAAAACATAACCTTTTCTGCCTCTACTTGATTTGGTGCGGCTGGTCTATTGCCGGAAGTCATATTGAACTCCGGCTTAACCCTCTTTAACATCATTGCGCTTCTGTGGGCGTTAATGTGGGCTTTCTTTTGGGGGGTATCAGCCGCTTTGTTGTGAACTTCCAAGTGGACAAAGTCGTCATCATAAATCTGAACTGCTACTAATCCTTTTTTATCCAGTTTGTCATTTTCCGTTTCTGCGTTCATTTCGTCTATGGTGGGTGGTAAAATCTGCTCAACTTCCTCTTTCCTAAACCCTGACAAGCGCCCAATTTTCCTTAAAGCAAAACGGATATTAGAGTTCTGCGGATCGGTAGCCAAAACGTCTTTAATAAATAGTCGGTATTGTTGTAAATCGTTGAACTTGCGTGTATCAGAAATAACCTTGCTTTCAATCTTAATATCCGGATCGGTATTAGCAATGATATTCTCTCTTGTAAGAGCGCGCCATTTTGCCCCCATAGCACCAACAATCCTGATAATCTTTTCATCAATTCCCGGCTTGAAGTGATCCTTATGATTACTATACCATTGTTTCCAAAATCTTTTTTCTGACCAGCCGAATATCTTTGCTGATAGGGAGTAACGCGTATCAACTTTGGCTGAAATAAGGTTAGTTTCAGTCGCCGTCCTCTTTTCATCTGTGCTTACTCCCTGTTGAATATCCGGAGTAGCCGTTGCCCTTTGCGCGGCTGTATCTAAAACATCTAAAATCCATTGAACTTCCTGCTTGACTGCCTGTCTTTGAACCTGCTCTATTGATCCGGTTGGATTACCGTCAACTGGTATGTGTTTATTAAAATCAATGTTAAGGTTACCCCTGTTTTTAATCTTATTGGTATCGTAAAGATAGGTTGGATTAAGACCAATTTTAATTCCTTTCAAGGCAAGGTTTTGAACAACAGACCTGCCTCGCTGTTTGTCCTCAGCTAAATCAGGAATACATACGCCGTCCCAGTCGTGTGAAATAGGATAGATTGAACGGTCAATGATCGGAAACATATTGCGGTTTTTTAACTCGGTATATCTGACAATCTTTTTCCTGTCATCAGCCAACGTCGCAATAATTCTCTTTCCTTTCCAAATCGTGAACCACTCCAAGAGCCGGTTATCGCCATTTTCGCCGGTAAGTTTATGCCATTTGCTAACATCAGCCAACCCCTGTGCTTCTGCCCTTGCCTGCGCCATTTTATCAATCAAAGAGCGTAGGTCAGTGGTGTCAAACTTCAAATTATTATAATCAAAGTAAATGCCGGCGTTTTTCATTTCCCCTTTCGTCAACCTAATTTCTCTGCCGCCGAACCTCATTGCGCCTCTGCCTTTCCTATCTCCATTAACCGAAGTTGCTCTTGGATCACGCAACCAAGTCATAATATCAATTACTTCCGGGCAAGAAAGCATTAACTTACGATCGTATTCCGACATCAATAAAAGTCCTCTGCCAAAGAAAGAACTGTCCCAATCCCACTCGTAGTCCAATTCGTCCTTTTCCATATCGTCGTAATCAAAGTCAGCCAAAGAGTTTAAGTTCTCGGCTGTTTCCTCGTCGCCACTTTCCCTACCTAAAAACTCAACGGCTAACCTGTCGCTGTAAAGTGAGGCAAGAACAGTTTGGTGAATAGTAAAAAGCAATGGATCACCAACGGCTTCCTTATCTCGTTTTTGATTATTATAAAGTTTTAAGCGCAAAGCCCACTCGTCCAGCTTTGGCTTCATAAACCACCACGAGAGAGAATACTCGGTATCAATTTGTTTGATCAAACTGGTAAACTCTTTCTGTTCGTATTTCTTTAATTCCTTTTCTAATCCATTGTCCAGTTTAGACCCGGTGGCTATGTCTGCGTCCTTGACTTTTCTTGGCATAGTTGCGATTGGCGATTTCCACAACTATTTTTTACTACTACTTAATTTTTTATATTTATGGGTTTCCCCTTTGTGCCAGTTTCCCTCGCTGTCTTTACACATTTTGATATACTCGTCTTTATTGAGGCGCTTGGTGATAACCTTTCCGTCGTCCTCAATACATTTTAGAAAATCCTGTGGCATAGCATTAAAAATTACTTATTGGCTCTTTCTCTTTTCCGGGCATACTCACTCTCAAAACTTTCTTTCTCGCCCAATGCTTCAATCCCTAAAACCTGATAGCGCGCGTGTCTTTTCTTATCACCCTTTTTAGGTTCGCCCCACTCCTGATCACCTTTGCCGAGAGTAATCTGCTCAACTTTAATTTTCAAGAAATAAACCCCGCCCACGTCCCAATCTTTTAACTCCGGCAAGTCGCTTGACGAGAGAGTAAAAGACGGCAACGTTCTGCGAGGTTCTGCTTGATCTATTTTTGTTCCCTTGACAATTTTCATAAAAGTTATTTTTTAGTTAATTTATTATCCTTATTATCTAAAACAAAGTCAATAGTGGTTTCTGCCATTTTACGCAAAGTCGCTAATATGTTCTTTAACTGCGACTGGCTGTAAGGAACTTTATCAACTCTTTTGGAAATATCCAAGTCAAAAAACAGCTTTGTTATCCAATATGGTTTAACCGTAATATGCGCTGTGTAGAGTTGATTTTTAATGATTGTTAGATACTCAAAATGATCGCGCATACTCCTAAAATAGATTGGACATTTTCGGTATTTTTCAACTGGGTATGTTCTTGTTTCCATATAGGCAATTTTATTTGAATTATTATAACACGAATAAACCTTGTCAACAACCTGTGAAAAACTTACATTATCGGATTGTCGTAGGGGTCAAAAGATTGCTGGTTATTATCAAAAGTTTCCTTTGGTATGGGAGTGAAAACCGGCTCTTGAATTAAGATACGTCCAATGTTTTCAATGCCGTGATCGTCTTTGTCAACTGTCTTTTCTTTCAGACCCTTTTTCTCTGCTGTCTTGCCCGACCAATCGTCCCAAGAGTAATGCTCAAACTCAAAGATATGCCGGATACAAGTGTCAAAAATATAGAGTTCCGGTGCTTTAATATACTCCTCTTGCTCGCCCCCCAAATTGAGTTTCTGATAAGTCAAAGCGTCCTCAATGCGCCTGTCTGCCTGCGTCCTAAACTTTGTTGCTTGTTGATAAACCAATCCGTAAGTATTTAATTTCTGCGCTAATGCTTTTTCCGGCTTATTATCGTGCTGATCCTCAACAAAAGCTGACGGATCAGCAATGCGCCTCATTAAACGGTATTGAGTTGCCTTTTCCTTAATCCTTGTAGCAAGTTCCTCTGTTCCGCCCCGACACTTCAACCAAAGCTCGTCCACGATAAACTTATTGCCCTTTCTGTCAACCGCCAACCAAGTAATCATATCGTTTGTGCGCGGGTGGGGATCAAGCGCCTCAAACACGCAGTAATCCTTAAAGTTGATATTGAAAGGTCTGATGACGTGTATATTCCGGCTAAACATCTTAAATCTCAACCCGACTAAATGCTGAAACTTACCAAAGACACGCGCCTGTTTCTCGTCCTCTGTATATTCCGCGATCATACGCAAAATATGGTCGTGTTCCAAATGACCCCTTATTCCGTGTTGCTTACACGCGTCCTCAATCTCTGCTTCAACGTAAACCCTCTGACCCTGTTTTATGAGTTCCGGGTCAGGATTGGCTATAATATGGTCATAGAGCCACGCAGAACCTTTCAGGGGCGTAGCAGAGATAAAGATAACACCCCCTTTTCTCATACGAGCTACTGTCGCCTTAAAGATTGCTTCGGGTGGCGGTTCGTCAAACCAAGCAAATCCCAATGTTGCCGCTTCAAACTCCTTGACGTCCTGATCGTAAGTCATTATGTCAAACTCCCAGCCGTTTCCAGTAGTCCAAGTCGCCTCATACGTTTTCCTGTTCTTTTTCGTTTTATACTTACCCAATGGAAACCACTCTTTAAGCGTTGGTATCAGGTTTTTCTCAATGTTGGTAGCGTCAGATATTATCCTGCCCTTTTTTGGATATGGAAACTCTTTGTAAAGAGGTTGATCAAAATATGGGTTTTCGCTATCCTTTCCCCAAATCAAATGCGCAATTATATTCGTCCCTGCGGCGGTCTTTCCTACTCCGTTTGCCGCAGAAAATAAGATAACAAAGTTATTGCCACTCCCAACCTTTGCGATAAACTGCTCACATTTTCCGTTCGGCTCGTAGAATTGAAATCTTGCGTTCTGAAACCTAAAAACCTTTTCCTCTTTAACCCTGCGCAACTCCTCTAAAACAGTTTCCGGGTCGTCAGATCCGCACAATTCTTTTATTCTTTTATTTATATCTGCTTTGCTCATAACCAAGAGTTTTATTTACCTATTGACGTGCCACCTTTTGGCTTGGGAGTTCCGATCAACTCCCACCACTTAAACGGCTCTTGTGTTTGTAAAAAGATATTCTTGCCTGCCATATGGTCAATCTCGTGCTGAAAAATATCTGAAATAACCCCGATTTTGTATTCCTCAATCGTTTTCAGCTTTAACCCAAAGAGTGCCGGGACTTGGTATCTAACCTTAATCTCAAACGGACGCTCAATGTTTTTCTCTTGCCTATACGGAAAGGAAAAGCACGCTTCCTTGAAAGTCATCTTGTTAGGGACTTCCTGATCCTCACGCACAACCTTGCCAGTTTGATCTTTCAGCTTGATTTTCATTGTTTCCGGGATCTCAATTATTTCAGGATTAATAATGACCTTGTGCTTTAATAAACCCTCAACCAACACGTCGTCAGCTACAACAAAAAAAGCATACGGAGTTTCGCTGAACAAACAATGACAGAGCGCGTATGCTTTGTTGTAATAACCCTTTAATTGTGGACGGTCAATAAACTTGATCAGCGCTTCCGCTTCTTTCTTTATCTCGGCATAGCTCTGAACCGGTTTTGAGATTGCGTAATGCGATTTGATGATTTCCATAGGTTTTATTGTTAATTATCTTTTTAATAAGAAATCTTTAAGCTGTTTCTCTAATGTCGCCAAATCAGCGTTGCTCAAATGCTCATACTTCCTTGTTAATTCTATCTTTTCTGCCGCATAAACGCCATAGAGCTTGTAAGCCATATCAACCGCATTAACCCTAATCTTTCCGTCAGGCGCTTGAAAGAAAGCTATTTTGCCAGCATAGAAATCCGGCTTGATATAAATTAACTTACAACCCGGAACGCTCTCAACAATCATTTTTATTTCTTTGTTGCTCAAATCTCTTTTCTTTTTGCCCTTGCCAACGGACGGAAAAGTATAATGTTCAATACTGCTAAAATCCTGTAATTCGCCGTGCCTGCGAACGGTCTTGCTTTCAGGGATAAAGATTTTTAACAACTCTTGGAACGTTTCAGTCCCTTTTAATTGCTTTGGATTTTTTGAGTAAGCGGTAGAATAACCAACCGACTTCATTATCTTTCCCATTGGCGGCAATTTTCCACGCTTTCTCTTTGAGATTTCCAAGATTTTTTTTACCAGCTTTTTAGATCTTTCCTTAACCATAGCGATTGCTTTAATTACTTTATCATAACACACAAATCAAGATGTCAATACCTAACTACGCTGAATTGAAGTTTGTCGCCTATACAATAGACAGTCGTGTCCTTTCCTGCTATCGCACACTTACGACAACCACTCCATAAACGCCAACAACCACTCTTAATCATTTTTAATAAGATTGTTTGGCTTACCGGATTATAGTTCAAAACCTTTCTTATGCTTCCACCTCTACTCTTTATTAAACTTCCTTTTTTGAGGGACTTCCACGCTTTGCTTGTCATAACGTTTTTTTAATTCTTTGCTTACTAACCGCACGAAACGACAGTATTGATCGCAACTACACCCTACTTTGTATTTTCCTTTTGACTTTCGTTCCCACGCTACGTTATGGTTGCCGTCATCAAAAATCAATGCCCCAAAACATATTGGCAAATAATCAGCTTTTCTGCGTTCTTTATTGGTGGTCATATTCTTTTTCTCTTGTTTTTCTGATATTTTGCCGATCTGAGCCGGTGATATTTCCTAAACTCCGGCATTAACCTATATTTTCTTTTGTAGCTTCGGCTCTGCTTTTGCTTTTTGTCTACCTTGTCCGGATCAATTTCCCAAAGCAAATACTGACGCCTGTTTCTTTCTTTCCTTTCTTGATCGCTTAAAAGCCAATAGTAAATCACCCCCATAGTTATCTTAAACCTTTTTGCTATCTCTATTTTTGATACTCCGTCGCCCACCATTGCTCTTAACTCCTTAATATCTTGTTCTGTCAGCTTACATCTTAAATCTTTATTTTTGGGGTATCTTGGATATTTCACCATACTTTTTTTGTAGATTAATTTTCTTAAAAGCCCGGAAAATCAAAACTTTTAACCTAACTAATGCCGGATTTTGAAATGATTGGCTTAATTCCTCGTCAATTATTTTCAAGATTTTTAATGCTGTTTTTAATTCTGACATATTTCTAATTCTATTCTCGGGTTTTCCTTTGAATAGTCCTTAATAATAGTTAATTTCTGAACTTGCTTATCGTCCTCAAACACTATGCCCTCTAATGCGTCAAGCACCAGCTTATTGTAATTGTCAACGTCGCGCCTGCGCTTGTCTTTGAAAAACAAAACCAATTCCATTTCAACGTCGCCGGACAAAACTTTTCCCTTATACTGATTTTTAGCTTCCAACTGATATTGTTCTTTAAGATCCTTGCCCTGCTTCGTCATATAACGAGTAGGAAACTTTCCGCGACAAGCAGACCGGTAAATATGCTGGGTGCTTAACGGACTGCCGGTGAGAATAATTTTCATTAGTTTTTAATATAAACCGACAAACCTCTTGGCGTGTTGAGATAGATACCCGGAAGCCCTATCTCGCCGGCAAGACGGCAGGTTTCTGCGTGCTGTGGCGCTGTGTCGTGTAATACTAAAACCCCAAACGTAGATAATCTTGGTATTGCTAACTCAATTTCCTCTCGCCTCACTTTTGGCTCACCACTATCAATAAAAGCAAAATCAATCTGATTGAGCTTTCTTATTAAGTCAGCACCTCTTATTTGGCTCACTTCTGCTTTTAATTCATTTTCCGCCAAAAACTTTTTTGTTTCCTCAACCATAGCCACGTCAATATCACAGGAGTAGAAATCGCCCCGACCATTTTCTTTGATAGCTTTCGCTATGGCAACTGTGCTGTCGCCTTTCCAGCACCCTGTTTCTATTGCTACTCTTGGTTTTAACAATCTGACTAACGCATAGAGAAAGTCAGACACTTCCGTTTCTGCCGATTGCTCGTCCCTTGTTTCCCAAAGCGACGTTTCCTTACAGAGCGGATTATTCAACGTAAAATTACTTTCTTTTGGCATATTTTTTATGTTCGTTGGTTATTCCAAAAATCCTCAATTACCGAAATCTCAACCTTTGCGATATTGCTTCCCTCTGTAATTGTTATTTTGGTAACTACCCCCTTTGAGCTGAAACCAATCTTATCACCAAGTTCAAGTCCAATTCCATTAATAAGATGATGTTCCTCACCTGTCCGGATAAACGTCTTTTCGGTCTGTTTCGGTGGTTTATGTTCGTCCCTTACGTGTGCGTCCCTTTCTTGCCAACTCGTAAAACGTTTGCTACATTTCCAACACATATACCGTCCAATTTTCTTTTTTTCTTTGATTTTTTTCTTTGCCATTTTATTTTAGTTTGTTATTTAATTCTTTAAGCTCTTGCTCTGCTTCTGCTTTCTGTTTCAACCACTTATTTTTCTGCCTGATTTTGTAGATCCATTTGCTTAATCCCCAAGCAAGGTTTCTTTCCCCGTGCTTCTTAATCAAGGGTCTTAAATCTCTCTCTATTTTTTTGTATTCCTGATCGGCAATCCTTTTATTGATTTCCGATTTTGTTAATTTTTTAGACATTGAAGTAATCTATTTTTTAATTTTTTCTCTAACGTAATAACCTTTCAACCTTTTAAGGTTATTTAAGACAATCTTAATCTCTGTTTTGCCAACAACAGTCATACCCGGCATATCTTTCAAAAGAGCTATAATTGCCCTGTCGGTTAATTCCTTTGAGGACATCAACCGCTCAAATGCGTCAGCAATCTTAATGATTGAAGCCGCCAGTATTTCCGGAGTTTCCGGATTGATTTCGTCTTTGCGAACTTTAACGTTTTTAACCATAGTTTTTGATTTAACAACTAATAATAATTTTTAACATAAGAACTATCAAATCCATTATTGACCAAGCCAACACAACAAATAATGAAGTGAAAATGACGATCAATAGGATTGTTTCAGAACGATTGCTCATTGTCTTTTAATGATTGTTAATTTTTAATTTGCCGACCTTGTAATGACTCATAGACCAAGTGAGTCAAATAAACGTCCGATAAAGCCCTGTGCTGAACGACCTTTGAGCGATCAATACCCAACTCGTCGCAACAGATAGCGAGATTATACAGAACCCCATAAGCCCGGACACTCATAACCCTTTCAGCAAAAGCAATAAAACTCTCGTCTTTATCAATTTTTAATCCAATCTTTTCTGATTTAATAGGAACTGCCGTGTCGTAAGCTGTTCCCCTCACCAATGAATACAATTCTTGTTTTTCTTCTTCGGTAAAATTAAGAACCTTTGAAGTGTATATTATCAAGAAAGGAATATCAAACTTAATTCCATTGTGAGTTATATTGACGTCGCAATCCTTAAAATGCGGTAGAAACTCCAATAAACATTTTTTGGGATCTTTACCCTCTTTCTCAATGACCTCATTAGTAATCCCGTTTATGTCTGACGCCTCTTTTGGAATATCTATTTTATTATCAAGAAGCCACCTCTTTTCAGTTTTATTACCGGATTTATCAACTATTAAAGCCCCTATCTCTAAAACCTTTGAGGAAGCAAAATCTAATCCGCTTGTTTCTAAATCCCAAATAAGTAAGTTATTTTTCATTTTTTCCAATTTTTTTGAACTGATCTGCTTTTGGACACGTAGCCCAATGCGGAATATACCCTCTTGACGTCCGACCGTCTGCGGTAATAATGGTTATTTCCGTCGGATCAACTGGCATATCCTTGCCGGATAGCAGGTGTATCCACTTCATTTTAGCGCCGCAACCCCGACAAACCGCGTTTTCCTCTGTAATTCCAAATCTTAATTCCTTTCCAGTGGCAATCCAAACTGCCGGCAATGCCCGATACAAATGCTCTTTTTGGTATTCGTGATAGCACGGTTCGTCGCAAAAATAATACGGTGCGCTATCCGGCGAAAACTGCCTTATTTTTACTGACAATTTTCCACAGTTATCACACTTATTTTTGGTTTCGTCAATTTGTTTTTCCATAGGTTTATTTTTTGTGCCAATGGTTAGTAACTTCTCGCCACGTTTCATAATAAACGTCAACAGTATGACCAGTTTTTGCGTTGTGCCGCTTTGCCCTCTCTAAACAACCATTTTCCTCTGTGCCGCTAAAATTACATTGCCGACAATGATAACTTTCGCTTTCTTTTCCGTGTTGAATTGTTATTGCCTTTTTCATAAAATTAAGCGCCTAAAATCTTTCTTAATTGATCACGACCTTGTTTTTTTGCCCCTTGTTTTTGACCAAACTCTAACCTCTCTTTTTCTGTTTCCTCTAATGCCTCAACAAGATTAAGCAATGCTTTCGCTCTTTTTCCTCTCATTGCCGCCTCAAACTCCCGTTCCTCATAATCTATACCAAAAGCCCCTAAAATTGGCGCGGCTGATACAGCAAAAACTTGTCTTTGATCGCATAATTCCGAAACTTCTTTCAATAAATCCTTATCCTTAATGAGATCAGCAACAAATCCAAAAAGCAATTCTATCTTTTTAGCAAGGATCAATACTCTTTCTTTTTTATTATCTTTTACCATAGAATTAAAATAATTTACCCTCGTGATAACCGCCGAACCCGACCCAGTCCTGCGGATTATATTCGTCAATAAACTGACGATAATCATTTTTAGGTTCTTTGTTGCGCCTGATTGCCGCCTTTATTTTGTCGGCGTGAACCTTAAATGCTTCTGACAACGTAATTGTTTCGTCAAACCTCTCGTCAATCTCTTTGCGCCAAACCCTAACCTGTGCTGGCACTCTTTCGCCCCGTAGAGCCGCCCAGCCGCGTTCTGTGATACACCACACGCCCGGAACTTGCTTTTTACTGCCTGATACCAAAACTTTCGCTACAAGCCCCAATTTTGAGGCGATCGTGGTTCTACACTTAACGGCAAGAGTTGTGGGCAGATTAGGAACGTGAACCTGATTAGCCAACGTAAAATCTAAACCCTTGTTTTGCCTTTCCCGGACTTCCTTTGCCATTGCGCACAACAAGACCGCTACCAGTGTATCAAATATGAAAACATACATTTTCATTAAAGCGCCACAATTAGCGCAATTTTCCCCCTCAAAGAGGTGAGGATATTTAGTTGTTAGGCAAGCCCTGATATACTCAACGTCCTTTTCTTTGGTAAAGTCAGCTACGATAGCCGCCAAGTCAACGTTCCCCTCTTTGTATGCTATTTTTTTGCTCATCTTATTTAATTATGAACTTAATTTTACTTTTGTCTTTTGCGAAATGTATTGACACGGTGTCGCCTTTTCTAATAGCCGGAATAGTAGATATTTTTTCTATGAACTTGGCAAAATCTTTGACGTTAACTTCTAAACTAACGTCTTTTATTAAGATAGCACGACCTACTTTTTTTAATTTTCTTTGTTTTGTAATTTTCTTGTTCATATTTTTTAAGTTAATAATTTGTTATTCCGAACCTTTGCCTGACAAAAGAACCAAAACCTATGCCCCGAATATCGCCCCTTTCCTTTGTTCTTAAATCGTGAAAGCGCTTGTTTGACGGGTAAATATCCAAGCAGTCATTGATCCGGTATTGGTATTCAGACATACGTTTAACCTCAAACCCTGCCCGTTTTAACGATCTAACTGCTTTATCAAATTGTAGTCGGCGGCGATCTCTCATTATTTTCATATCGTTAGCGTGATCGCGCCACAACTCTGTTGTTTCGTTTTCCATAGTTATTTCCAACTTATTTCGCTTTCTTTACCGGCGAACGTCAACCACTCATTGTTTACAATGACAAACCATTTGCCGTTTTTTTGAGCCATTGGATCGCCCCGATAAAAAGGTTTCTTTGCCTTTTCCAGCTTCCCGGCTTGCCATTGATTGATCACAACTGACGACAGACAAATAGACAAAGTATATCCAAGATCCTCGCCAATTTTTGAGTTAAAGAACTTATCAATTAAATCTTTTAGCTTCTCAACCGAAAATCTTTTTAGCTTTTCTCTTAACAACCCACCCTCTTTTCCAAAAGCCATTTCCGGCTCAAACCCTTTTTCCTTTTTACACTTCTCAATAAAGTAATTTCTTAAAATAGAAATATGGTTGGGCGAGCTTTGATCGCCCTTTCTTTGTTTCTCTTTGTTTCCTTTCTTTTGTAGGTTCAGTAAACGAACCTGTTTTGGTCTATTTCGTGAACTACTTGCGGTCTGTTTCCTGAACCGGTCTATTTCCTGAACCACTTTGTCAGTATCCATTTCAAGGTTTATTTTATAGAAGTTTCCTCTACTGTCTTTACGAACAAATATCGCGCCTGCTTTTTTTAGGTTTTTCAAACCCTCACAGACACTTGCTCTTGCTTTTAATCCACAACCCTTATCTAAAACCTTTCCTTTTTTGTCTTTAATTCCGTTAAGAAATTGACTGAAACTGATCCTATCCTCGTCTTTGTGAAAGCCATAGGTTCTGCGACAAATATACAATAGACAGCGCGCTTCTGCTTCCGGTAGGTCGGGTAGCAATAAATCTAAAATGATGTTTGGCATCTGCGTTGAATTAGGAATTAGCTTTTTGTTTTCCATTTTTATTGTCTTATTATTGGTTCAGCAAACTTCCCGAGATCGCAAATGCCCAACCAAGCATTTTTAATCCTTTTTGAGAACAAAATAATATCTTTCATTGTCCGTTCAGTAGCAAAAGTTTTCATTTCGCCGGTGAGCTTCAAGTTTCCCTCTAAATCCTCGTCAGTCCTTGCCCAATGTAGAAAAATATGTTGGGGTAGCTTTCCGTATTTAAGCCATACCAAGAAAGAGTAAAAAGTCAGTTGCCCGGATTGATTAACCATACCTTGCGTCCAATTCTTTCCTGTTTTATACTCCCCGATCGTCATTGTTTTTTCGTTCCAGCCGTCCAATTTTCCCACAAGTGGTATTCCCTCAAACTCTGCTTTCATATCAAACTCTCTTTTAGGATAACTCGGCAGAAAAACAATCAGCATTTCAAAGAGTGGGTCGCGTTCCTCATCAAAACCATTTTCCAGTCCGGTTGCCATACGCTTTCCAAGTTCAAGATATTTTGTCCTGAATTGATCCAAGCCCTCAATATAAACCTGATAATAAAGATTAGGGTCTTTTTCCCACATATTGAGTTGCGACCAAGAAAGATAACCGCGTGGCGATGTATTAGAGTAAGTTGCTTTGTTGGTTCTTGACATATTCTTTTCTCTGTTTCGCAATTTCGCTGATTAGTTTCTTTTTCTGATCCTCTTTGTAGAGTTTAGAGTTTTTAATTCTTTCAAAGTATTGAGAAAGAATTGTTGTATCTGTTTCGGACTTAATCTTTTCCAAAGATATTTTCATCAATTCAGCGTTGCTAATCGTTGCGTTAGGCGATCTTTTAACAGTAGTTATGATTTTTCCTTTTTCCGCCTTTGTCAGCTTATCCTCATCTAACTGTTGCCAATAAACATCAAGACCTATCCCAAAATGAGAAGCACATTTTTTCAGAGCGTCTGTTTCTGCCGCTTTAATTGTGTCGCCCAAAGGCACACCGGCAACCCTTTCTTTCGTCCCTGTTCTTGTTTTACCAATAGAAAAGCCGGTTTTGAAGTCCTTGACCTCTAACCGACACCTGACAATAACTTCTCTTTCCTCAACTTGCTGATTAACAACATCAAAATCCCAGCCAATCGGTGAAAATATCTGATTGAGGCGCGCAATAACGTATCCACCCTCAATGTAGCGAAATGTTTTGCCACCTTTTCCCGGACGCTCTTTAATGAACTCCTGTGGAGTGGCAACTTGGATCAATGCTCTTTTTTCCGCCGGTAAATCTACCGAGCGGATAATCAAAGCTCTTGATTTTTTTGGTGATTTCCTTTTAGTAGCCATATAATTTTATTATACCTTATTAGTAATCCCAGCAACAACTTGCTTTTCCACAAGTTTTACACCGGGTATTTCTATGCCTGCGAGAACGACTTTTCTTATCTTGACCATATCAGGCACAAGATACTCACGTGGCAATTTTGTTTCGTCCACAATCTCAATGTCCCTAATCGTTCTAAACTGAACTGTTCCGGCTTTGGCTTCAACTGTTTTCTGCGGAGTGATTGCCTCAATCTTGTCTGCCGCTTTATCAAAGTTCATTTGTCCTTTCTCAACTTTCTCAACTATTTTCTTTTCCTGCTTTGCGGCTTTGGCTTTTTCCGCTTGATAGTAAAACAACATCTTATCTTTGACAATTTTTTCAGCTTTAAGATATTCTTTCTCTACTGGGTTGAAAAATGCCCTTGCGTTTTTCAATATCTCATTTGCCGGCTTTGTCATACCCTCTTTTTTACTCTTGATCATCTCACCAATAATTTTTATTTCATTTAAGGTATTGGTGGCTTTGGTCAAGTCGTTCGCCGTTTTAATTTCAAGTGCGGTAGCAACGGCAACCGCTTTTGAAACTCTCGTCTTTATTGGCGCGAGTTCCTTATTTAATGTTTGAGTGTCCATACGATTTCCTTTGAAGCATACAGCGTTTTATTTAGCTCGTGAGCGCGACTTCGCCCAACGTTTTTTTGCTATTTTACTGAAATGCTTTTTGCCATACTTTTTAAGCGTGGCTTTACCGCCTTTTTGAGCAAACAGCTTGGCGGCTTCTTTAAGAACTGATTTTTTCATAGCTTATTTCTTATTAGAACCGATCATCAGCGCTATCAATGGCGCGTGCGTCGTTCTAACCACTTGCGATAAAACGTCCTGTCCGCACTCGTTGTCTTGTAAGCCGTGCTGATCAACGTAGTCAAAACAAGCCATACCAAACATCAACCACATAGCAAAGACACCGAGATAAATTGTCAGCGCAATGCTGACGAAACTGACAAGGGCTTTGGCGATTTTCATTTTTTTGGTTAGTGTTTTAATTATTTAACGACCTTTTAATTATTCTGTTGTGGCATAGTTATCCACACCAGCAATTTCATTATAGCAACCCGTCGTATGCTGTCAAGAGCAGGTTGTCGGATTTAGAAAACTGGACTATTCCGGACTGTAATTGCTACAATAAAATCAGAACATTAAAAAGGTGATGTTGAGAATTGAAACTGCGGTGTGATCTGTATTATTACTATTGTAAGCTCGGCAAGAAGTCGGCAAACATTGGTAAGATACGGCGCTTCTGTATTCCGCACGATTGTCAACATCTCGGAAAACGGAAACGCAAAAACAAAAAACCGGCAATGATTTACGCCGGTTTTATTTGGTCTTGACACGGAACAAACTTTTAATTTTCTGCTAATTTTTAATTGGGGATAACTTTTTTTGTTCGTAGGTTTTAGAAAATCAAAAAATGCCAACAACCATTGTCAAATTGGCACTTGTCCACAGAAAACCCCGAACAATTATATTACAACACACGGCTTCCAAGAAGTCCATTTGATATAATGAAGTTAGCAGAGTAGATAACTCTCTGCCAATCGGGTGAGCGGAAAGCACCTTAAAACAAAACAATGAAACATTTTCGGGTAACATTTGAGTATAGCCACCCTTATCCAATTAGGGGATTATACAATGTAGAAGCCGGACAATTCAAAACGGCTATTAGTAGAGCTATGGTTTTGTTTCTACGAGATGTTCGCCAAAGACACAATGGGCGTTTGCCACACATTAAACAAATCTTTGTGCGA
>Ga0307376_10000717_pt1 | contig 40063 bp, 49 predicted proteins | sample TR2MG_FD_202536 | JGI IMG/M metagenome (GOLD analysis project Ga0307376, IMG submission 202536) | Soil microbial communities from Risofladan, Vaasa, Finland - TR-2 | ecosystem: Environmental > Terrestrial > Soil > Coastal area > Acid sulfate soil | place: Finland: Risofladan, Vaasa | collected...
ATCGAGCACAACCTTGACGTCATCAAGTTGATTACGAATGGGAGAAATAAGTAGGTGAAATGATAGAAATAGATTTTTCTATGGGTAAAATATGGGGGGGTTTTGTCCACGGAAAAATCACCGGAAAGGGGTTTTGGAGAGTTTTAAGTATTGTTTAAGTATTGCACCAAGAAATTAATTCAATTGATTTATTAAATCATAAAGAGTTTCCTTCCAGAGATCGGGGTCGACAATCCCCTTAAAAGAAATTTCCAAGCCCGCCGTTCCCGCCGAAGCCATCAAAAGGTTTCCGATGCCGAACGCCCTCTGCGCGATCCCCTGCCGAACATGAACGCTGCGAATATCTCGCAGCCTGACCTCGTCGGTCCTGTTTGAGAATATTCCTCTCCGCGCGATCGCCCGCTCGCTGGTTATGGTGTATCTGTGGGTTTCTCTCTTTATGGCCGGGACCACGATGAAATAAAGAGCGGCCAGAAAGAGAATCTTTGATCCCCCCCCAGTAGGCATCATCATCGCAAAAGAGAAGATCATGAGAACGGCGGCCAGAACAAACTCAGGAATGTAATTTTTATAGGATGGTTTGAGCAATACTATTGTGGTCTCCCGCGCCTTTATCTCCTGCCTTTTGACAGGTTGCGCTGACTTCGTCTCCCGGCCAGATGAAGGGGTAACAGGCTCGGGGATGAAGCTCACCTCTGCGGGCTGCTCAGGCGTAAAAGCAAACGTCTTGCCGCATTTCGGGCACCGGATGTTGGCAGGCTTTGATGGCAGCCGTTCATCGGGGATGCTCCCCGCAGCCTTGCAGTGCGGACATTGAAGTTTCATCTCAGCCCCTCCTATTCAAACTTCCTCCAGGCCCATTCCACCGCCCCAATGATCCGGCTCTCGCTGAGCCTGGGATAGCTGGTCTGGGCCAGTGGGTTGGCCGGAGTTAAGACCAGGTGATCCCCCATGAGGTTCAGATATTTGACGGTGATCCCCTCGTTAGGTATCTCCACTAAGGCAATCTTCCCCCTGATCTCCGCCGGGTCCTTGCGGGAGTGATTAACGCCCACGATGTCCCCGGGGTTCAGCACCGGCGTCATGGAATCCCCCCGCATCCTCAGACTGGAATAAACAGCTCCCGGCTTAACCCAGGAAGCATAAATCACCGTGTATCCCTCGATGTCGTTTTCGTTCACCTCCCGGGGGTCTCCCCCCGCGGCCCGGTCCGCTAAGAGCCTGATGGGCACGTAGTTATCGAGCCTTTCCCTCGACAGCAGCCCCTCCATCTCCGCCTGGTCATGGGCGATGATGCGGATGTCCGCCGGTTCCTGCGGCCAGCGCTTGTAAGCATGATCGGGGCCGGGCTCGGCTATCATGGAAATTTCCCCAGGCATTTCCCCTTCCCCATAGAGAAGCCAGTCACTCGATATATCAAAATTTCGCTTTAAAGAAATCAAGGTATCGGCGGATGGCAAATTAATATTATTCTCCAAAGAGCTCAAGGCGCTTATCGAAGTCTTTATTATTCCCGATAGTTGCACGAGAGTAAGATGCTTCTCCTTTCTAAAGGCTCTGAGCCGCCCACCGACTGTTTCCAATTTATTTTCACTTAACTTGCAAATTTCTCTTGACATGATTTCTGATATGTGAAATAGTAAGACAAAACAAGTAAAGGATTGATACCAAAAAAAAATGCGATTAAAACCTCAAAAGATAAAAGCCATGCTCATTGAGTTGGGTATCTCTCAGGTCTCCATCGCGAGAAAGCTGGGAATCTCCCGCGCGGTCGTCTGCAGCGTCATCGCTGGCCGGGACACCTCCCGCCGCGTCCAGGAGGCCGTGGCCCTGGCCCTGGGGAGACCCTTCGAAGATATATGGGGTCCTCCACATTAAGAAATCAAACGGCGTTTGATTTTTTACTCACTTTAAAATTTTTTTGAGCGGTTGTCAATGTCAAAATGTGATGAAAATTCGACATCCTGCATGACGGGCTTCTTAGAAATCCTCCAGGAGGAGATCCATACCTGGATATACATCCAGCGCCGCGACCGCGGCCTCACCATGCACCGGGCCTGGTCGGAGCTGGCCGAGGTCCTGGGCGTTACCCAGCGCCAGGTCCAGCGCTATTTCACCGGCGACACCCCCATCCCCTCGGACCGCATCGTTCCCCTCTGCCGCTTCATCGGCTCCTCGCGTCTCGTGCACCACCTCGCCTTCGAGCTCAACATCGAATGCTGCGACTCCCCGGACGCGGACGGTTTAGACACAGCGGACATCGCCCAGGCCCTGGTTCAGACCGTGGAGCGCTTCGGCCGGCAGGCCGCCTATCTCTCCCAATCTTTTCTCAAAGAGCCTAACCAGGAGGACTTCCGCAAAATCAGGGCCAGCGGACGGCAGGCCCGCGCCCATATTCTCCACTGCGAGAAATTATACGAGGCCATGCTGCGCGACCGCAGCGCGGCCCTGGAGCAGAAGGCATTGAGGCGCAAGAAGGCCCGGGCGGAGAGGATCCGCCGGAGCTTAGAGGCAAAAGGACAGATGCCGCTGTTCAACGGAGGCGACCATGATGACCATAGTTAAGAGGGACATGGAGGCCGGCCGGAAAAAGCGCAAGTCTCCCCGGACCGGCCGGGACTTCCGCCCCCGGTGCCTGAAATGCGGGGAGCGGATCGCCGGGACCGCGAAGCAATGCCCGGCCTGCGGCCACGTCATCGGGTCCGCTCTTTTGACCAGGCAGGCGTTTTGACCAGGATCGAGGATAAAGGAACAAGGACAAAGGAGATAGAAAATGGGCAGAAAAAACAATCGCAAAAAGACCATCCCCGCCGGAGGTCTCCCCGCGATCCAGCAGGCCTCGGAGAATATCCAGGGCCCAGCGCCCGGGATCCAGAGCGCCAGCTACGACGCGATGGCGGCGGCCTGGGAGGAGACCCTGGCCGGAATGGACCTCCGCTATAAAAAGGCCCTCGAGGACATGCAGGACCGCGTCATCGCAAAGCTCCTCGCCCCCGAGAGTGGCTGGCTGGACAAAATCGGCCTGATCCTCTGCGCCGTGGCTGCGGCCTTAGCCGCATATAATCTGATCCCCTATTTTATGAGGCAGTGATGGCAAAGGATTATTCCATATCCGCCCTTGCGGAGGGCATCCGCATCCTCGATCTGGTGTGCGAGGAAGCCCGGCCCGTTAGCCTGGGGGAGATGGCCCTGGCCCTCCAGATCAGCAAGAACCGCGCGTTCCGCGCCGTGCGCACCCTGGAGATGGAGCGTCTTCTTATAAAGGCAGAGGATGGCTACGGCGCCGGCCCCCACCTCGGCGAGTGGTGGGGGAAATACCGCGTGCACCTCTGGCGGCGCATCGAGAAAGGCCAGAAGATAGTCCGGGAGGCCCAGGACGAATTGGCCGCAACAGAGATACCGGATCAGGGATGAAAAACTGGCGACGGTTGCCGGTTTTGGGATTGATAAATATTTGAAATGATTAAAATCAGCATCTTAAAAAATTGGCGATTTGGGAAGTTTTTAAGGAGGGAACGATGAGGCCCACGAACGAAGAAAAAATAACGATGGCCATCGCCGCGCGAGATTTTAAAGCCCTGGATGAAATCAGCGATGACGATGCAATCCCCTATCTGTTGATGCACGCCGGGCGCGCCCAATATTCTATTTTTGCGCGCGATCTTTTGCAGGTGAGCGCCCTGGTGTTTCTACGCAGGATAAAGATCAGCAAGCTCTATCGCCGAATGAAGGACATGAATTGGGATAAATTCTGCGAGCGCGTGGTGGGGGTGAGCCGTCGAAAAATTGACGAAGATATCCAGAACCTTGAGCAGTTCGGAGAGGCGCATCTTCAATCCTTGAAAGCCGTGGGCCTCGGCTACCGCGATCTCCGCGCGTTGCGCGCTCTACCTGAAGGCGCCCTGCAATTTGATTCCGACGGCTTTGTCGAGATACAGGGCGAGAAATTCAAGCTCACCCCCGATAATTCCGAGGAGATCAAATCCGCAGTTGACCGTATCCAGGACCAGGCCCGCGCAAAAGTACAGGAAGCCCAGGCCGCGGCCGCGGAGTCCGAGGCCAGCCTCAAGGCCGCGCGGGAGCTGATCGCGGACAAGGAAATCGCCATCCGCCGCCTCACCAAGCAACTGCAAAAGAAAAAGCTCGATGGCCCGGAAGACCTGGCTATGGAGATCGACAATATCTACATGTTTTTCAAGGCCGGCATAAACAGCCTTTTGGATTTCCCCTGGGACGACCTGTACGGACACAAGGAGATGACGTTCCGGTTCCGCTCCCTCATCGAGGACGTATTCATGAACGTGTCGCGGTGGATCCACGAGCTGGACCGGCGCTGTCCGGAGGCCGAGGAAAAAATAGACCTGCAGGCCATCGTTGACTGGGAAACCCGCCATGAGGAGCTGATCGAGAGCTGCAAAAAGCAGATCAAAGAGCAGAAGGAAATTCAAAAGCAGCAAAAAGCCGCTCAAGTAACATAGGACGAACATCAGCCCCTTGTTTCGCAAAGGATGGAGAATGGCTTATGCATTGGAAAGTCTGGCGGCAGTTTTATAATGAATTTGTGAGCGCCCCCTGGGGGGAGCGCGGGAAGGTGCTGCAGTGCTACAGGCAGACCACGGGATGCTCGCTCAATACCCTGATGCGCAGGCTCAAGGGCATGGGCTTTGACAGCGGCCGGGATCGCCCGCCCGCCCCCGCCCCCCGCGTCAGCGATGAGGAGATAGAGGCCGTGGCCGCGGCCATCCGTTCATCGCAAAGCAAAAAGGGCCGCATGCCTATGGATACCAGGACGGCGCTTCTCGCCCTCTCCCAGCGGGGAGAGATGGATCTGGACAAGGCTTCTCCCTCCACAATGCGCTCCCTGCTCAGGGATCATAAAATGGACAAGCGCCGCCAGTTGGCTCCCTCCCCCCACGTCCAGATGCGCAGTCTCCACCCGAACCACGTCCACCAGGTTGACGCCAGCGTGTGCCTGCAATGGCATCTCAAACCCTCGGGGATCCAGTCCCGAGACACCGACCTGGCCCAGCTTTATAAACCGGAAAAAATCAAAAAAATCAAGGTCCATTTATTGAGATACATCCTGGAGGATCACTTCTCCGGCGCTTTTTTCGTGCATTACTATTACGCGGCCGGGGAGACCTGGGCGAATATGTTCGATTTTCTGTTCAATCACGCCTGGCGCGTCAAGCCCGACTGGGTAAAGGAGAAATATCCATTCGCCCACGTGCCCGCGAAGCTGATATGGGACGAGGGCTCCGCAAACCAGAGCGCGGTCATGACCCGGATATTGGATGCCCTGGAGGTGGAGCACGTAGCGCACATGCCGGGCAACCCCAGGGCCAAGGGATCGGTGGAATCCACCATGTGGCTATGGGAGCGCAAGTTCGAGAGCATCCTGCGCATGGACCCGCCAAAGGACCTGGAAGACCTTAACCAAAAGGCACTCGATTTTTGCGCATGGTTCAATTCCTCGGAGATCCATACCCGGACCATGATGCCCCGCACCGCCCTGTGGTCCACCATCCGGGCGGAGCAGATACGGATACTGCCCGCCCTGGAGGTTATCCAGGCCCTTGCCCACAGCGCGCCGGAAAAGCGCAAAGTCGAGGGCAACCTGACCGTGCGGTACAGGGGCCTTTGCTACGACGTGCGCCACGTGGCGGGCATCGCGGCAAGGGACCGCGTGGAGGTCATGGTGAATCCCTACCAGCACCCGGACGTTACCATCGCCTACGAGGGCCGCAAATATTCCGCCCAGGCCGTGCAGTTTCTTCCCGCGCTCCAGGGCGGGTTCCGGACCGATTCGGTGGTCTGGGGCGAATACAAATCGCAAAAGCAAACCCCGGCCGAGAAGGCAGTCAAAAAAATGGATGTACGGGCGGACCTGCGTGTCCGCCCATCATCGGGCGCGCAATCGGGCGCAGAATCGGGCGCAGAATCGGGCGCACACGCAGGTGCGCCCCAACGGATATTGGGCAACCTGCACCAGCGGATTCCCGACGTGGCATACCTGGACCGCACCGCCCGGGCCACGGAGATCCCATTGGCCGCTGCCGTTGTTCCACGGGACGTGCCCAGGCTCAAGGCCGCCCAGTGGATCCGCGACGAGCTGGGCGAGGCCTGGCGGCCCTGGATGGCCGGGGCACTGAAAGACCTGTATGGAGATACAGTGCCGGAGGCCGAGCTTCCGGCCATCATGGAGAGATTGATAAAACAGGAGGCAAAAAATGAAAATGATCACGTTACATCAGCCCTGGGCAACCCTGGTCATTAAAGGGGAAAAGAAAATAGAAACCCGGTCATGGCCTACAAAACATAGAGGCCCGTTGGGAATTCATGCCAGTCTCAAGCTGGATAATCTTGCGTTCGATGAGATATTCAGACGCATAAAGGAATATCCCTTTCCGGCTTGTTTTCTGGACAAAATGCGCAACTTGGAGTTCCCCCTGGGCTACATTCTCGGCACCGTTGAAATTTATGATTGCCAACCGACGGAAGCCATCAAAGCCCCGGATTACTATGAGGCCATCCTGGGCGATTTCGGGATTGATAGGTATGCGTGGTTTTTACGTCATCCCCACGAATATGAGGTACGCATCCCGGCGCGTGGAAAACAGGGATTGTGGACATGGGCAAGAAGCCGAGGAATAGACTGACACAGGAGGTGGATCATGAACGGACAAACGGCAATCACGCCCACGGCAGTCAAGGAACGCATTGACTTGGACATCCGCAGATACCAAAAGCAGCGCTCGGAGATAGACAGCGCCAGGGGCAAGATGGACGCCGCGGCTTACATCTTCGCCCTGCAGAATTTGCGGCTGCACTTCTTCGGCGAGACCCTCGCCCCGGACGAGCCGCAGAAAGCGGGGTGCGATAATGGCGCGCGCGGCTGAGAAGATGCCCATCAGGCCCATCGTCCTGGGCCAGGTCCTGCGCGACTGGGGCATCAGAAAACAGGAGGTCAGCCGGGACCTGCGCATCAGCGCCACCACCATCGGAGCCGCGTGCAGGACCGGCTGGACGCCTGGACTCACCGAGAAGGCTAAGGCCGCGTTCCGCCGCTCCATCGAGGATTATCTGCGGGAGCGGGGGGTGGACGAGGAGCTGATCGCGGAGATATGGGAAGAAGCCGAAGCGAGCGGGAAGGCCGGGATTGCGAAGCATACAGACATCATCGAGTGGGAGGTGGAGATGCTCAAACATGAGACTCTGAAGCATTTCAAATTATTCAGAAATCCGTTCCAGAATGACGTGCGGGATCGCAAGGACGTTTACCTGAGCCAGGATCACCGCTACGTCCAGGAGGCCATGCTCGACGCGGCCATGAACGGCGGGTTCGTTGCCGTGGTGGGCGAGGTGGGGAGCGGCAAGACCGTCATGCGGGAGCTGGTATTCGAGCAGCTCCAGCGCGACGAGCGGGTGGTGGTCGTATTCCCCCAGACCATAGACAAGCGCCGTCTCACGGCCTATGGCATATGCCAGGCCATCATCCGGGACGTGAGCGCGGACGGCGGCGCCCCGTCCAGCTCCGAGCTACAGGCCAGCGCCGTGAAGCGCCTCCTCATGGAGCAGCACAAGACGGGCAGGCGATTCGTCTTGGTCATCGAGGAGGCCCACGATCTCCACGTCCAGACCCTGCGCTATCTCAAGCGGTTCCTGGAGATCCGGGACGGCCTGGCGCCGGTCATGGGCGTGATCTTGGTGGCCCAGCCCGAGTTCAAGGAACGCCTCGACGAGCGGAGATCCTACCAGATCCGCGAGGTCATCCGGCGCTGCGCCATCGCGGAGCTGAAGCCCTTCGGCCAGGAGGACGTGGCCGGATATCTGGCGCTGAAGTTCAAGCGCGTGGGCGCGGAGCTGAGCGCGGTCGTGGACGCCGAGGGGATCTCCGCCCTGTGCGAGCGGCTCCTCTCCAGGGACCGCAGCGGGAAGATAACCGATTGCCGGGCCTATCCCCTGACCCTGAACAACTACCTGGCCCGGGCCATGAATCTGGCCGCGGAGATGGGCGAGCCGAAGGTCAACGTGGAGGTGGTGGCGGCGATATGAACGTATGGGCACGGCGCGCCGTGCCCATACAGCAATTCGTCATTCCGGCGAAAGCCGGAATCCAGAACAACAATCAGGAGGTGAATCATGGACAAATAGAAAAAAGGCAATGGGCGGATCCCCTTCGCGCCCAAAAGCGTGAGGGAGTGCATTGACGCAGAGATCCGGGCCGAGCGGCTGAAAAAAAGCCAGGCAAATAGCCAGATTGCCGACACGGCGCATATGGCCGCCCTGTGCGCCCTCCAGCGCGTGCGGGTGGCCCTGTTCGGGGAGGCCCTGCCGCCCGAGGGAGAGGAAGGACCCAATGGCACAGCCGCCTAAATTTAAATCCCCATATCTCGAGAATAAGCAGACCTCCGAGCGCATCCCGCGTCAGTGCCTCAAATGCGGCAGGCCCTTCAAGGCGGCCAACCGCTTTACCCGGCTCTGCTCCAGATGCCGGGTGATCAACAAAGGCACATCCCTTCATTTGACGAGACGGTGGCGCTGCCCCGGTGCCGCATCAGAAAGGGCGAATGATGGACCATGATGACATGATTAAAAACCCGGCCCAGGAAAAAACTATAACCTTTTTCATAACCTCCACCGGCCTCACCGCGGTGGTGGAGCACCTGATCCTGGCCCAGAAGCACGCCGATCCGGCCGCGCCGAGCAGCCTCATCGCCCGGGGCATGGCCCAGCATTGGATTCAGGCCCTTCTCTGCGCGGGCGCGCCCGTGCCCCAGGAGTTTCTCGGCCAGCTCAAGGGCGTATTCCAGACGCCGCAGGTCTTCGCGGCCTACGAATAGCATGTAGGGGCGCAATGAATTGCGCCCATCAGGAGGTAAAAATGAAGGTGCCAATACTGAAAAAAAAGATCGAATTGCATTATCGTCGCAATTTTGGATACGCAGAAGGCTGCCGTGTATGCGAGCACTATGTATATCCCTTTAAGCTCATGGGGTCAGATGGGAAGACCCAACAACTGCAGGAAGGAAGGTGTAAGGTAATGGGCCTAAAAAAAGCCGCCCAATTCCGCGTCAGTTATGATCACGTTTGTGATGCCCTGGAAACTGCCTGGAGGTGAAAAATGAATGAGATCAAAATATTATGGAACGCGCTTGTCAATGTCTGGATTACCGTCCGGGACATCCAGGCCCCCAACCGCCGCCTTGCCTGCCAGATGGCTCTGACAGGGGCGCCGCCCCGCGCCATAGTCATGGAGTGCTGGCCGGCCGAGCCGGGCGTCTGGCACGTAACCTACAAGGCCATGATCACCGTCAGGGACATCGTGGCCGAGACCCGCAAGGACGCCTGCCTGCGCGCCGTGGAGCACGTGGAAGGGAATGCAATGGTGGAGCATTGCTGGAAAGCTGACCATGATTCACATGATTCAGGGATTAACAAGATGCACTCGAAAGAGAAATTTAGGGCGCCCGCGGGAACGGACTTCTCCGATGCCAGCCCGCCCACATCTGTAGGGGCACGGCGCGCCGTGCCCGCACAAAAAACCTCCTCCCCCCTGGCGGGGGAGGGTCGGGGTGGGGGGTGAAAAATGAAGGCATTGACTCTATACCAGCCCTGGGCGAGTTTTGTCGCCTGCGGATTGAAAAAATGGGAGACGCGTTCCTGGGCCACCGAATATAGAGGCCCGCTGGCGATCCATTCTGCATTGCGTCCGGTGGATGGTTTTCTTTCGACAGTAGAAAAGAACATCCCGAAAGATTTACTTCCCAGAGGGTATCCCCTTGGTTGCGTGTTAGCGGAGGTTGAATTGGTCGAAATCTATCCCACGGATTTTCAGGAGGTTTCCGAAACAGAGCGACTCCTGGGAGATTGGAGACCAGGCCGCTTTGCATGGCAGTTGAAATTGTCGTATGCGGTCAACGTGCCGTGGCACGCCAGGGGCGGCCGCGGTCTATGGAATTTACTACCTGAACGATCGGGGCTATTACTTGAAATTGACCTGTCCAAATTGCAAATATGAGTTCGATCCCGGTTGGCACCTTCCGGCCCTCGACAAGGCCAGGCGCTTCTTCGGCCCGGACTACCCGCGCGTGACCGCGTACCTTGACCTATTCCGCCGCGCGCCAGGAGCCGGCATGAACCTCAGCAAGCGCCTGCGGCTTCTCCGCGAGGTGGCGAAGATCATCCAGGATGAATCGTTCACCTACGACCGCCAGGCCCACGGCGCGGACCGGGACGCGGCCCTTACCTGCATGGACTTGGCCGTGGAGGCATTATGCAAAAAGCATGCCTGCGGCCTGAAAAGCCATAACTACTGGAAGAGCATAATGGTCTCAAAGGCCGCGGAGATCATGGCGGATAAACGGGACGCGGATCTTCGGGAAAAGGAGGAGAGACTGCGAAAACTGGATTCCGGTTTTCACCGGAATGACGGCATGGAGGCGGTCCCGGCGCCCTTGAAAGCGGCCATCGCCGGCATTTTCAAGCCCATCGACGCGCCCCCGGAGGAGATGGACCGCATCCGGGCCGCCGCCAGGGAGATAGTCGGCATGATCCGCACCGGCGAGCGCAGGCCGGAAATGACGGCGCGGGTCTGCCTGAAACATAACGTGGACCCATACAAAGTCCACCAGTTGGTGGAGCAGACAGGAGGAGAAGACGATGGCGACTGAGAGAATCAAATGCGAGTCCCCGGACTGCAAGGACATTGCAGTCCATACCTATAACCTGAAGCATCTCTGCGAGCTGCACTACACGATGGCCCTGGGCGAGGAGGAGGGAGAGGAACTTTTCGGAGCGAACGCGAAAACCGCGGCCGCCCCCATAAAAAAGGGCGATCTGGTGCTGATGCAAAAAGAAAAGGCCATGCCCCCCTGCGCCGGCAAGGGATGCTCCCGCGGCGGGAAGTTCGAACTGGATGGCCAGCGCTACTGCCGCTGGCATTACTCGGCCATGAAAAACAAGGAGGCCTGGGATCGCAAGAGGGAAGCGGGAATCACCACGCGGCCAAAGAAAAAGTCCCGCATCGAATCAACCTGTCATTTCGACCAAAGGGAGAAATCTCGCAGCGAGGAATCCAGGCCCGACCCGGCCCGGACCTGGCGGCTCACCCTGACCCGCGACGACGGCGAGCGCCGCATGGAGCGCGGCGCCATCTCCGACGCCGAGGCCCGGCGCATCCACAACGAACTTTTCTGGAGGTAAAACAATGGCAACCAAATCCGAAAAATACCATGAGGAGATCCGGGAAAAGCTCCGGGCCATCCTCAAGGATCACGTGGGCGCCAGAAACGCCATATCCCTGCGGGACATGGTCTCAGCGGTGGAGGGGCGGCAGGTGTCCAAGATCGAGGTTTACGACGGGGCCGGCCGCACCGTGCGCAGGGAGATCTCCAACCTGATCCACACAAACGGCCTGCCCATCATGAGCACCGAGGCCGGATATTTCCTCGTGGGCAGCCGGCAGGACCTTGAGGAGTGCGCCGCGATGTTTCGCTCCAGAGCCTTAGCCATGCTGGCCAGAGAGGCAAAGCTCAAGCGCGTCTCGTTGGTGGAAGTCTCCGGCCAGCTCGCCCTGGACCTGGTGCGGAAGGAAGAGCAAATCGAGAAAGAGGCAAATGTCCCCACGCAGATCCCCGCCCGCTACGAAGCCATCACCAAATTTCTCGACGATCCTCTTGACGCTGACACCCTGGGCAGGCTCCAGAAAAACTACGGCGCCCTGTTCATGCCCCGCAAAAAAATGGAGTACATCAAAGGCGCGGTCAAGAATTTGATGGAGATGTTAGAGGGCTGACATGGCCGGATGCGACATCTATGATATTCCGCCCAGGCCGGATCATTGCGACGGCCCGCCCAGGCTGCCGTCCGCCAAGCAGAGGCAATATTTTCAGGACATTGCCGGGCGCGTGGTGAAAAAGCTCCAGCCCTCAGACCCGGACGCCTGGCTGCGGGGCTTCTGCCGCCAGGCCATCGGCAGAGACCGGCCGGCCACGGCCCAGGATTTCAACAAGGCCATAACCGCCCTCGAGCACCGCGCGGGCAAGCGGGATCGGCAGGGATTGAGGACACCCCCGGGGCTGCTGAAAAAGATGTGGACGCTGGCCCGCATCGGCCCCGGAGAGCTGACCCTGCGGGACATCGTGCATGAAGTAACGGGCCACCGCACCGATTCCACCCGGCACCTCAGCCGCAAAGAGGCGCGGGAGGTCGTCAAAAGGTTGAAACCGTAGGGGCGCGATTCATCGCGTCCTCCAGGGGGTGAGCATGGACAGAAAGATTGTCAGGACCAGGGAGATAGCCCGGCAGCTCAACGTGAGCCAGCGCACCGCCCGGCGCATGCTTGACGACGGCCGGCTCCTCAAGCTCAAACTCTCCTCTCGCTGCGTGGGCACCACGCCCGAGTCCATGAGGCGGCTCATGGAGGTCGCGGAGTTCCGCGGCCTTGAGGAATAAAAAAAGCGGCATTGAGCCGCTTTTATTTTTTTGTGCGGCCAAATGGGACAAATGGGACCACGCCCCTCTTTTTTCCCGGTATCCTCCTCTTATAAGTCTCATTTTTACCTCCTGTTGTGGCCGGCGCCGGCAGCGTGTCGGCGCCGGAGATTTTCCCGGTTTTCACAGGGACAAGATTCGATACTGACGCGCAGAGCGCACCGTGGCCGCCCGGGGAGACGGCATCACCCTCACGAGGGGATCTCCCCGCTTACATCGTCATTCCGGCGAAAGCCGGAATCCAGTCTTTCAGGGGGCGTATGGAAAAGTACAAGGCCCTGATCCTCGACCCATCCCGCGAGTTCGATGTGGACCCCCATTTAATCCATGCGGTGATCCAGGTGGAGTCCTCGTTCCGGCCCGACGCCCTATCATCCAGTGGCGCGGCCGGGCTTATGCAGATCATGCCTGAAACGTTCGTTGAAGCGGCTCAGGCCCTGCAATTGGAAAAGCCCGACATCTGGGACCCGGCGCAGAACATCCGCTGCGGGACCTATTACCTGCGGCGGCAGTACGACAAGTTCCCCACGGTGAGGGAAAAGACCGAGCGCTGGCAATTCGCCCTTGCCTCGTATAACTGCGGCGCCGGATACGTGCAGATCGCATATCGTCTCGCCGAGATCCGACACGGCAGCCTTGCGGGATGCTGGGGCATCACCGCGCCGTTTTTATCCGATCCGCAAACCCGGATCAACGACAAGCGGCCCCTGGCGATAGAGGTCATGGACTATGTCCAGCGTGTCATGGTGGAGTTTTACAGGGCCAGGAGTCTCGCCATCTACGGAAGCGCCGCAGCATGACCATATGTGGACATGGACGTAAAAGGGGTTTCGTGATCATGGTGAAAATATCTTTTGAATGGATTGTCTGGCTTCTGAAAAAAATAATCGGGCAATCTAAATCCGCAATATTAATCACGTTAATCTTGGTCGGTCCAATCACGTTAATCATGGTTCAGATTGGTTTTGCCTCCGATCCCATCCTCTACCTTCGCTGCGAGGACAGCCTGATCTCCGAGTCCGGCGTCCGCCCTTCCTCCATGCGCGGCGTGCAGTACGGCCCCGGCGTGGTGGGCATGGCTTGCGAGTTCACCGGGACCGGCTCCGCATCGTTCGCCAGCTCCGGCCTCTGGGCCGGGGACCAGGGCGCGTTCATGGCCTGGCTCAAGCCCCGGGGGGATTACAACGCGGACAGCGGCCGGCACGACATTTTGAGCATGGGCCAGGAGTTCGCGTTCTTCCTGTCCTGGATGGGCCCCCGCCCGGGGGACCCGGGCAATGTCCCCGGCTCGATCCAGTTCGTACACAATCCCACCGCCACGGTTGGCGGCTGGCTCAGCGCCACGGCCTTAGTCTCCTCAATCATGCGCGATAATGGCTGGCATCATGTCGCCGTCACCTGGGGTCCTAACGGGAAGCGCGTTTATCTCGACGGCGCCCACAAGGCCCAGGCCGGGTATCCGGCCATAACCCGCGGCCTGACGCCGCTCTACATCGGCCGCAGCTCCCACTTCGGAAACGAGGAGCTTTTCCACGTTGACTCCTGGCTTGATGAGATCAGGCTTTATGCCGTGCAGCTCAACGATGCGGAGATCGCTCAAATATATCAATCGGAAAAACCCGGAGATCCCGCAGGATGCGAATCTACATATGATTTTGAAACCGGAGTACTCCACATTCCATATCTCCAGGTGGATGGCCTGAGCCTATGGCTGGACCTCGAGCTGACCAGCCCAGGCGAGCCGTATCTGTTCGAGCTGCGGGACTGGGGGGAGAATCGGTGAGCTGGATCCGCCGGGTCGCGCGCGTGATCAGGTGCGTTTTTTACTTCTTCATCGCTCTTTTTTACTGGCTTTATAACCTCATAATGGATCGCATCGAAAAAAGGAGGATTCGGAAATGATCGACAAAGTCAAATTATTCTTTTCCGTGGTCAGTCTGATCATGGGCATCTGGCCCGTGATCCAGAAAGCGATTCCCATCGTGCAGAAAGTCGCTGAGGAGTTTGCGGACCTGTCCTGGCAGCAGCGGTTCGAGAAGGCCGTGGAGCTGCTGGACCAGGCTTTGGACGGCCTGCCGCAGCGCACCGCCAGCCGATCGGTGAAAAACAGCGCCCTCCACGTGGCGCATCTGATCAGCAAGTCCGGATTGGCGTAGGCATGGCATGACCCCCGAAACTATCTCCGCCATACACGCTCTGGTCGTGCTCATAGAGCGCATAGGCTCCTGGCCCGTGGGCATGGTGCTCCTGCTGCTGTTTCTCGCACCCTGGCTTCTGAGCTTCTGGATCACCCGCACCCAGGAAAAAACTTTTACTGCCGTGACTCTGACCCAGAAAGACCGCTTCGAGACCGTGGTGCAGATGTATAAAAACAACGTCCATCTCTGCGAGAGCTTCGAGAAGCTCGCGCAGGTTCAGGACAGGGTCATCCAGCTCAACACAGCCCACTGGGCCACGGCTCTGGAAAAAATAGACCGCAACCAGTTCTGCCCGCTGGTCCGCACCGAAAAGAAGATCAAGGAGGACGTTGGATGAGCGAAGTGGCGCGGCTTAAATCTTTGATCGAGGCCAGGAGCTACCGCAGGGACAATCTGAAAGCGGAGATCTACCGCAAAATACTGGACCTCAAGGATCTGCTGGCGGGGTATTCCGTAACGTCCGTTGAGGATCTCCGGCTGAAGCTGGCGGCCCAGGTGGCATCCGAGGCCGCGGCCCTGCAGGAGGAATACATACAGTGCCTGCGGGAGATAGAGGCAGCGAAAAAGGAGCTGGGCTGAGATGCCGAAGCGCTATCAGCGGGAGGCCATAGAAAAGGCTTATGCCTTCTACCTCCAGGGCTTCGACGCCCAGGAGATCGCCCGGCGCATGCAGGCCGAAGGGTATCCCAGCTTCGCCCCGGCCACCCTGAACAGCAGGCAGCCGGACCGGAAGGGCAGGCCCAAGGGCTGGATCCACCGCTACGGCTGGGAAGAGTCCAGGGCAAAAGCCCAGGCCGCGCGCATGGACGTCCAGGCCGCGCCCGACCTTGAGGATCACATCCTGGCGGATTACACGCAGATCCGGGTCAGGCTGGTGGAGAAGGTGAAGGCCACGACTATCGACCGGGACGACATGCAGCTCCTGCTGAAAGTTGACGACCTGATTCTGAGCATCGAGCGCGCAAAGCGCGGCAGGGACCAGGCGCGCGACCGACTGAGGGAAGCCAGGGACGCCCTCGAGGAGCTGGTCGCGTATCTGAAACAAGTGGGGGACAAGGACGCGCTGATTGCGATCCAGGATCACCTCGAAGGGTTCACCGAGCACGTGAGGCGCAAATTCGCCGCATGACGTAGGGGCGGGGCTTGCTCCGCCCACATGATGGGAAGATGGCCCGAAGATTAACAACAAAAGAGTTTAGAACGGACATCTCAAAGCTGCGGCAGCTCATCGAGGAAGCCACCGCGCCTTTCGGGGACAACACCCCCAAGGCAAGGCGAGAGCGCAGGGCTGCGGCCCTCGCCGACATCGTGGTATTCGGCGAGACCTATTTCCCGCATTACCTGACATGCCCCAGCTCGGAGCTGCACAGGTTTCTTTCGGACCGGCTCCAGGCCCTCCTCGACGAGGCAAGGGATACTGGCAGGGGAGGCCAGCAGGTGGTGGCCGCGCCCCGCGGGTCGGCAAAGAGCACATGGGTCAGCCTGATCGCGCCGCTCTGGTGCGTGGCCGGGAAGCGGCGCAGCTTCATAGGGATATTCAGCGACACCACCAGCCAGGCCAACGATTTCACGGAAATAATCAAGCTCGAGCTGGAGAGCAACCAGCGCCTCAGCCAGGACTTCCCGGAGATATGCGGCCCCGGCCCGGTGTGGCAGGTGGGCGACATCCTGACAAAGAATGGCGTCAGGATCAAGGCGTGGGGCTCCGGCAAGCGCCTGCGCGGCGCGCGCCACGGCCAGCACCGGCCCGACCTGATGATTGTGGACGACCCGGAGAACGACGAGAACGTCATCTCCGCGGACCAGCGGGAGAAGACCCGCAAGTGGTTCTTCCGCGCCCTGCGGCGCGCCGGCCAGCCCGATACAGTGACCCTCGTGGCCGGCACCGTGATTCATTATGACTGCCTCGTGGCCGTGCTCCTGAAGAACCCGGCCTGGAGCGGCCGGAAGTTCAAGGCCGTGATCGCCTGGTCCCAAAGCCCACTCTGGGATGAATGGGAGCGCATCTACACGGACCAGGAGCGGCTTGACCGCGAGGCCGCGGCCGACGCGTTCTTCGAGAAGCATCAAAAGGCCATGCTCAAGGGGACGGAGGTCCTCTGGCCTGAGCGCTATTCTTATCATGACCTGGTCAAGATGCGCGTCATGGACGGCCCGGCGCACTTTGATTCGGAGATGCAGAACGAGCCCTTAGATCCGGAGACCTGCGTTTTCCTCGAGGAATATTTCCACTGGTACGAGGACGAGGAGCTCGAGGGCAAGGAGATCATCAACGTGGCTTCCGTGGACCCCTCGATGGGCAAGAAGAGCAAGCGCTCCGACCCGAGCGCCATCATAGACCTGGGCGTGGCCAGGGAGGACGGGCGGTTCGTCTGCTACGTGCGGGAGGCGGACGTCCGCAAGCGGCCGCCCGATCAGATCATAGACGACGTGTTTCTGCTGCACCAGATTTTCAAGCCCCTGCGGATCCGCGTGGAGGAGACGCAGTTCCAGGAATTCTTCAAGAACGAGATGATCAAGCGTGGCCAGGCCCTGGGCCTGTTTCTGCCGGTGGAGGGGTTCAGGCCGCTCATGGACAAGCTGATGCGCATCCAGCGGCTCCAGCCCCACGTGAAGAACGGCGTGATCCGGTTTTCGAAGAAGCATCGGACCCTGACCCAGCAGCTTTTGAATTTCCCCCAGGGCGATCACGACGACGGCCCGGACGCCTTAGAGATGGCGTTCTCGTTAGCCGAGGAGCTGATAGGGGGGCCAGTGGCTTTTACCAGCATCCGGCGCAGCAGGTACGCGGAGAGCGGCCGGGGGGCTTGGATGTGACATGCCAAAGGCATGTCATCCCGAGGAGCCCGGCGACGAGGGATCTCAAGAGAGGAAATTTCTCCTTTCGGTCGAAATGACAAAGGTAAAGGCAGGCTGGAAAGCCTGCCCCACAAATACAGGTGGCCATGAAATTCTTGGATCGCATATTCAACAGGGACGGGACGGCGCACTATAAAAAGGCCGAGAGGCCGGAGATCACGCGCATCGTCCAGGCCAACAAGGCGGACGCCCTCGTCGGCGCATATTCCGGCGCCATGACGCCGGAGACCCTTGCCTCCTATCACCGCCTTGCCGATGGCGGGGACATCGGCCGCGCCATGCGCGCCTGGGCGGACGTCATCGAGAAAGACCTGCACCTGGGCAGCGTTTTGGACACGCGCAAGGGCGCGGTGGTGGGCTGCCCGTGGGAGATCGTGCCGGCCGACGACTCGGACCAGGCCGCGAAAGACGCGGATCTGGTGAGGGAGATATTCGAGGCCATCCCGGATTTCAGCAACACTGTCCGCGCCATGCAGGACGCGGTGCCCTACGGGTTCGCCTTTGCTGAGATCATGTGGGCGGTGCAGGGCCGGTGGATCTACGTGGAGAGCATCGACGAGGTCATGCCCCACAGGCTCACCTTCAGGGGCGACAATCTCGACGTGCTGAAATACCCACGCCTGCTCATGACCGAGATGGATTTCAGGGGGACGGAAGTCCCTCCGGAGAAGTTTCTGTTCTACCGCTTCCAGCCCAGGGGCGGCTACGTGGTGCGCTCGGGTCTGATGCGGGGATTGAGCTGGTGGTGGCTCTTTCAGAACTACAGCATCAAGGACTGGGTCGCGTTCATGGAGAAGTTCGGCCAGGGGTTCGTCCTGGGCCGATACGACTCCGCTGCCTCGGCCGGGGACCGCAGGGTCCTGGAGGAGGCGGTGAAGAACATGGCCACCGAGCTTGCGGCCATGATCAGCAAAACCACCGAGATCGAGATCCGCGAGTTCAAGGGCAGCGCCACTATCAACATGTTCGATGATTTTCAGAGAATCGCCGACTCCTACAAGTCCAAGCGCGTGATCGGCCAGACCCTCACCACCCAGGAGGGCGTGTCCGGATCGCTGGCCCTGGGCAAGGTCCAGGGAGAGGTCAGGCAGGACATCCTGGAATACGACTGCCGGGGCACGGAGGACGTGTTCAACCGGGGCCTGGTAGTGCCCATCGTGGATTTCAATTTCGGCTCCCGCGACAAGTACCCGAAATTCAAGCTCAAGTACGAGCCGCCCGAGGACATGAAGGCCTTGGTGGACGTGCACAAGGTTCTGGTGGTGGACATGGGCGTCCCGGTGCCCCTCTCCTATATTCGGGACACCTACGGCATCCCGGAGCCGGAGGAAGGGGAAGCGATATTGGGCGGAGCAAGCCCCGCCCCTACAAAAAATCAAACGGCGGTTGATTCCGGCGCCTCGGCGCAGTTCCAGGCCGAAGGTTCGGACGACATCTATGCCTTAGTGGGCATGACCTCTCCCCTGCTCATGGAGCTTGCCCCGGACAGGATCAGGGACATTCTGGCCGGCGTGGGGGGGAAGATAACCTCCTTCGAGGGCGATCTCCTGAACATGGTGAAAAGCCGGGTGAGCGCGGACATCGGGGATCTGCTGACCGGCCGCTCCACCACCGCCCAGGCATTGGATTCCCTGACGCAGTTCTTCTCCGGGGGCGGCTTCAGGGATCCGGACTCCGGCGAGTACACGATGGACCCCCGGGCCAGGGCCGAGCTTTATGTGCGCAATGAGATGAAGCAGATATACCGGGACACGGCCCTGGAGAACGCAAAGGAGACCTACCCGGACCAGAAGCTGTACGCGTTCTCGCGCGGGCCGCGTGATTCGCGCACCGCCCAGGACAGCGAGAACATCGAGGCCCTGACCAACTGGGAGCACGGCGGGGTGCCCATGCCCGTGGATCAATACTGGGCGCACCCGGTGGTGCAGGCGGCCCACCGGCCCAACGACCGGGGCCGGGACGTGATCTGGCCGCTGCGCCGGTTCCCGGAGGACGTCCAGCGGGCCATCAAATCGAGATACGGAGCATAGGGGCGCTCCCGACAAAAGTCGGGATCACTGCGCCCATCATGGAGGTTGACAATGCCCATACCCGATCCAAGGCCGGACGAATTGAAAGACGACTTTGTCTCTCGCTGCATGGGGGATCCCGCCATGCAGGAATACGAGCAGGAGCAGCGCTCCGGGATCTGCTATTCCCAGTGGAAGAACAAGGGCAAGGCCGCGGAGATGGCCGGGTTCGACGACGAGATCGAGGTGTTCCGCGCCGGCGAATATCCCCAGGCCAGCATCTCGGAAGCCGACCTGGATCAGGTGATAAGGGATTACGATCCTGCGGTGCACGAGGCTCCGCTGTGCCTGGGCCATCCCGCGGACAACCATCCGGCCTTCGGCTGGGTGGAGAGCCTGCGCCGGCAGGGGGATATTCTTCTGGCGAAGATCAAACAGGTGGTGCCGGAGCTGGCCGAGGCCGTGAAGCAGGGCATATACAAGAAGCGCAGCGCCTCGTTTCTCAGGCCGCACCGCTCGCCCACGGGCCGCTGGTATCTGAACCATATCGCCTTTTTGGGCGCGGCCGAGCCGCAGGTCAAGGGGCTGAAGGATATTGCGTTCGCCGATGCAGGCGACCGCGTGGACTTTGAATACACCCCGCAGGGGGGGGACAAAAAGGAGGAAATTATCATGCCGGAAAAGATACTCACACAGGCGGAAGTACAGACCATGATCGACCAGGCCGTGGCAAAGGCCAGGGAAGACGCCAAGGCCGAGTTCACGGCCCGGGCGGACGCCCAGAAAAAGGAGAATGAAGGGCTTCAGGCCAAGGTCAAGGCCGCGGAGGACAGGGCCGCAAAGGTGGAGATCGAGGCCCTGCGCAAGGACACCGCGTCCTTCTGCGAGGACCTGGTGCGCCAGGGCAGGCTGCTGCCGGCCATGCGGGACGCCGGGCTGGTGAATTTCATGGTCAGCCTCGACGGCGAGGCCGCCACGGTGGATTTCGCGGGCAAGGACAAGGCCGAGAAGGTAACGCCCCGGGCCTGGATGCAGAAGTTCTTAGAGGGGCTTCCCAAGGCGGTGAGCTTCGAGCGCTTGGTCCCGGCCGGAGACTCCGGCGGGACGGCCGAGTTCACGGCCCTTGTGGAGAAATACGAGAAAGAGGAGAAGCTCAGCCACGCCAAGGCCGTGAGCTTCGCCGCAAAAAAGCACCCGGAGATCCATGCGCAGTATCTCCAGGATCTCAACGCAAAAAAGAAATGACATGTATGGGCATGGCGCGCCATGCCCATACAAGGGCGCGCTGTGTTCGGGCATAAAAGCTAAAAAGGAGGATTCATCATGTACACGGAAGGCTCGGTTGTAACTTTTACAGCCAACGGCGCCCTGGCCGCCAAGGTCAGGGTCAAGGTCACCGGCGCTTCGGCCACCGATCCCATCCAGGTAGAGGTGGCAGGCGCAGGAGAGCAGCACATCGGCATCACCGAGTACGCGGCGGCAACCGGGGCTCTTGTGGCCGTGCGCATGCGCACCGCGCCCGGAACCCAGGAAGGCACTGCGGCGGAGGCATTTATCGTGGGCGCCGTTCTCTATGGCGGGGCCGCAGGCACGATCCAGGATACATCGAGCGGCACGGCCATCGGCATTGCCCTGGAGGAGGCCACGGCATCGGGCGACATCGTGCAGTTCATCGAGTTCACGGTGATCTCCACCCTGGCCGCTGCCATATCCGTTGCGGACGCCAACTCGAACATGACCGGCGTGACGGTGGAGGCGGTACTCGACGAGATAGAGAAGGCACTCAAGACATCCCAGGCCTGCATATTGATCCCTCTGACCTCCATCACCAATGAAGACGGGACCGCCATGACCAAGCAGGCCACCACGGTGGCGGGATTTGCCCAGCTTGCCAATAAGGAAGTGGTCATCGACATTCCCGTGGACTGCTCCGCCGGGGAGAACCTCCAGGCTACAATCCTGGTGCCGCAGGACCTCGACGATTCGGCAGATATCGAAGTTCACGTGCTTGCGGGAAAGGGAGGAGATCTCGATGTCCTGACCCTCGATTGCGAGGTCTATCCCTGCGCGGTGGGGGATACTGCCAATGCCGACATCCAGGACACCGCGGCTCAGACCATCACAGAGGCCGCATCCGAGCTGGTATTTACCTGCGGCGCGGACGGTGTTCTGGCCGCCCCGGGAACGCTGACCATCGTCCTGGCCCTTGGCGGGACCAACGACGGGGACGCGGTTTATATCTATGGCGCCTGGCTGGAGTACACCAGAAAGGCGCTGACGAGCTAAAACTCCCCCTCTCCCCTTGAGGGAGAGGGTCGGGGTGAGGGGTAAATAAAAGGCAGGCTGGAAAGCCTTCCCCACAGATTATTGTAAGGGCATGGCGTGCCATGCCCATGCAAAAAGGAGGACCATAAAATGCCAGGACCGACTGCAGCAACCACGCTCCAGCGCCCCGATCTGGGCGCCATCGCATATGAATATATGCTGGAGGCCAGCCAGAGGGGATTCATCGGGCTTTCCCTTTTGCCCATCTTCCCCACGCCACTGAAAACCGCGGACTATCCCGTAATCCCCATCGAGGCCCTGATCAAGACTCAGTCCACCAAGCGCGCGCTGCGCGCCAACTACGCGCGCAATGACTGGCAGTTCGAGACGGGGACATTTAACTGCGAGGATCACGGCCTGGAGGAGCCCATCGACGACGACGAGAGAAAGCTCTATATGCGCTTTTTCGATTCGGACGAGGTGGCCGTCAAGAGGCTGACGGATGCCGTTCTGCGGGGCCAGGAGCTGAGGATCGCCACGCTCCTTTTCAACGCGAGCAACTTCAGCCATGCCGACGTGGGGACCGAATGGTCCACGCCGTCCACCGCCACGCCCAGAACCAATATCCAGGCCGGGATAGCCGCCATGCGCGCCGCTTCCGGGCTTTTGCCCGACACGATAGTCATGTCGCTGAAAGTCCTCTGGAATCTGCTCCTCACCTCCGAGCTGCTGACGGCGTTCCGTTACACCAGCCCCATCGAGATCGGCGGCTTAGAGGCGCAGAAGCGCCTGGTCGCCCAATATTTCGGCGTGAAGCAGGTGCTGGTGGGCGACGCCATGCGGGATACGGCAAAGAAGGGCCAGAGCAAGAGCCTCGGCGAAATCTGGGACGACGAGTACGTGGGCCTGTTCAAGGTGAGCTCCGGCGGCAATGATCTGCGCGAGCCCTGCGTGGGCCGCTCGTTCCTCTGGACCGAGAGCAGCCCCCAGAATCTGGTCATCGAGCAATACCGCGAGGAGTCCAAGCGCTCCGATATTTTCCGGGCGCGCCACCACGTGGACGAGGCCCTGGTGTTCGCCGGCGCCGGCTACCTTCTGGGCAACATCACGGCGTAGGGGCACGGCGCGCCGTGCCCCTACATTGAAACCCCCTCTCCCCTTGCGGGAGAGGGACGGGCCTGCCCCGATGAAAATCGGGGGTGAGGGGTAAAAATGCCCTACTGCCTCAAAGCGGACCTGCCCATCCCCGCGACGCTTGCCGAGGACTACGCCACGGACGCCACGGCGGACGACCAGGGAACAAAGGACTCCCGGATAGCCGCGGCCATCGACCAGGCCCAGTCCGAGGTGGACGGCTACGTGGGGGTGCATTACAGCATCCCCTTGGATCCCGTGCCCCAGGTGATCAGAGACCTGACCGCCAGGATCGCGGTTTACAAGCTGGCCTTCCGCAAGAACGTTCAGGCCGCTTACCAGGCGGACTACGACAACGCGATCCGATTTCTCCGGGACGTGGCATCGGGGAAAGCCACCCTGGGTCCGGCGCCGGGCGGAGACGCCGAGGCCCCGAAAGAGGACGGCGGCTCCGTGAGCGTGAACGACCGGGTATTTACGAGGGACACGCTGAAGGATTTCTGATGATCACGGTGAAAAAGGAGGGCGAGGGCTGGAAGATCAAGGCCGGCAGCCTGAAGCTCACCCGCCAGGTCATGATGGAGTTCGGGGACGCGGCGGTGGAGGGATACAAGCACCGCCTTGACAACGGCAAGGGCGTGGACTCCAGCGGAAAAGAGATCCAGCTCAAGCCCCTGAGCGAGATCACGACCCGCCGCAAGGGATCCGGGCTTCCCCTCGTGGATTCCGGCGGCATGCAGGACAGCTTCCAGGTCGATAAAGGGGCCACCACTAATAACCGGACGGTGATCGCGTTCATGGACCCGCAGCACGCCATGATCGCGGCCGTGCACCAGAGCGGCATGACTATAGTGCCGAAAAACGCCAGGGCGCTGCGCATTCCGGTGGGGCCGGCGCGCGGCTCCGGCCGCTCATCGGGCGCCATATATCGCAAGAAGGTGGTCATCCCGGCCCGGCCCCACGTGGGCCTGTCGGACAGGGACAAGGAAGGCATTATAAACATCGCAAAAACATGGGCCGGCGGCCTGCTGAAGGGCAAATGACATGTCCATCGTTGACACGGGCGATTATCTGAGCGATTTCGGCGAGAACCTCGAGACCTACCTCGAGGCCAATCTCGCCTCGATTCAGTTCAAGGACCGCAGCCCGGACGTGAAGCACGACTTCCCCAGGGACCGCGACCCCGCTCCCAATATCAGGATCATGGTGCCCAGGGGGACGCCGGATTACCAGGAAGGCGCGGCCATCATGCGCATGACCGCGCGGCTCAACTTCACCGGCCAGGACGTCCTGGACCAGGCAAAGGAGATCGAGTCCTGGGCCGTGAAGATCGCGAATCTGGCCTCCGGGGAGCGGAGCGGCCAGAAGAATTACTGGCAGACCAACGGCTACATGATCCGGGTTTACGTCTCGGATATAGAGATATTTCTTGTCCAGCTCGAGAGCGGGGCCTTAGAGGTAACGGGCCGCGTGGAGCTGACCGCGGAGAAACAGATTTAATGTAGGGGCGGGCCTTGGTCCGCCCTACAGGGCGCAGCAAGCCGCGCCCAAAAAATAAATTACCCTCCCCCCTGGCGGGGGAGGGTCGGGGTGGGGGGGGGCAAATCCCCCTGTAAAAGGAGGCTTTTATCATGGCAAAAGATTCGACCGATGCCAAAATCTTAGTGGAGCTTGGGGGCGTCCTGTACGACTACGAGGAATTGACCGACTCCGGGGATCACATAACCTTCGCGGTCAGCACGGCAAAGCGGCTGTTCAGCATGGTGGGCGCGCAGAAGCCGCTCATCAGGCCCGACGGCGTGCTCACCGGGCTGGAAGTCACGCCCGCGGCCAGCAACCTTGACGACAAGGTTGACGTGAGCCCGGGCACGGCGTGGATCAACGGCGCGGTGGTGACTCTTGCCGCCGCGGCGACCGACGTGGCAGCGACCAGGCCCACGCCCACGGACGACCACACCATCACCAGCATCACGCTGACCGATGCGGGCGCGGTAGCGGCCGTTGCCGGCGTGGATCACACCGAGTTCAGCGAGATCCGCGCGGCGGACGGAGGGCCGCCCCTGATTGCGGTGACCAGCATAGAGCTTGCGCAGGTTCGGCTGACTGCCAGCGCCAGCGCCGCGGTTCTGGACAGCGAGATATTCGCGGTTCCCAACCAGCACCGGGAGCTGGCGGCATATCCTGTTTATGAGGTCAAGCCAATGGGCGCGGCCGGCACGGCCCAGGTGGTTTTCTCCGAGGCCCTGCCCCTGATCCATACCGGCGCCATACCCAAGACTGTCTATGCGCGGTACACCAACCCCAACTTCGCGGCGCTCACCGAGTGCTCGGAGGTCAAGCTCCCCAGGGACACGGCCAGCCAGTCCGAGGATGCCACCTACGACGGCCCCAGGGCCGCGGTCAAGTGGGGCCGGGGCACCGGGTCTTTCACTCACCTGCACGACGGCTCCGGCACGGCGCTGATCATGCTGGTCAAGGGCACGCAGCGGTTCCTCAAGTTTTTCCCGGACAAGTATCTTACCGGGTACTGGATCATGCTTGCGACCCTGGGCGTGGCGGACGAGTACCCCGTGGGCGGGAACATGCGGGCATCCATATCCCTGGGCGCCCAGTCCGAGCCGGTATGGATACAGCCGTAACCTGGCATGTCATTTCGACCAAAGGGAGAAATCTCGCAGCGACAAATCCCTTGAGATTTCTCGTCGCTGCGCTCCTCGAAATGACACGTAGGGGACCATAAAAAAAGCCATGCAGGAGGGCGGGACATGGATCAGTGCTACAAATGCGGCGGGCGGGACATCCTGGCCGAGGGCAATAAACAGATTTGCCGCGCGTGCGGCCACGTGAACGTCACGCTGGACATACAGAAGGGCAGGATCAGCACCCAGGCCCTGTTCGCCCGCATAAACAAAAAGCTCATCGAGGAGAAAAAGGATGGGAATGTCGGTTCATAACGATGTTTTAGACGCGATGCTCAGCTATATTGCCTCCAACGCGGACAGGGAGAGCGCCTGCGAGGGGGAGCCGACCACTTACGAGCACGCCACCTCCCTCAAGGGCGTGGCCACGGGCAAGGCCGGGTCCATCAAATCCGCCCCGGGGTTCACCGGCCCGGCCGAAGGGGACGTGAGCGGAAGGAAGCTGACCATCGACCAGAACGCGGGGGTTGCCGTGGGCGCCACGGTGACGGCCGATCACGTGGCTCTTGCCGATTCGGTGAACAGCAAGCTGCTGTTCGTGACCACCTGCACGGGGCAGGTCCTGACCAGCGGAAACACCTGCACCTTCCCGGCATGGGACATCGAAATAGCCGACCCGGCGCCCCCGGCGTAAGCCATGCAGCCTCTGACCTGGAACGCGAATCGCGAGCAGCTCGGCCCGCAACTGTTCAGGACGGACTTCCACGTCAAGTGGGTGAACTTCCTGTCCGAGACCGGCTGGATGACCATCGACACGACCCTGATCCAGCGGGCCGGGGTCGTCGGGATGGACCGGGCGCCCTTTGCCTGCAATCTGGCCGCAACCGCCGCGGGCCAGGCCGCGTTCCAGGCCAACAACCGCTACAATGTCCGGGATAGAAAGAACATCACCGACCCCTCCTTTGCCTGCCTGATCAAGCCCCTGGGCGTCAGGGACGTGCCCGGCGAGGTGCAAGGCGACACCATCCTTTATAAGGGCGCATACGAGAAGTTCGGCGACCTGATCCTCCAGGCGTATCACGGCCGGGTCCCCCGGCTGAGAAAGCTGATCCGGTTTAACGCCAAACCCAACGCGGACGTGCAGCTCGAGTTTGAGCTTGAGCTGCCCGATCTCTACGACCTCGATGCCGCAGAGATTAAGGCCGATTGGACCGGGGCCGATACGCTCCTTTCCAAAAGCCCTATCCTTTTCAAGCGCGGCAGCCGCGAGCGCGGCATCTATCTCTCTCGCGCGCGCATCTGGGACTCCAACCCCGATCCCGACCTGCGCAAGCAGGCCTTCGTGTCCGTGTCCCTGCGCCTTGACAAGGGCCGCCTGATCCTGACCAAGCACATCCCCGCGGCGTTCTTTGACGGAGCCGTGTTCCCCGTGTTTACGGATACGGACTTTTATCCTGATCCAGGCACGGGCGCCACGACTGTTGATGGGTATGTAGGCAAGGATGGCTACATTGGAACTTGGGCCAATATTCGTGCTCAAGCTGGGAATCATCATAATGATACAACCGCTTTGGCTCACTTTTGGTATGCACTTAACTCTTGGACTAACGATTGGGACACACTACGTCGGTTTATTTTTACGCTGGACACATCCAGCATTCCTGATGCCGATGAGATAACTGAAGCTATCTTCAAGTTTTGGGTTACAGCTAAAGGCAATGGTAATGGATGGAGTGATTCCGAGGCTTCGACTCACCTTGTCTCTTCTTCTCCCGCTGCAAACAATGACCTTGCCAACGCCGATTATGGCGTATTAGGCGCAACCAGCTTTGGATCAATAGGATATTCAGCAACAACAGCCGCCCAGTATAACAACATAACCTTAAATGCCAGTGGAATCGCCGCAATTCTTAAGACAGGGATAAGCAAATTTGGATTGAAATGCGGCGCGGATTTTTTGACTGCTGATCCTGGCGGTCAAGATTCAAATTCCTATGTAACTGGGTATCATGCCGACCAAGCAGGCGCTGACAAAGACCCTATTCTCTCGGTAACCCATGCGTCCAGCGGCGCGACCTTAGTCATCTCCGATGCGCATCACGGCCTGATCGTGGACCCAATAGCCCTGACCCAGGTGCATAACCTCAGCGTCTCCGATGCGGTGCACGGCCTCCTGGCGGACGCCCTGGCGCTGACGCAGGTGCATAATCTCATTGTTTCCGACGCCGTGCACGCACTTTACGTGGACCCCATCGCCCTGCTCCAGGATTATCTCCTGACCATCTCCGATGCCCGGCATGGGCTTTTCGCTGACCCCATAGCCCTGACCCAGTCCCAGCTCCTCATAATCTCCGATGCGACGCTGGAGCTGCTTTCGGACAGCCTTGATCTGGGGCAGGCCCACAACCTCGTCATCTCCGACGCCCGGCATGCTCTTTTCGCGGATTCCTTAGCCCTGGCCCAGGCGCATGTGCTGGCCATCTCCGACGCCTTGCATGGGCTTTTTGCCGATTCCCTGACCCTGACCCAGGCGCACATTCTGGCCATCTCCGACGCCGGGATGGATCTCTTAGCCGATGCCCTGGTGCTCGAGGCCGGCAGCGAGCACTACCTGGTGATCAAGGACGCCCGGCTGGGGCTTGCGGCCGACGAGATAGTCCTGGTCCAGCTCCATAATCTGGCAATTTCCGATGCGCGCCACGGCTTATTCGCGGACGTCCTGACCTTGCTGCAGGATCAGATGCTGACGATCCAGGACGCGGTCCACCTGCTCCACGCGGACAACGTGATCATCATCACCGGTCTGCAAAAGCCGGTAATCGTGCGGTTCGAGCTGAAGGCCCGGAGCGCGGAGGGCGCCTGGGCGCAGCGCAGCGCGAAATTCGGCCTAAAAAAGCGCGGCATGAAATTCCAATTGAATTGAGGCCCACATGAACATAAACGAGCGATCCACCGCGTATCTGACCGTGCGGTTCTATGCCAAGGACGGCAGCCTCGCCGCGCCCACCGCCGTCGTGTATTCGATCCACGACCTGACCAACGGCCAGGAAGTGCGGGCCGAAACCGCGCTGGTGGCCGGGGCCGAGATAGAGATCACCCTGACCACTGCGGACACGGCGATCATCAACGACAACAACCAGTTCGAGCGCCGCCTGGTCATCGTGGAGGCGACCTACGGCGTGGACGATGCGGTGCGCAGCCAGTACGAGTTCCAGGTTTACAACCTGAAGAAGGTGGTGTGATGAATTTCGATCCCGAAAAATTGAATCAGGACGTCCAGCGGCCCGAGGCGGACGTGGTATGCAACGAGCTCAAAGCCCTTTACGATCCCGCGCCCGAGGAGGACGTGGTGATCAGGGTCCACGCCCTGGACGCCGACGGGTTCATGGGCAGCATCACGGCCGGGGAGAACCAGGTGGCCGAGGCGTTCGTCAAGGCCATCGATGGCCAGGAGACAAAAGGCGCGGCCGACATCCTGCGCCGGGCGTTAGGGCTTGGGGAGGGGCGCCTGCCTGCAGTTAATCGCATGATAGAGAGCGTAGTCCGGGGATCTGACCTCCAGCACGAGCAGGCGGCCAAGATCGCGGACTATTACCCGATGGTGCTGATGCGCCTTGGCAACAAGATCTCCGAGCTGACCGGCAAAGGAGGGGAGCTTAAAAAAAAAGAATCCGCGCCCGCGTGAGGGCGATGGGCGATCTTTACGTCATTTATGTCCTCTGCCACCAGCGCGGATGTTTTGTCTATGAGCATGCGCCTTATATTTTCCCCCAGAGGTTCCTCACCGAGGACGAGATCGCCGGCTGGGAGGAGTTCTACAAAATGCAGCAGGAGCGCAGTAAAAAAACGTAGGGGCGCAATTCATTGCGCCCTAATGGGCGTGATAAATCATGCCCCTACAAACAACAGAAAAAATGACATGAAAGGCAAAGCAAAGCGCGTTACAAAGCAGGCCATCCTCCAGTGGCTCAAGACCCCGGAGGGCAAGGCCCGGCTCATCATCCTTGACATGGCCAGGGCCGGGATAGACTGCCGGGGCATGAACCTGGTAGGGCGGAACCTGATTGTTACCGCGGGATACGATCCGGAGCTGCACAAGGCCCATTTGATGGAGGGCGGCAAGCTCCCGGACTTGAGCGACGCCCAGCATCAGCGGTGCTGGATTATCGGCATCCTGTGCCGCGTCCTGAAGGCGCGCTTCACCGGGCAGGAAAGGCTTTTTCTGGACCAGCTCTATCTGGTGATCCTGGAGCCGGACGGCTCGGCACGGGAGGTGGCGCTGGCAAAGGTGGCGGACGCCATAGCGTTTGCAATGGGCAAGATGACGCCGGAGCAATTCGCCGCCGGCTGGCGGGTGCAAGACGTGGGGACACGGCGCGCCGTGCCCGTACATACATCGGAGCAAGGCGGGGGCAACGGCCGCGCCGCATAGGGATACGGCTTTGTCCACCCTTAAAAGAGGAGATTTCTCGTCGCTGTGCTCCTCGAAATGACAGGCTTTTATTTGTCATTCCGAACGCAGTGAGGAATCTCCGGGTTTACAGGAGGCCTTATTAATGGCCGCAGGCAGTGAAGTCCTGAAATTAATCATCGAGGGCGTGGACAAGTTCTCCGGGGTGTTCGGCTCCCTCGAGCAGAAAATCACCGGCGGGCGCACGGGCCTGGACGCGATGGCGCACATCGGCCTCAAGGCGGCCGAGGCCGTGGCCAAGCTGGGGGTCGCCGCGGTGGCAGCCGGGGCCGGGCTCGCCGCGCTGTCGGCCAAGTTCGCCGCTGATTTTCAGCAGAAGATGGCGGAAGTCAGCACATTGATCACGGGGGTAGCTGAAAAGGATCTGCCCCTGGTCAGAAAGGGGATACTGGATTTATCTACTGAGGTGCCTCAAAGCGCGGTGGTTCTTACCGATGCTTTTTATAAAATTCAAAGCGCCACCGGTCTTGGCGCAGAGGCCATGAAGATACTGGAGGCGGCTGCCAGGGGCGCGGTTGCCGGGGTCACCGATGTCAATACCTATTCGCAGGCCATGCTTGCAGTGATGAAGCCTTTTAAACTGGGGGTGGAAGATGCGGCCCGGGCCGCTGATTTTCTGCAGAACATAATCAAGGAAGGGAGCGTAAAGGCCGAGGATTTAGCGGCCAATCTGGGAAAAGTTGCATCAGTGGCGGCAGCTTCCGGCACGGACCTGGATACGCTTGGCGCAATGCTCGCGGTAATAACCAATGAGACCCAGAATGTTGAGCAGTCATTTACTTATCTGCGGGGCGCCATGCTGACTTTCCAGAAACCTACTGACGATGCAAAGGCGGCTATGGAAGAGTTCGGCATAAAAACGGAGGACGCATCAGGGAAGATACGGCCCCTGATTGATATTTTGGAAGATATTGCGGCTAAAAAACTATCCCTGAACGAGATCATGCGCATTGTACCGGAGAGAGAGGCAGCCCAATCGATCCTGCAAATGGCGAATAGCTATGATGTGTTGCGGGAGAAGCAGGAGAGCATGCGCAGCAGCCAGGGCGTGATGATGGAAGCCTTTGACAAGATGATGGGCACCTTCATCAATCAGGCCAAGCTCATGTGGAACTCCATCAAGGCCCTGGGCATTGTAATAGGGGAAAATCTCCTGGGCACGCTCGGGGATATCGTGAAGTTTGTAAAGGAAGGTATAGACTGGATCCGCAAGTGGGAGGAGGAGACCGGGACGATCAAGCGGTTCATGGAGGGACTGCGGGAGACGGTCCAGGCCAACCTGCAGGCGGTCAGGCAGGCGTTCAATATCGAGACAATAAGCGGGTTTCTCAGGGTGATAATGGAAGCCGTGGGCTGGTTTGCGAAAGCGGCCACATCTATTGACAATATTAAATTAGGATTAACTCTTGCAAACGGTATTTTGAGCGCCATCGTCATCGGCGTGACCGCGATCCACGATAGCTGGAAGCTGATCCAGACTGCCGTGGGCGGGTGGATCGAGCTGCTGCAGCGCGGCTACCTCTGGATAGACGAGAAGATCAACAGGGGGCTGCTCCTGGCCCTCGAGATAATGGACAAGATTCCGCTGGTGGACATGACCGGCCCCATAAAGGAGCTGCAGGAGCGGATTCAGCAGACGCGCATCATGCTTGACGAGCCGTGGGAGACAAAAGGCCCGGAGCTCTGGACCGGCAAAGCCCTTGACGCCCTGGGCAGCGTGCAGGTGCTGATCGATCAGATGGGCACAAAGCCCATCATCCCCCAGGTGGACGCCAAGCCTGCGGTTGACGCAATCGACGCCATAGGGACCGCTCTTGACAAGGCCGCGGCCCAGGGCGAAAAGCTCCCGGATGCCATCAAGAAGGCCACAGAGGAGGCAAAGAAGCTCACGGAGGAGCAGGAGTTCAAGCTCAAGCTGACCCTCATCGAGACCGACGCCCGGGTGAAGATCCAGCAGATGCAGGACGAGACGGATCTGCTGCGGGACAAGCTCAAATTAGAGGTTCAGCTCAATACCGAGGCGGCCAAGGTTGACATGGAGAAGCTGAAGGTGCAGTTTGAAAGCTTCCAGGAGATCACCAAGAGCATCTCGGACGACATGGGCGCACTGGTAAAGGGCATATCCGGCGCGGGATCGCTGCTTGAGAAGTGGGAGATGGCGGATAGGCTGGAAAGGGCACTTGCGATGCAGCAAAAGCTCGTTGACGCCCAGGTCGCCCTGATGGAGGCCCAGCGCCGGGCGTTGGACGACCCACAGAAGCGGGTGCGGGAGCATATCATCCGGGTGGTGGAGGCCGATACCACATGGCTGGCCGGGTTCGTGAACTGGCTTTTGGATCGCATGAAGCTCCAGATCGAAGAGGAAGGGTTTGAGTGTCTGTGCTCAACATAGTAAACAATTTCCGCCCTTCCCGGACGGATCCGGGATCCCTCCAGGAAGCAGAATATTGACCAAAGACAAAGGTTGTCCTCACTGCGGCTCGTGGAACCTGCGGCCCTGCCCGCGCCGGGCGGCGCTCTGGTGCCGGGCATGTAAACGCTGGGTGAATAGACAAGATTTCTCGCTTCGCTCAAAATGACAAAACAGGCCTCCTCTCCCCTTGAGGGAGAGGGTGGGGTGAGGGGTGATAATGGAAAATTCGAAATTCGAAATTCAATATTCGAAATTCTGAGGACTTGATGGGCACGATCTTCTGTCGATCCCTGAACGCGGACTACGGTTTCCTGGAGGTGGGGGAGCCGGAGCCGGCCTCGTATTCCCTGGAGCGCCGCCGCTCGCGCAAGCTCCTTGCCGATGGCGGTGTGCTGTTCACCGACATGGGCCTCTATCCCCAGGATCGCGACCTGACCGTCAACTGCGAGGTTGACAGGGAGACAAGGGACAAGCTGAAGCTGGCCTTTGAGGATGGCGTCCGCAGCTACGCATATGCCGGCCGCATGGGGGTGTTCCACGTGGGGCTTTTCCGCATGGAGCCGCGCTGGAGGGACCGCATCACCGATACCTGGTACCTGACCCTGATCCTCCAGATCGAGAGCGAGGAGACATGAGGCACGACGTCCCGTTCGACGTGATGGTGCGCAACGAGGCCCTGATCGATCAGGTCATGAACGATACGGTCAAGCGGCCCTCGGCAAGGGTCATCTTTTATCCCGACGGGTTCAGCGGCATAGAGCTTCCCTTCACCTCCTTCGAGATCACCCAGCGCGCGGGCGCCATCGATGCGTTCTCCATCACCACCCCCGGCACCGAGGCATTCTGGGAGACTTTAGAGATGAGTCCCGTCGGGGACCGGTTCAAGTTCTTCATAAGCTTCGCGGGCAGGGAGATGCAGATATTCGAGGGCATCCCGGACGAACGCAAGGACACCTGGCCCCAGCCCCGGCCCGTGGCCGGAGCCGGGGGCGCGGCCGAGGGATGGACGGGAGGACAGGACCCGGTGATCATCACCGGCATGGGGCTTCTGGGGCTGCTGAAATTCATCGAGGGCGCTTATTACGGGCCCTGGAATATGGTGGCGGGATCAGAGCCTATCCCATATACGGGATACATCGACAAGCTGATTCTGCATTTTCTGCACAAGGCCGGTCTACATGGCGCCGTAATCGACGGCCCGTCCTTTGGATCCAGCCTGCCATATCTCATCGAGGACCCCCTTGACGTGAATTATTCCGACGGCTACCAGGCCGTGGCGTCATTGGCGGCCAACATCCACCCGGCCGGCATGATGTTCGTCACGCCCAACGGCCACGTGAGGATCAGGTCGAAGAGGCCGGGCAACTTCGCCGGATGGATATTCCATTATTCGGACGTGTTCGAGGAGGACGACCCCGGCAAGGCCCGGATCATATCCTTTGAGCGCTCCTGGCGGAACACCGATGTCATGACGAGGGTCATGGTCATCTGGAAGGAGGACGCGGCCATCGTGGAGGACTCCAGCCTGAAGCTCAACTTCGGGGTGCGGCCCATGACCGCCAACCTTCCGCTGATCGACAATGCCCTTGATGCGCTTGAGGCCGCAGATAAGATTCTTGAGGATGCAAACCGCTGGAGCGTGGGCCTGACCGCCACCATCAATCCCTATCTCCAGATCGGCTCCACCATCAAGGTACACCCCCGCATGGGGCGCAGCGGGCAGGCGCGGTATGTGGAGGTGGTGCAGCGGAACATCAGCGTGAACCTGTCCGGCATGGAGCCGGTGGTGCAGGAGACCCTGACGTGCAGGGCCATCGAGGGGGGCCAGGCGTGGGCATAGGCGTCGTAAAGCAGGACCTGGGCAACGGCCTCTATCTCGTAACCACCGAGGGCGGCAGGGTGCGCAAGGCCTGGTGCGTGGACCTGACGCCCGCGCCCGTGGGCGCGACCGTGGCGATGGCCGATGTTTACAACTGGAACTATGTGCAGAACGTGCTTCCGGTGGTGAACGAGGAGCACCCCTGGGGCCGCAAGGCCACTAACATGTGGAGATTCGCCCGGGAGCTGCCGGCCGCCACGTGTGTCATGAGCTACATCCGGTTCAAGCGCTGGCAGCGGGAGTGCCCGATGTTCTATTACGGGGTGCTGACCAACGTGGACTATGGCGCGGATCAGTGCTCCGTGCGGCTCATCGGCGACAAGAACCAGACCCTCAACAAGGTGCCCGTCCAGTACATGACCTGCAACGCCGCGCCTTTCTCCGCGGGCGACGACGTGGTGGTGGAGTTCCTCCACGGGAGCATGATGGCGCCCCGCGTAATCGGGTTCGTCATGGAGCCTCTGCCCTGCGATTACATCATATTCCGGGACATGCGGCGCTGGTATCGGAACGTCGGGGCCGGGTCCTATGCCTACGGCGACATGGACCATCCGGGAGCGTTCAGCGGCGACATCACCGCCGGGGATCTCTTTAAGCTCAATCCGGCCAGCGGCCGCATCGAGCAGCTCACCTCCGGCCTCTACGGCCGCAATCACGACCTGGATACAAAGGGCGAGTGGATCGTGTTCAACAGGTACAATCACCCCGGGGATAACCCCGCCGTCTCGCCCACCGGCATGTCCATCTGGAAAATCCGCACTAACGGCAAAGACCTGACGCGCGTGGCGGACAGGCTCTACAACCCCGATCACCCGGAGGAGGTGTGGACGACCTTTCTCCACGGCCCGCGCTGGTCAAAGGACAGCGCTCAGATAGCCGTGCCCTGGTCGTCTTTTCTCCTTGCCTGGGACAAGAACGATCCGGATCCGGAGCGCAATTTTTACTATGCCGGGTTCGACGCCGGGGGCGTGAGGTATCCGGCCCTTTCCTGGAAGGCGCAGCAGAGCGCGGCATGGAACAATCCGCCCACGGAGACCGTGTTCTCCACCAGGATCAACGTGCCTCCGTCCGGGAACGATCCTTTTTTACGCTACATGGTCCACCAGGGCCAGGCCGAGATGGGCTGGTCCGCCCTGCGCATCACCCCCTGGACAAGAGGGCACAACGACCTGCATTCGTCCCTGAACCCGGTGAACGCGGACCGTATGCTCATAGAGCGCACGAGCCCGGCCGGGGAGATCATGGCCGTTGAGGACAATGTGAGCCTCGGCGCCATCATCGAGTACGATCCGGACCATCCCCTGGCAAACGAGGACGGGCTGAGGGTGATCCGGGCCGTGGACCCGCCGTGGCTGACCCCGGAGTTCGAGGAGACCGACGACATCAACTGGGCCTGGGGCTACTATGGCTGGCCCTGCTATAACGGCAAACAGACCAAGGCCGCGTGGGACGTGCGCTCCGCAGTGGTGGAGGGATCTCTGACCCGCGCCATACCAGGCGGGATACAGGTTTACGATATCGCCTCCGACGAGGTAGTTTTCACCCTGGGCTGGGGCGTGCAGCCCTGCTTCTGGCAGGCCATATACGGGCTTCGGCCCAAGGAGGAATAGATGGCTCTCGCTGAAAAAAACATACGGTTTTTCCTCTCCGGGGGCGCGGGGAACAGCGACCCCAAGGCCAGCCTTGGCGGGGAGATGAGCACGACCGAGCTCAAGACCAAGAACGCCAGCAAGGACACGAATAATATCACTGGCGTGGTCCTGCGGGACGTGAGCGGGGACTGCCCGGACGGGGCGACCGGCCAGCTCGACTACACGGCTGCCGGGACGCTCCTCAAGTTCAAGAAGCCCGGGGGCACCCTGGGCGCGGGCGTGGACGTGAGTGCAAACGGCGTTTATCAGGTTTATGATGACGACGGGGCCGTGTTCGCCATCGTGGAGGTAACGGCCGCAAGCCTTCCCGTGGGAAACGAGCAGGACACGGTAACAGTGGCCGGGCCTCTGCATTATCTGTTCGACGCCATCAAAAAGAGCGAAAACTGGTATGGCGACGAGGAGCACCGCTGCATATTCGTGGCCAACGACCAGGAGGAGGAGACAGGGACCGTAACCAGCGCGGCAGCGGCAACCCTGACCGATACGGCCCAGTCCTGGGTCGTGGACGAGCACATGGGGCGGTTCGTCTACGTCTATTCCGGGATCGGCGCCGGGCAGGTGCGGCTCATCGAGAGCAACACCGCGGACACCCTGACCGTGTCGCCCGACTGGGGCACGACCCCGGAGGCGGACGATCTTTTCGTCATCTTCAATCTCTACTTCGACGCCAACCTCATCATCGAGACCGAGAGCGAGGGCGAGCTGGACTCCGGCACGGCCACGGCCGGGGCCGCCACCACCCTCGTGGACAGTGGGCAGACCTGGACCGTGGACGTATATGCCAATAAGTTCGTCAGGATCATTTCAGGGACCGGCGCCGGCCAGAGCAGGCAGATAGTAAGCAACACCGACACAACTCTGACCATAAACCCGGCCTGGAGCGTGAACCCCGCGTCCGGGAGCGTTTATTCCATAACCGACAACGTCCTTGACCTGGGCCTCGAGGCCTGCCAGATAACCGCGGAGGCCATCGACAGCGGGGACGGCGGCCAGATCTACGGCGGGACCCTGGAGCATTTTCCGCTGGTGGAGGGGACTCTTGTCATTACCGACGCCCTGGGCCAGGAGACGTTCACCGATTACGAGGGCACCGGGACCCTGGCCGGATCGGCCGGGGGATCCGGGACCATAAACTATGCCACCGGAGTGTGGACCCTGGATTATAACGCCAACCTCGCGGTATCCACCGCAATCCTGGCCAACTACGTCAAGTGGCCCCAGGAGATAGCCGACGAGAACACCGCGCCCACGGGCGTCACGTTCGTCCACCCGGTGGCCGGGGCCGTCCTGACCATCGGGGACCTCTATGGCTCGCAGTATCCCGTGCGCTGGGGGGCAAAGGCCATCTGGCTCAAGTGGCGCGTGCGCAAGGCCGCGGAGCGCGATCCGGCCACGGCCGTGGTGCAGATCAGCGGGCAGGGGTGATAAATGTCCACCACCTGGAATCCGGCCGATAAAAACGCGGCAATCTCCCTCTCAAACGCGAATCTGACCGCAGCGGCCACCAACACCGCCCACAAGATGGCCCGGGCCACCCTCTCCAAAGATGCGGGAAAATGGTACTGGGAGATAACGCAAAACGTCGCGGCCTCGGCATATTCATATCACGGCGTGGCCACGAATCAGGCTACTCTGGCCGGTTTCCTGGGCGCTGACCAATATGGCTGGAGTTACGCGGGCACGGGATACAAGGCCAATGCAAATTCCAGCACGTCTTTTGGGGCCGCGTTCACCGTCGGGGATATCGTCGGAGTGGCCGTTGATATAGACGCCGGGAAGATATGGTTCAGCAAGAACGGCGTGTGGCAGGCCGGCGGCAACCCGGCCACGGGCGCAAATCCGGCATTTTCTAATCTCTCTGGCAAAACTCTCTTTCCTTCAATAAGCCTTTATACAAACACCAACCAGGGGACGGCCAATTTCGGGGCGCACTCCTTCCAGTATCCCATCCCGTCGGGCTTCGAGGGGCTGGAAGTCCAGCCCATAACCAGAAACCTCAACTGCCAGCGCTTTTTACAGGGATATGCGAACCTTTTGTCCATTCTGAACGTGCAGCGGCCGATCCTCGAGAGTGCGGAATATGGCCGCCTGATCAACGTGCAGCGGTTCGTGGACGAATACCCTCATCATCACCAGTATCTCAACGCCCAGCGGTACATCCAGGGCCTGACGGCCCTGCCGCGCGGCCTGAACGTCCAGCGGTTTTTCCAGGGGCTTATTGCCTTGGAGCCGGGCCTGAACGTCCAGCGCCTCATCATGGAGACCCTGGGCGAGTCCCCCAGGGTGTCCGTGTGGGATAGCCTCAACGCTTATCCCGCGCCCAATTTGAGCTTCGGCCTCCTGGCCCCAGGCGCATCAAGCGAGGCTCAGATTTACCTGTGGAACGACCGGGGGGGCCTCTTAGGCAAGTCCCAGACCCTCACGGACGTGGAGCTGGGGATTCTGTGCGGCAACGGCGAGATAGCGGGCCAGGAGGACCCTCTGGGGCAGGAGATCGTTGACGAGAAGTGGCTCTCTGTCAAGTCTAACGGCGTGCTGGGCAGCGGCATTGTGGATGACGCCCAGGCAGCCTACCAGGCTATAGGAGGCTCCGCAAGGCGCTCGATCGGGGACATCCCACCCCAGTGCGCCCGCAAAATCCACCTCAAAATGACCCCCCCGGCGTCCCCTGAAACGATAACCGCCTATGCCCTTCTTGCAGTCTTTTACGAGGTGGAATAAGGAGAGAAGAGAGTCCCGGGCGTGCGACCGCCCGAAACTGATACCTGTTGACCCAGGCATCCCGAAAGATCGGCGCTCCCCTCGCAGCCCTCATGAGGGCGGGGGTAGTATATGTGCTGATCTTGGAAAGGTCAACAGGTTTTATTATGTCTATGAGGTTGCGCTCGCCCATCGCATGGGTGGGCGGAAAAGGATTGATGGTGGGAAAACTGCTGAAGCTGATGCCGCCCCATCGACATTACGTCGAAGTTTTTGGTGGCGGCGCTTCGCTGCTGTTTGCCAAGAAACCTGCGGGAGGCATCGAAGTCTATAACGATCTTGACGAGGGCCTGGTGCACTTCTTCAGAATGCTGAGGGATCCCAAGCTCTTTTGGGAGTTTTATGTCAAAGCCATTTCGACTCCCTATTCGCGCTTGGAATACATCATATCCAGGGCGGAATGGGAGGGCGAAACGGACCCAATCGAGAGGGCCTATAAATGGTTTATCACGGCCCGGATGTCCTTCGGCGGTATTTTTGGGGCTTCCTGGGGATACAGTAGGAGCGCGGTTAGTCGGGGAATGGCTGCGGATTGCTCAAAATGGCTTTCCATCCTTGAGATGCTTCCATATCTTCATGCGCGGTTCATGCGCGTTCAGGTGGAATGCCGGGACTGGAAAATCGTTTTGAAGGCCTACGACGCCCCAGGGACGCTCATTTACATAGATCCGCCTTACCTTCCGAGCACTCTTCGCGATAAGAAAACATATAAGCACATGCTAACGGAAGAGGACCATGTTGAGCTGGTTGAGGCAGTTTTGAACGCTCCGCAGATGATCTTGTTATCCGGATATCCCCATTGCCTTTATGACGGGCTTGAAACTGCCGGCTGGATTAAAGAGAGCTTTCAGGTGTGTTGCTCTTCAATGGGCCACACTCGATTTAATAAGATATTAGGAGATGGCTCGGGCCGTGATAAGCAGCCCAGAACCGAGTGTACCTGGATAAATTATGACATTAAAACAGGCAAGCTGCTAAGCGATTAGTTTTAAGTATTCAATTAAGAATGCCCATTTTTTATCCGATAATCACCTTTGCAATACTTAAAGTTTGCCCCTAAAAACCCCCCGAAAATCAAACGGCGTTTGACAAATAAGCGGTTTATATGCTATAAATCAAACGCTTTTGGGAAGAGAATTTCTCCCAAAATAGTATGCTATTTGTCCCATTCGGCTTCATCTCCCTCAAGGGGAGAGGGAACCCTGTTGACAACATGTCGTTTATTTTCATGCGCCGCGGGTGCGGGCCCGAATGAACAATTACTATGCAATACTTTGTGAAACAAT
>Ga0307376_10000720_pt1 | contig 39998 bp, 26 predicted proteins | sample TR2MG_FD_202536 | JGI IMG/M metagenome (GOLD analysis project Ga0307376, IMG submission 202536) | Soil microbial communities from Risofladan, Vaasa, Finland - TR-2 | ecosystem: Environmental > Terrestrial > Soil > Coastal area > Acid sulfate soil | place: Finland: Risofladan, Vaasa | collected...
GCCCGCAAGTCGCATACGAAAAGGACCCGCCGACGCCTTCGCACGCTCGGCATCAGAGTGGATCGATTACGCTGCTGCGTACCGGATGAACCGTGAAATCCATGACTAAGCGGCGCTGTAGTGCTAGCCCGGATATTTCACGACACGGTTGAGGTTTTCTGACAAAAAAAGCCTCTCGACCCTGTGGGGTTTAGCCGTTTTGCGGGATGTTAACCCCTTCTACTGCAATGAGTTACAAATTAATGGCAAGTTCCTATGCAAGGCCCGAGTTGCTCGGAATTGGCTGGCGGGCTCCAGCGGGGGTCCTCAACGGCATTACCCGGTCGAAAATGGCTAAAGTCCACGACCCTGTATGATAGGGTTTAGTGAAAAATCCAGCATACAAGGCAGGGAGGCTTACCGATGAGAGAGGGTACATCATCCAAGCTGGTCTTTTCCAGGCTCAAACGGCAAAAAGTGGAAGGGTATTTCGACGGGGGTCGGCTGACCTCGGACGCCGGGGCGATGCTGCTTCGGGAGGTGGACCGGCGTCTGGGACTGACGTCGGCGCTGGCGGCGTGCATCACCGATCCGCGTTGCGTGAGGCGCATCCGGCACGATCGGCATCGTATGCTCACTCAGCGTGTTTTCGGGATTGGGCTGGGTTACGAAGATCTCAACGATCATCAGAGCCTGCGGGACGAACCGCTCTTTCAGGTGCTGGTGGCACAGCGTCCCGATCCGGACAGGCCGCTGGCCTCACCGGCCACGCTGTGCCGTTTCGAGAACCGCATCAAGGAACAGCAACTGGGGCTCTTCGCCGACCGAACCCGTTGTCACAAGTTCCTGGCCAACCCGTTTCGGCTGCTTCTGGCATCCGCCGCCTATGAGCTGCTCGAAGCATCTGCGACGCGCGGTCCTGAAGGGTACGCAACTGGCCCAAGCCCGGGTCGGTACCCTTCGCGTCAAGTTGCTGAAGGTCGCGACTCGCGTCACGGTTTCGGTACGTCGTGTGGTCCTGCACCTGTTCAGCTACTATCCCTACCGGCAGCTCTTCACTCGCGTCGTGGCACGGCTGGTGCCCATCTGACCCGCGGACAACTCGAATCGGTCGCGGGGGAAAGGGGGAGTTCTGCCCTCAACCGGCCCCGCCCCATCGCCAAGCCGCAGACGGTCCGCGATCATCCCAAAACGCGAAGCTCATAGCTCATGGTGCAATAAGCAGGCTAGCGACCGGTCAGGCCACGTCACGGACGGGTGCCGACGGTCTCGTAGAGCAGCAGCGGGGCGTCCTGGGTGCCGATGGGAAAGATCTGCCTGGCCAGGCGGGTCCACAGAAAGTCCTGATTCTCGCGGAAGGCGTCCGGGGGATGGGTCGAATCCATCAGGGCGTAGGGGTCAGACACGTGGTTGAGACCCAGCAGATGTCCGGCTTCGTGTGAGCCCACGTTGCCCAGGGCCACACCCATCTGCTCGAGGGTCGGCTCGGTGCCGAACACGCTGACGAAGCTTCCGACAAAGATGATGGCCTGGTCCTCGGGGTCACGGTTGTAGAAGTCGATATTCTCCGAGATGCCAAACAGGTCGGGATCGCGCCCGCCGAAGTGGATCACCGAGTAAGGCTCGTCCGGCTGTTGGTCGTCGGTGGTCAGAACCACCACGTCGTAGGGCAGGAAGTTCTCGTCAAACGTCTGGTAGATAATGTCGATCAGTTCGTCGGTCTGCTCATCGTCGAAGCCGACATCGGTCGCGGAGAACGACGAGAGGTTGAACGTGCCGACGTCGTCGATCACCGTCCGCCCGCCGTTGAAATCCAGCACAATGATCTGGGCCCTGGGGGCGGGCACTTGGCCGTCGCGCGTGATCGTCACGATCAGCTCGTACGAGCCGGCCGTCTGCGTACCGAACTCCTCGGCAATACCCAGGAAGTAGTGCGGGCTGTCGTGCCGAACGATTTCGGAGAATTCAAACGATCGACTGCCGACTGTATCGACCGGATTGGTAACGAAGAGACGCCCTTCGACGTCGAAGATCGCGGTGGTCGGCAGCAGGTCACCGAACGTTACCTCGAGCTGGACGCGAACGTGGTCTCCGGCTTGGAGGGATCCGAGGTCGTAGACGTCGATGTCTCCCAGGTCAATCAGTCCCCAGAGATAGGCGGTTCCTGACGGGTCGAAGCTTGCCCGAATGGCCGAATCGAAGGTGTTGTTGGGCTCACTGCTACGGGCTTCGCGCTGGAAACGCGGATCCGGCGGCGGTGCGCATCCAACCACGCTGGCTGCCACAACGACCCATACCGACAACAGCGCCAGTGACCTAGGCAACGGTGAGGGCCTCGGAACGACCCAACGCGTATACGTCATCACTTCTCCCCGCCCACCAGACGCTCCAAGGCGTCGGTGCTTGCTGCTGCCGCGCCGGCTGACCCCCTCAGCAGCGCTCGGTCATTCCTAACTATTGGCCCCTCGACCGCCTCAGTCAAGGGCGGCTTCTCGCCGCCGCGGATGCGATGATCCGCTCAGGTACGGAAAGCCGCCATGATGGCCGATAAAACGACACGGTTTTTGTCACGCGGCGCCGTCAACGATCGAAATCAACTCCTGCCCAATTCCGCACTACGGACCGAGGCAAACCGCGCCCAACGAACCAAGATCGCCCCCGCGATCGCTTAAGGCCACGGAACAGGGTCCACATCGCGACTGGCAGCCACCTGTAGGAGGGTCGAAAAATCGGCAATAGCCAGGGCTACGCAAACGTCGGCCGCCCCATAGTACATCCACAACTTATCGTCCCTAACCAGGGCGCCGCATGTAAAAACAATGTTGCCCCGCTCGCCGAACCGCTCGTAATCCTCGCGCGGATTGAATACCCATCCCGGGTGTCGGCGAATGACGCGATGCGGCTCTTCCAGGTCCAACAGCGCCAATCCCAGGCGGTAGATCGCGTTGCCGCCTAGCATCTTGACGCCGTGATAAACGATCAGCCAGCCCTCGGGTGTCTCAATCGGTACCGTCCCCGCACCGACCTTCACGCCGTCCCACCACGGGCCGCCGCGCTCCGGCAGCACGCACTCGTGCTGTCCCCAGTGGACCAGGTCCTCGGAATACGCCACCCAGATGTGCTGAAGATCGCCGGCCATGGGGCGGTGCAGCAACGCCCACTTGCCTCGGACGCGCCGGGGAAACAACGCAGCGTCCTTGTTATTGGGCGAAAGGGCCATGCCCAACCGCTCGACCGACCGGAAGTCGTGCGTACGGGCCAGCATGACAGCCGCCCCCACCGGCGAGTAGGCCGTGTACGCAATCACCCAGCAGTCCAGCTCGTCCACGCGCGTGAGGCGCGGGTCCTCACAGCCGAACTGCTCGTAGCGATGCGCGTGCGCGCCGGCGGCCATCAACGGCTGCGGTCTGACCTGCCAGTTATTCACGCCGTCGTCGCTGAAGGCGGGCACCAGATGCGAAAGCCCCTGGCGGTCCTCCACCCGCAGCAACAGCATGACCTTGCCGTCCACCTCGGCCACGCCGGGGTTATACACTCCGCTGGTCTCGAAAGGCATATTGTGCACGTCCAGGAGGGGGTTTTTCTCGTGACGCGCGAACAGTTCGGGGCTAGCCATGAGTGAATCTCCCTGCCTTATCCGCTTCGGAGCGGCCCGACCTCTCCGAAGCGCGAAGGGCGAAAGCTACGGTCGCCCTCTTTGGTCTATGTGGGGCGCCCGTGGCCGAGGCCGGTAAGCTAACCGCGGCGGACGAAGCTGGCAACGTCGCGGTCACCGCGGGCCGCGTCGTGGGGCACGCGCGGCGTGCTCCAGCGTCTGGACGAAAGTGTCGGCCAGCCGATCGCGTGCGAACTGGGTTTCGGCCAGATCCCGCGCCCGGCGGCCCATCTGACGGCGTTGGTCGGGGTGGTCGCGCAGCCACAGCACGGCGTCGGCAAAGGCACCCGGATCGTCGGGGGGCACAGCTACGCCGCACTCGTGCTGTTGGATCAGGTCGGCAAGCCAGCCCGGGTAGTTGTTCAGCACGGGCAGTCCACACGCGATGTAATCGAAGAACTTGTTGGGGCTGGTGCCGTAGTAGAAGGCCGGCACGTTCTTGAGGATTTGCATGCCCGCGCCCATGCCCGGCAGGATGCGGGCCAGCGACTGCTTCGACATGGGCGGAACCCAACTGACCAGATCGTCGAGCTGCTCGCGGCGACTGCGATCCATCAGGCGCTGCTTTTCGCTGCCCTGGCCGATGAAAACGAACCGCACCCCTGTCTGACCGCGACGCCTCAGCTCGGCGGCCGCATCAAGTACGGCATCGAGGCCGTTGGCCCGGCCGTGGGCGCCGGTGAATACCAGACGGAAGTCGTCGGGCTCACCGAAGCGTTCGTCCTGTAAACGCTGGTCGCCGGGTTGGAACAGATCGACGTCGCAACAGTTGGGGATCAGCGCAACTCGCTCGGGCGGGAATCCGGTCCGGCAGACGCCCTCCTTGATACCGGGGGCTAGAGCGATGACCCAATCGGCGGCGCGATAGATCCTGCGTTCCAGCCGTCGGAGATACCAGGTGAGCATCGGGTTTCGGATGATGCCCATGGCGATGGGGATCTCCGGCCAGAGGTCGCGGACCTCGAAGACGAACGGCACGCCGAGACGTCGGGCTGCCTTCATGCCCGGTATGCCCACCGTCAGGGGAGTGGAGGTGGCCAGGATCAGGTCGGCATCAAGGCGACTGACGACGCGGGTGGCGGCCGCGGCAAAGCGGCCGAACGCCAGCACCCGCCGGCTGAAGCCCATCCAGTTGGCGTAGCTTTCGGCAATGCACTTCACGTCGATGCCGTCGACGTGGTACTCGGTGACGCGACGGGTCAGATCCACGTCGGCGTCACGATGTTCGTAGGCCCCGGAGACCATGGTGACGCGGTGACCGGCCGCCAGAAGGCGACGGCTCATTTCGTAGGACCGCGTGCCGCTCGAACCACGCGGTGTGGTGAAGTGCTGATGGATGTAGGCAACGTGCATGACTTTGCCGGCAGCTAGGATACGTCGGGCTGTTTGCCGACATCGGCGGGCGCCCGGACCGATGACAGGTCGGCTCGTCCGAGCCCCACCAGGGTTATGATCCGTTGTGGCAGTCGGCCACGCAAGACGACATCGAGCACCGGCGCCGGTTCAGTCCGACCGTAGGACGGTGACACAAGGCCCTGCACATGATCCGGCTCGTCGCGCCCGCGGATGACGGCGAAGTCCCTCAGGGCGGTCGAATCGGCTGACACCTTGATCGTTACACTCCCAATGGCTGGAGAGAATTGAACCGTGGTATCGGTGCGGTCAATCACATACGGCGAATCAATTACATGCCATCGCAGCGTCAAGCCATGCACGCCGGCGCCCAGCACGTTGTCCGTGATGCGCCAGAGACCGCCATCGACCGCCTCGACGGTGCGACGATGCACCACGTGCCACGGACGGCGGCTGTAGGCGTAGTGCTCGCCGACGAACATCGGACAGGCATCCTCAGGGCGGAAGTCGACCAGGCTAGCGCGCGGCCACGGGAGCCACAGGTAACGGGAAACCAGCTCGAGCGGGTCCTGACCGTCCACCTCGACGGTGTTGTGCGCGGCCATCGACTTGAAGTAGCGCTCGAGGTCGGCCCGGCCCGGCAGGTAGTAGCGGTACGTGCCGCAGTCGTGCAGGATGTTGCACCCCCGCCACCAGAGGTCGACATGCAACAGGTCGCAATGAGCAGGCCGATCGCGATAGGTATGACAGCGGATCATGGCCCAACTGTCCGTGCGGCGCAGGGTATAGCAGCCGCCCGTGCGAAAAGACGACGACCTGTGTGCCACAGCAGGGGCTTGCCCAGCTTTCAGGGCTTGCGCGCCGAACAGCCACACAAGCTGCTCGTCCCACGGGCCGGTCTCGAACAGCCGCTTGCGGTGCACCAGGTAATGGACAGCCTGAATGACGGGTCGGTAGTCGCCGAAGTCACATTCGGTTAGCGGCAGCACGCACGCCCCATCGTTGTTGCCGTAGTTGGGGGCACGTCCCGTGGCAGGATCGATGATCTGGTAAAGGAATTCGCCGGCACGGCCCACGAGTTCATACAGGTCCGCCGGTAGCGGTTCGTCGGCCAGTTCGGCAAGCCGCAGGCCCAGCAGCGCGCCGTCGAGCATGACGCGATGGTAGTTGGCCGAGTGCTGAACGTAGCTGCCGTCGTCATAGATCTGCCGGCGGAGTTCGCGAGTGAGCACGCGGCGCCCGGTTGCCCGCCACGCCGGCGCGTCGTGAAACTCCGGAAAAAGCTGCCCCAATAGCAACAGGCCGCACGCTTCCGAGATGGCATGGTTGTTCTTCTGCGATACGGCGTACTGAATGTCATGAAAGATGCGGTAGCCGCTGGACCAGGCGAGCCCGGCCAGTTGAACCCATCGCTGGGGGCTCGTGGCTGGGTCATCGGCCAACGACCAGAAGCCCAACGCGATGGCCATCGCGCGAACCGCACACTCCTGTCCGTTCTGCCAGTGGATGCCCATAAAGGGCGGGCAGGCGTCCATCCACGAATCGACCCAACGCCAGTACAGGCCGGCTGCATCCACCGCACAGCCGCGGGCCCGCGCACGAGCCAGATCGATCGCCCACGCTGCCCGGGCCGGCTCCCAGAGGGTGCGAATGTCGCCCTGCTCGGGCACATAATCGGGGGTATCGCACCAGATTCTGGCCGGATCACTGCGCCCACCGTCGAACGGGTTAGCGTACCAGTCAATCGGCTGGGGTGAGGGTGAATCGAAGAAGTAGACGCAACGGTCGCCAGCCAGCAGTCTCACCCGCTCGGGCAGATCGGGGCTACGGGCCCCATCGGCGGGGCAGAGGTCCTGCGGCACCTGCGGCGGCTTGCCGAGCGGGAAGAGGAACGGCGGAGGTGACTCGCGCTTGAAGCGGGCATAGCCCTCCGGGTCGTTGGGCATCCCGTCTTGTGTGATCTTGTCCAGGGCGATCTGGTCCCACGGCTGTGGGGCGAATCGGCGGCGCGTCAGCCCGAGCCGGCGGCGGATATACACGCCGCCGCGCAGACAGACGAGCCGCGGGCCCAGGTATCGCAGGATGTAGCAGGCCTTCGTAAGCGGATTCATGGTTGCCGGGCACAGTAGGTCGAACGTGTTACGGCTGGCGGTGCTGGGACAGACTCAACGTCACGCCTTCGGCAGCGGAGCGGACCGCGGCAAAGCTCGCCTGGGTCACCAGGTCGAGTTGATCGAAGCCGATCGGCGATTCGCCCCCGGCCGCTACACGCGCGATGAACTCAGCCATCTCGGCTTTGTGACCCTTGTCCTGACGCATCTTCATCCTCGGCACGCCGGGCCACTGATACGCGCTGAGCCGCCGCCAATTCTCGATCGCGAGGATGCGACCCTCGCTGAAAACCTCGAGCCGCTCCTTGGGATACGCCTTGGGACCGTTGGCCCAGTAGTGAACCGTGCCGATCGAACCGTCCGCATAGGTCATCACGATGCTCATTTTGTCCTGGCGGAGCGGACCGGCCTGCGGGCCGAACATGGCCGCCTGCACGCTGACGATCGGGTGGCCCACGATGAACATCAGCAGGTCGATGAAGTGACAGCCCTCGCCGATGATGCGCCCGCCGCCGATGGCGGGGTCCTGCGTCCAGTGATCGGCGGGGATGGCGCCGGCGTTGACCATCATGTGCAGGGCGACCGGTTGCGAGCGAGCCGACACGAGCTGGCGGACCTTCGCCGCATGCGGGGCAAAGCGCCGGTTGAAGCCGACCATCACGTGCAGGTCGGGATGGTCGGCCGCCGCCTGCCGGACTTGTTCAAGACCTTCCTGATCGATGGCGAGCGGCTTTTCGACAAAGACGTGCTTGCCGGCCTTTAGAGTCTCGACCACGAAGCGAGCGTGGAGGTGGTGCGGCGTGTAGCAGAGCACCGTGTTGACATCGGGGTCGGCCAGAAGCTGCGTGTAGTCGGTGGTGGTGTTTTCGAAGCCGAATTTCCGGGCCGCATGTCTGGCGGCCACATTATCGAGGTCGGCAATCCAGGCCAGCCGGGCGCTGGTTCGTGCCAAAGACGGCAGGCCCACACCCCGTGCGAACTGACCCGCCCCAATCACGCCCACCGTGACACCGCCGGCGGCTGGGCGGTCGGTCGGTTCGCGTCGCGGCACGGCCAGCACGGTGTCGCGGCTGACCTGCTGGTCGGGATAGGTCAGGACGATGCCCAGGGCGTTGCGGTCGTCGGTAAGCACCTGATAGGCGCCGGCTGCGTCGGCCTGGGCGAATCGATGCGAGACCAGCGATTCGACCTCTAGCCGGTCGGTCGCCAGCATGTCGAGCACGGCTTCGAAGTTTCGCTGCTCGGTCCAGCGGACGAACCCTAAGGGGTAGTCCTGCCCGCGATCTTCATAGGCCGAGTCGTAACGGCCGGGACCGTAGGAGCAGGAAACCTGGAACGTGATCTCCTTCTCGTAGAAATCCGCCCGGTTCAGGTGGAGGCCGACCACGCCCACCAGCACGATCCGCCCGTGCTTGCGGCACATGTGGGCGGCCTGACGGACAATCTCGTCGCTCTTGGCCGATGCGGCGATGAGCACCCCGTCGACCCCTCGCTGCCGCGACAGGGCCATGGCTGCACCGACCGGGTCGAGCCCGCCGGACAGGTCGATCGTTTCGGCGCCGAAGGACTCGGCCAACGCCGCCCGGGCCGGGTCGACGTCGATACCGATCACGCGACAACCCGAAGCCCGCAGCAGTTGCACGGCGCTCAGGCCGATCAGCCCCAGGCCGGTCACCACGATCGTCTCGCCCAGCGTGGGTCCGATAAGCCGCACGCCCTGAAGGGCGATCGATGAGAGGACGGTGAAGGCGGCCTGCTCGTCGCTGACCTCGTCGGGGATGCGGGCACACAGGTTGACCGGCACGCTGACGACCTCGGCGTGTCGGCCGTTGCTGGCCACGCGGTCGCCCGGTGCGAAGCCGGTTACGCCCGGGCCCACCTCCAGCACCACGCCGGCGTTGCAGTAGCCCAGTGGCAGCGGCTCGTCGAGCCGGGTGAAGACGGCCTCGAGCGTGGGCAGCAGCCCGTCGGCCTTGATCTTGTCGAGCACCTGTTTGACCCGCTCGGGCTGGGAGCGGGCCTTGGCGAGCAGGTTGGCCCGGCTGAAATCGACCAGCATCCGCTCGGTGCCGGCTGAGATGAGGCTGCGGGTGGTGCGGATGAGCAGATGCCCCGGTCGAACCACGGGACAGGGCACATCGGCCAGCTCGAGCTGGCCGGTGCGAAGGTGCTGGAGGACCTGTTTCAACGTGCCAACTCCTTATCGGACGCACGCCCACTGAGAGCGCAAACCCACCGCAGACAGGCTGTTAGCTTACTGCGGCGCGGGAGGGTTGCCAACTGCGGCCGCCCGTCTGACGGCTTGATCGGCAGGGGCCAGGCGCGGCTGGCGGAGCAGACGAATAAGACGTCAGCCGACGCGGCAGCTTGAGTTGCTCTAGAGCCAGCGTGCGCTCGGCCGCCTGTCCGCCCGACGCCACCACCACGCAGCAAGCAACCATCCAGTCCATCCGCTCATCGGCTCAGCTCCCGCGCTCAAGCGTTGTTGGAGACCGCATCACCAGCGGCCGGTCCGCACAACGGGGTCGCCTAGATGGCCTCCCAGGCGATCCGCTTGCCCTGTCGTAGTTTTGTAGGCCTGCACGCTCGCAAGGGCAAACCCTCTGAGCTGGGACCGCTGCGGGCAAGGCCCGCCCGGCTACCACAGACGCCTGTGAGTTGTGAAAACCGCATTCCGCATTTACGGCCGCAACAAGAGGTTACAAGCGATCGACAAATTCTTGAGAAATTTGTTTGACCAGCCCAAGATGTTGGGGTATCAAGGAGATTAGCCGCCATATTTGGTGGGCGGTGCCCGCTGGCCGAGCCAGCGGGCGATCTGTGGTAACGCCTGATCCAATCTCTGGTGACGAGCCGGGGGGTTGAGCCGCTGGCTCCTGGGGTGGGATGTAGATTGTGCGCTGATAGCGTGCAAAGATACATACTTAAGGCACTTTTTTACCGGGAGTTAGGGTCATCATGCTGACAGGGACGGAAGCTGGCAGCTCGACGGCAGCCAAGGCGGGTCTTCCCGGCCTGACCGGGAACGCCCTCCGCGTGCTTGAGGCGCGATACCTCAAGAAAGACGAGCAGGGACGCTTCGTTGAGACGCCGCAGGAGCTTTTCCAGCGAGTCGCGCACACCGTTGCGGACATCGAGCTGCTCTACGGCAACGATCGCGCACAGCGAGATCACTGGCAGGAGATCTTCTACGATCTGATGACCAGCGGGGCGTTCATGCCCAACAGCCCGACGCTGATGAACGCCGGGCGCGAGATGGGCATGCTCAGCGCATGCTTCGTGCTGCCGGTCAAGGACAGCGTTGAAGAGATCTTCGATTCCATCAAGTACACAGCGATGATTCAGAAGGCTGGTGGCGGCACGGGGTTCGCCTTCGACGAGCTGAGGCCCACCGGCGATTACATCCGCAGCTCGGGCGGGACGACCAGCGGGCCGATCAGCTTCTGGCGGGCCTTCAGCGAGGCCACCAACGCGATCCAGCAGGGGGCGTTTCGCCGTGGGGCGAACATGGGGATGATGTACATCCATCACCCCGACGTCCTCAAGTTTCTGCACGCCAAGCAGGACTTGTCGGCCTTTACCAACTACAACATTTCCGTCAAGGTCACCGATTCCTGGATGCAGGCGTTCACCGAGCGTGCGGACTCACCGCACATCGTCGTGAACCCCCGCACAGGCAAGCAGTACTACCTGCCCAAGGATCTGGATATATGGACGTATACGATCCGGTCGCTGGTGCCGGTGGCCCAAGCGGGTGAGACGCCGCCCGTCGACGTTTACACAAAAGCCGACATCTGGGCGATCATCGTCGGCAACGCGTGGCAGACGGGCGAACCGGGTCTGGCCTTCATCGATCGCATCAACGAAGACAACCCCACACCCCACATCGGTCGGATCGAGGCCACCAACCCCTGTGGTGAGCAGCCGCTGCTGCCCTACGAGGCCTGCAACCTCGGCAGCGTGAACCTGGGCATGTTCGTGACCAGTCCTGCCACCGAGCAGGCTGCCATCGACTGGGACCGACTGCAGAGCACCGTGCACCGTGCGGTCCGCTTCCTGGACAACATCATTGACGCCAATCGCTACCCGCTGTCGCAGATCGAGCAGATGTGCAAAGCCAATCGTAAGATCGGTCTGGGGCTGATGGGCTTCGCCGACGCGCTGTACAAGCTGAACGTGCCCTACAACAGCGAGGAGGCACTCGAGTGGGCCGGTCGCTTCATGAAATTCGTGAACGACGAGGCCCACGACTATTCCGAGAAGCTGGCGGGCGAGCGGGGATGTTTTCCCAACTGGCACGGCAGCCGGTGGCAGACCGAGCACGGTCGCCCGATGCGTAACGCAGCCACCACCACCGTCGCCCCCACCGGCACGATCAGTATCATTGCGAACTGCTCGGGCGGCATCGAACCGCTGTTCAGCTTGGTGTTCTATCGCAACGTGCTGAAAGGCCAGGACCAGAGCAGCAAGCCCATGGTCGAGGTGAATGAGACCTTCCTGCACGTGGCGAAACGCGAAGGTTTCTATAGCGAGGGTCTGACGGATCAGATTGCCAGGGATGGCACCCTCGCTCATATTGAGGACATCCCTGAGCGTGTACGTCGCGTCTTCGTCTGCGCCCACGACATCGAGCCGGAGTGGCACGTTCGCATGCAGGCGGCGTTTCAGCGTTATTGCGACGCGTCGATCTCCAAGACGATCAATTTCCCCAACAGCGCCACGGTCGAGGGGGTCGACACCATCTACCGCCGCGCGTTTGAGTTGCGGTGCAAAGGCATCACGGTCTATCGGGACGGTTGCCGAGAGGCGCAGCCCATGGCACTGAAGGGCAAAGAGCCGGAAGTACCCGACGCTCGGCAGGAAGCGTCGCCATCCGAGGCCGCGGTCCTCGAACCCCGCGAGTTGCCGGAGATCGTCTCGGGCCTGCGCATCCGGCAGATGACGCCCTTCGGCAACATGCACGTCAAGATCACCGTCGATCCTCGTAGCGAGCGCGAGCTGGAGGTGTTTGCCCAATTGGGCAAAGGCGGCGACGTGGCCACGAGTGACCTGGAGGCGATTTGCCGGATGGTCAGCCTATGGCTGCGAGCCGGCGGGACCCTCAAGCATGTTGTGCAGCAACTGAAGGACATCGGGTCGAGCCTTCAAGTCCCGACCCGGGATGGTAAGATCATGAGCCTGGGTGACGGGTTGGCCCGCGCCCTGATGAAGTATCGGCGAGCCAAGGAGCACTTCGGTCTGAAGGATCTGTTGCTCGGTGATGTCGACTTGGCCGAATTGGACGAGACTCTGCACAACGGCAATGGAAACGGCAACGGACACGGTCGCGGCGGCAACGGGCACGGACAAGGCAGGGCCGCCGAGGCCCCGATCGTCGAGCCCGACCACACCGCCTGGCGACTGGGCTTCAAACTCAAGTGCCCGGAGTGCAGTGGCACCCTGGTATTCGAGGAGGGCTGTGCCAAGTGCTACGAGTGCGGCTACGCCCAGTGCTAGCAGCAAGAAGCATCAAGGTTTCGGGAGGCACTGCCGATAAATCTTTAGGAAAACGTGTAGACAGAAGGTCGATTTGCGGGTATAAACTACGGTGCTTGGGGAAAGGAAAGGCTTAAGGGGTCCGTCGTTGGCGTTCGGGTCGGGCACCTGCGCCACCACCAGGGAGGTGGGAGGGCAGGGCGGATTGGGGAGGCTTCATAACAGTTTATAAGATCTAGAGTTGTGTTGGCTTCTTTCCCCTCCGGAAAGCACCGGGCACGCCTTCGGGCACTCGGTGCTTTCTTTTTTTTGCCCCTGGCGTCTGGCCTACATCGTTTCTCCGCTGGCACCGGCGGGGAGTCGCCACGGGCGGCGAGCGGAAAGTCCCACTCGCCTGGCCAAGCCACCCCAAAAGCCGCAAGAATCGTCGCCCGGCGACGGGAAAGACCTTGTTGGCGGGCTTGGCCGCCCCTAAGATGCCGCCCCGTCGGAGCAGGACCGCCCCCAACCGCAGCGCCCGTCAGCAAGGTGTTTTATGTCAAGAACTTACGGCCCTAGCAGAAGAGTTGGCGTGATCGGGGGGATGGGGCCGGCCGCCACCATCAGGTTGTATGAGCAGATCACTCGGCGAACACCGATCCGTCGCGAACAGGACCACTTGCGGCTGGTCATCGACAGCGACCCGACTGTCCCGGACCGCACCGCCGCGCTGTTGGCAGCGGCGAACAGCGACGGTAAGCCGTCTCTGCCGGCTGCCGACGTCGAGGGCTCGCCGGAGCGACATCTCATTGCCGCCGCCCGGCGCCTCCAGGCCGCGGGGGTAGAGCTGATCGCCGTTGCATGCAACACGGCGCACGCTTGGCACGACAGGATTGGCTCGGCGGTGGACGTGCCGGTGCTACATCTGATCGACGTAACGGCCGACGCTGCCGCCCGCCGCGTCGGCCCCGGTGGACAGGTGGGCCTGCTGGCAACGCTCGGCACGCAGGCGGCTGGACTGTATCAGCACGCGACGGCAAGGATCGGCCTGGACTTGGTGCTCCCCGAGCCACAGACCCAGCAGCAGGTGATGGAGGCCATTATGCAGGTCAAGACTGGCCAGACCGAACCGGCGCGGGTCACCATTCACCGAGCGGGCCGGCAGCTAGTCGCCTGCGGGGCCGCAGCCGTCATCGTGGGCTGCACGGACATCTCCGTGGTGCTGGCTGACGGCGATCTGGACGTTCCGGTGGTGGATTCGACGGTCGCCCTGGCCGAGAGGATCATAGATCTCGCTCGCACGGGTTAGGCCCTGTGGCGACCGACGTATCGCATCGACGCGGACTCATGGACATGCAGAAGCTCTCACGACATCGGCGGATGGTGGTCCTGACCGAGGGGCAGTTGGGCCTGTTCGGGGCCAAGACGGCCGCGTCGGTCATTCGGTACCGTCATCAGGATGTGGTCGCCGTGCTCGACTCCGAGCGGCGGGGTGAGCCCATGGCCAAGTTCCTGCCGTGGGGTCACGACATACCGATCGTTGGGAGTGTCGAAGAGGCCCTGCCGTTGGCGCCTGATGCCCTGCTGGTCGGCATCGCACCGATGGGTGGGCAATTGCCGCAGCGCATGCGGGCTCATCTGATAGCGGCGATCGAGGCTGGGCTGGAAGTCGTAAGCGGCCTGCACTCGGCCCTGGCGGGCGACGGCCAGATTGGCCAGTCGGCACGCCAGCGGGGTGTCCGCATCTGGGATGTTCGGGAGACGGGCGACTTCTGGCAGGTCTCGACGGCTCGGGCCGCGACCTTGCCGGTCAAACGGGTTCTGACCGTTGGGACTGACTGCGTAGTGGGTAAGATGGTGGCGGCGCTGGAGTTGACCGAGGCGGCGAGCACTGCCGGCTGGGATGCTTCGTTCGTGCCGACCGGTCAGACGGGGATCATGATCGCCGGATGGGGCATGGCGGTGGACCGTGTGATCAGCGACTTCGTAGGCGGGGCGGCCGAATGGCTGGTAAGCCAGGTGGCCGACCGGCAGGTGTGTTTCATCGAGGGCCAAGGCAGCCTCGGGCACCCGGGTTACTCGGGCGTGGCGCTGGGGCTGCTGCACGGTTCGTGCCCGGACGCGTTGGTGATGTGTCATCGTCCGGGGCGCGACCGGCATCACGGTATCGAGGCACCCGTGGCACTGCTGGCGGAGCAGATCGAGCTTACCGAGGCGATGGCGGCGTTGGTGCATCCTTGCAGAGTCGTGGGCCTGTGTATCAACACTGCCGAGATGGAACCGGCGCAGGCCCGGCGGGCAATCGATCAAGCCGCCGATCAGACCGGACTGCCGGCGGTCGATGTGCTGCGCGATGGCTGTGGCCCGTTGATCAAGGCGTTGGGCCAGGCGCTTGGAATGGCATAACCGGTGGTCGATAGGCCCGATCGCCTGCCGCATGCTGATAGACATACGGACGACCGAGGCACCCGCGACAAGGCAACTTACCATCGAACGGCAGCCGGCTTGATGTTCGGTGCGCGTCGGGCACAATTAGGCAAAGCCGCAGGGGCCGGCTGATGGAATTCCGTCGGCGCCGATAACCTCTTCAGTCGGTGGCAGCCGCTACCGATCAATGCGGTACCGGCGCCTGGGGCGTTAGGTGCAGACAGGGAGTTCGGGGGCATTAGCGAAAAGGTAAGGATGGACAAAATACGAACGTTCACTGTCGTGCCGGCGCTGCCGGCTGAACTCCAGCCACTGAGGGAACTGGCCTACAACCTGTGGTGGACATGGAACCCGGACGCTTTTGGTCTGTTTCGGCGTCTGGACCTGGAATTGTGGGAGGCGGTCTACCACAATCCGGTCCGTTTTCTCTCACAGATCGACCAGAAGCGCCTGGAGCAAGCGGCTCAGGACCGGGGCTTCCTGTCGCACCAGCAGGAGGTCATGGCATCGCTCGCCAGCTACCTCACCGGGCCCAGTTGGTTCAGTCAGCAATACGGGGAGTTGGCGAATCACGTCATCGCCTATTTCAGCGCGGAGTTCGGTCTGCACGAATCGCTGCCGGTCTACTCCGGGGGCCTGGGGGTGCTTGCCGGTGACATCCTCAAGTCGTGCAGCGACCTGGGGGTACCGGCGGTCGCCGTTGGGCTGCTGTATCGACAAGGTTACTTCGTGCAGTTTCTAACGGGTGATGGCTGGCAACTGGAGGACTACCTGGACCAGGACTTTCATCAGATGCCGCTGTTGCCGGCACACAAGCAGGACGGGAGCCTGCTGCGTTTCCCGCTACGAGTGAAGGACCAGGACGTGCTGGTCCAGGTATGGCGGTGTCAGGTAGGTCGGGTGCCGTTGTACCTGCTGGACACGGACGTGCCGGAGAATAACCGGACAGGTCGGGCCATTACCCAGAGACTCTACGGCGGCGATCAGGGGATGCGCATCCAGCAGGAGATTGTGCTGGGTATCGGGGGCATGACGGCGCTGAGCGAGCTGGGTATCTGCCCGTCGGTATGTCATATGAACGACGGCCATCCGGCCTTTGCGGCGCTGGAGCGCATTCGCCGGGTGATGACGAGCAAGAACCTGGCGTTCGGTCACGCGCGGGAGGCGGTGGTGGCCAGCAACGTGTTCACCACGCATACGCCGGTGCCCGCCGGCATCGATACATTTGCTCCAGACTTAGTGGACTCGTACCTGGGCGCGTACGCGAAGCAGCTAGGCCTGACGCGCCAAGCGTTCCTGGGCCTGGGACGAACGCGGCCGGGCGACGGCAATGAGCCATTCTGCATGGCGATTCTGGGTTTGCGTCTGTCGGGGGTAGCCAACGGGGTCAGCCAGATGCACGGGCAGGTGGCGCGCGACATGTGGGCGGGCGTTTGGCCGGGGGCGCCGGCCAGCGAGGTGCCCATCCGCTCGATCACCAACGGTGTGCACGTTCGCAGTTGGCTGTCCACCGACATGGCAGAACTTTTCGATCGGTACCTCGGTCCGGATTGGTCTTCGAATCCGGTGGACAAGGCGGTCTGGCAGCGTGTGTCGGAGGTGCCGGACGCGGAGTTGTGGCGCGCCCACGAGCGGCGGCGCCAGCGTCTGGTGGCTGTGGTACGGCAACGCCTGCGGCAGCAGCTTCGGCGAGCCGGCGCCCCACCTGCGGAGATCAAGGCCGCCGACGAGGTACTGGACGGCGAGGCGCTGACCATCGGGTTCGCTCGCCGTTTTGCACCGTACAAGCGGGCGAACCTGATCCTGCGCGACAAGGACAAGCTGGCACGGATCCTGACCAACCCGAAAGCCCCTGTGCAGATCATCTTCGCAGGCAAGGCCCACCCTCAGGACAACCGCGGGAAGGATCTGATCAAGGACGTGATCGCCTTTGCCCGGCAGCTGGACATGCGCCGCCACGTCGTCTTTCTGGAAGACTACGACATGAACATCGCCCGGTACCTGGTGCAGGGCGTGGACGTGTGGCTGAACACGCCCAAGCCGTTGCACGAGGCCAGCGGCACGAGCGGAATGAAAGTGCCGCCGAACGGGGGGATCAACATGTCGGTGCTGGACGGCTGGTGGCACGAGGGATGGGACGGGGAGAACGGCTGGGCGATCGGCGACGGGCGCATCTATGAGGACGAGGACTACCAGAACCACGTCGAAGCCGAAAGTGTATACGACCTTATGGAAAAAGAACTCGTGCCGCTGTTCTACGAGCGCGGGGCCGACGATATCCCACGGCGATGGGTGGGCCGGATGAAGGCTTCGATGCAGAGCATCAGCCCGCTGTTCAATACCAACCGCATGGTCGTCGAATACGCCGAGCAACTCTACGCACCGGCTGCACGGCGCTGGAAGCGACTGGAGGCGGATGACTTTGCGGCAGGCAAGGGGCTGGCCGAGTGGAAACAGAAGATGGCCGAGCATTGGGGGCAGGTCAAAGTGTTGTCGGTGCAGGCCGCCGACGCCGACGAACTGGCGGTGGGCTCGAAACTAGAGGTGCAGGCGCGCATTCACCTGGGACCGATCCGACCTGAGGACGTCCTCGTTGAGGTGTTTTACGGGCTGTTGGATCGAGACGGCAAACTTGTCCACGGTCAGTCGCAGGAAATGGCGTGTGAAGGCCCGTGCTCGGCCGAGGGCACCCACCGATATGCCGGCGGCATTCCGTGCGCGAGCAGCGGACAGCACGGCTACGCTATCCGCGTGCTGCCGAAGCACCAGGATCTGACCCACCGCTACGACTCAGGGCTGATCTGTTGGGGGTAGCGCGGCAGGACTCGCCTTCTGCGAGCCGGATTGGAGGATCCGCTCGACGATGCGCTCCCTAAGCTGATCCATCATCCTGCCGTGCTCAACGTTCCACTCGAAGTACTCGCGCCGCTCCACCGGAAGCGGCTCGCGAAGCATCGCCTCGATGATGGGTCGAACCCATTCATCGAGCTCGGCCCAGACGGCATCGGCATCCGGCGCGGCGCGCAGCCACACCTCGAGATATCGCCGGTCGTCGCCTCCCTCGCGAATGCCGAGCATACCCGCTGAGGGGATGACGTGTCCGGCCACATACCGCCAGGCGCTCTCGCGACCCATCTCCAGACCCCAGGCCATCACGCCATCGGCCCGCCGATGCATCGGACGGACGCCTGCCAGATACCGACCGTGCGCGAGGGTCGCGTCGAGGGGACACTTGGCGTACCCCCACACCGTGCCTTTCTCAGCGCGCACGCGCTCGAACAGCTCGGGCTCATCGGCCAGTTCCGACAGGCAGATCAAGTCGCAGTCTTCGAACAGCACGCTGCCCTCGGCCTGTCGAATGAGGCCGAAGACCTTCAGACGACCGTCGGAGTTGTCCCGCACGAGCGACGCGATCTGGCTGTAGCGGCTCTTGGCCCAGTCCATACCTCGCTGGTATTTGAAATCCGGGGGGCCCATCGGGCACAAGGCCAGTTGGGGCCAGGATGCTGTCGCGGCGTGCTCGGCGACGCGTTTGCACCACTGCCCCAGCAGGTCGCTGACCGGCGGGGCGACGTGATCGCGATTTGACTGGTAGTAATTATTCAGATAGCGGAGAATTCGCGCGTCCCGGCCCGGCGACACCTTGCCTTGCGAGACCAGACTGGCGCGCAGCAACTCTTTCTCCAGATCGAGCGTCTGAGGAAACTGATCGGGCGGGCCGGCCAGAAACCACACGATAGGCCCAAAACCCAACTGCCCCGCGCTTTGCAGTTGACGATCGAGGTGAGTGAAGTCAAGGTGCAGCCGCGAGTCGCGGCTGACGCGCACGGTGGGGCAGGTGCCATCGGCCCACACGGCAAAGGTATTGCAGTTGTGCTCCATCAGCAGTTGCTGCATCCGTGGTGTAGGCAGCACATCGCTGAAAAAGCCCAGTCGGCAGTCGGATTGGGCCGGCGAGACCAGATCGATCGGCAGCACGTCGACCCGAACCGCAAGCCGGGCCTGGAGGCGACCGGACGAATCCACCACCTCGACGTGCCCCTGGTACGGGCCGGGCACTGCGTCGGAATCAGCAAACACGTCGAGCCAGAACAGGCTGACTCGGTCGGGGCGGGTCTGGATGCCTGACTCCGGCTGTGGCCACCAGTGCAACGGGCGCGCCATGCTCAGAGGCGGAGTGCCGAGTTTGCCGCAGGTTACATGCTTGACGCGGACGCGACCTCTGAGCGGCTTGCCGTCCATCGTCAGTTCGCCTTCCCGCAGTCTCAGGCCGGTCTGTGCGGCAGCCGTGTACACCAGAACCACACCACCCTCCCACTCGTTCCGCGCCACCTTCAATGACAGGGGAGTTTTCAGGTCTTCGGCGGTGGGCTTGGTGTAGATACGTGATATGGGGCTGTAGATCGAGCGTGTAAAGGCCACCACACCGGACGCAGGCAACGGCGCCATCGCATCGGCTTTCGGCGGTTTCTTGACGGTTAGCGCAACAATCATGAACGGGAAGGCGGCCGGCTGCGTGGTCAGGTCGCTGGCGGCGGCTTTCAGCATGGCCTCGAACTCGTCGATTTCGGCGTCGGTGGCCGGATGCTCGTCCTGCTCGTCGTAAGGACGCGGCGCGCCGACGTAGTGCATGTCGAAGCGGCGGAAGACATCGCGATTCTTTCCGGCCTTATAGTCGCGGTACTCGGCGATATCCTTGAGCGTGGCCGTGCGGTACAGCACCCGCTCACCCGGCTCGATGGTGTCGGTCGTGAAGTCCTCGGGCGAGGCGAATTGCAGGCGCGCTTCGTCCGATCGCCTTGCCTCCTGCAAGGCCTGTTCAGCTTCGATAGGCGTGGCCCGGCGGATCGCCACGCGCACCAAATCAATCGGCCTGAGGCGGGTCAAGAGAAACTGCACGGACCAGCCAAAGGATGGGCCCGTAACCATATCCTCGGCGTCAACCAGGATGGTGTCGGTCACCACGCGCCCGGTGGCTTTCCCGCCAAGGCGCCCGATCATGCGATAGCCCTGTTCGCCGCCGCCGCTGAAGAGCCTGACCGGCCTGGGACGGTAATCCGAGTCGAAGTGCGTCAGCTCGACGGCGTAGAGGCCCGGCGGGGGCGTGGGCGTCTGTCCCCAGAAGTTTGGCACCGAGAAGAAGGCGTTGCCGCCGTGAGCGCGACGGTAGCGGATGCCACCGCGTGTACGCGGGGGCGACCAAGCCATCCGGTCGAGGTCCTGCATGTCCGCCACATCGACACTCACCAGTGCCGATTCCGAAGGCTGGCTCGCCGCCGGCTGCGTGGTGTTGATCGGGGCGGCCAGCGTCTCTGTCGTTCCGCTGAACAGACATAAGCATGCCAAAACAGACAACCGTCTCACGTCAGTCCCTCAGCCCTGTCGCCAACGCCATTCGAAACAATCACTCCGGCACCAAAGGCGCCCGCAGAGACGACTGCTGCGGATACGCCAAACGCGCCTTCTCATGTAACCGACTACGGCGCAACATGCAAGAGCAACCCAGCGGACATGCCGGTGAAGCTTGCATTCACTCCGCTCGGCCGGTTCAATGCCCGCGGCAGCCCGGGTTTGTGTGGTGTGGACAAGGCGCGCCAGAGGGGTTGCCCGACTTGGCCTTCCCGGAGGAGCAGAGGTGTTCACGCCGACCGATCCCAAGCAACAATCGCGTTACGCCGAAGCCGCTCGACTTAGTGCCTACTGGTTCCTCCAGAACCAGAACAGTCCGGCCCAGCCCTGGGGGGGCGTCTACAACAGTGCCGACGAGGGGCGGTTCATTTACGAGTACTATCCAACGACGGGGTGGAGCCGGGGTATGGGGGTGTGGGGGCAGACGTTGGGAATCTTCTCGCTGCTGGCGCTGCGCGAGACGGGGATCGACCTGTCGGTGCAGGCTCAGGGGGCAGCCCAGGCGTGTCTGTTGGGCGCGATCCGTGCAGCCCGGTATATGATGACGCTTCAGATCCTCGACACGCGCGACGAGCGCCGGTTCGGGGCCTTTCGCGAGCACACCCCGCAGGCCAACTTCAGCTTTCCCCGCGACGCGGCCACGGGTGCTTTCGGACTGCTTGCGCTGTACCGCCTGACGCACGAGCAGGAGTACCTCGATCGGGTGCGGATGTTCTGCAAGTGGTACATGACCCACGGAAGCGACGAAGACGGCTGGCCGGTGGTGACCTTCCCCTTTACGACGTGTCAGCCGAAAGATCAGCACCTTGTCGGTCTGTGGCAGGCGGGCGGCGGGCTGATCTACTACTACCTCAGCGAGTTAACCGGCGAAAAGAAATGGGTCGAACAGGGCTTGCGGCCCATCGTCGAGCGGGCGCTGACCATGTTTGACGATACGGAGCAGGCCAACGGCAAAGGAGGCATGGCCAATCTGCACGGGCTGCACGGCAATGACGATTTCGCCACGGTGACCATGCTGGCGGCCTATCGGGCCTTCGGCGAAAAGAAATATCTGGAGCGCTTCGCGCGCAACGTGAGCATGCTGATGGAATGTCAGCATGCCGACGGGAGCTTCCGCAACTTTGCGGGGTGTTTCATGGCCGGGCTGACGATGCTGGACGCTCTGCAACTCGGTGACGCGCTGCCGAAGTCGTTGGACCGTCAGGCGGTGGCCGACGCCGTCGCCCGTGCGGCCGACTTCGGCCTGACCGTCCAGGAGACGCAGTTGCGCGATCCGCGGGCGTTCGGCGGCATGTATGGCCAGAGCATGTATCAAGTCGCGCGGGACCGCATCCACCAGCGCAGCACCGGCTACGCGTCGGTGCTGTATTCGCGGCTGGCGGCGCCCGAACCGCTGCCGTACTTTTCGGCGTTGAACTGGAGCAGGTTGGAGACGCCGGTGGATGTGAGCTGGATCCAGCAGCAGGACCTTTCGGAGGCGTTCTGAGCGTCGAGTGAGAAGCCGTCGTCACGGCGTAGAAGAGGGACGGTGAATGAGTACGCGTTACTTCGTCGGAATCGACCTGGGCGGGACGAACGTCAAGGCGGGCCTGGTCGACGAGCAGGCCCACGTCAAGAGCAAGCTCAGCATCGAGACCGAGGCGGACGGAGGGGTCGATCACGTCATCGGGCGGATCGGACAGGCCGTCGAGTTGGCGATCCGCCAGGCCGACGTACCGCAGTCGGCGGTGACGGGCGTGGGAATCGGCTCGCCCGGCTCGATGAGCCACAAAGCGGGCATCATCATAAGCCCGCCCAATCTGCCGGGGTGGCACAACGTGCCGCTGCGGGACCGCGTGAGGGAGGTGTCGGGCCTGCCCACGGTGCTGGAGAACGACGCCAACGCGGCCGCGTGGGGTGAGTTCTGGGCCGGGGCCGGCAAGGACATCACCGACATGGTGATGTTCACGCTCGGCACGGGCGTGGGAGGCGGGGTCATCATCGACGGGCGACTCGTCCGCGGGCACTTCGATAACGGCGCCGAGCTGGGGCACATGATCGTCGTACCCGACGGCGAGCCCTGCGGATGCGGGCAGAAGGGTTGTCTGGAGGCCTACTCATCCGCAGCGGCGACGGCACGACGAGCAGTGGCGGCCATCGAGGCGGGCGAGGCATCGTCTCTAAAGTTGCAGATAGACGCCGGCCAGCAGATCAAATCGCAACAGGTCGAGCAGGCGGCGCGAGACGGCGACGCCCTGGCCGACCGCATCTGGGACGAGGCCTGCTACTACCTGGCGACCGCATGTATCAATATGCAGCACTTCTCGAACCCGCAGCGCGTCGTGCTGGCCGGGGGTATGATCGGCGCCGGCGATTTCCTGCTGGATCGTGTCCGCAAGCACGCCGAGGCCATGACGTGGCACGCGGCCGACGACCTGCCCGAGATCATCTTCGCCACGCTGGGCAACGATGCCGGCTTGATCGGCGCCGCCGGCTCGGCGCATGCCGCCTGGCGGGAAGGAGAGCCGACCTGATCGCCCTGCGGGGCAGGTCGGGCCTCATATCGGTGAACCGATGAACGCGGGCAACATTTTCGCCGACGTCCCGGCGCAACTGCCGGATGAGCTGTTTGAAGATCTGCTCAAGACTGCCGCGGTGCGGGTCGAGCGAATCGTATCGCGTGGCCAGTGCTCGCCCGAGGGCTTCTGGTACGACCAGGACCGCAGCGAGTGGGTGATGGTGCTGAAAGGCCGAGCGAGGCTGCTGTTTGATGGCCAGGACAGCCCGATCGAGCTACGGATGGGCGACTACATCAACATCCCTTCGCACGTGCGCCATCGGGTTGAGTGGACCGACCCAGAGGCCGACACCGTCTGGCTGGCGGTGCATTACTGATTCGGTTAACACGTTTGAGCAATCTTCGCACCAAGCACGGACTCATTGTGTTAACTGTTAGAGGCCTTTCGGGAGCGGCGTGACCATGAAACCGAAGCGCTGGCTGAGATACGGGTTGATCGCATTGGCCGTTGCTGTCGTCGCCATTCAACTGGTACCCGTGGATCGGACGAATGCTCCCATAACTGCCGCGATGTCGGCGCCGGCGGAGGTGGCGGCGATTCTGGAGCGATCATGCTACGACTGTCATTCCAACCAAACCCGCTGGCCGTGGTACAGCTACGTCGCACCGGGCTCATGGCTGGTCGCCGACGACGTACACGAGGCCAGAAAGCAGCTTAATTTCTCGACCTGGGGCGAAATGTCTTCAGGCAAGCAGACCTACATGCGTGACGAGATGTGGGAGCAAGTCGAGGAAGGCGAGATGCCGCTGTGGATGTACACCCTCGCCCATCGCCAAGCCCGCCTGTCGCCGCAGGACAAAGAGGTGCTCAAGGGCTGGTGCGTGGGCGAAGGGGAACAGGAACACGCGCCGGCAAGCAAAGACAGTGAGGACTGACTCGCAACGCAAACCTCTCTGAGTCGAGACCGCTGCCGCGTCGGCGGCGACAGAAGGGGATCAGCCGCTGCGCTTCTATGAGAATGTGTGATCGGGCCGGTCCGGTGACGTTGGGCAGGGGTCGATCTGTGGAATCTTTTCGCCCGCCTGCACCATGCGGCGCTTGAGGACGTCGGCCAGCTCGGCGCGGACGTCGGCCAGCGACGGGTCGGCTACGAGGTTGTTTCGCTCGTGCGGGTCGGCCTCGAGGTCGTAGAGGTAGTCCTCCACGTAGAGATCGCTGTCCGGGTCGGTCGAGCCGCTGCGGTGCGGGGCGCGGACCGAGTATTTCCATTTTTTCGTGCGGATGGCCCGGCCGACGTGACTCTCGCTGATCTGCATGAACACATTGTCCGGCCAATCCACGGCCGTCCCGTCGACAAGAGGCTGCACCGCTCGGCCCTGCATGGTCGCCGGCACTTCGACGCCCGCAGCCGACAGGATCGTCGGCGGCACGTCGATCAGGCTTACCAGCTCGTCGACCACCTCGCCGCCGGTAAAGCCCGGCCCATAGGCGACCATCGGGATGTGCGTGCAGCCGTCGTGGCAGGCTCGCTTGTACTCACTGTTGCGCGTGCAGAAGTGCGAGCCGTGATCGCTCGTGTAGACAATCAGCGTATTGTCGGCCAGGCCGAGTCTGTCGAGTTCGGCGCGGATTCGCCCCAGGTTGTGGTCGAGGCTCGCGCAGCAGCCGAGGTAGTCGGGGTAGTTCTCGCGCCAGTCGCCCTCGGTATCCACGAGATCGCCGGGCACGACGAAGTCCTTGAACCGCTGCTTCGAACCGTTGGGACCTTCGTAGCAATGATGATCGTTCTGATGGTGCGGTTCGATGTAGGAGAGGAACAAGAAAAACGGCCGCTTGCCGTCACGCGTCCGCAGGTAATCGAGCGCGAAGTCGGTTAGGCAGTCGACGCGATAGCCTTTGAAGTCCACGCGGTTCATGTCGGCGTCGAACATGTACCCGTCGTAGCCGTGCGAGGTGAACTCCAGCACGTCCGACGCCAGCCAGTAGTCTTTGTATCCGCCGCGCCGCTCGGGCGGCACGGGCTTGGTTACGTAGTCGGCGGGGGGGCCGAACTTGCTGTTGGTCGAGGCCAAATGCCACTTGCCGATATAGCCCACCTCGTAGCCGTCTTGGCTGAGCCGATGGGCGATGGTCGTTTCATCGGTCGGCAGCGCGATGGCGTTGCGAAAGCAGCCTACCTCGGTGGCGTACTTGCCCGTCTGCAAACACGCCCGCGCCGGGCCGCACACCGGCTGACACGTGAACGCGTTGGCAAAGCGCACGCCCTCGGCGGCCATCCGATCGAGATTGGGCGTCACCTCCAACGGCTGGCCGTAGCAACCCAGCGTGTCCCACCGCTGCTGATCGGAGAAAACAAACAGAATGTTCGGCCTATCGTGACTACTGCTCATGCCCGTTCACCCTATCGGTGCGCCAATCGCCGCTACCAGCCGATGTCCTTACACACGTTCTTGTTTCGCGCGATCTTGCGGCGGGCCTGGGCGCGGATCACCCGCAGCTCGACGTCGTCCGGGTCCCAGTCCGCCAGCAGCCGGGCCTTGAGCTTCGCTTCGATCTCGGCGTACTCGGGCTTGCCCGAAAGGTCGTGCATCTCGTAGGGGTCGGCTTCGAGGTCGTACAGCCGCGAGTCCGCGGTGTGGTTGTACACATACTTGTACTTGCCCACGCGCAAGAACGCCCGCGGGTGGTTCCATCCCTCGCCCTCGAATTCGCAGAACACCTCGCCGCCCTCGAACTTCTCCGGCTCACCCGTCAGAAGCGGCAGCAGCGAGTGACCGTCGGCAAACAGCGGTTTCGGCAGCTCGATACCGGCCCAATCCAGACACGTCGGGAACAGATCCACCAGCGAAACCGGCGTATCGATCCGCGTGCCCGCTTGGATGTGACCCGGCCAGCGTATCACCAGCGGCACGCGCGCCGAAGTCTCCAGCAGGGTGACCTTGGCCCAGAAGCCGTGCTCGCCGGCCATCTCTCCGTGGTCGCTGAAGTAGAGCACCACGGTATCGTCGGCCAAGCCGCACTCATCCAGGCAGTCGAGGATCTTGCCGCAATACTCGTCGAACTCGGTGACCAGCGAGAAGTACACCTCCCGCGCGCTGCGGATCACGTCGTCGGGCAGCTCGCCCGGATTACCGAAGAACTCTTGAATGTAGCGATCGCAGGCGTCGCGGCCCTCGCCTCTGGGATTGAAGGGCAGGTCGCCCTTGCCGCGATAACGTTCGAGGATGTCGGGACGCGCACGATAGGGCGGGTGCGGCAGCACGAAAGACGAGCAGATCGCCCACGGCTGACCGCTGGTGTCGGCCGCCTTCTCGCGGAGCATCGCAAGGGTGCCGTCCAGCACTTCCAGGTCCTTCTGAAAGATCTTCTGACGTTCGGGCACGTCGGCCCTGGCCCCGCGGATCTGCGGCTTGAGCCCATCGTCGCCCGGCCCGCACCGGTAGGGCAGCGGATCGGTCCATTCGTGGCTGGTCCGCAGGCCCCAGGAGTAGAAATGCTCGCCTGCTTCGTTGCCCTCGAGCACCGGACGGCGGTCGAAGCCGTACATCTTCTGGTAGCCGTTGAAGTGCATCTTTCCGACCAGCGACGTCTGGTAGCCCGCCAGCGACAGCATGTGGGCCCAGGTGACGGTGTCCTCGGGCATGGCTGCGGTGTTGTTCCACATGTCGATGCGATGGCAGTGCAGCCCGGCCATGAACGACTGCCGGCTGGGCGAGCACAGCGGGCTGTTGCAGTAGGCGTTGGTGAAGGTGGCCCCGGCGGCGGCCAGCTTGTCCAGGTTGGGCGTCTGGACAATCTTCGACCCCATGAAGCCCGCCATGTGGGCATTATGCTGGTCTGAAAAGACCATCAGGATGTTCGGCTGTTTACCGCTGCGAGTTCGCAAGTTACCGGGAAGCACGGCGTCGGACACGATCACACCTCATTATGACATAGCGCGACATAAGGTACGCAACACACGGTCCCGCGATTGTCGCGGTCCCGGCAAGCCTAGCAGAGCCGACAGGCCAATGGAACCCCCGAGCCGATACGCGCGAGGGGTTGAGGACTCACCGGGGCGTCGGATCTGGGGTGTCAGACATGCACCACGGCGAGTGATCGATCTCGACCCGCAGTGAGCTGCCGCTCGGCTCCTCCGGATCGGGCACGATCTGCCAACAGGCCCAGGTCAGGCGGCGGAGGAACCGCATGTCGTGACTGACCAGCAGCAGCCCGCAGATCACCTGGTCCAGCGCGTTCTCCAAACACTCAATCGACGGCAGGTCCAAATGGTTGGTCGGCTCGTCCATGATGATCAGGTTCGGACGGCGGGCGATGCCCAAGGCCAGCATGATCTTGCGCAACTCGCCCGGGCTGGGCTGATCGGTCGTCAGCACGCGACGCGGGTCCGAACCGAGGCAGTCGATCACCGTCATCACCCCACCCAGGCGTGCGTCGGGCAGGCGGCGTACGTCGGTGATGATCTTCCGCGCGGTCGAACGATCGATCTCCTGCGGCATGTAGACGACCTTGTCGGCCGGTAGATCGAGATGTGAAACGATGTATCGCACCAACGTGCTCTTACCCGAACCGTTGGGCCCCACCAGCGCAACACGATCGTCCGGCTTCATCGACAAGTCGCCGGCCATCAGACACCGTTGCGCACCCAGCGCCAGCGATATAGCAGGAACATCGAACAGCGTATTGCGCCGCGCTCCAACGCCCTGCAATTCAATGCCCAGCCGCTGCCGCCCGGTGGCGTGGATGGCGGCGAGCTTCGCCTGCGCCTGATGCAAACGTCCGGTCATCTGCCGCAGCAGGCGACCGGCTTGCCCGTCCTTGCTCGTGTACCGCGCCTGTCCGATGTGCTGCTTGGCGTCGTGGTCCTTGCGGGCGACGCGGCCCTTCGACCGAAGATGCTGGGCGCGGTCGGCCTCGCGGCGCCGATCGCCGGCTTCGTCCTTCAGCCGCTTGAGATCGCGTTTGGCCTGCTCGCGGGCCAGGCGGGCCTGCTCCTGGTCGGCGTCGGCCAGCGCGACGCTCTTGCTGTAGCCGCCCGGACGCATCACTGCACCGGGCGGCGCGACGAAGAGGCACTGGCTGCACAACGCGTCGAGCAGGTCACGGTCGTGGCTGACCAGCAGACCGACGCCGCGAAACGACCGCAGCGATTCGGCCAACAGGCGCCTCGCGTCGTAATCGATGTGGTTCGTCGGCTCGTCCAAGGCCAACACACGCGGACGCCGCCACAGCGCGACGGCGATCTGCGCTCGCTTGCGCTCACCGTGACTGAGCTTCGGCCAGACCGACACCCATTCGCTGTCGACGCCGAGCCGATCGCGCAAGACGATCGCATTGTGGTCGGCCGCCTCAACAAACGAGGCGAGCCCGCTCGGTGGGTCGTCGGTTCGTTGCGGGCAGTAGACGACCCGATCGTGCGTCACGATGCGACCGCGAGCGGCCCGGAGGTCACCGCAGGCCAGGCGCAACAGCGTCGTCTTGCCCGATCCGTTGGCACCGATCACGCCCGTCCAGCCCTGCGGGAACTGCGCCGTGAGCCCGTCGAAGACCGGCTCGCCGGAGGATTCGTAGAAAAACGCCACGTCGTTAAATATCAGAGAGCCTGTTGGCATGTGCGGTTCCGCCCTACCAGGAATCATACAATGCACAAGCGGGAACCTCCGCCCGATGGCAGCGACAGCCAAGTTGGATTGCATTGCAGCGAAGAGCCACAGGCCATGGGCCGAGCCGGACAATCGAGACCCACGCGGCAGCGCCGGTCGAACGCACACGTTCAGCGTCGATGCAGATCGACGCTCCTACCTTGCCGCGAGGTTTCGCTCTCTTACCGGCGCCGCATTCCCGTAGCTCCTTTTGCAGACGTGGACCCAACAGCAACTACATCCTATCTGGGGGGCGGGTCGCATCAGCCCGTCATCGTGCGGCCTCGCCGAGCACGCTCGCCATTGACAGACCGGCCGCAGCAGATAGCCTCGCGGCGTACGCGACCCGGTGACGTGCGACCGAGACGTTTCGAGGAGTCGATCGTGCAACGAGCCATCGTAAGCAGTGTGGCGTGGGGAATCATCGCAGCCTTGTATCTGCCGGCAGCGGCGGCCGGGCAGATAACGCTCCATCCTGCCAGCGCCATGGTGCGAATCGGCGGAGCCGACGGCGAATCGATCCCACCCGCAGTGGCGCACTGTGCCCTCGACGCCGTCCGCGATGAGCGCGAGGGGATACAATTTGCCGTCCTGTCAGACTCGGCTGCGTCGGAAGACATACAAATCAATGTGCGAGCCAGCCAGCGCGCCGGCGCCCCGGACGCACACCTCTACCACGTCGTCGCGGTTAACCACACCGCACCGCCTGCCGAGGGGATGTTCGTCGTGCCGCCGCGCCGCCTCGGTTGGATACCCGACGTGCTCGTGCCGACGGATCTGACCGCAACGGCACGGACGCTCGCCTCCGTCGCAGACCAGCCGCCCCTGACGTTCTACCTGGAGTTCGCCGTTGGGCGACAGGCCTCGCCGGGCACCTACCGGTACTCGGTCGACGTGACGTCCGCCGGCGGGGAGTCAGGTACGTTAGCCGTGCAACTCACCGTGCATGACGTGGCCCTGCCGGTCAGACTGCCCTTCCGCACGGCTACCTGCTGGAACTGGTCGCTGACCGATTATTGCGGTCGCGAGCTGACCACCGAAGAGAAACGGGCGTTTTGGCACTTCTGCCTGGATTATCGTTTGAGTCCGTGTGCGTTCTTCAGCCGCGAGCCCGACCCCACGCCTCTGGAGGCCGCCGAACTGATCGAACGCGGCCTGTCGTTGGTGTGCCTGATGCAGGTCAGCGGTCGCAATCCCAGACCCCTTTCCGACACGCTCAAACAACGTTACGCGCCGCTGCTGCAGGAGTGGCGCAGCCAGCTACGCGATTGCGGCCTCCAGAACGACGCCGTCGTGCTGCTGGCCGACGAGCCGCCCGAGTCAAGTATCGATGTATGCAGGGCCAACGCCGCCTTTTTCAAGCAATACTTCCCGGAGCTGAAAACCTGGATCGCAACACGACCATCGGCCGCATGGGCCGACTTCGCCGACGTGTTCGACGTTGTAACCGCCCATTCCACCGAGCTGTATGCCCGGCACAGCCACGACGAGCAGGCGGCCCGATGGTGGCGCCGGACCCGGCCCTTCCCGAAAGGCGAGTACTGGTGGTTTCATTCGGTCGAGCCTTACGCACCGTATACCAACGTGCGTATGGACAACCTCCCGATCGAAGGGCGCGTCTCCGGCTGGCAGAGCGCCCTCTACGCCGTCGATGGCTACGAGTATTTCTGGATCACCGACTGGAAGGCCAACAAGCCCTCCAAAGACGTGCCCTGGCCCCAGCGGGCTCGGCAGTGGAAGACCGGGCTCTCGGGGGCGGGAACGCTGTGCTATCCGCAGGAGGTCGCCTGCAGCCAAAGCGAGCAGCAGTGCGTCCGACCCATCCCAAGCCTGCGACTGGTAAACCTGCGCGACGGCATCGAAGACTGGGCCCTACTGGAGATGCTCGTCCCCCGACCCGACACGGCAGGCCGCCTTCCCTACATCGCCCCCGTTACGACGAGCCTGCAGACGTTCACCACAAAGCCACACACCCTGCTGGCCGCACGACGCAAGGTCATCAGCGACCTGGCAACTCGCCGGGCATCGTCAACGAGAGCCGGCCCTTCGAGGAACTGACGGCTGTACAGCCCCGTGCTCCGCAGGGCGTCGCCGATCGATCTGTCTGCGTAACGCCCACAACAGGCCGCAGAGGCCCTGCGTGTAGTGCACAGACCAGCACATGCCACCCCTGCTCGGATGGCAACGCGCCGGATGATCGACGCAATCCACATGGCGCCCACGCAAGTGCCTGCCCGATGATACCGGTCATAAGGCTCTTTCAATAGGAGGCTTAGCGTCCTCGTGACCGGACGGCTGCGTATAGGCAGACCAAAACAGGCGCTGAGCATCCTGTTCTCTGCCTCCCGCCCGAACGTGGCCTGCGTCCCGCGACTCGTGGCGACGGCAATGAATTATGGTGTCGGTGCTTGCGCTGCTTTGGAGCGCCGCCGGGGTCTGGGCCTGCCTTGTTGACGGGGATGGGGCCTGCGCTACAATACGGGCCTTGGCGCGTTCCTGGCCGAGTCGGCGCCGCGGTGGACCGCCGCGCATAAGGCTCGGTCAAGGCGATTCCGGCCATGCAGCGCCGGGACGAACAGCCCGCCTGACAGCACAGGCCCGGTACTTTGGCGATTGGGTTGCTGGTTTGTCGGCTGGAGGCACAGAGACAATGCGAACGGGCATAGGCCGCATCGAGGGCGCAACGTGGGCGGCGCTGGTGAGTGTGGGGCTGCTGACGTCAATCGTCGCTGCGCAGGTGATCACCGGCCCGATGGTCGGCCAGGACGAGAAGGCCTGGCAGACGTGGACAACAGCCATCGAGACGATCAATCGCGGCCAATGGGAACAGACCAACGCGGCGCTGGACGAGGTGGCAGCCATGGGCCTGTCCGGCTTGCGGCTGGCCTTGATGGCCGGGCGCACCGGCACGCAGCTCATGGAGATGGGCGTCAAGGACCAGCAGCTCGGACAGACAGCCGCCGATCTGCTAGCCAAGATTCAACTGGGCACCAGGCAGATCAAGCTCGCCAGCGACGGATGGCACTTCGCTGCGATCGGCAAGTTCGATATGGCCGACGCCAACTTCCGCGCGTTCCTGGAGACCGGTCCCGATCCGGTGGCTGCGCTCGAGTTGGCCGAACTCAACCCCAACCGACAGGCGATCCTGATCAGGCTCGTCTCGCACACACAGGTTGGCCCGGCGGCCAAGGCCATGCTCGACCTGATGGCCCGCGGCGAGAAGATGATCCGTACCGACCCGAAGCGGATCCAGACCAACATTCGACAGCTTGCCGGGTCGCCCCAACAGGCGTATCACGCCACACAGAAGCTGATCGAAAGCGGCGAGTACGCCGTGCCTTTCATGCTCGCCGCCCTGGCCGACCCCGCTCAGCGCGACCTGCACCCGGTGATTCTGACGTGCCTGCCCAAGATCGGGAGGTCGGCGGTGCTGCCCCTGTGCATCGCGCTACGCACCAACCAGCCGGGCATGACCCAGTTGATTTTCGAGACGCTGGGCAAACTTGGCTACGCGCAGGCGATGCCCTACGTCCAGCAGTTGCTGGAGGACGCCGACGCCGAAGCTCAGGTCAAGACCGCGGCACGGTCAGCTCTGACGCAAATGGAGAGGACCTCCGGCCGATCGGTTGCAGGCCAGGACGCCGCCTCGCTGTTCTACGACTTGGGCGAGCAATACTACTACGACCAGGGCTCGGTCCAGGCCGATCCGCGGGAGGACATCGGCAACATCTGGTACTGGCGCGACGAAAACCTGGTCAGCACCGAGGTGCCGCGGGCGATCTTCAATGAAGTGATGTGCATGCGCTGCTGTGATGAGGCGCTGCGGCTTCGGCCTCAGTACAGCGATGCGATTGCGCTGTGGCTGGCGGCCAATTTCCGGCGTGAGGCCCAGTTGGGCGTTGCCAGTGTGGATTCCGAAGCGTCCGATCCCGCCCTGGCCAATGACAAGACCAGACCCGCAGACTTCCCCCGCGCGATCTACTTCGCCCGCGCAGCCGGCTCGACCTACGCCCACATGGTGCTGGGGCGCGGGGTCAAAGACCGGGACCCGGCTGTAACCCTGGGTGCGGTGTCGGCTCTGGCGGTTACCGCCGGCGCGCCCAACCTGGTCGGCGCCGAGGACATCAAACAGCCGCTGGTCCAGACGCTCACCTTCCCGGACCTGCTGATCCGCGTCCGGGCAGGGCTGGCGCTGGGAGCGGCCTTGCCGAAGGTCAAGTTCGACGGCAGCGACCGCGTCGTGCCGATCCTGGCTGAGGCCGTTCTGCTGACCGGCAAGCGACATGCGCTCGTGATCGATCCCGACCAGCAAAACCTCAACCGTGTGGTGGGGCTGCTGCGAGATGGTGACTTCACTGTGGTGGGTGAGCAGAACCTGCTGGCCGGCCTCAACAAGGCACGCGACGAACTGCCTGTCGTGGACGCGATCTTCCTGGCCAGCGACGTTGCCCAGCCGGCGTTGGCGCAGGGGCTAAGTGAGATCCGCAGAGACTTCGCGTTTGCCTCGACGCCGGTGGTCATCCTGGCCAAGCCGCAACAGACGCTGGTGGCGCGGCGACTCGCGCGCGACGACGAGCGGGTGGAGCGCGAACTAGCCGACGCGCCGGCCGATATGCTCCTGGCCGCGTGGCAGCGTGTCGCCCGGACGGCCGGTAGGGCCGAACTTACCGAGGAGCTGGCCTTCGAGCTGGCCATGCAGGCCGCCGAGGTGCTCCACAGCATCGCCGCCAGCAACTCGCCCGTCTACGACATCGCACCGGCTCAGCAAGCCCTGATCCAGGTGCTCCAAAGCCGCGACATTCAGTTGCAGACGCGCGCGGCTTCCGTGCTGGCGCTCTTCCGAACCCCCGACGCGCAGGGCGCCATCGCTTCGATCGCACTCGACGACCAGGCCCAGAAAGAGCTGCGCCTCGCGTGTTTCGCCTCGTTGGCCGAGTCGGGCAGGCACCACGGCCTGCTCATCGGCGAAAAGCTCGTCACCAGTCTGATCGACGTGGTGATGAACGCCGAGGACCTGACGATTCGCACCGCCGCGTCGGCTGCCATGGGCGCGCTCAACGTGCCCGGCAACAAGGCCAGCGAGATCATCCGCGCTCAGTATCAGGGCTAAGCGATTGCGGCCTCGGTCGCGTCGGGTAGGCACGATCGTGGACGAAACAGACGCTCAGATCCATCAGTCCCTGCAACCGATGCGAGTCATCATACCGGCTATGGTGGTCGCGATGACCGCGTTTGCCGTCGTGGCCGTCGCTCTCGACGAACAGATCGCCGACCGGCCTGACCTGGCGCCCCTGCTGTTGCTGGTCCTTGCTCTGCTGGCGGTGGGCGATCTGGTCGCGTACCTGGCCATTCGGCGGTCGATGATGGGCAGAGTCCGGCGCTTGCTCGATCAGGGCAGCGAGCCGACCGGGCTGACGCAGTATCTGGTGTCGCTTTGGATCATCCCTGCCGCCATGGCCGAAGGCTTGGGCCTGCTCGCGATCGTCATCTTTCTGCTGACCGGAAACGCCATCGTGCTGGCTGCCGCCGCGGTCGCGCTGCTGATCCTGCTTGGTCTGTTTCCCACACGAGACCGCGTCGCACAATTCCTGAGCACTCTGCACAACCGCCCCTTCGGCCAATAGCAGACATTGCTGGTGACATATTCAAGGCCGCCGCGGCGGACGCAGGCATGCTTCCGACGAGCTGACGGTACCCCCCCGGGGGGTGCCACTGGCGGCTCGCCCGCCAGTGAACTCTCGCCATGTAGGTTCGCATGCTCTGCTTACAGTACAAGCAGCCACGCGCAGGTATGTTTGCACAATCAGTGTGCATTGAACCGGATCCCGGCGTCGCCGGCGTTAGCTACTGCCTGTCAGCGCGCTGGGCAGCGTCTCGACGAACGCCTTGATCTGGTCTCGCGCGCGGCGGTAGTGGCCCATTGCCTCGTCTTCACTTGCCGCGTGCCGCGCGAGGCTGGGCGGATCGTCGAAGCCGACATGTACGACCTTCGTGCGTCCCGGAAAGTGCGGGCAATGCTCGTTGACGTGGCCGCATACGGTCACGACGTAGTCGAAGTCCACACCCAGCAGCTCATCCACGTGCTTGGACCGATGGTGCGAGATGTCCACTCCGGCCTCGGCCATCGCCGCCACGGCACGCGGGTCGAGGCCCGCCGGCCGGATGCCGGCTGAGTACGGCTCAATCACTTCGCCTTTGAACTGCCGCGCCCACCCCTCAGCCATCTGGCTGCGACAGGCATTGCCCGTGCACAAGAACAGTATCCGCAGCATATCGCCCATCCCGCCCGCCTGCCCAGCCGATTTTGATCCGGCCCGCTGTCGCTCGCCTTACTCTATCCCGCCCGATGCCAGGGGCAACACCGGGCGGTGCCTTCAGGCGAGGCCGGACGCCGCTCCGGCCGAGCTTGTGGGTGCAGCCGGGGGGAAACGAATGCAACTCATTGGCAGTAGCAGCGCATCCAATTCCTGATGAAGTTGATGCTCTCGGTCAATCGCGTCTCGGGAATCCGATGCCATCCGTAATACCGGATGCCGTGGCGAAAAATGAACCCTATCGCCCACAGCTGACGGATCGGCACGAAGACTTTGACGGCCTGAAGTTCGCTTCGGCTTAACCCACGCTGCCCAAGGTAGCCCTCCAGAAACGCGTTCCACCGGCGTGTTCGGGCGGCTTTGGCGGCGCGATCCCACCCCACCCCCGCCCGGCCGAGAAAAAAAGCGATATCGTAGGCCCGCCAGCCGTACCCGAAGTCCTCGAAGTCAAAAAGCGTCGGCTTGCCGCCATCGTCGAAGTGGGCGTTCTGCGTGTGCAAATCACCATGACAGAGGCCGTACACGGGCCTCGCCTTGCTCAGAAGTTCAGCAACCCGATGCCTCAAATCGTCGGCCACCCCTCGCAGGTAGTCGAAGTCGCTGCATCGATGCGTCAGGAAAGGCTTGAGACAAGTCAACGAGTCATCGAGCAGATGCGTCAGGTCCAGGTGAGCCCTGGGATAGCCTGTTCGAATCGTGTCCATCGCCTTGTGCATGCGCCCGGACATCGCGCCGAACGCGCAACTCTGGGCAGCCGTCGCGTCCTTGACGGCCACCGGTTCGCCCGGCGCGTCTGCAAACAACACCGCATAGCGAACGCCCTCCGGCGCGCGCAGCGTGCAGACCCCACACCCGTCGCGTCGCCGCACCGCCCTCGCTACGGCCACGCCACGGCTCGCCAGCCGGTCAAGCAGATCGACTTCGGCCAGCATCTCCCGCCGCGACCGGTATTCGTGAGGGTACACTTTGAGCCAGTAGGTTCGACTCGCGCTGGTGACAATGTAGATGTCGCTGCCGGCCGCTTTATATAGACGACATGCGAACGGCTGCCGCAAGGGATACAGCTTGCCTAACGTCGGAGCCAGGAAAACGCTGTCGAGCGTCGAATGATGGACAGGTAAGTGCCGACGGCTCATGCGGTTCCCTTGTTCTGCTCCGTCGAGTCGATGTCCCATCTCAATCGCGACGCACCGCCGGAGAGCCTAGGCGTTTGCGTGTCAAAGCGTGCCGTCGGCCGCAATCGTCACTACCTGATCGACAGCTCCAAGCCGTACTCGTCCACATCGAACGAGATGCTCTGCCGGAAGCTGGCGTGGTCGCGCACGAATGCCAGGTATTCCTTGAGCTGCTCGGGGAAGCCCGCTCGCGGGTACCGGGTGTCGTGTGCAAGCACCCACGCGTCATCGGCAAGCTTGGGATAGAGGGCGTTCAGCATGAGCAGGTACAGGCCCTTACCGTGGGTCTTATCGTCGGCGTCGAGGTAGAGATAATCGATGCCAGGGGCGATTCGCCGACACGTGTCGAGCCCATCCTCAGTCAGCAACTCCACGTGTTCTGAGTTCGGCAGCTTCGCAAAGTTCTTCCTGGCCAGCGCGATTGCGTCTGCCTTGATGTCGACGCCCAGGCAATGGTCGGCGTGAAACACGTTTTCACTGCCGCAGGTCGGCCCGACGCTCCACACCAACGTGTTGCCGCAGAAGATGCCGAGCGCAAGGATCCTGCGCGGGCGTCGTACGCAGGCCAGCATGTACAGCAGACGCTCCATCACCGGCGAGATGGTCGTGTCGGGCACTTCAAACGTGGCCTTGACCTCGCGGCGCAGCGCCTCGAAGCAATCCCGCGCATAGTCGGCCTCGTCGCCAACGACTCCGTCGCTGTTCAAGCGCGCAAGGATCGTATCAACGGCCGCCCCTTCGTCCGCCTTGTGGTCGACGTGATAGGTAACAGCCATCCCACCCATCCGTGAAGTCCGATCATCGGAGTAACCGTCCGGCAAGTCAAGGCTCTATAAGGCAGGTGCCACCTTCATGCGACACCGCCCCCCCCGCCCGGGCTTGTGGGCGCAGCCAACCGCTTATCCACGCAGAAAAAAGGGCCCCACATGGAGGGCCCTTGTGTGGTACGGCCTGCCCCATCGCGCCGCTACGGTTTGGCCGGACACTGCTCGCCCACATGCGCAAGCAGGAGGGTGTAGTCCACGGTCGTCACTCGCCCGCTACAGTTCAGATCCCACGGAAACTGGGTACACGGGTCGCGAGCCTGATCCATCCGCTCCAGGATGCCGGCACCTTCACTTTCCTCCACAATACAGTTCCCGTTCAGATGGCCGAGCAGCGTACAGACATCCAGCACGAATGGCTCCACGTCGAAGCCCTCGGCCGGCGCGACCTGATACCACTGCTGGTTGACCATCAGGGCGTTCCATTCGGCGCAGAGCGTCCTGCCGTCGGCAAGCACGCTGTAGGTGTATCCGTCGCTGACGTCCGTGGCGTCGTGCAGGCTCACGACCGACAGCGGCGGACCCTCGGCCGGCAGGCTGATGGCGCTGTTGAACTCCAGCAGGAGCGTCCGGCACTCGGTCGGCATCATGCCGTCGGCAGGTGGGTAGCTATTCACCAGAGTTCCCGGCAAGGGCTTGGGCGGTTTCCTGTCGCCCATGTGATCCTTGATGATCGCATAGTCCGACGTCGTAACTCGCCCGCTACAGTTCAAGTCCCACGGCTCGTACTGGCAGGGACTGCTCGTAACCTCGCCCATGTGGGCCTTGACCACAGAGTAGTCCGCCGTTGTGACCCGCCCGCTGAAGTCGACGTCGCCCCAGAGCGTGCAGACGTCCAACATGAACGGCACGACATCTAATCCGGGTGCGGACACCACGCGATACCAGGTCTGATTCGGCAGCGGATCGACCTCCTCGGCACAGAGCGTCACCCCATCGGGCATAACGCTGTAAATGAAGTGGTCGCTCACGTCCGGGCCATCCGGCAGCGTGACGACCTCCAACGGCGCGCCCTGCTCCGGCAGCGCAATAGCAGCGTCGAAGGTCAAGAGGATGACGTTGCACCCCACCCGAGGCAGCGTCCCGTCCATCTCCGGCTCGCTGTCCACCCAAACCGGCGCCGCCTGTGAAGGTACGTGCAACACGAGTGGGAGCACGACGTCCACCCCACCGCCAGCCAGTTGCACCGTCGCCGCGCCGGCCACCGTGGCCAGACCACCAACCAAAACGCACGTCATCACAATTCGCGACATGTGCCACCTCCTTGAGATTCCCCATCCCCAAGTGATTCCCCATCGCCCCGGGCCAACCCGCGAAGGCTCGGTGACTTCATTATTACAGGCCCCAACCCGCCGGCAATGTAAGAAAACTCGGCCCTTAGAAGGGGTAAAGCAACGATTCTTTGTCAATGGAACGACAGTTCTTGTCAGAGGAGCGATAGAGGTATCGGATCGGACGTTGCGGCCATCGGCTGAGTCGCGTTACCGCCTTCGCCGTATCATCGCTGCCGCGCCAAGGGCAAGCAGACCCAATGTCGCGGGCTCGGGCGTCACGTGCAGCACCAGCGGGTACGTCACGTCCGGCTCACGCCCAGAAACTTCCGCCCAGTCGAACTCCAGGTTCAACACGGTCGACACGGGGTAGCTCGACAGATCTACGTCAAACTCGGCGACCGCCTGAGGGGTCCGCTCATATCCTTCCGGCAGGTACCCACCGATCGCCCAGACCCCGTAGGGGTCGTCCCAGTACGCGATAGCCCATTCATTATCCCAGACGTCCAACATCCGGACATCGCCGCTGTCAACCAGAGCCGCCCAATCGTCCGGCGAGCCGACCTTAGGCAACGGCTCCGGGGGCACCCACGGCCCCATCGGAAGGATCTCTACCCAGAAGGCGTCGAAGTCGCCATCCGGCGTCACATAAATATCGATCGTCACCACATCCTGCGGGACCTCGTGCACCGATCCGTCAACCGGCAGGCCGTTGACCGAGAACTGCATCGCTGACCCCTGGACTCCTGCCGTTAAGGCGCAAACCACCACCGCCACACCTAGGCCTCGGACATTGCACACCTTTCCTTCACTGCCTCGACGGGTTGTATGAGCATGCTTTCTCGGCTGCCCCACGCAGTGCGAACATGAAAAAAGAGAGCACGCGGCTCTCTCTCGCCCCAATCAAAATGTCATTCGGCCAGGATTCGAACGGACCCGCCGACGTTGTTAGTCTACTATGCGGCCCTTCCGGATACAAAACCCTGTGGCCGGCATACGCACGAGCCGGCTGGTCCTGCCCGTCTCTCAAGCAGCCGACCGGGATGGTGGGGCCTCGATGTGTCGGACGAGGTCGCACAGGAAATCTTCGAATTGACCGGTGGCCCGTAAGATTCAGCAACAGGGTGGCAGACCCTCTGATCCCATGGCTGGCGAAGCTTGGGAATCACCGTCCAGTACAAGGGCGCCTCGGGCCGCTCCGTGTCCGACATGATCGGCGAGATGATGCCGTATATTCGTACTATTGAGACCGGGGTAGCTGCTTCGCCTGCGCCAGCGCCGGCATCCGCGAGAGCTTCAGCTACGATGGCCTATCGCGGGTGAGTGACCGGAGAACCCGAACAGCACCATCCGGTACGCCTAAGACGACCTGTCGCGGGTGACCCAGGAGCGGCAGCGGTTCGGCAGCCAGGGCGCCCGGGCGCTGCACTACGCCTACGACCACCGCTACCGTAACCGCTACGGTTCGGTTTGGGCCGAGCCTCGTTAACGGTCAGGGCCCGGGCGGCCTTACGTGAGGTGCTTGTCGGTGAGCGACGCAGTTCGTTGATTGGGTATGCTGACCCGTCGCAGGGCGCAGCCGGCCCGCGCATTCAGCGCGCGATCCCTTGCACGACCGCGTTGATGAATCGCGGGTGCTACTTGTCGAAGTCTTGGCCTCCGGCGTTGCGGATCATGACGATGACCACGTCGTTCTCCTTCTCGATTACTTGAGCAGCCGGGCCTGGTCCAGCCGCATGCTCCCGTACTGGTTGCGCCCGTCCCGGCGCGGGGCCTGTCGATTTAATCGTGCACTGCAAGATATTATGGCTTAAGGTACTGGCTGCATTGCTGAATGTCACGGAGGATTATTGATGTCTTACTGGTCGACGGCGCCGATGGACCGG
>Ga0307376_10000728_pt1 | contig 39669 bp, 39 predicted proteins | sample TR2MG_FD_202536 | JGI IMG/M metagenome (GOLD analysis project Ga0307376, IMG submission 202536) | Soil microbial communities from Risofladan, Vaasa, Finland - TR-2 | ecosystem: Environmental > Terrestrial > Soil > Coastal area > Acid sulfate soil | place: Finland: Risofladan, Vaasa | collected...
ACGTATAGGAAACGAATTTTATGGAAAAAAGCACCTTCAAGTACGTTTCACTCCATTGATTACCCAAATTGAGTTGAACGAACTCAAACTTGTGACAGAAATCACTGAAATCAATCCAAGAGATGACGTTCCTGAACATCAATTATCTATCGAAAACATTTTAATTAACTACGGTTCCGATATTTTAGATGAAGTAGGATTAGAGCCTTTTTCAAAAAGTCAGACCCATGAAATTAACTCTGAAAATGTATTTTTAATAGCTTTAGAATTTATCGATCAAGCTATTGATTCTTTAAGAGAGAACGAAAATTTGAGCTATTGGACGACTTCTATTGATAATATTAAAATAATGTTAGATACTCTACAACGAATTAAAACAGACAGGAATGATGTGACAGAGTATATCATAAATAATATCAACCAGATAAATTCGTATAATTTAATTAGGAGGGACTTAGAGAAAGGAAAACGATCAGATACTACTCCTTTAAAAAAAGATATAGATGTAATTGGTAAACAAATGCGTGAAGTAAAGAATCTTCAAGAAAACATAAAAGAAGAAATAAAAAAAATCAAGAAACAATAAAACTAAGAAATATCAACTCGAAGTTGAAAGTGTACAAAATAAATTAAAGAAAGATATGATTCAATTATATTTCCCATAATCTTTTGCGGTATCAATAAACTTCTTTACATTTTTTAAAGGTATCTCTTTAAATATCACTGTACTTGGTCCTAGAATAAAATGTCTATTTTCTTTTAATACATCTAATAATTGCTTTACATGTAACTCGATTTGATAACTCGTTCCGTATGGTAGTGTATAAGACACGTCTCCAAAACCAATTACGACAAAGTCTGGATGATGTTCATTGATGTAGGTAGGATCACACCCCCCTTCGAATCCTTGTAATCCTCGAAATCCCGCTTTCTCAAGAGAGGAAATCAAAGCTGTAGCGTCTCCATCTGTATGTATTTGAGAAATCATATTAGCGTCTGAAATAATTGAATTAATTTTTTTGTAATAGGGCATAAAATCTTGTTCCCACCTTTTAGGTGAAATCATAATATTTCCCTTATATGCAACATCATCTAAGAGGGTGATAACCTTACCTCTATTTCCTGTTGCGTTTATTAAACCTTCCAAATTAGTTTGAGTTATGTGAGCGTAGAATTTAATTAATTCTCTATAAAGGGTTGTGTTTTTATTGAAATGATAGCTAAAATCAATCATACCCATACTTCTCCATACTCGATCGAATATACCGTTTACTGTTAAAATGGGAAAAATGTAGGGAGAAAATTTTTCATAACGGATTATAATTTTATTAATTATCTCGTAATTCTCTACAATCTTTGAGTTAGCTATAAGCTCATTTAAAATATCTAGATTTTTAACATAACCGCGTTCATAATAAGTTGTCTTACATTTAATTGCTTGCCCATTTTCTCGAATTCTAACATTCTTCCCTTCTCCATTATCGATTTTAATGCTTTTAAATGTTAAGCTTTGAGGAAATGGAGCAAAAATAGAATCAAACCCTAAGATCAGAGGGATATCGAAATAGAGATCGTTAAATAATTTTCCAGTGTAATGCCTTAATATTTTTTCTTTATTTTTAGCAATAAATTTATCTGTGATATATTGGACATGGGTTGGAACTCTATCGAGCTTCTTTCGTCCACTCTCGTCGAAAACTGCTAAATAGCGCTCGCAGGAATTCATAATTCAACTCTAAGGAATTTGATTAAAATGAATAAAATTTTATTTTATCTGAAATAGAGAATTTTTAAATATATATTAGGATTATTTTTATGTCTTGATAGATCAAAATAATGATTACTTTTGGCAGATTGTTTTACAATTTAATGATTTCATGAAATCTGCTATTGAAGGTCCAAATTGTATAGATCCTCATATTTGTAAAGGAGATTGTTGTTCTATTAAAATTGATGTTCCAAAGGTTCTTGCTAAAGAATATATTAAAAGAGGATATGCTAGCGTAAACGACTTTATTAGAAGTAATATTTTTTCTTTTCAATTAAGATTTAATGAAAAAACTGGAAAATGTTTTCTATTCGATAAAGAAAAAAATGGATGTTTAATTCACAATTCTGGAATAAAACCACCTCAATGCTGGATTTATCCAACAGGATTCTCAAATCCAGAAAATAAAGACATAAGTTGTAAGAAAGTCGCGGGGTGGAGGATAAAATATCCTAAAAAAGCAAGAAAAGCTGAAGAACTCTTACAGAAATATAAATTTTTATGCAAAATCGAAGCGAAAAAAGAATCAAAAGGAATTTCTGTGCGATTAGGAAATTTAGTTAATGGGATTTCAAGCAAAAAAATTGGATTATTACATAAAGAACTCAGAAGTATTGCTCCTAGAAATTTAGGAGGATTTAAAGATCAATGGGATCATTTAGATCTTCTTTCTGCAGAAGGATTATCTTTACAAATGAAAAAATTCTGTGTCAAATATAATAGCAAGTGTCATTTTCTCGTTGATGATTTTATTAATTGTGACGAGATTTGCAGTGAGATTGCCAGTAAACTCATTGAATTTTTGCAGTCAAATCTTTATACATACATAAAGATGGAAGGTCCCGATGTAGAGGGCCACTATCCTCTGTATAAATTACTGAATTATAAAAATTTTAATCCTTAATAACTAAATTGTGCGATTATAGATTTTTGTCGGCATCGTATGAAGTTAAGTAATCTTCAAACTTGCACATATTCTGATGATATCATCTGCGTATTACTTATTTTTAAGATTACTTTCCAAATCTATCTAAATAACACTTATATATTACTTACAAAATATATTTATATAAACAAATAAGTGATTTTATGTCATTAGGAGATAAGTCGTTAACAGAGTTAACTGAAAAGGTCTTTTCTGAGAAATATGAGTTTATTAATGGTCCTAAAAAATTAAAGGGTAAATCCGGAAAATTATGGACATTTAACGCTGTTGTTAGTAACGGTAAGTATGGGAACTATGGCGTTTTTGTTCGGGATTGGAAAAGAGAAATCTCTATTACACAATTACGTCAACTTCATAAAGCTTGTGTTGATATACCAGAAATAGAAGGTGGAATTATGATTTGTAACATCGCCACAGATTTCTCGCGTGACTATAGTTCGCAATTTGGAATCCAGCTACTCTCAAGAGGGCATTTAGTATCAAAATTACGTAATAGGGAATTTCAATTTTAACTTTTTTTATTTCAATTAACCTCATTCTAAAGAAAGATAAGCTATTTAATTCTTCTTTCCATAAACTTAATTGTATTAGATGAATTTTAATTCAAAAGTTAATGGATAATTTGTATGCTCACTAATAGAGTAAAAGGTGTAGAGTATGCGATTCGAGAGATCGCAGCTGTAGCTCAAGAAGTTGCTAAAAGTGGTAAAACCGTGTACCATTTAAACATAGGCGATCCAGTTGCCTACGATTTTCAGACTCCAGGATTTATTTCGGATGCTCTATCTGAATATAGTCGTAAAGGCAAGAATTATTATGCAGATTCATTGGGAGTAATTGAATTAAGAGAAGAAATAAGTAAACTCCTTAAGGGACAAAATCTTAACGTTAGTACTGACGAGATCGTTGTAACATCGGGCGTTACAGAAGGAATAAACTTTATAATTTCGAGTTTAATCGAAAACGGTAAAGAATTACTCATACCTGGTCCATCTTATCCCCTATATATCAATTATACTAAGTTTTATGATGGTAAACCAGTTGAATATGTACTTGATGAACAACAAGATTGGGAACCCAATATTGAAGATTTAAGAAAAAAAATTACTAAGAAAACTCAAGCGATATTAATATGTTCTCCTAATAATCCGACGGGTGTCTTATACGGAGAGAAAAAAATCAAAAAGATAATCGATCTTGCTGGAGAGTATAACCTACCAATTTTATCAGATGAGATTTACGATCAGATTACTTATGAAAAGCCTTATGTATGTCCTGCGTCGTTAACTAAAGATGTTCCTATAATTGGATTAAATGGGTTCTCAAAAACTCACTTAATTACGGGGTGGAGGCTTGGATACCTATACTATCATGATCCAGAAAATAAACTGGAAGAATTAAAAAACGGCATCGCTAAATTGGCTCGCGCTCGTCTTTCTGCTAGTTCCATTGCACAATTCGCTGCAATTGACATTTTAAGAACTCCAAGTGGCCATACCGTTGATATGGTTAGAAAACTTAAAGAAAGACGTGATTATTCATACGATAGGTTGCGTAAAATTGAAGGTATTACGTGCGTTAAGCCTAATGGTGCTTTTTATCTTTTCCCTAAACTAAATCTAGAAGAATTACAGAAATGGAAAGACGATAAGGAATTAGTTGTTAATTTACTTAAAGAAACCGGAGTTTGTGTAGTCTATGGCTCAGGCTTTGGTGAATATGGGAAAGGACATATGAGATTAACTTTCTTACCAGAACTAAAAATACTTGAGAAAGTATATAACTTAATTGAGGAGTTCTTAAAGTAATCGACAAAGCTAAGTGAAATCATAAGCTATTGTTTTTTTTCTTTATATTAGGTACATTATAATTATTTTAAAAACTATTAAATTTCTAAAGTCCATGAGATTTATAAAATGTAAAAACTAATAACTTCAAAAGAACAAAAAATCTTATAGCTATAAATAAAAGTAGTGATCACTAAATGAGTTAGTAGCTTGCTACATTTTATTTAGGAATAAAAAAAAAGAGTCTAATATCATGATTATTAGAATAAATCCTATAGAAAGTACAATTGAAATTTTTTACAAAAACTATGTTCATCTTCATGGTTTTTTAAAATTGAATGCTAAAGATCATAGTAAGAATAAGCTATATACCATAATTGTTCAGATCCTTAGCGAACAAACAATATCAGACTATATATTTACGCGCCAAAAATTAAGAAATGTTAAAATAACAGATTACATCAAGGCAGAATTAGAATCAGAATTACAATATGTTATTCAAGGTCGCCCTATCCTCTGCATAGAAGAAGATACGAATACAAAAGAAGTAAAGAGTCATATAACCAATGTATTCTTTTTAATTGAAGATTTGATGGAAAATAAAACACTTCAACCTCATACTATGGAAATTTCAGAGGATCAAAGCGACATCCATGAAGATTTGAGATATATTTTCCCTCCTGATGGAATCTTTATGGGTAATTTAGCATCTGAAAAAAAAGTAGAGGTCTATTTTCCCTTCAAATATTTAATGTATCACTTTTTTATTGCAGGTGCTACAGGTATGGGGAAATCAAACTTAAATCAAGTTTTTGTAGACGGTTTGTTACAACACAACGCTCAGATAATTCTTGGAGAGAAAGGGACTAAAATCTCCATGCTTGCTATAGACATGCATGATGAGTATGCTTTGGGATGTATTAAATATGGAGTTAATGATATATGTAAAACATCTGGTTACAACAAAGATCTATTTGGTTCATGGTTTTACCTCTATCCTAATAAAGGAGTACCACCGGCAGAATTAAAGAGCCTAGCAGAACCATGTCTGGTAAATTATCAAGAGATAACACCAGAAGACCTTTTTGCAACAGGGTCCTTTAATGATCTTCAAGTTGGAGCGATTTATTCTGCATTTAGAAGTGACCAAGAGAATTATATCGAAAATTTATTAGCCGACGGCTATCGTCCTCCAGGAGGACATGACGAAAAAACTATGGCTGCGATACGGCGAAGAATGCATTGGTTGGAGTATTCTGACATGTTCCAATCTAATGCCGCAAGCAAACTTCCAGAAATCGTGTTAAAGTTGGAAAAAGGGAATATAATTATTTTCAATGCGTCTATGATTTCCGATTTAGAACAATTCCTTTTTAATAGCATCTTGGCTAGAACATTATTTGATATTCGTAAAGCGCTAAAATCGTCTTCGGATCTTGTTACCCTTGAAAAAAAGTTAAACCGGAATTTGCCCAAAAACTTTTATGAAAATTATAAAGATAATTTGAAAAATGTTTATATAAAAACCGGAACAACCGTTAAAGATCCATCAGAATTACCAATCATTATCTTTACAATCGAAGAAGCTCCAAGCATCTTACGACCTGAAATGATGAGATATAATAATGTCTTTAAAGATATTTCGCGCCAAGGAAGAAAATTCAATCTAGCATTAGAAGTGATTTCACAGCAATATTCCCCCATAGATGATACCATTTTATCTAATATGAATACCGTTATTAATTTACCTTTAAGATCTGAAAAAGAAAAAGCTGTTGCAGCCAAAACATTGGGAGGAGGCATTCAGCATAGCGATTTAGAATCGTTAACAGGGACTAGGGGAATAGCGTTAATTTCTGGAATTTGGCTTACCAATTTTCAAAAATTAAAAATTCCTCTGTATGATGAATACTTTGAACAACACTCTAAAAGGTTTTATGAAAATTTTGCAAAAAAAGTAGCGTCTTCAGGAATATCTCCCCCACCTACCTCGCTTCCATAAGTATAAGATATAAAAAAACTAAAGGTGACAAATAATTTCTTTTAATTTCGAATTGATCTCACTAGAGAAGTCATTTGAAAAAAGACCTGAAATATCTATTGACGAAGAAGTCCAAAAATTTAAAGAATATATTCAAGAAAGAAGAGCTAAGTGGACTGAAGAAGAGAAGATCGAGCTCGAGACTGATAGATTTGACAATGATGAGAGTTTAAAAAACACTAATCTACTCTTTAGCGAAATGCCGCATCTTATCATTGGGGAGGAGTCTATGAATTATATACACGATAATTACAAAATTATAGGTTTTGATGAGAGCTCAAATACTTTTAGTGGAACTTATGCAAAACTTGCGTCATTTAAATTTGGAGAATGTCAAATCACATTTAAAAATGGAGAATATCAAAAAGAGAAAATAATGTATAAACCTGTTACTTCATATATCGAAGATAACGAGCATAAACTTATTATTTATAAAACCGTAATCGAAAATTTTGTAAAAACCATTAAACGAGACTTCTATGTAGGTAGTCTAAAAGATAAAGTTGATAAACTAGAAGATTGGTACGAATCAACTTATAAAAAAAAAATTGATGATCACATTAACTCTCACGCTTTCTATTATCCAACATTAGGACATGTTGTAGATAGGATAAGAACAGCTGATGAGATACTAAAAACACTAGTTAGAATTAAAGAAATAAGTAACTGGGGCAAAAATGAAAATGTAGTGTTCCTTGGAGATGGAATCCAAATGTTTCGACAGCATATTTTTCCTCCAACCGCTTTTACAGAATTTTTTTACAGATTTATTCAATCATACAATATAAAATATTATAGCTTTTCAAAGACCTGCCGGTTAAGAGATGCTCAGGGCAATTTTTTACTACCAATTTGGTCAGAAATATATGAAAACAAGAATTTTCTTGTGGATATGCCAGATCTTTCAATGTACACAAAAAGTAAAGCATACATAACAAGACTGCAAAAAGATAGCTCTGCTTTGAGGTTTGATATTTGTGACGATTTAGACACGAAGGATGCTTTACATATTATTAAAAATCTAATTCCCTTTGCCCCACGAGGTTATCCCCTTTGCCTAGTAGGAGCTCATGAAGCAAGTACTTTATTAACTTCCGAATATAATAAGCTTGAAGCTGCTTTTTTAGAATTACAATACAACAGAAAAACAAAAAAATATGCTCAGAAATGGAGACATAAAGTATTAGGGGAATAATGTTTATTTATTTTTCATTTAAAAAAGATAAGGACTGCATATGGTAAAAATTGTACAAATATCGGATTCTCATTTAGGTTATCGAACAAGAAGAGGAGCTATAAACCAGTGGGCGATTCAAAACTACTCAAGACCTTACGAACAAGAAATCTACGATTCATTTTTGAAAGTTATGACAGACATCTCCAAAATCAAGAATTTAGATTTTCTTGTTCATTGTGGCGATATGTTTCACCACCCTTCCAAATATAGTTCATATCCTCCACCAGAACCTGCGAGAAGAGCATTTAAAGAAGGTTTAGATATCTTCTTTAATAATACAAATAATCAAATCCCCTTCATTTACATTGAAGGGAATCATGGGATCTTCAGAGGATATGAATATACACCATTTGAATCACACATTCAAGTCGAAAAATATTCAAATCTTCATTATTATAAACAAAGAGACCTATTGGACGCTATCAAAAATAATGAACCTTTAAAGTTAGATTTTCCAACAAAAAAAGTGCGCTTCTATTTATTTCCATATTTTGAGTTTCAAGATTATGAAGTCTATGAAGCGGCTTATGATAATTGGATAGAAAATCAACATCCTATTAAAAACGATGGAAATATTAATATTGCAGTTGCACATGGTTCCGCTGGTGATAACACATTACATCGGAAAATTAATTCTAATGATTATAATTACGATTATGTCGCTTTAGGGCACGAACATGGATTTAAAAAAATATCTGAGAATCATTATTACTCAGGAAGCTTGCTTCCAATGAATTTTAAAGAAGTTTATGAAAACCAATGTTATTTAATAGTAGATATCGATAACGACACTAAATTGTTAAATGTAGAGCGAGTCTTCACAAATAAATTTCTACAAAGATCTTTTGAAATCATACAAATTAGAGCTGATCCGGATCAAACTTCCTCCGATATAGAACTTCTAATCAATAATGAACTGAATCCATTTATCTCAGATAAAGGCTTTAACCCAAAAACTGCTGCGAGATTAAAATTCAATTTTACTGGAGAAGTTACAAATGAAAAAAATTGGCAAATAAATGAAATGATGTCCAGAATAAGAAGAGATTGCTTTTCTCAACCAGATAAATTCAATATCTTACAAATAATTTGGAAGATTATTGATATATCTGAACTTTTTGAGGATGATATAAGTGCTGGTATAATTCAAGACTATATTTTAGAACATCCGGATGAAGAATTTAAATCTTTTGTTTCAGAGAAGTTAACTGAAGATCAATCCCACTTTAATGTGGATAAACTTGCACAATTGGGAATGCGAGCTCTTAAAAATGCATTAAAATATATGGAAAAAGAGAAGGAGGTATGAAAAATGCATATTACGAATCTCGCTTTTAAAAACTTCATGGGATATAAGCAATTAAGCCTCCCAAAAAAAATGAAAGAATTTCCCAAAGGATTAATATTAATCAGTGGAAAGAACTCATACGGTAAATCTACTATTTTAGAAGGGATTTTGTTCGCTTTTTTCGGACCTAAAATATTTCGAGGAAGAAATGCAAGTTCTTTTATTACTTATGGAGAATCTAAAGCCGAAATAACTATTTTTTTTACTCTTGATAACGTAAAATATAATATTTATCGTAAGTGGAGTAGAACTGGAGCCACTTCCATGAAATTGTTTGAATGGGTTACATCATCTTATCGAGAAGTTGAGAAGTTCGATATCGAAAAATTTTTTGAAATTTCTACTGAGCAAGCATTAAATACTGTTTTCGTTAGACAGGGAGAAGTTGAGGATTTGGCAAACAAAAAGGGGGCTGATCTTAGAGAAATGATAATCGATTTATTCAGACTCAATATAATCGATGATGCACTCGCTTTTCTTGATAGAGAATCCAAAGATGTTAAATTTAATAAAGAAAAATTAGAAAAGAAAAGAGTTCCGATAGAACGGATCAAACAAGATATCATTAATATAGAACTCGAAAACGCAGAATTAGAAAAAAGACTTATTGATAATAGAAATGCAAAAAAAGAACACGAACAACAAATTTCAGATTTTCCATCAGATGACTTAATTTCGAACTTAGAGAATCTTTATGACCAACAAAACATTCTTGAAGAAAATTATCTCGCTTACAAAAGCGATTTCCAACGAAAAATCGAAAATACTAAATTAAATATCAAAGACTTTGAAGCCTTATCTAAAATTAATGAAAAAATATCGCTTTTAGTTAAAGAAGAAAACGATACCAAAACACAGAAGGAAACTTTAGATAAAAGAAGAGAAGCGACATACAAAGGTGTAGGGAAGACAAGAGGTCGAATTGATGATAGTAAAAAAAATTTAAAGCAAATGGAAGATAGCTTGCTTTTTACTACGAACGAGGATAATGCAGAAGTAGCTCGATGCCCTACTTGCCAAAATGAGCTTACAAGAGAGCATTATAACGAGATGGTCGGTGAATTTAACAAAGAAATTGAGATAAATCAAGAAAAAATTAATTCCATTACGAAAATTATTGAAAATCTGGATTTAGATATAGAAGAAAAACAAACCAAACTTGATAATATCAAAAAACAGATTACTGTGATTCAAGGGTTAAGGAATGATTATCAGAATTACCAAAAAAAAGCAACGGATTTTGAAAAGATCAAGGGAGAAATTACTACCTTTCTAGCAGAATACAAGTCTAAATTTACTGATATAACTCCTGCCAACATAAAAATGCTTTCAATTGAGAAGAAAAAGCTCAATACTGAATTAACTGCTATTATTAAAGATTGGACAGAAAATCAAAAGAATCTCGAAGGAAATCTTAAACGAATTGCAGATTTGAACGATGAGATAAAATACATGAACAACCTGGAGAAGGATATTGGAGAATTTGAAATTGAACTAGATCACATTAATAAAGCAAAAGAATTCGTTCGAAGGTTTGTAACAGAATATATGGTCGTAAAACGTTTAGTAAAAAATATTGCCTTGGTGACAAATAAGTACATAAAAGATTTTACCTCTGGTCAGTATAGCGATTTACATCTGGATTTAATTGGTACAAAAAAGACTGGCCTTTCGCTCAAAATCAAAGATAATTTTAATGGTGTTCACGAATCAGTCGAAGTTCTTTCCGGAGGCGATAGAACGGCGCTAGGGATAGCACTTCGGTTAGCTATATCCGAATTAATGAGTAAAATACGTCCTACCAAAGAATCACCAAAAAAAAATCCTAAAATTGATATACTTCTTTTAGATGAGCCATTAGCAGCACTTGATGAAACTCGACGAGAAAGAATACTCAAGCATTTGATAAAATCAAAAACATTTTCACAAATTTTCTTGATTACTCACACAGCAATTCCATCAGATATAAATGCGCACAAAATAATCGTAAATAAAGACCATACCACAGGAATAAGCACGGCAGTATTTCAACCGGAGAAAATAGCGATAGAAACCTTACTTAACTCATAGAATCCTATTCTGAGCTTAAGAAAGTTCGGTAAATAATAAAAAAAAGAAAGATAGTTTATATTATAAGTTTGCCTATAAATCTCGCGCTTTTACGGTTTTTCGACCGTTCCCTTTAGCACGTTCACAGGCTCTATCAAGAAACGCTGTTATCAGACCATTCAGCGTATCACCATCAAGCACACCTGAGGATGTATTGAGGTCGTTGGCTTTTATATGTTCTCGAACTTTAGATTTTACAAATAAGGCTTCCACCTTACCTTTTTTCGCCATAATTTTTTCTTCCTCTTCTTATACTTTGATTAAATTTTAGTAAAGTGCTAAAAAATCGATTATAAATTGATTTTTTATTAATATAAAGTATTGCCATATGAGTTTTTAAATGTTTTGACAATCCGAAATAATTCTCTAAAATCTACCATCCTTTGACCCCCCTCATTGAATCAAAAAAAAGGGTTCAGATTTGATTCTAAAATTACTATTTGACGATTAAATTCAGTGATCTTAATCAATTAAGGAAATCTAATGAAAAATTTAATGTAAAATAAATAAAAAAAAGAGAGTTTTTTTGTTTTAGCGAAGAGAGTTTAGATTATAATCCCTCTATTTATTTTGGTGGAGCAAGGACTATTTCAATACTAGAAACATTGTTTGATTGACCATTCTCTCCTTCTAATTGTTCTGTGGAGAGCCTGATATCTTTATATTCAGTTCCTTTTAAGAATCTGTTTCTTAAAATTTCGCACACATCAACTGCGTGGGAAATAGCTCTACCTCTGGCCTTAACGGTACAATCTTCACCGGTATTAAGGATCATCATTGTAGCCATTACATAGTTCATTGTCGGTCTTCTCCCGACAAATACGCTATTTTGTTCTTTGTTTGACCTAGGTGCATCTTTTGACATATTATTTACCTCTATGTTTTATTTTGTATTGTTTTTATTTTGTATTTTTTGTATACTGTATTAATGTTCTCTCGTAAGATTTTTAATACGATTTTTATTATATTTGTTTTAAATTGTTTTTTTCATAAAAAGCTTATTGTCTTATTAATAACTCATACGAATAATATGCATCTAAATTCTTACATTTTACTATTGAATTCTCAGAGTCGTAATAATAGGACCTGTACAGATAACTAACAAGGGTTAACAAAGATTAAGAATTACTATTAAAAAAAAATGGATTTTAATTATAATCCCTTTACTCTTACTCCTAGAAACATAAAAAACCAAGCGAGAAAAACTAATCCCATTCCAAAAATTCCCCACCATTGATCGGAAGTGAATGTTCCGAAAGTCAAAGGTGGTAGTATGCCCAGAAGCGAAAAGAAGTTTTCAATCAATATGAACAATCCTCCTGCTAAGAGTAAAAAGCTGAAGATCACAGTAATTTTCGTAGGTGGTGTCCATGCCATTTATATCATCCAATATCAATATTTTATTGATGATTAATATTAACTTTGTATCAATATTAAAGTTTAATTTATAAAACAAAAGTTTGAGATTTCAGTTTAAATAATTAATAATTTTAGGCTAAAAATAAAAGCGTTTTTACCACTTTCCTTATTTATTAACGCTCTCCTTTAGTTTTTTCCTGCTCTTCTTTAGTATTTTCTTGCTCTTCTTTATTTTTTTTATCCTGATCGTCGTCATCGCCTTTGTATATATCTCTCACTATACTGATAATAAGAATCGCTGATATAACGACTAATAGAGGGATTAATAAGCCAGATTCTGTTAAGAATATTTTCACCCAACCTATGTAGGGGATACCCCCGACTACAACACCGATAACACGAGTTTCTGGAAATGGGGCGGGGTCACGAATCGGGTTAGCGTCACCTTTAGTCCAGAAATACCATGTGTTGTTTATTTGGTATTTCTCAATCACACGATGGACTATTGGTTCGATGGGAGCAGAGGGCCACAATCCCTGAGCGTTGAACACAATTATATCTCCATCTTTATCTTCGATAGTTCCGTTTTTTATGTTTTCTGGTTCGATTCCCATTACAAACAACAAGTCACCTTCATGAATCTGAGGCTCCATTGAGCCACTGATTACGACTACAATAGGGGTTTCTGTATTTAATGAAATTTGTAAGATAAAATATACTAAGAAAGATCCAAAGAACGCAATACTAATCAATACAACAGCGATGATAATCTTTTTTCTAGAAACGGGCTTTTTTTCTTTCTCTGTGGCGTTCTTCATTTTTTTTTTTAAATTTTTGATGTTTCCTCTTTCTCTTGCCTAATTAAATAACGATATTAATATAAATTTTGTTCTAAGGTCATCAAAGATTTAACATATTCTGTTAAACGAAGTTGTCTACAGTTGAGATATTTAAATGCCAGTAACTTTTGAGATAGTATTTTAAATCATAAAATCTTAATCTAGAAATATTGATTTAATGACATCATCGTACTTATTGTGATCTCATCAGGGTAGGGTGTTCGCAAATGTTAATGGAAGATCCAATTTTAAAAGATTATATCGTTGGAGACATCATCAAAGAAGTTGAAGAAAAAGGTTTAAGCATTGAAAAAGATTATGTTGAAAGTTTTATTGACAATTTTATTAGCGAATATGAAAGATTACCAAAAAAGAGTGAAATTAATCCGATAGTTTCAAGCTACATAAAAATTCTCGAAAGAAAAGAAAATAGCTCAGAAATCATAGAAAGATCTCACATATATTCTTCAGGAACTGAAACTTCTAAAGCTCTTCGTGTAAGTGTTATAGAAAAAAATAAGATGCTTAATTCTATAAAAAATGAAGGTCTTTTTGGCCGATCCGAAGAAATCTTAACAATCCCAAAATCTCAAGGCCGTCGGTTGTGTCCTATATGTGACGATGGAAATTGGTATAAAATTCACGAATTAATTGATAAGAATGATGTCATCTGCGACTATCCAAGGATTTATGGAAAGAAATATATATGCAGTGGCTGTTCATGTGTTTGGAAGGAGAAATAAAATCATATTATTCACAATCCTCTTAAATAGTTGTTGTTAATTCCCGATTTTTAAAAAAAATGTTATATTATTTTTAGATTATATCAAAAATATAATTTTTATATAGTTATAGATTTAAAATTATATTATATTATTTTAATGAAAATAAAGTATCAAAGATTAATTACGTGATTAAATTATGGAAGCAGATTTAGCGGTTATTTATAATCCCATTGCTGGGGGTTCTAAGCAGGCAACACAGGATATAGAATACGCAAAAAAATGTTTAGATGAATTTAAACTGTCATATAAATTATTCGAAACAGAGTTTGCTGGACATGCTATTGAATTAGCAAGTCAATTAGCTAAAGAAGGATATAGAGTTATTGGCGCGGGTGGTGATGGTACTTGTAATGAAGTTTTGCACGGCGTCATTAGTTCAAATTCTGGAGCTTTATGTGGCTTTATTCCTATGGGTTCAGGAAATGACATTCCGGCAGTTATCGGGATAACTCCTGACATAAAGAGAGCTTGTGAAATTATCGCAGAAGGTTATTCAGGTAAATCCGATATAGGATATGCTAAGACGGATCAAGGTGTTGAGCGATACTTTTTGGGTATTGGATCACAGGGCTTCGATGCGGAGGTTGCGAAAAGGGCAAACGAAAACCAAGAAAAAAACTACAATGCTCTCGTTATTAAAACACTATTCAAATGGAAAAGCAAAGAAATAAGAGTTGTTATGGATAATGACACTTTCGAAGGAATGGCTAACCTAACCGCAGTAGGAAATGGAGGAGCGTACGGAGGAGGAATGTACGTGTGTCAAAAAGCAAGTGTAGAAGATGGACTATTTGACATAAGTGTTGTTGATATTGGTAAGTTTAAATTACTCTTTCAATTTAAAAGAATGTATAATGCCTCATTATTACCACACCCTGATGTTTTTGAGTATCAGAGCAAAAAAGTACGAATTGAAATGGTGAAGTCAGAAGATGATCCTTATCTTTGCCAAGTTGACGGTGAAGTGTTAGGTCCATTACCGGTTACCTATGAAACAATAAAAGATGGTTACGCATTTATTCGTCCAAAAACCAATGAAGTCGCAGAAGCCTTTAAAGAAAAATACGGTAGATATTTCTATGAATGCGAACACTGATAAAATTAAATTTCTTTCCTTATAACTGAACAAGTTAAGTAAACAATGCCAGATTGGGACGATGTTTTTGCCGAAAAGGGGAAATTCTTTACGAAACCTCATCCAGATATGGAAAGAATAGCTAACCTATTTATCGAGGAAGGTATTAAACGAATATTAGATTTAGGATGTGGAACTGGGAGACATCTTCTCTTTCTATTAAAAAAAGGATTTGAAATTTATGGCCTTGATGGATCACCAAATGGTTTAGAAATTGCGAAAAATTGGTTAAATAAAGAAAATTTATCATCAGAACTAACATGTCAAAAAATTGAACAAAAACTTCCATACAAAGATGGGTTTTTTGATGCAGTTGTCTCAATTCAAGTTATTCACCACAATTTAATGAAAGATATATTGTTCACTGTCAATGAGATAGAACGCATTTTAAGAAAGGAAGGTTTCATTTTTCTTACATTCCCATTGCACAAAATCTTCTACCTAAAGAAAGAAAATATGAAAAAAGTTGAGACAAGAACTTACATCCCCCTTAAAGGTCTGGAAAAAGGGCTTCCGCACCATTTCTTTACCATTCCAGAATTAAAAAGAGTTTTTCGTGCATTTGAATTGACTGAAATTTACATCGACAAAACCAATCATCGCGCAATCCTAGGTCAGAAGAATTAACTCGTTTCTTTTTACTCTTAAAGTTTAGTATGATTCTAATGATTTTTTCATTAATCGTGAGCGAAACCATAATATCACAACAGCAAGACCTATTATTGGCAAAATAATCACTATAAATATGAACAACTCACTATCCAGAAGGTTAAAATCGTCCTTCCATGGAAAATTTCCTTGATATTGATCGGTCGTATCATAGTAATTATTATAAATGAATTGCTCTACAGTTTTTCCCGTAATTTCTAAACTATTGTTTGAAATGTGAGAGATATCATCACCAGTAGTATGGTGATAAGGCCATTCAGCGGGTTGATTCCAAAATTTAATAATCAAGTCAGCAGAAGGAATCCCATAATTTAGAAATGCTACGTGGTCATCGGTTATTGTTCCAACAATTGGATCAAGAGGAAATGCGTTTGTAAATCCTAACTGCCTTCCTATTTCAAAGAGGTCATTCAATAATGAGGATGTTGAGTGTTGCTCGTTAATAAAACGCAAATTGGTCCCTCCAACCATATCTAAAAGAATCATGGCATCAAAATCTTCTTTTGATGAATTGTAAAAATTGTCAATTTCGAGAACAAATTGCTCAGAACCTTCGACCCAATCCCACCCAGGAATTCCTGCTCCTAGATCATAGCCTTGATCTTCAGCATCAAAGAATAAAAACCAAATTTGAACAGACAAGTTATTCAATCGACTATACAAAACTTCAGCTAGTTCTATAAGAACAGCGCATCCACTAGCACCGTCGTTTGCTCCAGGAACGGGTAAATTTGGATTTGTAGTATCTTTAGTAGCCTTAGCTCTAGAGTCGTAGTGAGCACCTAAAATTACAATATTCGTATAGTTTTCGTTCATCTTAAAGAGTACATTCTGGCATTCAACTGATAGAATTGTAAAGTTATGAAGGGAGTGGTCAATAAGAGGATTAATTTGTTGAAATTTATCGATAAAATATTGTGCGCATTCTTCTCTTCCTTTAGTGCCAGGTATTCTATAGGATGTGGTATTAATGCCCATTTGGTCAGCTACATAAGTATAAGCTTCATCCCCATTGAAGAGTAATTCAATATTAACATTAATTAACTCGTTTTGATTAAAAATAAGAAAGATCGGTAATACTATTGGTATAACTACTATTAGCACAATAAAAACGATTATAGTAATTTTGTAAGGTTTTTTTATTAAAACCACCAATATTATGTTGCTTGAAATTACTAAATATTTTCTTACAAAAGTAAAATAAAAAATAAATAATTTATGTTTAGGCTGGTTCAAAACCTAAATCTATTTTGGTTTCACCTTTAAGTTCATTTTCTAAGAACTTAACCTTTAAGGGCAGGCCGATTTTAATAGCATCAGGTTTGCTTGCATCTACACCAACTAGTTGAGCGGAGACCATTGGACCCTCTTTTAGTTTTATAACTGAAAAACAATAGGGTTTGTCTCTACCATATCCTAGTTCTATAAAGTAAGGCGTACCAACTGTAATAGAAGTAAATGCTGCAAGCTCACCTTTTCCAGATAATGGTACCCATTCCATATTAAGTGAATTACATGCTGTGCATAATTTTCTAACGGGAACATACATAGTACCGCAATCTTTGCATTTTGTGCCCATAAGTTTCTTATTTTGAATAAATTCTAAATAGTTTTGAATTGTAAATTCTTTTTCTTCTGCTTCAGTCATTTTTTCTAATCACCTTATTTTTCATAGATAGTGACTACACATGTAGCGCCACTACCTCCTAAGTTATGTGTTAATGCCCGTTCGACCTCAAATTTTACTTGTCTATTTCGTTCTGCTCTTCCTCTCATTTGTTTAAAGATTTCTACAGCTTGAGCAGCCCCAGTAGCACCAACAGGATGACCTTTTGATTTTAATCCCCCAGAAGTATTTATGGGTCTTGCTCCATCTCGTTTAGTTTCTCCCTCTTTCACAGCCTGAGCGGCTTTTCCCTTCTCATAAAATCCTAAATCTTCTAAAGCGACAAGTTCTGCTATAGTAAAACAATCATGGAGTTCGGCTATTTGGATATCTTTTGGTCCATATCCTGACATTTCATATGCTTGCCTTGCAGCCTCTCTAGTGGCTAGGAAACCCGTTATATCATCTCTATCATGAATGGATAACGCATCGCTTCCTTGACCCATTCCAGCAATCCAAATTGGGGTATCTGTATAGTTTTTAGCAACATCTTCGGCAGCAACAAAAACACATGCAGCTCCATCTGTGACTAAACTACAATCAAAAAGTCTTAAGGGATATGCAATCATTGGATTTGAAGCACTTTTAAGATAATCAAATTCATCTTTCCAATCAGGAAGTTCTTTTCCTTCTTGTTCCAATTTCTTTAATTTGCTTTGCATCAATTGTGCGATAGATCTTTGCATCTGAGCAAATGGATTTTCAACTCCGTTTTCATGATTCTTAATTCCTATTCTCATTAAATCTTCTGAAGTTGTTCCATATTTGTGGAAATGAGCTGTTGCAACAGTAGCATATAACCCTGGAAATGTTGCCCCTGCTGGATATTCAAAAAGAGCATCGCTTGCCGTAGCTAATGCATCTGTTACTAAACTTGTTGGAAGTTCATTCATACATTCAACTCCTGCGACAGCGATAACATCATGAATACCAGAAGCTACTGCAATAACTGCCTGCCTTAAAGCAATTCCAGAACTAGCACATGCTCCTTCAAATCTAGAGGCAGGCTTGGGTGTTAATCCCACCAGGTTTGCCATCTGAGGACCTAAATGACCCTGATGATTAAATAAATCTGAAGAATAATTTCCAACATAACATGCATCTACATCTTTTGGTTCTATACCATTGTCAACTGATTTAACAGCTTCGACCCATGCATCTACCCAGAGATCAGGATTCCGTTTGAGGGGGTATAGACGCCCAAATTGTGACATCCCAGCCCCTACGATAGCAACTCGTTTTGATAACTTTCCCATTTTTTCTACCTTTAATTAATTATTATTTATTATTTTAGAAACTATTAAATTGAATTTTCGAATTATTTTATTTCTTATTCTTTCTCTTTTTAAATAGTTATTTTGCAAATCTACGATAAGTATTTAGAAAAGCAAAAACACTATTCGTGGAAAAATTTGAACAGAAACCAAATTTCAACAATAATCCCTATAGATGTAACTATAAATGGAGCTAAATAATGGACATTTTCTATTAATAGAGCCCCTATTATACTTGTTGGAATAAACGCTACTCCCCTCATAAATGATACAACTCCGTACGATTCCGCTTTGTTATTTTTACCTAAATCTGTAAGGATAATCTGCTCTGATGGAATAAAAGTTATCATTGAAAAAGCAAATATAATATGGGCAGCCACTAAAGACGGTATTAGAACAAATGTCATTCCATTGGACCACAATATCGAAGCTATAATATTTATTATATAAAAACATAGCCCTGTTATTGCGCTTAAAATTAGAGAATTCTTTTTACCGAGCTTATCAGTGATGCGTCCAGCGGGAATTTGGAATAACATATTAGTAATATTCATCCAAACAATTATGAAAGAGATTTCCTCAGTTGTTAAATGGTAATAATCGCTTAATCCTCCGGTGTAAATGGAAAGAGATATTCCGTAAACAAAAATATCTAATGTAAAAAAAATAAGGATCGATCTCATCCTTGGATCCTTAAAAAATTTCAACCATGTTTGTTCTTTTTTAACTTGAAGATCCTCATTTAATAGTGCGTCAGCTTTTTGTTCTCGCCATTTATTTGATAGGAAAAATGTGAATATTAAGCCTTCTACTATTAAGATTCCCATAAATATTAAGAAGAAAACGCGTGTACTAATTGATTGACCAAAAATTACAAAGATATTACCACCGATGCTTCCAATAAAGAATGAAAAGAATATCAGTCCATACATCAATCCTTTAGACGACTCACTATTTTCAGCTACTAAAAACTGAGCATTCATATTATTTATGGTAAATCCCAAGTAGTATACAACTATTCCAAAAATTAAGTAAAGAATATTATTTGAATCTGAAATGAAAATTAATACTAATCCTAAAATGTATAATGGAATGCTTGTGAGAATTGTATTTTTATGCCCCAATCGATCAGATAACTTACCTACTAGAGGCATAGGAAGAAATTGCATAATACTGCCTAAAGTAACTAAAACCCCAGTAATAAATAGTGAATTTGTAAGATCTAGTAGAAATGGTTGATATATAACGTTAAACATACTTACTCCAAATCCATGGATTAGTTTCGCGATGCATAACGCTAAGATATTTCTACTTTTGACTCTTGAGATACTTTCTGAAGTACTTAATTCATTCAAAGATAATCATTTATCCCCATAACTAAATTTCTATAATATTTTGTATCTCAAGAATGTTTTGGTTTATGTTTTAGCTGTTATATTTGCATATTTGTGATAAATATGAATGCTCTAAAATACCCAAAATGGATCGATATTAACTTTTATTCGATAACAGTATTTTAAGCATCAAAATTTTTATCTGTCTATTCATTATTTGAATTTATGTCCTTAGAACCCGTAAAATTTGATGATTATAAGGTTGGAGACTCTGCAAAATTCACAAAAACTATTACAGAGGAAGATGTAATGAAATTTGCTGAAGTTTCTGGAGATTATAACCCAATTCATGTGAATCCAGAATACGCTAAAACCCAAATGTTTGGAAAACAAGTTGCTCATGGAGTTATCAGTGTGGGTCTAATTTCCGCATCGTTAGGGGTGCATTTATTTGGGCCTGGAATACTCTACGGTGAACAAACAGTGAGATTTATTAAACCCGTATTTTTTAGAGACGCACTAACTGCAGTTGCGACAGTAAAAGAGAAATTTACCAAAAAAGACGGTAAATTAAAATTTATAAGGTGCGACACGAAAGTCTACAATCAAAACGAAGAACTGGTCACCGATGGTGAAGCTGTTGTTTTAATTTTAAATTAGATATAAACATATTTATTTTTATTAAAAACTCTTTTTTTTTTATATGGAAGGAATTTCGAAATCAATAATTACACACGAGTCCAATTTGAGTGAATCTTAAATTCAAAATCTTCTAATATCTCGATATTAGCTGCCCATTTATATGTTTTTAACCATAATTTTCCGGGAAATGGTTGCCAACCTTTAGTAGGTTGGATACTAATTACTATTTGTTCTTTTTTTCTATTGATGTGATAAACTCCAGCAAATATCCCCTTTTTTTTGCCTATAATCAAAGAAAACTTTCCTTTTATCTTCTTTTCAGATTTAAGAGATAATAAATTAGGAATAGCAGGAGAAAATTCAAAAGATATAGAATGGCTGAGCTCATCTACTCCCATTACTTTTTTAATTTCGAAATATCCATTATTGTTCAATATATCATATGATAAATTTTTTTTAATTGAATCGTTATTAGTTGTGTTTAATAATATGGGATTTAAATTTCCAGTATAGGATTTATTCCAATTACAAATTATTGGATCCAAAGAATATCTTGCTAAATAAAAATTTTGATTATCTATTTTTACAGGCAATTCCGCTGGTTTTTTTAAATCCTCATCAATTTTAACAAAGATATCCGTATCTTTTTTGATAACCATACTAAATTTATTAAGGTAAACAATGGGAAAATATTGAGGGTTCTTGCTAACTGCACTTATAGGTGCTAAAATCGCATTTAATTCTCTACCAGGAGTATTCTCCTTAATTTTGAATTCAACTTTATTTTCCAACTTATCTTTTAAGAAGAGATAAGCATTCAAGCCCATCTCGTCAATATCGAATTTATAGTCTATAGATTCTAGGTGGTTGAAGGAGGTATTATTTAGTAAATCCGTAATCATTTTCTTTCTATCCAAAATGACTGTTTCATTCGTATAATAGAGATCTATTAGGTCATCTTTTCGATACATGATTACTAGAGGGTAGAATTCATCTGCTTTATGTAAGACTTGGAGCTCAATGCCATAATATAAAGGGTCTTCTTCAAAATTAATCAGAAGCAATCGATCCATCGGTTCAAAAATTAGATTAAAAGGGGATAAGATCATATTTCTAGGTGGTTTATCATAAATATTAAGCGAGTTTTCGCTTTTGCCAAGATATCTGTGATGATCTATAACGGCATCTTTAAGTTTGACTTTATGGAACTTTAAGAATAGTGAATAAATGATTGTCTTAAAACGCATTTGTAAACGCACTGATTTTTTTTAATGTTCTATACCTAATCGAGCTTTAATACCTTTTGAAGAATAATAATGCTTGATCATTCTCATCTCAGTAAGCAAATCTGCTCGTTCTTTGATTTTTGGATGCATTTTAGGACCTCCGGTTATGATTAATTCTACATGAGCTGGTTTATTGTCAATTAATTTTAATACATCGTCGATTTTTACAATCCCGTACTCAACCGCTACCCCAATTTCATCAAGAATTACTATATCATATTCATCGGACATAATTATTTTCTCTGCAAACTCCATGCCTTTTCTTCCCTCTTCAAAATCAATATCTCCTGGAGTTGTTATTAAGTCTGGCGTGCCAAACTGTTTCAGTTCGAAGTTAGATGTATTCTCTATAGCGTTAACTTCTCCATATTGAGGATATCCTTTCATGAATTGAATCATATATACCTTAAATCCATGTCCTATAGCCCGAATACCTTGTCCTATAGCTGCAGTGGTCTTACCCTTGCCCCGACCAAAATAAACTTGCACTAGTCCTTGTTTTAATCTTTTTCTAATAATATGTTACCTCTAAGCTTACTATATTATGATGTAATACTTAATCAATTAAAAACCATCATAATAAATCTAGTAATATGGGTTCGTCAACAATATTTTTAACAGAGCAAAAATGGTTACTATTAACATTAGAACATGCAATTTCTACTTATGTTCAAGATTGTAATCTGATTTAAATTGTGATGAAAAAATGGAACATATCGAAGGAGAGTATAGCGGGGTAGAGGATTTAAAGATTTTTTATCAGGTATGGATACCTGAAAAACCTAAAGCAGTTATTCAGATTGTACATGGATTTGCTGAACACTCAGGAAGATATTTGAATGTTGTAAATCAATTAACACCCTTAGGGTATGTGATATATGCAAATGATCACCGTGGTCATGGAAAGTCTGATGGAAAAAGAAATTATGTTGATAATTTCGATCAGTATATTGAGGACGAAAAAATATTATATGATTTAATAAAGAATAATCATCATAATTTACCGATTTTTATGTTAGGACATTCTATGGGTTCTATGATTGCTTTAGTTTTTACAAAAAATTATGAAACCTTGTTAAGAGGATTGATTTTATCAGGTACGGGTACAGGAGCGGGAGAGAGTACAAGTAAAACCCTAAAACTGATAGTAAAACTATTAGCAAAAATTACACCAAAAAAATATATAAATCCGGGACTCAAGGCTGATAAGTTAAGCCATGATTCTGAGGTTATACATGCATATGAAAACGATCCTTTAGTTAATGCTGATAAAATTACAATACGATTGGGATGGGAATTAATGAACTACTTTGAAAAATATGACTCAATTATAAGCACCTTAAAATTACCCTTATTGGTTCAGTGTGGTGCTGAAGATTCTCTTATTAAAGGATCTGAGGAATTACTCCGAAAAGCTTTCAATATGGAAGATAAAACTATTCTTATTTATGAAGGATTATATCATGAAGTTTATAATGAAATAAAGGAAGAAAGAGAGAAAGTTCTCAATGATCTTAGTAATTGGTTAGATAAGCATATTTGATTTTCCTTTTCTTTTTCTTGAGAGAAATTATAAAATTGTTCTCAGATATTCAGCTGAGTTTTTAGCTATTATTTCAAAAGAAGGTTTCATAATTGTTTCAACTGAAACAAATTCGGTATATCCTAAGTTTTTAAAAATATTTAAAAAAGTTTTGAAATCAAAATGTCCTGAACCTGGTGCTCTCCGTGTAGTGTCTGCTAGATGAATATGTCCTACATAATGAGCAATTTCTTTAAGATATTCCCATATATATGCAGGATCTTCTTCTAAGTATGTATGAAAAGAATCAACTAATAACCTCAAGTTATTCGAACCTATTTCTTCAATTAATTCTACTGATTGCGAAATTGTGTTGTAAGAATCAATTTCAAAACGATTAATAGGTTCAAATAATAGTTGGACATTATTATTTTCTGCTAACCAGCAACATTCTTTAAGAGAAGAGATAATATTTAATCGTTCCTTTTGAGGACTGCTATCATATTTATAACGCCCTCTGATTAATCCTATAATGACTTTTGATTGAGTTTCTCGAGCAAATTCAATATATTTCTCCATCCTCTCAATCGCCTTTATGCGAATAGATTCTTGGGTATCACCAAAAGAGTATCCAAAACGAATAAAAGTACTTCCAGTACCTAAAGCAGGAATCTCCATTTCATATGAATCTTTTATCTCTGTAATTTTATTAACATCAATTTTTTCTGGTTCTAGAAGGCTTAACTCAATCCCATCATAATTCAAGGATTTCAGTAATTGACATAAAGATGAGAATTTCTTGATTACATCTTTTACATTACTTTTGGATTCATTTAACCCTGAAACTATACTGAGCAACATATATTTGATTTAATATTTAATATAATTAAAAAATTTAATAGATGGTAATTATTAAAAATATTATTAGATAATTAAATCTTTCAAGAGATTTCGACCACAAATTTCAATTCTTAAACCAATCCTGGATAAGCGTTTCTATTTTTTTTTAAGTAATGGATTAGTATTACGTTACTCTAAATAATCTTATTTTGATTTTAAAGCACTATTACAGTTGTTAGCTTTCAAAGTAAAGTTATCATTAAATTTTTTATTTCCAAATAGATTAATTTAATTTAAAATTAATTTAATTAAAAAATATATTATGAGATTATAAAAAAAAATGAACGTAATAGAATTATCTGCGAATTGGGACCCAAAACCTATTTTTAAACTTGGATCTAAAGATATTGATGGTAAATTAACCTATTTAGGTTCTCAAGTATGGCGACATCCTATTGCTAAAGTAGTAGAAAAAGAAAAACCTCAAATAAAACCAAACGAAGTATTAATCAAAGTGAAGAGATGTGGAATTTGTGGTTCTGATGTACATATGAACCAAAGTTATGATGATGGATATATCTATTATCCTGGATTAACGGCATTTCCAGTTACTCTTGGTCATGAATTTTCTGGAGAGGTTGTGGAAGTAGGCAATAGGGCAATAAATAAAAGAACAAGCAAACCTTTCGAGAAAGGAGAACCTGTAACTGCAGAAGAAATGGTCTGGTGTGGTGAATGTAAACCATGTTGCGATGGATATCCAAATCACTGTGAACGATTAGAAGAAATTGGTTTTTCCATAAATGGAGCTTTTGCAGAATATATCGCTGTTCCTGCAAAATTATGTTGGAGTTTGAAAAAATTAGAAGAAAAATATGAGGACATTTACAAAATAGGCAGTTTGGTGGAACCTACATCAGTAGCCTATAATGCCGTAATAGAAAGAGGTGGTGGAATTCGACCTGGTGAAAATGTGGTGATTCTGGGTGCAGGACCAATCGGATTGGCAGCAGTAAAAATTTTAAAAACTGCGGGATCTGCGACATGTATTATTTCAGAACCCGAGGAATCTCGAGCCGTATTAGCTAAGAAAATGGGCGCTGATTATGTGATTAATCCTCTAAAGGAAAATTTCGTAGAAAAAGTTAAGGAATACACAGACAATGAAGGAGCTGTACTATATCTTGAAGCCACAGGTTTACCTGAAATAGTAACGGAAGATATACAAAATGCTATTTGGGAATGCAAAACAATAAACAGTACTGTGGTGATTGTTGCTAGAGCAGAACAGAGAATGCCAGTGTGTGGTGAATATTTTCAAGTAAGAAGAGCTCGAATAATTGGAGCTCAAGGACATTCAGGTCATGGTACTTTTCCTAATGTTATCAGCAGTATGGCTGCTGGTATGGATGTTACTCCTTTGATTACAAAAGAAATAACAATGAAAGAAGTCCCAGAAAATCTAAAGTTATTACAAAAAGATAAAGAAAATTGCAAAATTTCTGTTATAATCGATTAAAGTTAATCCTAATGATATAATGATAGATATAGTCTAGGAAATAGTAATGAAAGTCCCATTTATGATTAATTTGAAAGATAAGACTGCCGTGATAACTGGAGGTGGAGGAGAATTATGTGGATGCTTTTCTGAGGCTCTTGCAAAATGTGGCGCAAAAGTAGCAATACTTGACATACGAAAAGAAGCTGCGGATAAAGTGGCAAGTAAGATTAATGAAAATGGAGGAATTGCCATTGGAATTGAAGTAAATGTTTTAAATCTTAAGAGTTTACGAAAAGCTGAAGAGGTAATTGGAAAAGAATTTGGTCCTTGTAATATCCTCATTAATGGAGTTGGAGGGAACCATCCAAAAGGAACAACCTCAAACGAATTCTTAACTCTAGATGACTTGGAGAGTGAAAGGGAAGGACTCGTAACTTTTTTTGATTTAAATCAAGAAAGCATCGAATTCGTATTTAATTTAAATTTTATTGGTACATTCTTACCCGTTCAAGTTTTTGCGAAACAAATGGTAAATCAAAAAGGTGCTATAATTATTAATATTTCATCAATGAATGCCTTTACACCATTGACAAAGATACCTGCCTATAGTGCAGCAAAGGCAGCTGTTAGTAATTTTACTCAGTGGCTTGCAGTTTATTTTTCCAAAGTGGGCATTCGTGTGAATGCGATTGCACCGGGTTTTTTTTTAACAGAACAAAATCGTTCTCTCTTGACTAATGAAGATGGTTCCTTTACAGAACGAGCAAATAAAATATTAAACCAAACACCTATAGGAAGATTTGGGAGACCAGAAGAACTGATTGGAACACTTCTTTGGCTTATTGATGAAAAAGCTTCTGGTTTCGTTAATGGTGTTATTGTTCCTGTTGATGGGGGATTTTCTGCGTATTCTGGAGTTTAAAATTTAAGATCTAGATAATAAGGTATTGTAATAATGGAAATAGCATTTCGATGGTATGGAGATAAAGATCACATCCCTCTCAAATATATAAAACAGATTCCTAAAGTCACAGGTATTGTTTCAGCTTTATATGATGTTGCTGTAGGAGAGATTTGGCCAATAGATAAAATAAAATATATTAAAGAAAAGATCGAAGCAGAAGGATTAAAATTTTCGGTGATTGAGAGTATCCCTGTTCATGAAGATATTAAGCTTGGTAATTCAAATCGAGATATTTTAATCGATAATTATTGCCAAAGCATCCGAAATATGGGCTCTCTAGGGATTCAAATTTTATGTTATAATTTTATGCCCGTTTTTGACTGGGTGCGTACTGATTTAGCAATGAAATATCCCAACGGATCTAATAGCTTAAGTTATGATGATTCAAAACTTAAAGAGATTGATTTTAAGAAAGTTTCATTAGATCTTCCGGGTTGGGCAACCAAATATACAAAAGAAGAATTACAATATTACTTGAAAGCTTATTCTAAAGTTGATAATGAAACATTATGGTTAAATTTAGAATATTTCCTGAAAAAAGTAATTCCTATTGCTGAAGAATATGGAGTAAAAATGGCTATTCATCCAGATGATCCTCCATGGTCAATTTTTGGTCTTCCTCGGATAATTACTGATGAAGTTGCTTTAGATCGTTTGGTTAGAATTATAGATAGTCCCTCAAATGGTATTACTTTTTGTACAGGATCTTTTGGTGCAAATTTAAAAATGGATCTTGTAAAAGCTATCCGAAAATTTGGTGCGTTAGATCGTATTCCATTCATACATTTCCGAAATGTTAAACATATTGAAGGGAAAAAATTTTATGAAAGTGAGCATCCTACAGAATTCGGGGACGTGAATATGTATGAAGTGATAAAAGCATTAATAGATATTGGATTTGATGGAGTTATACGTCCTGACCATGGAAGGATGATATGGGGGGAAACAGGACGGCCAGGATATGGATTATATGATCGAGCTTTAGGTGTTATGTACCTTGTAGGTCTTTGGGAAGGAATAAGTAAAACTTTTCAAAATAATTAGAAAATATGGTGAGTTAGATAAATGAAAAGATTTATCGATGAGAATTTTCTTTTACAAACAGAAACAGCAAGGGATCTCTATCATGAGTTCGCAGAAAATAAGCCTATTTTTGATTATCATTGTCACCTACCAGTGAAAGATTTAGCTGATGATATTTGCTATGGTAATATAGGAAAAGCTTGGCTCGCTGGAGATCATTATAAATGGAGATTAATGCGCAGTAACGGGATAGCTGAGAAATTCTGTACTGGTGATGCGACTGACTATGAAAAATTTGAAAAATGGGCCGAAACAATTCCAATGGCAATTCGCAATCCACTTTATCATTGGACTCATTTAGAACTTCAGAGATATTTTAATATTGATACCTTACTAGACCCAAAAACTTGCAAAAAAATTTATAGCCAGTGCTCTGCTTTGCTCCAATCACCAGAATTTTCAGTCAAAAATTTGCTTCTTAAAATGAATGTAAAGCTTATTTGTACAACAGACGATCCAATTGACTCTTTGGAACATCATAAAAAAATCAAGGATGACGGCTATAAGGTTAAAGTACTTCCTACATTTAGACCAGACAAAGCAATGGCGGTAGAAAAAACTACTCAATTTATTAATTATATTTCTAAATTAAGCGAAATCTCTGGTATTGAAATAAAAAACTTTTCAAGTATAATTGAAGCATTAGATATTCGCCATAAATATTTTCATGACATGGGATGTCGAATTGCTGATCATGGAATCGTATCTTTTTGGGCTGAAATATATACCAATGTAGAAATTGAAAAAATAACAACAGATGTTCTCTCAGGAAAAGAATTAAATGAGACAGAAGTTTCAAAGTTTAAATCAGCTTTTTTATATGAATGTGCTAGATTAAATTCTAAGCGTGGTTGGGTCCAGCAGTTTCATATTGGAGCCCTTCGTAATAAAAACACAAGATTATTCAATAAACTTGGACCCGATATAGGTTGCGATTCTATTGGTGATTATACTTATGGAGATAAAATGGCTAAATTCTTAGATAGACTTGATCAATCTAGAGAACTCACCAAAACTATTTTTTATAATATAAATCCTCGAGACAATGACTTAATTGCTTCTATTATTGGTAATTTTCAAGATGGTTCTTTTCCCGGGAAAATGCAATTTGGTCCTAGTTGGTGGTTTTTGGATCAAATTGATGGAATAACTAAGCAAATTAATACTATTTCTAATCTAGGATTGTTAGGTCGGTTTATTGGTATGACTACGGATTCCCGAAGCTTTTTATCATATCCAAGGCATGAATATTTTCGTAGAATATTATGCAACTTGATTGGATCTGATCTTGAAAATGGAGAAATTCCTGCTGATATGGAATTACTTGGAAAAATAATTGAAAATATTTGTTATAATAATGCCGTTGACTATTTTAAGATATTGTAATTATATAGAATTCAAGAGATAAGACTATACCGATAATGAGATTACAAAAATATTCAATAGGTACCGGAGATCGGTTTGGTTGTCAAGGAAAAGCTCAATTAAAAGCAATTATAAAAGCACAAGAGATTGGTATTGATGTCGCAATCGTATGGAATAAATCTCACCGAGAGCATATGATCACTAAAACTACTCCTGCTGATGTTTTAACAGAAGCTCAAAATGCAGTGAGAGATTTAGGTTGGAAAGGTAAGTATTATATTGACGCTGATCACGTCGGAATTTCTAATATTGATTTATTTATTGATTCGAGTAACTTTTTTACTCTTGATGTAGCTGAATTTATTAATAAAAAAACATCTGATGACGAGATAAACGCCTTTATCGAGAAATATAAAAGGCACATAGGAAAAATATTCATTTCAGATATCAAGGAACCTTTAAGGATCAACAAAGAACAATTAAGAGCAATTGCAGAAAAATATCTTTTTGCGGTAAAGGAAGCGGGAAAGATATATCGCAGGATTGAGAAGAAAAAGGGTGAGAACAATTTCATAACTGAAATCTCGATGGACGAAACGAACGAACCTCAAAAACCAATTGAAATATTATTTATTCTTGCTGCTATAGCTAATGAAAATATTCCTATTCAAACAATAGCTCCAAAATTTTCTGGTAGATTTAATAAGGGAGTCGATTATGAAGGAAATATTGAGCAGTTTTCCGAAGAACTAGAGATTACATTAGCTGTAATCCAATTTGCGAAAGAAAAATTCTCCTTACCTGATAATTTAAAACTAAGCCTTCACTCTGGAAGTGATAAATTCTCAATATATAATAGTATTAATAAAGCTATTAAAAAATTTAACACAGGCATCCATTTAAAGACTTCGGGAACTACTTGGTTGGAGGAGTTAATTGGATTAGCTATGGCGGGAAGTGACGGATTAAAAATCGCTAAAGATATCTATATTAAGGCTTACGGTCGAATTGATGAGTTGTGTACACCATACGCCACAGTAGTAGAAATCAATAAAGATAAATTACCTTATCCTGAAATAGTAAAAAATTGGGTTAGTGAAGATTACATTAGAGCCTTGCGACATGACTTATCTTGCACAGATTACAATCGAAATTTTCGACAATTGCTCCATGTAGGATATAAAATTGCTGCGGAAATGGGTTCCCGTTATATAAAAACCCTAAAAAAGTATGATGAGATAATCGCCCGAAATGTTACTGAAAATATTTACGAAAGGCATCTAAAGAGGCTATTTCTGTAATAAAAAACAGTAATAAAATAATTTCTTTATTCAAATATCTTCAATACTTTTTTTAACCAATTCTGGAGTATTAATAAATTTAATAGCGGTCAAAGTTAATAATTTAATTGCTGTTAACATATCTCTAGGTTCAATGTGCATTCCAGAGGTTGCGACTTTTTGTTAAAGATGCACTAGACTAATAAATTTATTAACGAAATTGAATTATCCCAAATCGTTAAACTAATTTTTGAATGTGAAATAATATGACTAAATGGAATTTACCTCCTAAAGAAGGTCACCTTGATAAAGCAGATGGAATATATCTTCAAAATATGAACATTGCTGAAATTCGGGAACGCGTTAAAAAGAATGATGTAATCATTATACCTACTGGTTCTACAGAAAATCATGGTCCTGCAGCATGTATTGGGGAAGATACCTTTCTTGTAACTAGAATGGCAGAATTGGTAGCACAAAAAACAGGATGCACAGTTGCTCAACCAACGTGGTACGGTTCGCATCCATATCATCATTTGGGAATGCCAGGAACTATTATTGTACCGGAAGAAATATTTAAAGGGCTTTTACGTGCAATTATAACTGGTTTATGGAACATGGGTTTTAGAAAAATGATTCTTTTAAATGGTCATGGACAAGAATATGTAATTCCCAGCGCTATCCATGAATGGGCAAAAAATTATCAATTACCAGCGGTAATTTGTAATGTTAATTGGTATCATGCAATTCCAAAGCATTGTATGGATAAAGAACATGGAGGCCCTTTTGAAACTCCTTTTATTCATGCAGATGAAGCAGAAACCTCATTTTCAATGACACTTTTTCCAGAGATGGTCAAGAAAATCGATTCTAGTGAAGATAATAAAGTAGTTGGTTGGATGCCTGATGGACATGTTGATAAAGCAGGAAATATATACCAAAAACCAATTAAATGGTATGGTCAAGTAGGATTTGGCCCAATTGAAGTTGCGGCATATCCTGAAGGGCACGTAGGATCTCCAAGTAAAGCTAGTTTTGAAAAAGGTAAGCCAGGTATGGAAGCATTTTTAGATTATTTAGAGAAATTAGTTACTGATATTTTAAAAACATACCCACCAGGAAAATTACCACCGATAGAAGGAATTACACAGAGAAATCCTAAAGAAATTGAACCATATATTAAGGGACCACTCAACGGTGGAAAAAGTATTTATGAATTGAGGTATCCCCCTTAAAAAATTTTATTATTTTTATTTCATATTTGTGGGAAATATCATTATTGGGATTTGAAGAGTAAATGTCGAAAAGTGAAGAAAAAGATGTTTTTAGAGAACTACAAGAGCATTTGGATAAAATGCCGATTGGTTTTCCATCAACAGAATCTGGTTCTGATATTCGAGTATTAAAACATCTTTTTACACCTGAAGAAGCAGAAATTGCCATGCTCTTAAAATTTGGGTGGGAACGAGATCTCGAAACATTAGATACAATTTACAAGCGTGTAAATGATAAGAGTATTTCAAAAGAAGAATTAGGAATAATACTAGATAGAATGGGTCGTAAAGGTCTTATTATGACCAAAAAAGAATCAGATCAAAAGTATTATGGAAACGCTTTACTCATGGTAGGCATTTTTGAATTTCAAGTAAACAGGCTCAATAAAGATTTCATTGAAGATTTTCACGATTATTTCGACGAGGGATGGCTTCCTGAAACCTTGAAAGTGAAAGGAGCTCAATTAAGAACTATACCTGTCGAAAAAAGCATTGAATTTGAACAGAATGTCAGTAATTTCGATAAGGTTCAAGAATTATTAAAAACTACTGATGGACCTTATATGGTGGCAAATTGTATATGTAAACAACTAAAAGATATTGAAGAACAACCTTGTAAAGTTACTACTCGCAGAGAAGTATGCATGGGATTTGGTCATGCCGCAAAACTTTATATTGACCAAGGATGGGGTCGTGAAATTACTAAAGAAGAAGCAATTAACATATTAAATCAAAATCAAGAAGATGGATTAGTACTTCAGGCAGATAACTCCCAAAAATTATCATTCCTCTGTTCTTGCTGCTCCTGTTGTTGCGAAGGGTTATCAAGATTTTTAAAGATTCCTAATCCGGGTAAAATGATGATAACTAACTACTACGCAGAAGTTGATGCTGAGTATTGTACTGGATGTAAAACTTGCATCGAAATTTGTCCAATGGAAGCAATAAACCTTATTAATGACATTGCTAAAATAAAGCAAAAACGCTGTATAGGTTGTGGAAATTGTGTAGCTCATTGTCCTTCGGACGCAATAAATCTTCACAAAAAAGATAAACAATTTATTCCTTTTCCCACCATGGATGACTTGTTTGATAAAATAATGAAAAGAAAGATCGCTCAAAAAAAATAAAATTTCATTCATTTGGAAGCTTTAAATACTCTATTTTACTTTAGTATAGTGGGGATATCCAAATGGGAAGGAAAAAGAATAATAATCAAGAAGTTAAAGAATATGGCGTAGTTCTAAAAAAGAATAAAAAACATCGGCACAAAATTTTCCCTCAAAAGGGAAAAGCTCCAGAAGAAGATGATGATTCCTATAAGATCGTATAATCCTCTTATTTAATAAAAATCATTTAACTTTTTTTTAGAATAATCTTTGATTTACGAAAGGAAATCCAAGATGAAGTGATTTCAAGGACCGTGCATTCCTTAATTTAACTCTAACCTATCAATTATTTACGTCATTCCCAAAAAATTTATAAACCTAATTCAAATTCTTGTTTTTAATGAATTATTATTGGCTACTTGCATTAATTAAAAATATTACGGATGGACCAAAATATTGCATATATAATTTGTTATTAGTGATTTTATGAGTAAATATGAGAATCTGGACAATTCAATAAATAAATATCTTAGATTATCAACATTCCCAGTTGGAGTTAAATTATTAAAATCCCTTGATGAACTTGATTCCATTGAATTCTTGAAAAAACCGGACAAAAAAATTGCTCTCTGCCAAATATTCAGTTATGCTAGGTATTACGGATGGACAATGGGGTGTGTAAAGGAGGATAATTTATGTCCGTTAGCCGAAATATCTCTTGGATTTGAAAAATCGCATAAACTTTTCGAAGAGGGCGCTTTTTTCGTGGGACGATACAATGAAACAAAAGAAGTCGCTAAAAAAACCACAGCCACGATGCCAAAATTACCATTCGGGCAGTATTGTGCTATAGTTTCGGGCGCTTTAAGCCGAATTGATTTTCAGCCGGATTTAATCCTAATTTGGGGTAATTCTGCCCAGATTATGAGAATAATCCAGGGCTCTTTATGGAAAAAAGGGGGGAGAATTTCAATGTCAACTTTTTGTGATGGAGTTTGTGCCGATACTATTTCAAATGCCATTCTTACAGGTGAACTACAGATTGCGTTTCCATGTCTTGGCGATCGCCGTTTTGGTATGGCAACTGATACGGATTTAATTGCCTCAATACCAATTGGGATAATTACCGAAATTATAGAAGGTATGGAAAAAACTCATAAAGCAGGTACTAGATATCCAATACCCTTTCAAATTTCAACACCAGAATTTTTTGTAAAGTTAAAGAAGCAATTAGAAAAAGCAAAAAAAACTTAAGTCAATAGATTATTTTAAATTCTATTTCCTCTTTTTTCTATATTCCAATGTATTTAATATATTATATTTTTAACATAACAAAAATTGTTTCTAAATATTGTTTTAATATCTAAAATTCAATATTCTATGAAGTGAGGAGAACAATAATTCGAAAAAGTAAATTAATGACCTTAGACGATGCAATTTCTACTTATGTTCAAGATGGTGATCTGGTTGGAATTGGAGGGCTTTCCTTTTGGAGAAAACCTATAAGTGCTTGTAGAGAAATGATTAGACAAGAAAAAAAGGACTTATCTCTTTGCACTTTTGTTGGAGGAATCGAAATTGATATGCTTGTAGCTGCAGGTTGTGCGTCTAAAGTGAGAGCCTGTTTCGTAGGTATGGAAATTTTTGGTATGGCACCACATTATAGGAAGGCTGTTGAATCGGGATCAGTAAAAGTCTCTGAGGAGAGCGAAGCATCTATCGCTTTAGGATTGAAAAGTTCGTATTTGAAAGTTCCCTTTATGCCATTAAAAGGGATGATAGGTACAGATTTTCCTAAAGTCAGAAACGATATAAAACAATTCGAAGATCCTTTAGGCTCAGGAACCCAATTAATGGCTTTACCTAAAATTGATTTGGATGTAGCTATTCTACATGTCCCCTATGCTGACCAATATGGTAATGGAAACATCACGGGAGCAGTTTGGGTTGATGATGATATGGCTAAGACTGCCAAAAAAACGATCATTATTTGCGAAAGATTACTTGAAACAGAAGATATTAGATATCTGCAAGGAAAAGCGCAATTACCGATGCAAACAACCAATGCCGTAGTGAAAATGCCTTTTGGAGCTCATCCTACATCCTGCTACGATCGATATACATTCGATGCGCTTCACATTCAAGAATATCTTAAAACGCCTTTTAACGAATATAAGCGTAAATTCATCAATGTAAAATCGAACGCCGAATATCTAGATAATGCTGGTGGCGCAGAAATGATATTAAACATCTTATTGTAAAGACATAACCCAATTTTAAGTTACTAGATATAATTTTAAAAGAGTTTAATTGTTTTTTCAAACCCTTCAATTTCAGTTTATTAGTAGAAAAATTAAAAAGTGTACTTTGATACGGTAATTGTAAACCAGATGGATTTTTATCTATAATATTAGTCGTTGAATAAATTTCTCAAAAAAATTAGGATTTATTTCAAAAATGATTTACTTAGAGGTCAGATTACCAGATATTCCGGGAAGTTTAATAGAATTGATTAAACCAGTCTCCCAAAATGGGGGAAATATCCATGGTATATTACACCATCATGATAAAAAAATTAATAATATGATTCCAGTTAATATTTGGTTTGAGTTGAGCGAGGAACTAATTGAAGTATCGCTAAAAAACATAAAGAAAGGCTTAATGGAAAAAAATATACAACTCATTAAGATTTCAGTAGGCTCTAAAAATAAAATTTTAACGTTTATATTGACTGGGCATGTTTTCGACACAGATATAACAGAAACAATCAAACGATTGGATTCAAAGAACATTAAAGTTCTTGAATTACACGCTAAATTTACTGAAATTGATGAAATAAGTAGTGTTTTAATGAAAGTAGAATTTCCTGAAGATATGACAAAATTCGAATTAACTAATGAAATTGAAAAAATATGTAAAGAGAAGAATCTCTTTTTGATACGATCTTAATAACTTAGTTATGTGTGAAGGTATGGAAGTAAAAATCTGTTTAATTGGAATGGGAAATGTTGGAACCTGTTTTCTTCGATTATTGAAAGAAAAACATGATAATATTAGAGTTAATTTTAATTTCAATTGCAAATTAGTTGCAATTTTCGAACACGACGGCGCTCTGATCGATAACGATGGAATAGATTTAGACAATCTTTTGGAAGATTACAATAATTTGAGAAAAAATCAATATTGGAAAAGTAATGTGAAAGCTCAGGATTTAATTTCTACTTTAGATATAGATATATGCATTGAAACCACACCTACTAATCCAAATACTGGAGAACCCGCATTAACACATATTATAGAAGCATTAAACAATAAGATCGATGTAATTTCGTCAAATAAAGCACCGTTTTATTTACATTACAAAAAAATTCAAGATTTAGCTGAAAAGATGAATTGTTTGGTTAAATTTGAAGCAACGGTTGCTAGTTGCGTTCCTGCTATATCTATAAGAAAAAGCCTTATAGGAAATACTATCTCTCGAATTAGAGCAATATTAAATGGCACAAATAACTATATTCTAAGTCGCATGGCAACGGAGGGAGTTTCTTTTTCAGTAGCATTAAAAGAGGCACAAGAGTTAGGATATGCAGAGACGGATCCAAGTTTAGATATTAATGGTTATGACTCAGCTGGGAAACTAGTAATTCTATCAAACGAGTTATTCGGATGGTCAAAATCTATTGAAGATGTAAAGATTAAAGGAATCACTAAAATCACGCCACATGCATTAGAATTAGCTAAGTTAGATGGTTATGTAATAAAACATTTAGCTATTTCTGAAGAAAATAATTTAATCGTAGAACCAAGGTTGGTTAAGAAAGATTCACCGTTAAATATTCAGGGAACATTAAACCTTATTGAACTTCAAACGAAGTACGCTGGATCCATAATATTAATAGGGAAGGGAGCTGGTGGTTTTGAAGCAGCAGCTGCTATATTAAACGATCTTATCAGCATAGTTAAAAAAAGAAGAGGTTTTTGAAACGGGTTTTCATTCAACAAATTATGATTCATTAGATGTAGATTTCAAAACTGCTGTTTTACAAGGTCAAGCAGTAGACAATGGATTGTATATGTTAAATAAAATTCCTAAACTGAGTGATGAAACAATTGATTCATTCAAAAACATGGATTTTATTGATATCGCTATTAACATCATTTCGAAATTCATTGGAAATATTATATCGGGAGAGAAACTTCAGCAAATCGTTAATAGTGCCTTAAATTTTAAAATTCCTTTAGAAGAGGTTACCAAAAATGATTACATATGCTATTTAGATCGTGGTCCTACATGTAGCTTCAAAGATTTTGGAGCAAGAATGTTAGCTAGAATAATGGAACATTTTCTTGAAGTCGATAATAAGAATATAACAATATTAACAGCGACCTCAGGAGATACAGGAGGTGCTGTTGCTCAAGCATTTTATAAAATGTCTAGAATTAAAGTTGTAGTACTGTATCCAAAAAACGAAATTAGTGAATTACAAAGAAAACAGATGACAACATTAGGGGAAAACATAACAGCTTTCGGGATACAGGGAAAATTTGACGATTGTCAGAAGTTAGTAAAAACTGCTTTCGCTGATAGGGAGTTAAACCACATAAATTTGTCATCGGCGAATTCTATAAATTTTGGGCGTTTGCTACCTCAAACACTTTATTATTTCTGGAGTTACTCCAGAATTGTTGATAAAAAGAACGAAAAGGTCATATTCTCTGTTCCTTCAGGTAATTTCGGAAATCTTACAGGAGGTTTAATTGCTAAGAAAATGGGGCTTCCTATAAAGAGATTTATCTCAGCTGTAAATGAAAATAACGAATTTCCAAAATTTCTAAGAACGGGAGTTTATACAAAAGTCGAACCCTCGATAAACTGCATATCCAATGCTATGAATGTTGGTCATCCTTCAAATTTAGCAAGAATCTTTGATCTGTATGGAGGTCAAATAGATGAGAGAGGAATAATACAAAGAGTACCAAATATGGAAGAGCTTCGCAATGACATCGTTTCGTATTCCATAAGTGATGATGAAACTAAAGATGCAATTATTAATTTTTATAAGAAATATAAAAAAATAATAGAACCTCACGGAGCTGTTGGATGGGCTGCGCTCCAGATATATCGTAATAGTAATCCTAAGAATAAAGATGTTAAATCAATAACTTTTGAAACTGCGGATCCATCAAAATTTCCTGAAGAAATAATCAAATTAATCGATGCCATTCCAGAAATGCCATATTCGCTAAAATTAATACAAGATAAGCCCGAATTTCCAAACTCAAAGGAAATTGAAGATTATACAGGCTTTAAGGCTTTTTTATTAGAAGAATTTCAAGAATAGAGCTCGTTGTTATGACCTAATCGGAAAATCCTAAATACTTAGAAATCAAATCTTTTAATTCATCATATTCATTAACAACCGGGAATTCTGGAAATTTTTCAACAACATTTTTTGGTGGTCTAAACAGAATACCATGGTTTGCTTCTAATAACATGGATACATCGTTGTACGAATCCCCTGCTGCGATAACTTCGTAATTTAACTTTTTGAAAGCTAAAACTGTCTTTTTTTTCATCTCACTAATACGAATTTTATAATCAGTAATTATACCTTCTTCATTAATTTCGAGATTGTGGCAAAAACACATAGGAAAATCCAATTTTTTCATAAAAAGCATTACAAATTCAACAAAACTATCAGTTAAAATAACTACTTGGGCTACAGAACGAATATAATCCAAAAATTCTTTTGCACCTGGTAGTAGATCCATATTCGATATAATTTCCTGAATATCTTTAATCGTGATATTATTCTTTTTTAATATTGCTATTCGATTTTTCATAAGGACATCATAATCAGAAACATCTCGAGTGGTTAATTTGAGATCATCAATCCCAGTAGCTTTGCTTACCGCAATCCATACTTCTGGAGTGAACACGCCCTCTAAATCAAAACAGACAATGTACATAATTACTAAGATAAATACCATATAATTTTTCAATTTTTACTTTTTTCAACATTTATATGGTTAATTTCTTTAATTCATATCTCAAAAAAAGAGGATTGTTTTAAGATTAGACTCTTAGAAAATCTTAAATGTTTTCTTATTACCAAATAAATATAACACTTGGATTCTCAATTAAGAATTTATAATACTCCTGTAAAAGTGGAAAATTAATGGATGATTCTTCTAAAGATTATACTATAGATGAAATGATAACTGTTTTAATGGCAAGAGAAGTTCGAAACGATGACGTTATGATTGTTGGAGTTGCGACTCCTTGCGTATGGGCAGCATTTACTTTAGCAAAAATGACGCACGCACCAAACGCCATATATCATTATATTATGGGAAATACTTTTGTATTCGAACCTCGCCAAGTTTCTTTGCTCTATTTAGAAATGAATACAGCTAGAGCTTACCGCTTTCAAAATTCCGGGGAATGCACGTTAGAATCCCTTCCTTCGGATAAACTTACTACTATTGAATTTTTTAGACCGGCG